>Ga0224558_1004874_pt1 | contig 10164 bp, 8 predicted proteins | sample 714S32024metaG_FD_180682 | JGI IMG/M metagenome (GOLD analysis project Ga0224558, IMG submission 180682) | Peat soil microbial communities from Stordalen Mire, Sweden - 717 S3 20-24 | ecosystem: Environmental > Terrestrial > Soil > Wetlands > Peat | place: Sweden: Norrbotten County, Stordalen... | reverse complement strand
TCCCCAAGTGTCAAACTGCGATGGGAGGACAAACACATCCGCTGCCCGGAAGTAGCGCCCCAGTTGCGACTGGTTGACAAAACCCGGCATGATTAAGCGGTTTTCGAATACAGGCAGCAACTTCTGACGAACCGCCTCCATTTCTTCTCCCGAGCCGAGAAACGCAAGCGTAATAAACTCCCGGTGTTTTGCAGCAAGCGCTGCCTCAGCGAGCAGCAACGGCTGTTTGCGGGGTAGGAGCTTCCCGCTGAACAAGAAAACCGTCTGGGCTTCCGGAATCCCAAGCCCACGGCGACAACCCTCCCGGTCGGCAGTGCCAAACTGCTGGTCGAGCAATTCGTCATCCACCGAGTACGGGACCAAGGTCATGCGGTCATCGGAAATTCCACGGCGGCGCAGGTGGCGAACCGCCTGCGAGCCAATTGGACAGAAATGATCCACCTGCCAATAGAACCAACGCAGGTAAACCTCCCTCAGCCAGTCCTTCCAAGCTGGGCGAGTGCGGTCCAGATCGCTGAATTCGCCGTGGAGGACCACCTTAAACCCGTGTCGTTTCCTAAAGCGCACCGTCTGCCGGGCGAATCGATGATTATACCCGTGCAGTAGCACGACATTAAACTGTTGGCTCCGAAAAAAGCGATCGGGTTTGGTAATTGCGAACCTGTTTTGACCTTCTATGGCCGACCTGGAAATGAACTCGTTGGGATACCCCTCCAGCAAAGGCACGTCCCATTCAAAGACTTCGCCGAAGCCTTGGTCCAGTTTGGGCGAAGCACCCTGATCGCTGAAGTAGAAGCATCGCGTGGCCAAATCCTGCCGCGCGGCCAGCTTTCGCCAGAGGGGAACTTGATACTGGACCGGGTGGGTCAATAAGATGCCCGTTCGGACGCTCACGTTTCGGCTGAACGAAACCCCGTTAGCGGACTTACGCGTTGGCGCAAACAGGCATCGTACCGTTCTCCGTACCCCCGCCAGGACAGTTTCTCGCGTGCATTGCCAAGATTGTCTCGCAGACCTGAACCTGCGCGCACCTTGCCCAGAGCCTGGCGGAGAGCATTGGCAAGGGCGGTCGAGTCGTCCGGCGGCACGACGGTGATCTGATCTGGATCCGGCACAAATTCTCTCAAATCCTCCCCGCCGGTGCGCGTCGTGCATACCAAGGGCAGGCCGCAGGCCAGCGCCTGGGCTTGAACCAGACTCAGCCCCTCTTGCCGCGAGGCGATCGCGAAGACATGGGCCTGACCGAAAAACTCCTTGAGCTCCCATTGCGGCACGGCGTCGTGGTGGACGAAGTTGGGATGTCGCGGCAGCACGGCGTCACCCGCGGGTCCCACGTGCATCAGGCGCGTATCCGGGAGACTCCGCCAAGCCTCGGCCAGGACGTCACAACCTTTTTGCAGCGACCAGGCGCCAACGAAAAGTATCGTTGCTGGATTAGTCTGCGGCACTGGAGTGGGCAGGAACATCGCGAGATCGACACCGTAAGGATTGCGAAAAACCTTCTCCTTGGCCACCCCGCGCTCAACAAAACTCTCCTGGGCATGAAGAGAGGGGACCACAATGACATCCGCCAGTTCATATCCTGCCAGTTCGCGCTGCATGTTGAACACCGAAACACATGGCTGTTTTGCTCCGGGCGCGACAGGAATGTTTTCCAGGATTTCCTTCTGGGAAAGGATGTGACGGCTGCCGCGTTCGATGAAGACCTTCGCGCCAAATCGCTTTCTGGCAGCCAGAGCGCTCTGAACACAAAGCCCGGACATTCCAATGAAAACCTCGCAAGATTTGACGAGACGGCAAGCTAGTCGATCAATAGCGCGTTGCAGTAACGTATCGGCCTTTTCCTTTAAGCGGCTTGGTCCTCTTTGCTGCAAGGCGACCAACGGCCAAACATAAGGCAGCAAAGGGTGGTGACATTCCCGTGGAAGTCCGAATCGTTCCGCCCGATTCCGTGGGACATAGGAATAAAACCGAACCTGATGGCCGAGGTTGAACAACTCCCGTGCCAAATCAAGGACGTGGAAGCGCCCGGAAGTTACGATAGCGACCCGCATGGGTGATCTCCGCATCCGTAGCGCAGATCCCCGAATCTGCTGTCTTGCCGTTTCCCAACCCCGCAACTGCCCCGGCTCTCCGTTAACTCCGTTTCCTCCTGTTTTGTCATTTGGCAGTTAGGGCAGGCCGCCGCGCTTACCGCTCCCGGACCTCCGGCATGCAAAGGATATCCTGAAATTCTTCCGCGTTGCTCCTTATCGCATATCCATACGTCTTGAGCACCTTGAGAATAGAAGCCAATTCCATTCCCGCCATATCCCATGAGCTCTTGTCGTACTCAAAGAGAATGATGGGCTTGCATCGCTTGATGGTATTCAGGGCCCCCAAAATCACGCGCCCATCGTTTCCCTCGGTATCGATTTTGATAAAATCTACGTTCTTGCCTTCTAAAACTGAGTCGAGCGTACGCACCTCTATCTCGATTTGCTTTCCTCTCGCGTGCCTTTCATAGAGGCTGCCTATGCCCCGATTGGCCGCGCCCTCATCTGGCAAAAAGAAAACCGCTTTGCCATTCTGATCGGAAAGTCCGCATTCCTGCACAACCACGTTGTTCAGTTGGTTTAACACACAATTCTGACGCAATCTGCGTGCTATGCCGGGAATGGGCTCTATCGCTATCACTTCCCGTGCTGCTTTGGCCGCAATCAAAGTAATGACGCCTATATTTGCCCCCACGTCCACAAAGACACCGCTCTTGAAGTGCTGCTTGATCAAACCCACAAGTTCCGGATCATGGTACCCATAAAAGTAGAGTTTCCATTCAATGAATGATGCGGTGTTGATATGGATTCGTAAATCTCCATCATACGGAATGATGGCGTTGAAACCACGCACTTTGTCCGGGTGGTAAACAAGGCGCAAGAGCCGCTCGGTCCCACGAGGGTGGAATTTACGGGTCAGCCAGGCGAGTATTTTTATCATGCGGCAGGTTATTTGGTAAGAGCCCGATCAAAGACCCCAAAAAGGTTCTTAGCCTGGGCGTCCCACGTAAACTGACTTAGGACCTCCAAATTGACTTTTGGTTTTAGAGAACTGCGGTGTTTCCAAAGGCAGTCTAAATACGCCGCAAGGCGCTCCGGCGTTTCGCAACATCTCAGGTCACCGGAAACCTCACGGGCGATCGCCTTGGACTCCTCGTGCTCCCCGGGGAAAGCGATAATCGGGCGGTCACAAGCGAGCAGTTCAATCAGCTTGTGATGAAACGTTGCTGGCAACCACAGGTAAGTGTTCACTGAGGCCGATTGAATCAACCCCATGAACTCAGGGAATGGCAGGTACGCGTGAAGTTCGACCTCACAAAGGGAATTCACTGCCGAAAGGTTGCGTTTCAGTACATCCGTCGCGGCCCCCGCGTAAGCCAGTGTCACATGAGAGCGAGCGCTAGCGCTCAAGCGCTCCAACCAGCTTCTCAGACCATCGAGGAAGTCCTTAAGCACCGGTTCCTGATACAGACCGCCGCTCAGCACAATCCGGAACTCGTTATCCTCCAGGCGTCGCGAAACTCCATTCAGAAAGGCAGGATCAACTCCGCTGTAAACCGTCGTTCGTGGCTGTGGAAACCAGGGATGGGCGACCGCTGCGCTGAAGTCGGAGTTGGAAGTTATCCGCGCCGCATCCCGGAACCGCCTCGCCGTCAGATTGCGGAACGGAGCAGGAACAAAGGGATCCCAGCCGTCCTTGATGTCCATGACCCAAGGTACTCCAGCCGCGTGGGCAAGACTTTGGCCGATATGCAAACTGTCGGTGTTACCAAAAGTTGCCCAAACCAAGTCGGGGGCAAAATGTGCCACGATCTCTCCTAAGTATTTGCGAGCTGCTTCAACCCAAGGATAAAACATGCCGCGGTGCTCCGTGAAGGCGTGCGCGATAATGATCGCACGTATCCACTTTGGCACGGTGCCTTCAGCGACCCCCTTAAGCCACCGGTTCTCGGGATCCGGCACCAGGAGATGAAACGGGCGGCTCCAGTCATGACCTTCCAATTCTCTGCACAAGCTCGCAGGCGGCAAGCCGGGGTCCCCTTCCATGCCATGGCTGCTGGTCAAAACAACCACCCGGTGACCCCGCTTTGCTATGGTCTCTGCGAATTTCCATACTCTGATGCCCGACACATGGCGAACTCGTGGAGATGAATAATTGACGAAAACAAGCCTCACGTTCGTTTTGCCTTGTCAGCTTGGGCATCTGGTTCCCTCGTTGCGTAAATCTCATCGTGTTCGATCAGAGGGCCTTTGATCTTAGATCCGCTCAGCGAAAAGAGCGTGTATCCCTGCGAAGTCAGGATCTTCTGGCATGCTTTCATTTGAGTGTCTCCGTGAAGGGCCAGGAGTATTTCTGGCCCATGCTGAGTTAACAGTGTTTTGGCCCCTGCCAGCACGGCACTCTCAGCTCCCTCGACATCAATCTTAATCAGCTTCGGAGTTAGTTCGGGAAAGCGGGCCAGGAAGTCATCAATTGAAAGCACAGGCACGAAATATGAAGTGGCGTTGTTAGAGAGGTGCCCCGTACTGTTTAAATCCCCAATCTCAAAACTCGCCAACTCAGTTTCCTTGCCGAGGGCGGCCTGAATTACCTTTGTGTTGTTGAGGTGGTTGATGCGGACATGCCGCATGAGGTTGTTCACGTTCTCGGCGAACGGCTCAAACGCGCAAACTGTTCCGGAGGCTCCAACTAGCCTGGACAAAGCCAATGTATAAAAACCAGCGTTGGCCCCAACGTCCCACACCACCCCGCCCTTTGTCACTAGCTTCGACACCATCTCCTGCATTTCGTGCTCGTAAGTCCCGAGCCAGAGCCCGTGGGTGCTTGTTCCCACAACCCACTTGGCTCCCTCGTTGATGCCTGTGCGAACCGTGGCGACGTACGTCTTGGGAATCAGCCGTAAGGGAACTCGCAGCAGAAAGCCGAGTGCTGATTCGGGCCGAAATCTGGTTAGCGAGCGCAGCATATTTACTTCACAATTTCGAACCTCTCCACGAGCAGCGCTGGGACGCGATCACCCAGTCGAATACGTTGAACGAAATGTCTCTCCCACGACTCCATCATGAGCGGCTGCCACAAAACCCACGCCAGGTGAGTGTTACCTTTGCGAACGCGGTCGAGCGACCGTCGCCACCACCCTGCTTCCCAAATCGGACTATTAGCGAAGTGCGGATCGTGGATGATTTCCTTCGCCCGGTCAAACAGCGGTCCCTTGAACCAGCGATCTTGTGGTGGCAGGAATCCCTGCTTGTTCCAGCGGGTGCGGATTCTGTCGGGCAGCACCCCGCGCATGGATTCGCGCAGTAAGCGTTTGGTTTGCGCCTCCCCCATTACATACCGCGGCGGGAGCGAGCAGACTAGTTTGGCCAGGCGATGGTCGCAGAAGGGCAAACGCACCTCGAGGGAATGCGCCATCGAATTCCGGTCGCCGTAGCGCAGGAGCGTCGTGAGAAATCTGCCGAATGAATCCTGGTAGAGAGCGCTGGCCAGAGGATTGAAACGCAGGTCCCTAACCAGAGCGTTGACCTCCTTCAATCGCCTGGCGACATCATACTGGATGCCATAAAGAAGATTGGTCCCGCTGCCAGTCCAGTTAGCGATCCGGTGTCGCAGGGCAAAGGGCAGCCGATCCCGCAGCGACCGCAACGGTGGCACCAGCGCCAGCGGATAGCGCTCCCAAATCGCTGGCAACTCTTGCTTCAACCGATCGGTTTCACCGGCTTCCTTCAGTGCCGCCACGTAATACTGAAAATATTGCTCGTAACCACCCAGCATCTCGTCCGAGCCTTGCCCATCCAGGAGAACGGTAACGCCGTTCTCTTTCGCGAGGCGGAACACGCACCATTGCGCATATTGGCTGGAGCTGCCCACGGGCAACTCGTTGTACCATATAAATTCCGGCAATTCTTTGGCGAAGCCCTCCGCCGTCGGCTCGACGATATGCGAGGTAACCCGGGCCTGCTCCACGATCTCCTTAGCATAATCCCATTCGTCGGAGGGCGTGCCGGGGAATCGACCAGTGAAACAGTGATACGGAACCTCTGTCCCGATCAATCTGCGAGCCAGGCAGACGATTGCGCTCGAATCCAACCCGCCCGAAAGACATGACCCGACCACCACATCACTGCGCATTCGAATGCGCACCGAATCCGTCAGCAAATCCCGAAAACGAGCGACGGCCTCCGCCTCCGGCACCTTTGCCAGTTCCGGATCGTACCGAACGTCCCAATAGCGGCTGAGCTTCGTTTCCAAAGTCCGGGCGTTGAGCGTGAGCTTTTCACATGGTCGCAATTGAGAAATCGAGCGAAACACCGTGCTGCTATCCGCGTCCAGGCCGGTGCTCGCGTTCTGTAGCCCTCGCAGCAGCCGAAACTCGTCATATTCGAGTGAGACCTCGGCCAACTGCAACAGGGCCTTGTATTCCGAGGCAAATGCGAAGAATCCCGGCTCCTGCGCGAACAGGAAAGGCTTCTCCCCATAACGATCGCGCGCGCAAAAAAGCTCGCCGGCAGCCTGGTCATAAAGCGCAAAAGCGAACATCCCATTGAACCGGTCCAGGCATCCCTCTCCCCACTCCTTATAGCTTTCCAGGATGACCTCCGTGTCGGTGTCGGAACGAAATTGATGTCCCAACCCTTTGAGTTCCTCGCGCACTTCCAGGTAATTGTAGATTTCCCCGTTGAACGTGATTGTCAGTCGCTCTGTGGCATCCGTCATCGGCTGGCTCCCCTTATCGGACAGGTCCAGGATCGCCAACCGCCGGTGCCCAAGCCCAACCCTGCCATCTGAACTAAGCCAGTGGCCAGCGCCATCGGGGCCGCGATGGGCCATGACGGATGTCATGCGCCTTAATGCCTCTGGGTTGACCCTCCGCTTGCCCATGATTCCCGCTATACCACACATGAAATCGAAGAGATAAAGTAAGCTTTTTCCAGGCTCTCGCTCTTAACCGAAAACCGGTGGGTTAAGCGCCTGGGCTCTTGGACGGCGAATGATCTCCCGGCTGAAGGACCTGGTGTGTCCGGTGAAGATAGTTGCCCCATGCACGCTTCACGGGGAGGATTAGCCAGGCTAGAAGAAACAGTCCACACGTGCGGAACACCCCAAGCTTCTTGAAGACTCGACCGTGAACAAACAACACGTCTAAGTTAGATGGCGCTGACATCTGAAGGCACAAGTAACCGCAGCAGATGAGTCGCTTCTTTGTCGCCTCCGTGCCGTTGCTATAAATTGGGTCAAAGCAATCGTGGAATTCAATGGTGATCTGATCCGCCACCAGCAACTGATCGTCGGGCGTGGCGCGGATGGCTTCAATCTCAGCACCTTCGATATCCACTTTGACAAGGTCAACATGGTCTAAGCCGAGCTTTCGCAGCAAACTTGGGACGGTCACGCCCGGCACTTCCACGGTTCTGCCTCGGCTGCCCATCTCGCCGTTGGCGACGCTGATATTGACACTGTGCCCTTCGGGGTTATTCGAGAGGTGCAGGATGACCGGTTCCTCCGACGAAGAGACCGCCAGGTTCAAGAAACGCGCACCGGTTGTTTGTGGAATAGACGCGTAGGTTGCGGGATCGGCTTCAACACCGATAACTCGGCAGCCCCATTCTCTGACGATTTCACCGGAAAATCCGCCTCTATTCGCGCCCAAATCGAGCACGATGCTGTCCGCCTTAAGCAAGCAGCCAACAAGGTGGTGTCCCCGATGCTCGCGCAGGCCGGATAATCGCTCTGTATGGAACATCAACCGCTTTCCAATATCTTTAGCAAGAAGAAGTAAACCCATACATGTATTCTCAGTCGCAAACAACGGCGCACGTGAGCAAAGCTGCCCGCGGATTCTCATCTGGGATCATCGCGATGCGGATTCGTGGTGCCAGCGTTCGTTCCTCCGTTCGATTGACGGGAAAAGCGTCTTCAGCAACACCTTAGTCAACAGCAAGCTTAGCCGGGCAAGAGTTCTGCACCGATCTTTGAAACCGATTGTCTTATCACCAGTATGGTAGTCGTGGAGTATGGCGTTTTGCAGCAACATTTCCATCGCCGCCCAGCGCGCTCGTTTGAGATCTTCTGCCGGCCAATCTTCTGCGGGCAACTGGTACAAATCACGCAGCATTTGCAAATAGGCCTTAATTCCTTCTTTCTTTTGCCAGATCAGTTTTCGCCGATGGCGCTTTACCCACTCGTGAAATTCTCCGTGAGCGTATGCTTGGCTGGTGTTGCCCGCGTGAACCCGGTAACTCACCAAAGGCTCGGGCAGTCGCAGGCAGCCTCCTAGCAGCATGGCGCGCATGTAAAGTGCATTGTCCTCAAGGATGAGATTGTCTGGGAGCGGACCAAACCGGTCAAAGACGGCGCGCGTCAGGGCGAGCGAGGCGGCTGGCGCCCCGCCGCTAAACCGAGCCCGGATTCCTGCTTCCAATGTTTGAAACGAAGCGGCTGCCAGCAGGGTTTTTCCTCGAGGGTTTCCATTCTCATCTATTACCTCCAGATCTGTGTAGATGGCCTGAGCCTTTCTACCAGAAGCCCGCCACGCCTCTACGGTCACGCGAGTGCGGTCGGGGAGAGAGATGTCGTCCCCGTTAGCGAGGAGGATGAGATCTCCTGTTGATTTTGCCACACAGGCAGTCAACTGGCTCCCGATGCCGATATTGCGAGGGTTGCGATTGAGTATGACCTTGTGCGGCCCTTTGTAAGAGTCCGCCATTTCCTGCATAATCACGAACGTCCGGTCAGAGGAACCATCGTCAGACAAGACGATCTCCAGAGGCGAGTAGTCCTGTGAGAAGGCCCCTTCAATTGCCGCCTTGATATACTTTTCTTCGTTGTACGCGTAAAGCGCGAAGGTAACCAGCGGATACTCTTGTTGTGCTGTCATTCTCTCAGCGGAGGCCTCAGTATCGGAGAAACACACCATCTGCTTCGATTATGGTGTGATTCTGAGCCCGGCTGACGGGGTAGAGCCCTGTCAGCCGTAGGCCGTACTTCGAGACGAGAGTCTCACACGTTTGCCAAACCGGTGGGACGTTCTCATAAAGTTGCTGAAAGGGTAGTTCTACTACGAGAACCATTACGTTCTCCATAATACCGCTTGCACCGTCAATCACGTTGAGATCGTACCCCTGCGTGTCCAACTTCAAGAGTAGCTTGCAGTCAGAGCTCAACTTGCCCAAGAAGTGGGTGAGAGTTTCGATTTCCACTTCCTCCGTTCCCTCGATATTCCAAGCCGCCGGCCAGATTTCGGCGGCGTTCGCCTTCGGTTGGCGGAAAGAAGAAAGGTCGTCACCTGTAAGCCGCAACAACGGCTTGCGACAACGCTCGGAACCCAAAGCAAGATTATGAGTGTGCCAGAGTGGATCCCCATCCGCTGCTGCCGTGAGTTTTTCGAACACGGCGCTCTGAGGCTCGAACGAATCTATTTGCCCCGTATACCCAACACTCCGGCGCATCGTCTGACCAAATTGCCCAGCATTGGCTCCAACATCCAGCACGCGGTTGATCCCGACGGTTTGCACAAGAAGGCTCAAGTGCTGCCCCAAGGTGTTGTGCGGAGAGTAAGTGACGAGCTGCCGATGGAATGATCGCAGAAATCTATGAACAAGCGGCTTCATTTGCAAAATGAGTTACTATTTGGGGAAAAGCCATCAACGGCCTTTAAACAGAAAGCGCGGGAGGGGCAACCGGAAACCGCCACCTTCCGTAACCCGACGGCTCAGCAGGAAACCCACCAGCGCCGTCCCGAGAAGGAGCAATGCTGACAAGCCCACCGTCTCCCAGCTCATGAATTGATTACGCCTGGCGGCCAGGAGCCAAGCCGCCACTATCAACCCGCCAGACGCCAGAAACAATCGACGCATCCGCGCATTCCAGGAAAAGGCTATCGCGCGCGAGGCCATCCATACCACCATAAAGAAATAGACTGCGTACGTGACCGCGCTTGCCGAGGCTGCCCCATAAGCCCCAAACCGTGGTACGCACACCCAGATCAAGAGAAGCTGCAGCAGGTTGATCAGGGTGTCGCGAGTCACCATGGCTCGCCTGCTCCCCATCGCAACGGGAACATAATTCAGCGGGCTGGTTAGAATTTTCCCCAGTGCTGTGATGGTCAGCAGAGGAATGATCTCAACC
>Ga0224558_1004873_pt1 | contig 10165 bp, 12 predicted proteins | sample 714S32024metaG_FD_180682 | JGI IMG/M metagenome (GOLD analysis project Ga0224558, IMG submission 180682) | Peat soil microbial communities from Stordalen Mire, Sweden - 717 S3 20-24 | ecosystem: Environmental > Terrestrial > Soil > Wetlands > Peat | place: Sweden: Norrbotten County, Stordalen... | reverse complement strand
AACCAACGCTTAGGCTTCACACTGCACCTCGTAGGGGCTATGCAGCACCGGTTCTTTCGCGACCAGATATGAGCGTTTGTGGGCGAACTTCCTTGGGAGCAGCACGTCTGGCGACTCGTAGAGGCATTCCCCTTTGTCATTGTAGCGATGCGCATGCAGCAGTCCTCGGTCACGCCATTTTTTCACGGTGCAAGGCAAGACGTCGAGTTTGACCGCCAGTTCTTCCATTGTCATCAAGCCGGCCGCCCGGAGCCTGGAGAAACGATCCTTGAGATCGTAAGTGTAGCGCAGGCGCACGACGATAGAGCGGTCGAACCGCTTACCCTCTCCCGAGCGGAATCCCCTTTCGTTAAGGATGGCCGCGATCTCGCGCTCCGTGTTCGTGTTCAGCAGACGATCGATCTCGGCGATTACGGCCGGTTTCGTCTTCCGCAACTGAGCAGCCGATTGTGGCAACGGTAACGTGAGGCTTTGCGTCACTCCTCCGCGAAAGCGGATGTGTACATCGATTTCTGCGCGCCGAACCAAAGTCACATCCTCCAGTAAGAGTCGCACGATCCGTTTGCGCTCGCGATCAGGCGTATTCGGATTATCCCAGACACGCTGGAAATCTCTAGCGAGAGTCATCACCGATTCCCGCTGTTGTTCGCCAATCGCGGCCCGATCGGCTTGGCGCTGGCGTTCGCATTCTTCTTGTGCTTCCGCCAACGCACGCAGCTTCTGATTCCAATCGGCTTCCAGTGTGTCGGCAACCAGGCGATTGGAAGGATCGACATTCATGTATCGCCGCTGCGCCAGTTCAGCTTCGTAGCGGGCCCGCTCGACTCGCTTTTGTCGCAGCCGGTCGGCATCATCCAGCCGCGATTGCAACTCCTGCTGAACCGTCAGCGCAACCTCCAGCGCCAGCGGCGTCATGGTCCGCACCAGGATGTCACTGACTGCTTTATCGATGTGCTCGCCGGTGATGCGCTGGCAGACCGGTCGGCCCTGCTGAATGGCCTTTTTCTGGCAGACGTAATCCGGCACGAGGTGTCCAACCCGGTCGTGATAACGGATGCTCATCCGGCCTCCGCAGATGCCGCATAGGACGATACCTTGCAGCAGCGCGGGGCCTTGGTGGGGAGGGCTCCTGCGGCGGTCGGCGCCCAGGGCTTGAGCGTTCTCCTGCAAGCGGCGCTGGTTGGCTTCGTACTCCGTCCAGTCGATGTATCCCGCATGCATGCCAGGAACCAGCACCCATTGCTCGCGCGGAAGCTTGGACCAACACTCCTTGCCATCCGGTTTCTTGCGCGTCCGTGTGCGCCCGTAGATGAAAGCGCCCGCATACCGGGGATTATGCAGAACCCGCAGGACCTGGCTGTGGTCGAGTTCGGCCCAAAGCAGGTCTCCCTTGTGCGGTCCTTTTTTCAGGCGTCGCGGAAACAGCAACGCCTGTTGCCGAAACGCTTTTACCACGCCGCAGGCAGACCCAGTGCGGTGGAACGTCTCGAAAAAGAACCGGATGGTTTGCTGTACCTGCTTGTCCGGATCGAGGACGACGCGGTCCTCGGCGTCATAGGCAAAGCCGACAGGCAGCGGAGATTTTAATTCGCCGCGGCGCGCCTTATTCAGAATGCCGCCTTGGAGGCGTGCACGTAAGACATGCAGTTCCGCCTCGCTCATGGTCCCTTTCAGTCCCAACAGGAGGCGATCATTGAAGTGGGCCGGATCGTATACGCCATCCTCGTCCAGGATCAGCGTATCGGTCAGGGCGCAGATCTCCAGGAGCCGATGCCAGTCACTCGAGTTGCGAGCCAGGCGGGAGACCTCCAGACCCAGTACGATGCCGGCCTTGCCCACGCCGCCTTCGGCGACCAGACGTTGAAAACCTTCTCGATCCACGGCGGACGCGCCGGATTGGCCCTGGTCGCTGTCGATGGTGATGATTCGGTCCAACGCCCAGCCGAGCGCCACGGCGCGATCCCGCAGAGCATATTGCCGTTTCGTGCTTTCGGTGTTTTCGAAAACCTGCCGCAGCGTGGATTGGCGAATGTAGAGATAAGCGTTGCGTTTCAGATGAGCCGCAGTAACTTTCTGATGGGCATCGGCTGTCAGCATGAGCAGACCTCCTGTCTTTGGAGATTGAAAATGATTCCGGCCAACACGAGGGCTACTTGGGTGCGCAGGTCCAGCGGCACTGGGTTGCGTGCCACAGCAGGGGGTTCCAGAGCTGGCGATTCGCTGGTATAACTGCGCCAGGCACGTGCCCACGCCGCCATACCTTGCCGGGTGAACAATGCGTATCCGAGATTCCGCAGGCCAGCGGGGTTCGCAAACGCCTGGCCGCGCAGGTCCTCGTATTGAGCGATCAGTCCTCGGCCGGAATCGATGGCCACGGGATTCAGCGCCGTTTTTTTTGATCCCGCAGCAACCCACGCTCGATCGTCCGTGGATGAACCGCCACTCCAAAGCGCTCCTGCACCAGTTGCGCCAGGGCCGCCGGCTTCACCTCGGCGTCGGCGGTCCGCGCCTTGCGGAGAAATTCCAAAATCTCCGGCGTGAGCTTGTATCCTTGTTTGGGGCCACGCTTCTGTGGAACCAATCCGGCTAATCCGCTCGCCTCGAAGGCCGTTTGAGCCTGGTAGAAGGAGGGACGGGAGAACCCGAAAGAGACAGCGGCCTGAGAGATGGAATGTCCGTCTTGGCTGACACGCCGCAGCATCTCGTACTTGACCTGAACCAGATCGCGGGGGTCGAAGAATGCCTGCTCTCGGAACAATTCGTCGCGGACCTCCTGCGGCCGTGGGTTGAGCGTGCCGCTCTGACGAAGGGCCTGAGTCTTGGGTTCGGCATCGGGTGTTTTGGGCATCGGCGTATGTAAATACAATTATGTCACAGGACACGGTCTTGTCAAGCTTTTTCTTGCCGTAAGCCCCACGATTACAAACGCTATATTGGGCGATTTTATACGTACGCACCGTGGTTTTACCAAGCCCTCCCGGCACATTTCCCTTTACAGGTTCGGCGAAGTTTATCTTACACATTTTCTCCTTTCGACCTCCCGGTGCCAGCGATCATCTCCGCCAGGCGAATCAAGTCCTGGCAGCGGAAGTGACACCGGCCGGCAGCGATGGCGACAAACGGATCTGGCGCAGCCGCATTGGTCCAACTCGCTGGCAACGAGCACAAAGCGCCATCTGGATTCTGGAAGTAGACACGATCCTCGCCCCAGTTATGGCGATACACGACCAGCTCATACTCCTGGCCGAACAGCGGATGGAAGGGGTGCGTCACCCGAAAAGACAGTCGCGAAGCGCCTTGATCAGGTGCATTTGACGACTCGTGCCAAAGGCAAGATCGAGTCGACCATCCGTTTCGTCAAGCAGAACTTCTGGCCGGGGATCGCCTTCGACTCGCTGCCGGACCTGAACCAGCAGGCGCGCGCCTGGATGGAAAAGGTCAATCACCAGATACACTCCACCACGCGGGAGGTTCCCTATCAGCGCTTGCCCCAGGAACGGCTGCTGCTCCTGGACGAGCAGCCCGATTACGACACCAGCTACATGGAAGATCGCCGCGTGGCCAAAGACTGCATGCTGAGCTATCGCGGCAATCGTTACTCGGTCCCGTTCCGTTTTGCCGGCAAGACCGTGCTGGTGCGGGAACCGGTTACCGGTGGCCGCATCGAGATTTACAGCGATATCAAAGTAATCGCCAAGCATCGGCTGGCTGAGGGGCGGGGCGTCATGGTCAGTGACCCGGCGCACTATCACGGCTTGGCGGAGAAGCGGCGCGCGCGCGGACCGGCACCGCCGCCGGAGTGCCCGCCAAGCCTGGTGGAGTTGACGCCCGGTCCGGGAGTCGGCCGCGGGTTCCTGGCGCCGGAAGTGGAGCAGCGATCCCTGGCCGTGTACGAGGAGGTGGCCGATGTCGCTGCAATCTGAACGCATCCAACTGCTGATGCAACGCCTGAGCCTGACCGAAATGGTGCACGGCTATGAAGCTCTGGCCGAGCAAGCCGCCCAAAAGAATCTGCCGTACTGCGATTTTCTGGAGCAGGTGCTGGAGCACGAGGCCAACATCCGGCAGGAGCGGAACATCAAAGTGCGCACGCAACTGGCGGGCTTTCCGGACCTCAAGCGGCTGGAGCAGTTTGACTTCAAGTTCCCTACCTCGATTGACGAGAAGAAGATCCGCGAGCTGGCGAGTCTGCGTTTTCTGGAGCGCCACGAGAACGCCGTGTTCCTCGGTCCTCCCGGAGTGGGAAAGACCCACCTGGCGGTCTCTTTGGGCATGGAAGCCATCCGTCACGGCTTCAGTGTTTACTTTGTCAGCTTGCCGGATCTGCTCGACCGCCTGGTGCAGGCGCAGGCGGTGAACCGCATGCGCCGGAAGATGGCCCATCTGCGCAAGTGCCGCCTCCTGGTCCTCGACGAAATCGGCTACCGCAGCCTGGACCGGCAGGCGACCACCTGTCTGTTCCAGTTGATCAGCGAACGCTATGAACGGGGCTCGATGATCCTGACGTCCAACAAGAGTTACGGCGAATGGGGGTCGATCTTTCAGGACAACGTGATCGCCAGCGCGATTCTCGATCGTCTGTTGCACCACTCCCACACCATCAACATCAAGGGCGAGAGTTACCGGCTGAAGGACAAGCGCAAGGCCGGCGTGTGGACCCAGTTGGCCGCCGAGCCGGCCATCTCTGGAGGTGACGCATGATCCCGGCGCCCCGCTTGCGGCTGAAGAGGCCCACCGGTTGGTTCGCCGCCGGCCAGGAGATGGCCACGGCCTTGCCCCTGCTTTCCGATGCGGCGTTCAAGCTGTACGTCTTCCTGTGTTTGAACGTGGACCGGCACAGCGCGCGGATGGTATGGGAGCCGATGGAGTTGGCGAATCTGCTCGAACGCGACCGCCAGAGTGTGACCGACGCGCTGGAGGAACTCTGCTGGCGGGAGGTCTGCATCCGGCACCCTGACGCCGATGGCCGGCTCGCCGCCGATCGGCTTTCGGTCGAGATCTGCGACCGCTTCTGGCCTTATGAAAAGCCGCCGGTTGAGGAGTATGGCATCTCCCAGAACAGTTATGTCCAGCGGGTCCGGCAGATGCTGTCAGGCCCTGCCTGCGTGCGGATCAACTTCAGCGCCGCCGACGAACGAGGGGCGGCGATTCTCTATCGGCGCGGGGTCACGCTGGTACATCTCCAGCGGGCCATCTGGCTCGGTTGTGCCCGGAAGTATGTGGCGCTGTTGAACCGGAGCGAAGGCGCTCCCATGCTCGTCAGCAGCCTGCACTACTTCTCCGCCCTTGTGGATGAAATCGCCGAAACGTCGGTGGGAGAAGACTACTGGAAACACATGCAGAACAAAGTGACCCAACTGGAAAGGAGGTGGAGGGATCGAACGCCGGTCGGCAAATCCCAGCCAAAAGACGAAATGAAGGAAACGAAATAATGCTGACTCTGCCCCGGAACATCCAAGCGCTTGCTTGCTGCGCCGGGGCATGCCTACAATCTTCATGTGCCTGGGGAAATTTCAACCGGCGAAAGTGGGGAATTTTCAACCGGCGGAAACTGGGGAATATTCAACCGGCGTTGACACTCGCTGTGATAGTGGGCGACGAAGTTCTGAATGGCTGTACGCAACGACTCCTCCCCGAAGAAGATCATGCGATCCAGGCAGGACTCCTTGATGCTGCGTACAAATCTCTCCGCGTAGGCGTTCAGATTGGGAGACCGCGGTGGTAGCTTCACGGACTCCACTCCAGCATCGGCAATCATGTCCAAGAACTCAGCGGTGAACAGTGGGTCGCGGTCGTGAATCAGGTACCGTTTTCCCGTCAGTATTCCCTGCTCCGCATCCGTGAGATTCCGGGCGATCTGGTTCATCCACAATCCGTTCGCCACCTGTGCGATGCCCGCGATCTCCACCTTCCGCGTAGACAAGTCGATGAAGAAGAGAATGATAAACCGCTGCAGTCCTCGCCCGGTCCACACTTCCCCGGTGAAGAAATCCGTGGCCACAATCAGCTCCCAATGCCGGCTCAGAAACTCCTTCCACGTCGTCTTCCGGCTCCGCTCGGGCGCCGGCTCGATTCCGTGCCGTTCCAGAATCTGCGCGATCGTGCTGCGGGCAATTTCGTGCCCCAGGTTGGACAATGCACCCTCGATGCGCCGATAGCCCCAATCCCGATTCTCCTCTGCCATTCGCACCACCAAAGCCTCGATCTCGCGGGCGGTGCGCGGTCGCCCCGGTGGGCGCTTGCCACTGCCGTCGTATTTCTGAGCGATCAGTTTGCGATGCCAGGCTAACAGAGTCTCTGGCGCTACGATGGTGGCGACCTCCGCCAGAAGCTTCCGTCCCAGTCCTTTGGCCTTAGCGGCTAATCGACCTTCGGCACTCGGGAGAAATGACCCGTTATGTCGTGCACAACATAATGGGTCTTATGTTGAGCACCGGATTATGTTGAGTCAGGGGCCTCGCGCTGACGATGACGAAGGCCCCATGCTCGTTCTGCGGCGGAGGGCTCTCCATAATCACAGGGTCGCCAGGAATGCCAGAAGGTCGTCGGACGCCTTGAACCGTGCCGGAGCAGAACCGGCTGGCGCGAGTTTTCCGATCGCGTTCTCCATCATCGTAAGGTCTGCTTCGATGTAGCCGTGGGTAGTCTCGACGCTCTCATGCCCAAGCCATAGTGCGATCACGGCCGGGTCTACCCCGGATTGGAGCAAGTGCATTGCAGTGGAGTGTCGAATCACGTGCGGCGATATCCGTTTATTTAGAAGGCTCGGGCACGTCGTCGCCGCACGGTCGGTGAGTCGGCTCAGCAGAAAGGAAACGCCGTGGCGGGAGAGACGGCTTCCACGCGCACTGGGAAATGCCAGACCGCCGAATCGGTCGCCGAGTTCTTGGAACCAAGCTCGTAGCACTTGCGTTGTTTTGGCCCATAGGGGGACGGCGCGCTCCTTGCGCCCTTTGCCGTGCAATTTCAGGTAGGCGGGCGCATCGAGAACAATTTCATCGCGGCGGACGCCAATGATCTCGGAAACACGAGCGCCACTGTTATAGAGCGTGAGAAGCAGAGCATGGTCGCGCCGGCCATCCCGATTCGTCCGATCAGCGGCCGATAGCAGCGCGTCAATTTCGGGGCGTGTGAGATAGCCGATCAGCTTGCGCTCCGTACGCTTTACCGGAATAGCCAACACGCGTGAGGCAACTGCGATAGCTGCCGGCTCGCGCATTTCGACAAATCGGAAGAAGGAACGGATGGCTGCCAGCCGGGCATTTCGCGAGCGGATGCTGTTGGCCCGCTGCCGCTCGATGTGGTCGAGGAACGCGAGAATGACCGGTGCATCGAGATTGTCGACGGTGAGTACGGCCGGTTCGACGCCGTGAGTCTCACGAACAAATCGCAGGAGCAGACGAAAGGCATCCCGGTAGGCGGCGAGAGTTCTGGGGCTGGCATGTTTTTGATTGAGCAGATGCTCGACGAAGAAGGTCTGCACCAAACCCGCCGCGGGCACGGACGGCGCGGTCATATCTCACCTCGCTGGTTGGCAAACAATTCGAAGCGGCTGCCTGCCTTGCTCAGCAGATCCGGCGTCGCAGTCAGATACCAGTAGGTGTTTTGGGGTTTTGCATGGCCCAGATAGACGGACAGGTGCGGCAAGAGCTGATTGACATCTTTGCATTGGCTGTACCAGTTGAGCAAACGCCGCACGGCAAAAGTGTGGCGGAGGCACCGGAGGTTGGGACCAAAGGAACGGGCCGGTCCATGGATGCCCAAACGGCGGACAATGCGCAGGAAGGTGGCGCCCACTGTGCTGTAGGCCAGAGGAGTGCCAGACTCGGAGACGAAGAAAGTCTTAGCAAGGCCATCATATCCCAAGTGCTTGCGCGTGGACGCATAGCTGCGTAACGCGTCGGCAGTACTGGAGTCGACCGGTACAAGCCGAGACTTGCGAAACTTTGTTTCGCGGATCACCAGTCGCGGCGGAGTGGCCTCCATTTCAACATCGGCATCGCACAAGCGGACCAACTAGCGAGTAAACCGATCAACGTGGCGTAGGTATGCGGCCGCAGTGATCCAGCCGGATCGAGCGCTCTGGCCTCTTTCATCATTGCCGCGATTTGCATTTCGGAGTAGATGTACGGCGTGGGGCGGACACCGCATCGGATCATTCCGGGCGGGGGGACTCCGATGCCGGGCACATGGGCTCGCAGGTGCGCCAGAAAGCATCGTGCCATGCTCAAACGCTTGGACTGCCAGTTTTGTCCGCCGCGTGAGGATGCCCACTCGACTGCCGCCTGAGCGATGAGTGGTTCGGCCAATGTTTCCCCTACAAGGGACATCAGAAAGTCACGAAGCACCCGGCCTTCCATCCGCATTTCGAAACCGAGCGCTCGCCGCAATTCGAGGTAGCGCTCCAGATGATTTTCGAGATCAGCACCGGTCATGCCTGACCTCCCGGCCACGGAAGCGCCACTTGATGGAGGGTGTCTTCGTCCAGCTTGGCGTAAATGTTGGTGGTCTCAAGAAGGCGATGTCCCAGGACGTCAGCCACCTGCTTGAAACCGACTCCCCGCCTGACCATTTGCGTTGCCGCCGTATGTCTGAAAGCATGCGCGCTCAGCCTGGGGATCGAAATCCCAGCCAGTTTGAGGTGGCGCTTGGCGATGCCACTCACCGTACTGGGGCCGGTAATAGGGCTAAATGGTGCGCGGGTACGTAGGAAGATGAAGGGCAGAGCGCTCTTGGGACGACTGTTTTGCACGTATTCTGCGAGGGCTCGCCCGACCTCCTCTGGCAGGGGCAGCTTTCGCTCCCGCGCGGACTTCGGAGGATGGATTCGGATCTCTCCTTCTCTCCAATCGACATCGGCCAGACGGAGTCGGGCGACCTCTCCAGCCCGCAACGCGAGCCGAACGAGAAGAAGCAAAACAGCACAATCTCGCTTGCCAGATGGCGATTCCTTGTCGCAAGTCGCCAGCGTCCGGTCCACCTCTTCCACCGACAGGTGCTTGGGCAATGACGCCAACTTCCATTGCCGGATCGTGGGGACTGCTCCCACTATTCCCGCCGGAAGTCCGCGGAACGTGATCAGATACCGCAGAAACACCCTCATAGAGGTCGAGGGCGCGGCGCACGATGACGGTTTGAGTTTCGCCGATTGCTCACGTACGAAGTCAGTGATCGCTTGCGGCGTCACCTTCCTGACGTCGAATGTTGTCGTGCTGAACATCGACTTCAGGAACAACGTTGCGTGACGCAGATAATGGGCGCGTGTGCCCGGCAATAGTCCCGCAGCGTGCCGAAGATGGGAATCGAATTCGGCTACCAGCGCCTCGCTTTCGGTCTGGGCAGTGTAGAGCGGTACGGCTCCGCCATGCTGAAACCGGAGCAAGCGGAGCACCTTTGCCAGCGTGCGGCCGGCGGCCCGGAGTTGGCCGTTCTTCCTACGACCAGTGCTGCCTCTATAACGTGCCAGGGTGGCTTCGTCCACCCCGGTGATTTTCAGCCCACGCTTGCAAAGCCATCGGCCGAACTTATCAGCCACGCGAACGTACCTTCGGATCGTTTCTGCTGGGTACTGCTCGTTGTGGAGGGCGTCGGCGAGAAACGGCAACTCCTGTGCCAACGGACCCGACTGTAACCGCGTGAGCGTAGACGCCTGTTTAAACAGCGATTCGATCATGCTCTTCTCCTTCCCGGTACAGGACCGGAACGAAGAGCTTAAAACCAGGCGTGATTATGTTGAGCGGTCCGCAGGAAGCACGCCGCTGGGTATGGGTTGTTTGCCGGAACTCAACATAATCCGGTGCTCAACATAAGACCCAGGTTTGCTCGCCAAAAGTGACCCACTACTCGCCCCAGAAACAGGGGGCCGATGCAGGGTGTCCATATCTGGCTGAGAGGGTCTTGCCCGCGGGCAAATCGCGGCGCCGATGCGTATCGTGATGAAGACGCTCATTTTACCCGGCGGCAAGCCTTCGGCTTGGATGATATCGATAGCCCCACCCACTATGTGGAACACCTGGCGAAAACCCTGTTCTTGGTGTGGGTCACTTTTGGCGAGCATAAATGGGTCACTCTTGGCGAGCGCCGAGGAATCGACGGCGCTGGTCGTCATTGAGCCGCACTCGGCGCCCGCCGAGTTGCTCGCGAAGAACCCGGTTCTCCTCGCGAA
>Ga0224558_1004872_pt1 | contig 10166 bp, 8 predicted proteins | sample 714S32024metaG_FD_180682 | JGI IMG/M metagenome (GOLD analysis project Ga0224558, IMG submission 180682) | Peat soil microbial communities from Stordalen Mire, Sweden - 717 S3 20-24 | ecosystem: Environmental > Terrestrial > Soil > Wetlands > Peat | place: Sweden: Norrbotten County, Stordalen... | reverse complement strand
CGTCGCCAGGCCGAGATGGGCGAGGAGCGCTGCGATCACACCGACTCCAGACGCACTTCGGTCACCGGGTTGCGGCTGTCGATGAGGGTGGCCACGGCATTGCCGGGAGTCTCCGGACCGACCGGCACGTTGAAGTCGACGGCGACGGCGCCGCGGGGCACCCCTGCGTCCGCCTCGGCCGGCAGGACCAGCTCGCCGCGTGCCGACCGTACCCGGACCCGATCGCCGGTCGTGGCGCCCAGCCGGTCGAGGTCGTAGGGGTTGGCGCGCGCCACGAGTGGGGGCACCAGCGGTGTGAGCGAGGGCGATCCGGTCACCGAGCTCCCGGCGTCGTAGAGGCGGCGGGTCGCCACCAACCGCAGGGCGTAACTGTCGGCCGGCGCGACGTGGGCTGCTTGGGTGTCCGAGGACGGGATGCCGGAGAGCAGCGCGGGCGGAGCTCCCAGGGCGGCGATGCGGGCGCGGACCGAGCCGTCCCCCCCGGCCGACCCGCTGCGGGGCGGCGCTCCCTGCCGCTCGACCGACTCGACCCCGGGGAGTGCCATGGGGTCGATGGGCTCGACATCGGCCGATGGGCCGGCGCCCGCCACGATCGGCACCAGGACCCCGTCGTGCGCCGCATCGGAGTGGAGCACGGCCGCCGTGAGCCCGGAGTAGGCGGGCGCGGTGAGGTGCAGCTCATCGGCCAGGTCGTTGGCGCTGCTCACGCCCAGATCCGTCCCGAGGGCGGCGGCCAGCTCGGCCGCGATCATCCAGTCCGGCCAGGCGAACCCGGGCGCGGTCAGCTTCTGGGCCAACCGGCTCACACGCCCCTCGATGTTGGTCGTCGTGCCGGGGCGCTCGTGGGCCACGGCGCAGGGCAGCACGACGTCGGCGTAGGAGGTGACCGACTCCGAGGGGTGACCGGTCACGGCCACCACGAAGTGTCCGGCCGAGAGCGCCTTTTCGGCCACGGCGCGATCGGGGAAGTCGCTCAGCGGGTCGGCGCCCAGGAGGATGAGGGAGGTGACGGCGGGGCCGGCACTCTCGCCGGCCATGGACGCCAGGATGGCGGCGGTGTCGAGCCCGGCGGCCGCGGGCACGCTCCCCCAGGCGGTCGTGAACCACTCCCGGCCGGACTCGAGGTCGACCCGACCGGGCAGGAGTCCGGGCGCCAGCCCCATGTCGAGTGCGCCGAAGATGTTGCCCCTCCGCAATGCCGGGAGGAAGGCCGCCTTGGGCAGAGCATGCGCCAGGACCCGAGCGGCCTCGGCCACCACGTCGCCCGACTCGGCGTACGACGGACGGCCGAGCACGATGACCACGCCCTCGCCGTCGGGGTGCGCGGCCAGCACGTTCCGGGCGGTCGTCAAGGCGTCGCCGCTGACCGCCGAGCCCTCCGGATGCGTTTCGAGCGCCGTGGCGGCGCCGGCGTCTCCGCAGAGGGCGCGTGCCACCACCGGGGCCTCGCCCGGACGGAGTGCCAACGAAGCCGTGGACAGCGGCGTCAACGCGGTCGGGGCCGCGGCCAGCTCGATCAGGGTCGTCGCGCCCATCACCGCCTCGCGCAGGCGGAGGAACAACACGGGCAACTCCTCGCGCAGGTCGCCGGCCAGGGTGATCAGCACCGGGGCGGCGGCCGCGGCGTCGATGGTGGCCCGGGGCAGGCCGAGGACCAGATCCGCCGGGAGGCCGTCGCCGAGTTGGGCGTCGACCGAGTCGGTGCCGATGACGCCCTTGGCCAGCTTGGCCCAGGCATACGCCGACTCGTTGGTCAGCCGGGCGCCGCCGATGACGGCGACCGCGCCGGGCCCGCCGGCATCTTGTGCCTTCGTGAGGCCGGCGGCCGCCGCGGCGAGCGCCTCACCCCAGCCGGCGGCGACCAGGTCGCCGTTCTTGCGGATCTGGGGCTCAATGAGCCGGCCGTGCTCGAAGCGCCCCGTCTCGTGGGCCTCGCCCAGGAACTGCCCGCGGGAAGCGCCGAGGCTCACCACTTGGGACGCCGTCGCCGGGACCACGTCGACGGCCTCGTCGGCCAGCGCCTCCTCGACGGGGGAGGCGTCCACCTCGTCGCCGTTGACCGACTCGAACGCGAACCGCCCCTTGTCGCACAGCCACCCGTGGTTGACCGGTTCCGAGTCGATGCCCAGCAACCGGGTCAACCGGTTGGACGAGGACTGCACGGCGACCCGGCACCCGACCGAACAGGTGGTGCACGTCGACTCGACCTGGTCGAGGTCCCACGGGCGAGCCGTGAAGCGGTACGGCGTCGCGGTCAGGGCCCCGACCGGGCAGATCTGCACCGTGTTGCCGCTGAAGTACGAGGAGAACGGCTCGGTGGGGAAGGTCGCCACCTCGATGTTCTCGCCGCGGCCGGCGAAGTCGATCTGCGCCTCCCCGGCGACGTCGGCCGCGAACCTTGTACAGCGCGCACACTGGATACACCGCTCGCGATCGAGCAGCACCAGATCCGAAATGGCGATCGGTTTCTCGAAATGGCGCTTCTCCTCAATGAAGCGGCTCTCCCCGGGGCCATGCGCCAGGGTCTGGTCCTGCAACGGGCACTCGCCGCCCTTGTCGCAGATGGGGCAGTCGAGCGGGTGGTTGGCCAGGAGGAATTCGAGCACCCCGTCCTGTGCCTTCTTGACCTTCTCCGAGGTGGTGTCGACCACCATGCCGTCGGCCACCGCGATGAAGCAGGACGGCTGCAGCGTCGCGCCGCGTGGGCTGTCCACCTCGACCAGGCACATGCGGCACATGCCCACCGGCTCCATGCGCGGGTGGTAGCAGAAGCGGGGGATGTAGGTGCCGGCGCGCTCGGCCGCCGCGATGAGCAGCTCGCCCGGCTTGGCCGAGATGGTGCGCCCGTCGAGCGTGAGGGAGATCTGACCGGGATCGGAAGGGGGGCCGGACTCAGGCAAAGGGGCACCTCCCATCCTTGACGTGGACGAGGAACTCGTCACGGAACATGCGGATGGCGGAGGCGATGGAGGAGGGGATGGAGGGGCCGAGCACGCAGATGGTCGTCTGCTGCGGGGGCCAGGCCACGCCGGGAGAGATGTTGTCGCAAAGGTCCATGAGCAGATCGAGATCTTCCTCGCGTCCGGCGCCATTCTCAATTCGGTACATGATCCGTTCGAGCCAGCCCGAGCCCTCACGGCACGGCGTGCACTGTCCGCACGACTCGCGGGAGAAGAACTTGGTGATGCGCCAGGCGGCCCGCACCACGCAGGTGGAGGAGTCCATGACCACCACGGAGCCGGACCCCAGCATCGACCCGGCGTTGCCCACCTCGTCCTGCCCCAGGGGTAGGTCCACCTGCGCGGGCCCGAACCACGGGGCCGAGACGCCGCCGGGAATGAAGGCCTTGAGGGCGTTGCCGCCGGTGATGCCCCCACCGAGCACCGGTGCGTAGATCAGGTCCCGGAAAGTGGTCTTGACCATCTCGATCTCGTAGACCCCCGGGTTGTGCACGTGCCCGGCCAGCGCGAACAGACGCGTCCCCGTCGAGCGGCCCTCACCCAGGGCGGCGAACGCCGCACCACCGTTGGTGATGATCCACGGGATGTTGGCCATCGTCTCGACGTTGTTCACCACGGTGGGCTGGCCGTAGAGGCCGATCGAGGCCGGGAAGAACGGTGGCTTGATGCGGGGGAAGCCGCGCTTGCCCTCCAACGATTCGAGCAGCGCCGTCTCCTCGCCGCAGATGTAGGCGCCCGCGCCCGGATGCACGACCACATCGATGGAGAAGCCCGATCCGAAAATATCGGCTCCGACGGCTCCGTGCGCGTAGGCCTCGTTCAGCGCCGCCTGGAGCCGTTCGAGCCCGAGCGCGAACTCCCCCCGCAGGTAGATGAAGGCCTGGGTGACCTGGAGGGCGTAGGCCGAGATCAGCACGCCCTCGATGATCTGATGGGGGTCGCGCTCGATGAGGAGATGGTCCTTGAAGGTGGCCGGCTCGCTCTCGTCCCCGTTGATGGCCAAATAGGTGACCGGCTTCTTGGCCAGCAGCGCCCATTTGCGACCGGCCGGGAAGCCGGCGCCACCCCGGCCGAGCAGGCTGGCCGTGTCCACCTCGTGCGCGACGGCCTCGGGCGTCATGGTGAGCGCCTTGCGCAACCCTTCGTACCCGCCCGTGGCCAGGTAGCGCTCCAGCGTGTACGAGTCCTCGTAGCCGAGGCGCGAGGTGATGATCTTGGGGGCTTCGGTGATGGCCATCAGGCTGGTCCCCCGCTCGGCTTGCCTGGTGCGGCCGCCTTGGCCGCCTCCGCCGCCCCCGCCGCCCGGGTCGCCTGGGCTGCGGCCATGGCGGCCCGCTCGGACACGATCGTCTCTTTGTCCGCCTCGAGGCCGACGCTCCGCCGGACGCGGATCAGGGTGCCGTGATGCGGCACGGTCTCGGCCAGCGATCCGCTGCGCAGGTCGGCCACCAACTGGTCGAAGCTCTCCGCCGTCTGGCCGCCCACGTAGCGGTGGTTGACCTGGACGCAGGGGGTCCGGTCACAGTCGGCCAGGCACTCGGACTCCTCGAGCGTGAAGACGCCGTCGGGCGTCGTGCCCCCGGCGCGCAACCCCAACGTGGACTCGGCGTGCTCCAGCAACTCCTGGGCCCCGCCCAGCAGGCACGCGATGTTCGTGCAGACCGACACCACGTAGGTCCCGACCGGCTCGGTGTGCAGCATGTCGTAGAAGGTGGCCGTGCCCCGCACCTCGGCTGCGGTGACACCGACCAGGTCGGCGATCTCGCTCATGGCCTCGGGATGCAACCACCCGTCCTGTTCCTGCGCCAGGTGGCAGATGGGGATCAGGGCCGAGCGCGGCTCGGGATAGAGGGCGACCAGGTCCTTGGCCCGCTCGAGAAGGTCGGCGGAGAGGTGGCTCACCGATCGACCTCCCCCATGACGGGGTCCACCGACGAGATCACGGCGACCGCGTCGGCCATCAGGCCACCGCGCAGCAACACCGGCAGTGCCTGGAGATTGACGAAGCTCGGCCCGCGGATGTGCATCCGGTACGGCTTGGAGGTCCCGTCGGACACCATGTAGCAGCCCAGCTCTCCCCGGGGAGACTCGATCGCCACGTACACCTCCCCCTCGGGCACGCGGAAGCCCTCGGTGAAGATTTTGAAGTGGTGGATCAGCGCCTCCATGGACTCGTCGATCCGCGCCCGTGGCGGTGGCGTGACCTTGCGGTCCTGCACGCGGTAGTCGCCGGCCGGCATGCGCTCGGCGATCTGGCGGATCAACTTTATGGACTCACGTATTTCGTTGAGGCGCACGGAGTAGCGGTCGAAGTTGTCGCCGTACTTGCCCACGATGACATCGAAGTCGAGCTTGTCGTAGTCCAGGTAGGGCATGGTGCGGCGCAGGTCCCAGGGCACCCCGGTGGAGCGCAGGACGGGGCCGGTCACCGACAGGGCGAGCGCCTCCTCCGCCGTCAGGTTGCCCACGGCCTCGGTTCGCTCGCGGAAGATGGGCTGTCCGGTGAGCAGCTCGTCGTATTCGAAGCTCCGCGCCATGACCGTGTCGCAGATGACCGCCACATCGTCCTGCCAGCCGTCGGGGAGATCGGCCGCCACGCCCCCGGGGCGGATGTAGTTGTGGTTCATTCGCAGCCCGGTCGTCTTCTCGAAGAAGGCCAACACCATCTCGCGCTCACGGAACCCGTAGATCATCATGGAGGTCGACCCGAGGTCCATGCCGTTGGTGGCCATCCACATGAGATGCGACGACACCCGCTGCAACTCGGCCATGAGCATGCGGATCCACACGGCCCGCGGCGGGAGTTCCACCTCCAGCAGGGCTTCGGTGGCCATGGAGAAGACCAGCTCATTGGTGAGCGGCGACAGATAGTCCATGCGGGTCACGTTGGTGGCGCCCTGGACGTAGGTCAGCTCCTCCCCCGTCTTCTCCATCCCGGTGTGGAGATAGCCGATGATCGGCTTGGTCCGCAGCACGGTCTCGCCGTCGAGCTCCAGCATCAGGCGCAGCACCCCGTGGGTGGAGGGGTGCTGGGGCCCCATGTTGATGATCATCGTCTCGTCGTCGCGCCGCTCGATGTCGATGTCGTCCGGGTTGACGTAATTGCCCTCGGGGAGGCGCAGGACGGCCCCCACCTCCCGGCGCAGCTCGCCGCTGCCGGTCGTGCTCCGCGGCAACAGCTCCTGGGCACCCTCGGAGGTCTCGGCCACCAGCGCCGCCGTCTCGGTGGCTTGGCGTTCCCGGCCGACCGTCCGGAAGCCCTCGCTCCCGAACTCCTCGATCCCCAGGTCCTCGGTCGCCTGCTCCTCGAGGTCCTCGATCTCCTCGGAGTAGCCGCCCCGGTGCCCGACGTGCGCCTGGCGCTCGTCCCGGCCCTGGTCCTCTTCCTCGTCGCTCATCGGGGTCCCGGCGCTTCCTTGAACTGGACCGGCACCCGGCCGACGCCGTAGTCCTTGCGCAGCGGATGGCCTTCCCAGTCGTCGGGCATCAAGATACGGGTGAGGTCCGGATGCCCCTCGAAGATGATCCCGACCATGTCGAAGGCCTCACGCTCCATGGCCTCGGTGCCGGAGTAGATGTCGGTCAGCGTGGGGACGACCGGGTCGTCCTCGGGAACCTGGACCCGGATCCGGACCCGCTGGCGCAGGGACAGCGAGAGCAGGTTGACCACGACCTCGAATCGCTCCGCCTTCACGCCCTCGGGCAACGTCCGCCCGGGGTGGGTCAGATAGTCGACCGCACACAGGTCGGAGCAGGTCTCGAAACCGGCGTCCCGGAAGGCCCGGACCATCTCGGTGTAGGTCTCCCGGTGCGGGAAGGCCAGTTGGCTGCCCGAACGGTCGGGCAGGCGCGGCACATCGGGCAGGACGCTGAGCGTGCCGGCGTCGCTCACCGCGGTGTAGCCACCCGCACGGCGTCGGGCATGGTGGGGACCCAGCCACCCGTTGCCTGCTCGCCGACGGGAAGGGTGCTCCCCGGACGGCGGGTGATCTCCCCGGTCCGGATCTTCTCGTGCAGGGTCAAGATGGCGTGCAGGAGGGTCTCGGGGGAGGGCGGGCACCCTGGGGCGTACACGTCGACCGGCACGATCTGGTCGACACCCTGGACGATGGCGTAGTTGTTGAACATGCCGCCGGTCGAGGCGCAGACGCCCATGGAGATCACCCACTTGGGCTCCATCATCTGGTCGTAGACCTGGCGCAGGACCGGGGCCATCTTCTGGGACACCCGTCCGGCGACGATCATGAGGTCGGCCTGGCGCGGCGAGGCCCGGAAGACCTCCATGCCCAGGCGGCTGATGTCGAAGTCGGCCGCGCCGAGGGACATCATCTCGATGGCACAGCAGGCGAGGCCGAAGGTGGCCGGCCACACGCTGTTGCGCCGGGCCCATTTGACCAGGTCTTCGATCTTCCCGGTCAAGAAATTGTGCTGGAGGTCCTCGAGTCCCATGCTCAGGCCGCCTGGCCGGGTCGCGAGCGGGCCGCGCTGATCCGGGAGATCGTGGACTCCGAGGTCCGCGAGGGCATACCGGACTGCAGGGTCTTGGGCGGCCCCCAGGTCAGGGCACCGTTGGAGATCAGGTAGAGGAAGGAGACGAAGACCACGGCGGCAAAGACGATGACCTCGATCAGTCCGAAGGCGGCGATCTGCTTGAAGACGACCGCCCAGGGGTAGAGGAAGACGATCTCGATGTCGAAGATGATGAAAATCATCGAGACCAGGTAGAAGCGCACGGGGAAACGCTGCGGCGGCTCCCGGTCGGGCACGATGCCGCACTCGTAGGGTGAGAGCTTGGCCACGGTCGGCTTCTTCCTGGGCGCGAGCATGGCGGAGCTGGCGAGGGAGAAGACCGTAAAGCCCAGGCCGAGCACGCCCAGAATGAGGATCGGAAGGTACTGGTCCACGGGAGACGTTTCTACCATGTGACGGTTTCCCCAGGCACATCGAGGGCCGACCGAAAAGCTCCTGGCAGCGGCCTACGATGCGGGGGTGACGCCACGCGCCGTTCCCGACCCGGCCGACCCGGCCGACCCGAAACCCCGACCCGCTGCCCGCCCGCCGCGAACCTCTTCCGCCAGGGCCTCCGCCAGGGCCTCCGCCACGCGGTCCGCCAGAACCTCCGCCACGCCGTCAGCCACGCCGACCCCGGTGCACGACGTGGTCATCGTCGGCGGGGGTCCGGCGGGGTCCTCCTGCGCCTACTGGCTGGCCGATGCCGGCTGGGACGTGGTCGTGGTGGAGAAGAAGCACTTCCCGCGGGTCAAGACCTGCGGGGACGGCCTGACGCCGCGGGCCGTGCGGCAGCTGGCCGACATGGGTCTCGAGGATGCCCTGGCCGGATCCCACAAGTACGGGGGGCTCCGGGCCTACGGCTTCGGCCAGTCCGTCGAGATGCAGTGGCCCGAGCATCCCAATTTTCCCAACTACGGCTACACCATCACCCGCCACGACCTCGACGGCCTGGTGGCCGAGCGTGCGGTCAAGGCGGGAGCCACCCTCCTGGCGGGGACCGAGGTCGTCGCTCCGATCATCGGCGAGGCGGGCTTCATCAGCGAGGCGGGCTTCATCAGCGACGCGGGCTCGACCCTGCCCCACCTCAAGGGCGTGACCATCAGGGAGAAGGCGGCCGCGGAGGAGGCAACGGGCGACCGGACGGCCGGCGACCGGACGGCCGGCGACCGAGAGCTTCTCGCCCGCTACGTCGTGGTGGCCGACGGGGCCAACTCACGGGTCGGTCGGATGCTGGGCACCAATCGCCGCCGGGACCTGCCACTCGGCATGGCCCTGCGCGGCTACTACACCTCGGACCGCCATGACGATCCCTTCATAGAGTCTCACCTGGACATTCGCGACGCCGAGGGCAATGTCGTCCCCGGCTACGGCTGGATCTTCCCCATGGGGGACGGCCGAGTCAACGTCGGTGTCGGCCTCCTCTCGACCGACCGGCGCTGGAAGGGCGTCAACACGTCCCACCTCATGGATGCCTTCGTGAACTGGGCCCCGGAATCCTGGGGCCTCTCACCGGGGACCAGCCTCGGCCCCCCCACCGGAGGCAAGCTGCCCATGGGCCTCTCGGTGGGGCCGCGGGCCGGAGCCAACGTGCTGCTGGCCGGTGACGCCGCCGGCACCATCAACCCCTTCAACGGCGAGGGCATCGCCTACGGCTACGAAACCGGGCGCTTGGCCGCTGCCGCGCTGGGCCACGCCCTCAGCGGCGAGGGCCCCCGGGCGCTGGCGGACTACGACCGGCAGATCGAGGCCGCCTACGGTCCCTATTACAAGGTCGCACGGGCGTTTGTGCGCATGATCTCGAACCCGCAGGCCATGAAGCTCTGTGTGGGCGTCGGCATGCGCTCCGAATTCGTCATGAGCCAGCTCCTCCGGATAATGGCCAACCTCATGCGCCCGGACGCCCCGGGGCCAGCGGAGATCGGCTTCCGGGCGATGGAGCTGATCTCGCGCCTCCTCCCCGATGAGGTGGCCGCACTGGAGGCCGCGAGCGCCGGCACTCCCTAGTCTGGAAACTTGCCGGTTCGGAAGCGCATCGATCGATTGGCGGGGCTTGTCTTCACCGGGGCGATGGTGTTGCTCATTTCGCTCCTCGTGCTGGTACCTCTTGCCGCGTTGCCGAGGGCGGGCCGCGCGGATGCGCTGAGTGCCGCATCCTCGGTCCTCGCACGGGCGGATGCGACTTCGGGTGCGGCTTCGGGTACGGGTGCGGCCTCGGGTACGGGTACGGGTGCGGCTTCGGGTACGGGTACGGGTGCGGCCTCGGGTGTCGCAGTAGCCGCGACCACCGATGGCCATGGCTACTGGATCGCCGCCTCGAACGGTGGTGTCTTCAGCTTCGGCGATGCCTCGTTCTACGGCTCCGAGGGCGCGCAGGCCCTCCGCGCCCCGATCGTCGGCATGGCCGCCACGCCCGATGGTCACGGGTACTGGCTCGTGGGTTCCGATGGCGGCGTCTTCACCTTCGGCGATGCCTCGTTCTTCGGATCGACGGGCGCGCTGCATCTCACTGCGCCGATCGTGGGGATGGCGGCCATGCCCGATGGTCACGGGTACTGGCTCGTGGGTTCCGATGGCGGGGTCTTCAGCTTCGGCGATGCCACCTTCTACGGATCGACGGGCGCGCTGCATCTCACTGCGCCGATCGTGGGGATGGCGGCCATGCCCGATGGTCACGGGTACTGGTTGGTCGCCTCC
>Ga0224558_1004871_pt1 | contig 10169 bp, 6 predicted proteins | sample 714S32024metaG_FD_180682 | JGI IMG/M metagenome (GOLD analysis project Ga0224558, IMG submission 180682) | Peat soil microbial communities from Stordalen Mire, Sweden - 717 S3 20-24 | ecosystem: Environmental > Terrestrial > Soil > Wetlands > Peat | place: Sweden: Norrbotten County, Stordalen... | reverse complement strand
TCACCAGCTTCTGGAGCCGGGGCACGTCCACTGTGCGCCCGCCGGGTCTGGCGCCGTTGCTGATGCAGGTGAGGGTGATGGACTCGAAGCCCTTTTCCGGGAACAGGTTGAAGCCGTGTTTGGCCGCCCAGTCGCGGGTCAACTGGTTGGTGTGGCGGTGCCGCGCGTAACGCGCTTCCAGGCCCTCGGCAAAGATGTCCTGCAGCTTGGATTCCAGCGCATAGACGTGGCCGATGCTCGGGGTGCTCGGCGTCATGCTCTGCTCGGCGTTCTTCTGGAACTCCACAAAGTCGAAGTAATAGCCGCGATCCTTCATGGTCGCGGCCTTCGCCAGCGCGGCGGGCGAGCAGACGAAGATGGCCGTGCCGGGCGGCATAGCGAAGGCCTTCTGCGTGCCAGCGAGCAGAATGTCGATGCCCAACTCGTCGAACCTGAGCGGCACTCCGCTCATCGAACTGACAGAGTCCACGATGAACATCACGTCGGGATACTTCTTCTTCAGCGCGGCGATCTCAGCCAGGGGACTCATCACGCCGGTGGAAGTCTCATTGTGGATGACCGTTAGGGCGTCGAACTGGCCGGTGGCGAGCTTCTTGTCCATGTCGGCAGCGCGGATGGGCGAGCCCCACGGCACTTGCAGCGCCTCGGCTTCTTTGCCGCAGCGCTTCGACACGTCGAACCACTTGTCCGAGAAGGCGCCGCACATGCAGTTGAGCACCTTCTTCGCCACGAGGTTGCGGAGAGCGCCTTCCATCACGCCCCAGGCAGACGAGGTGCTGATATAGACCAACTGCTTCGTGCTGAGCAGTTGCTGGAGTTGAGGTTGAATCTTGGCGTAGAGGTCTTTGAAGCCCTGCCCGCGATGGCCGATCATCGGCGAGCAGAACGCGCGAAAGGTCTTGTCGCTAACCTCTACCGGTCCAGGAATGTGCAGTTTAACGTGTCCCATAAAGTGGGGGAATTCTTTCACCAGTGCAGGAGGAAAGGCAAGGAGATTTGCAGTGGAACCTTTCCGCCCCTCTTGGCGCCCCACACTCGCAACATTCTATCCCCACGACGCTGGCACACCTCACCCGCCCCGGCGCTGCCCCGGACCCTCACCGGAGACTCCCGGTAGATAACAATGTTATCTACCGGGAGTCTCCGGTGAGCCTACGGCGAGGATAGGGTGTGGCCACGGTGAGCTCCTGGACGGTTCTGCTTGTACCAGCCGACACCAGCAGCGAAGGGCTAAAATGCCCCCTTTTCGCACCTTCACACTGGCTGCCGTTCACTGGCTGGCAGCGCCGGTGGCCCTAGCCTGGATATTTCACACCCCGCACGAAATGCCGACAGACCGGAACGCTGGCTTTAGCCGGCAGGCGCGGTTCGGGCCGCAGCAGCCGGCTAAAGCCGGCGTTCCGTCGAGAGGGTATGAAATATCCGGGCTAGTGGCCGTACCACCCGGCCGCTACTCGCTGCGGGAGCGATACTTGGCGCCCGGTTTCGGTCCGCGCTTGCCCTTCTGGTAGGCCCGGGCCAGCCAGCGCCCCTGACACTTGTACACATCCACGCACCAGCCGGGGCCAAGCTCCTGCTCCTTTCGCGCTTTGAACGCTTTCGCCCCTTCTTCCGTGAGATTGACGCCGATCTTCATTGTTTTGGCAGGTTAGCAAAGCCGGGCGCCAAGCGCCAAACCCAAAAACGGGTCACCTGCCGGATCGCCCACTTGCGGGCTGGAAACGGGCGACCGAGCCATGGTCATTCCGGCGGCCCGCTCTTGGTCGGCAGGCTGGGGGGGGCTTTGCTTGGCGGCGGGCCTTTCACGCTCGGGTCAGGGCCGAGCCGGCTTCGCGGCTGCGCACTGCGAGAAACTCGCCAATACTTGCCTGTCGACGCCCTCCGCCAAGTCTAGCAGGGTGGGGCCGCAATGAATGAGAGCGAAAAGCAATTCTCCCTCACCCGCGCGGGGCTGAGCACATGCGGGCGCGCAAAAGGCGAATTCCCATCAGTTGGATGTGACATTGCGTGCCGCAAGCTTCACAAGAGTGCTTGCGCCTGAGGGGCTTACTCGCTACCAACTCAGTCATGATTTCCGTCAAGGTGCAATGCAGTTGCGGCCAGAAGTATGCCTTTGAGGTTGAGCCGGTGAATGGCCGGCTGCCGCAGCCAGTGAACTGTCCCACGTGCGGCGCGGACGGCACAGCGGCAGCCAATGAAGTCATTGCGCAACAGCTCTCCCGGCAAACCGCCAGCCCGCCGCCGCCACGCCCAACGACCGCACCACCCGTTGACAAGCGACCGAAGTCGAAGTTGGCCGTGTGCATCCTGGCAGGGGTTGGCTGCATCGCACTGATTGCCGCCGGCGCAGGGGTTATTTGGTGGAAGCATAACGCGACAGCGGCTTCAGTTGCCCAAACGACCCCGCTGGTTGCCAGCCAAACCAAGACTGCCGCTCCGTCAGCCATTCCGGAGCAGTATCGTTACAGACACCCGAAGGCCACGCTGCCGCCGGAAGTCGCAGCGTTTGTCGCCGCCAAGGAAAAGCAGGCGCACACACTCGTCCAAAAGCAGGGCCTGAAACTCGATCCGGCGGTGCAGGGTTATTTCGACGCGCTCAAAGCGGGCCGCATAGGCGAATCCCAGCAGTTGCACTATGACTCGCGCTTCAATAAGGAAAGCCATCCGCAGCTGGAAGGCCCGCTTGGCCAGCTCCTGATCGATGTCGTTCTCACCGCGGATGCCCTGGGGGAAAGTCAGCCTGATTTATTCCTGGCGCTGGGGCGCGCGATGACTAACTCCTTGAGCCCCGGCTGCATCTACTTTGGCGGGACCGATCCCGGCCGCGGTTTGCCGACGCTGCTTTGCGGGGCGCCCGGCGATCCCTTCTTTGTCGTCAGCCAAAACGTGCTTTGCGATGGGCGTTACCTGGAGTTGTTGCGCCAGCAATACGGTTCACGCATTCGACTGCCAACAACCAACGAAGTCGCCCAATGCAGCGAGAGCTACTGCGCCGACGTGCTAAAGAGAAAGGAAGCCGGGCGCCTGATGCCTGGCGAGGACGTGGTCTTGAAGGATGGCAAACCGCAAGTCCAAGGACAAATCGCCGTGATGTCGCTCAACGCGCTGATCGCCCGGCAGATATTTGAGAAGAACGGGGAATGCGACTTCTATGTGGAGGAAAGCTATCCGCTGCAATGGATGTATCCGTACCTGTTGCCGCATGGTCTGTTGATGAAGCTGAATCGAGAGCCGCTGGAGCTGATTCCCGCTCAGGAGATCCAGCAGGACAGGGACTTCTGGTCCCGGCAACTCGCCGACAAGATTGGCGACTGGCTGACGCCCGACACTCCGCTTTCAAATATATGCGCCTTCGCCGAGCGCGTGTTTGGGAAGAAAGACTTCTCCGGTTTCACCGGCGATCGCCGGTTTATTGGCGACAAATACAGCGTCAGCGCCTATTCCAAGCTACGCAGTTCCATTGGCGGCGTTTATGCGTGGCGCCTCAATCCCGACTCGCGCACGACCGCGCCACAATACCGCCCCAAGACGGCTGCCCAATCTCAAGAACTGTCGGACGCTGCCGACTTCGCTTTCAAGCAGGCGTTTGCGATCTGTCCCTCCAGCCCCGAGGCGGTCTTCCGTTATGCTCAGCTGCTGCTCCAGCAGCGCCGGTTCGAGGACGCGCTGCTGGTGGCCGAAACGTCCCTGAAGGTCGATTCCGGCAACGGCCAGGTGCGCGGGCTCGTGGAAAACGTTAGAGCCTACAAGAAGCAGAGCGCTGGCCCTTAGGCAGCCAATATCATACTAGGCGAAGTGTTCGCAGCCTCTTGCGAGCAAGTGTCGGGAAGCCGTCCAGGGAAGCCAACGAATGCGTGGACTCAAACCAGATTCGCTCCTTCGGAAGACTGCAAGATGGGCACTTTGCTTCCATCGGCGCAAATGGTTAATATCGCCAACAGTGAATGCAAGAATGAGCACCAAAACCTGAGCGGCAAAACCCATGAGCGACATAATTGGTGATCTTACATGGCGATCATGGCGAGAAATAGTCCGTAGGGAAATCACTCCGGGCTTGCACCGCCCAATTGTTCTGGCTATCGTGCGCGGATACCGAACCCAGATAATGGAAATATGGCCAGGTTCAAATACAAATGCCCGCATTGTCAGCAGAAGTACGATTATGAGGATAGGGGGGACCGCGCTGGGACTGCTAGCAAATGCCAGAACTGCGATAAGGTTTTTCGTATTCCCTATCCGGCGAGCACCACGAGGACTGGGGGCAACAGCAGGACAGTTGGTATGGAGGATAGTTTCCCTCGGCCTGCTGGGATGGCGAAGGGACCTTTGAGAGTGCAAGGAGGCACGGAAGAACTCAAGCGCAGGAGAAAGTGAAGGAGGAAGATCCAGGCGCGGGTCAGCAGCCTCCAAAACCCAGGCGAACAATAAAAGCGCCACCGCCGCCGCTTGAGGGAGGGACGCACGATCCCGAGCCAGTCTGGCGCTTAAAGGCAGGGCAAGAATTGGGTGGGTATCGTATCTTGCGCTTCCTGGGCGAGGGAGGCATGGGTATAGTGTATCAAGCTTGGGATGGGGGGACGCAGCGGCATGTGGCCCTCAAGCTGTTGCGCGGCCAGAGCGAATCACCGGAGGCTCGCGAGCGTTTCCTTCGTGAGGGTCAGTTGGCGGCCTCTCTCAACCACCGCAACACGGTCTATGTTTTCCGAACGGAGGAGTTAGAAGGCCGGCGAGTCATAGTGATGGAATTAGTATGGGGAGGAACCCTCAGCGATGCCGTGGAAAAGCGAGGGCCGCTCCCACCCATGCAAGCCGTCGACGCAATTCTACAAGTGGTCGCTGGACTCGAAGCGGCGGTTAAGCGGGGTATCCTGCACTGCGACATCAAGCCCTCGAACTGCTTTGTTGACGCCAGTGGAACCGTGAAGGTGGGTGACTTCAGCCTTGCTGTGACAAGCCGCACGGCATCGAGCAAAGGGCCGGAGGTTGTTGTCGAGGGCGGCACGCCGGGATTCGCAGCTCCGGAGCAGATTCGAGGAGAGCCGGTGGACCTTAGAGCTGATGTTTTTTCAGTAGGTGTGACTCTCTATTTCCTGCTTACAAAGGAGCGTCCCTTCGGCGGCAGCAATACGGAAGAGCTCTGGAATCGGGCGCTGACGGAGCCGACACCCTCCCCTGCGGCACTGCGTCGGCGCATGCCTCCTCCGCTGGCAGACATCGTCTGCCGTTGCCTTGCGAAAGAGCCCGCGCAACGCTTTCAAAGCTATTCTGATCTGCGTGAGGCGCTGCTGCTTTTCAGGGGGCTTTGGGTTGATCGTCCCAAATACCTCGAACTGCACATCGTGAGCCTGGTGGTAACCGGAAACTTCATGGTCCTGACGCTGTTGGCGCAGTTCTCCGAAGGCCAACATGATCTGGTTCCTTTATGGTTTTTCTTAGCACTTAGTCCTTTAGCAGCCTTCCACGTGATCTTCCTACGGAGCAGGCAGGGCGCTTTCCGTGTGCGGTGCTTCAATCTGCGTTTAGGCCGTGCGCTGCGCGGGCCAATTGCTGTTGCGCGCAACAGAAAGCCAGAGACTCCGTGCGCGGATCCATACGTCCCGACGCCCATAACACGACCACTGATGGTTGGACCTTATGAAATAATCGCAGGGTTCACAGAGGCAACGGGCACACAAGAGACTCTCTTGGCATTTGATCCGGCCCTCCGGCGCCAGGTCTGGGTAAGGCTGCGACCGCAGGGCTCCGGGGCCGCATTCAGTAATTCAGTTGGCCGCGGTACACGCCTGCGGTTGCTGACGAGCGAGCGGGCCTATGAGGGTTGCTGGGATGCCTACGGGGCGGTTTCTGGCAAAGCCCTTCTAGCAGCCGCTCGCACGCCACAGCCGTGGCGACGGGTCCGTGGGTGGCTGCTTTGGCTTTCCAAGGAGTTGATCGCCGCGGCGGCCGACCGCTCGCTTCCCGCGCGGCTTGAGCCAGACCAGGTGTGGATTTCCGATTCGGAGGTAGCGGTTCTTCTGGACTTCAAAGCCCCCGGTTTACCAATCGCAAGTGAACCGGATGCTCTTGATTCACTCGTGTCGCCGGTGGACGCCCAAATGTTTTTAAAGCGCGTCGCACTTGTTGCGCTGGAGGGACGGATCGTCGGCTCCAAGGAAGCTGCCAGGCGTGGTCCAGAAGTGCCGTTGCCAGGTCATGCGCGACGGTTCCTGGAGCGTTTGGGCGGATTTAAAACAATGGCCGAAGTTACGCAATTTCTGGAGGGCCACATGGATTGGCATACCGAAGTGTCACGCATCCGGCGGCTCGGAGCGGGCATTCCCATCGGGCTCGCGTTTGTAGCAACATTATTACCAGACCCTCCCGACGACGTACTAGTGGTTATGGCGGTTGCGTTCGTTGCCGCCATCGCCATCGTGGTGCTGACGCGCTCCAATTTCTGGACGGAATTGGCCCTGTCTAGAGTCGTCACATGCAAAGGCGCTCGACCTGAACGCTGGCGTCATGCGGTCAGAACGACACTTCTGCTTGCGCCGTTCTTCGGGCTGCTTGTCGCGCTCAAAGGGCATACGCCGTTGTTACCACATGTGCTGGCCGGCTTAATCCTAGTCGGTTTTCTCTGGACTGTTGTTTGCCCCGCTCGCGCACTTCATGACCTCCTGTCGGGGACTTGGGTCATCCCCGACGAATGAGAAGCCGTGGCGGCTCTTAAGGAGAGGCATTCTTCGGCCATTTTGTCGCGGATTATTCTTGCAGGGCAGGACAGGAGGAGTAGAAATGCAGGTGGAGAAGGGCAGGTGAGCCTTTCTCCAGGGAACCAGATCTGGTATGAAGACGCGTCTTGAAGTGCTGCTGCCGCTGTTGTTGATATGATCCTCTAGTCCCACGCACCAGATGCCTGACATCCATTTTGCCTGCCCACACTGCCAACAGCGTATCAAGGCGGAAACCGGCTACGCCGGCCTGCAGATCACCTGCCCTGCCTGTGGCAACGGTCTTGCGGTTCCACCCCCCCCGTTTGCTCCTGCGCCGCCGTCTGGCACCACTCTAAAGCGCGTTCTCATTCTGAGCGGCATCGGCGTAGTTTTGCTGGGAGTCGGCGGCTACTTCGGCAGGGGGATGATCCAGAGAAGCCGGGCAAACCGCCAAACAATGGAGCGTCCGGTCGCTACCGGCAGGGACGTGGGGCAACCGAGGACCCTTGGCGAGTCAAACCAAATGGCCGACGCGACGGACCCAGGCGGCGCGGGAGAGGCGAGCGGACGGTCGGGGCCGCAGGACGCTGCGCCGGCTGAAGCAGCGGCAACCGCCGCAGCAATGGCTGCTGCTAAGGAGGATACCCAGACAGTAGCGGAGGAGAAGGAGCCGCCCGTCACTGCCCCTAGTCACACCCTTGAGATCCAGCAGGCCCGGATTCCAGAGAGCAAGGTCAATGGAATGATTTCCGGGACGAATTTCGTTGCGGCCGTTGTGCGTCTCGAGAAGACCGCTGACGGCTATGTGCTCACTCTCCGGCAGGGTTTCGGCCCGACCCCTGACCGCGCCGTGCAGGTGTTCCTGCGTCTTGGGCCCAACCAAGGTCCGACCAACCTGAATTTGACGGTTTCCCGTGAGATGAAGGCGTCGGTAGCGATGTGCGTAACCAAGACTTTGAGCCGCAGTTCGCGGGCTGCGACCCAAACCCAAAGCTACTCGACAGGATACGCACTCAGGCTCGAATTGGGTAGCCCTATAGCGAACGCCATTCCGGGGAGGCTTTACCTCGCGCTCCCAGATACTGAACGAAGCGTGGTTGCTGGGGCATTCATAGCAGCGCTGCCTGCCTTTGGGTTGGGCGGCGTGCAGAACGCGGAGGATTGGCCACAATGGCGGGGGCCTCTCCGCAATGGGCTGGCCTTGGTCAGCCCGCCGCTGCTTAATCGTTGGCCAGCGGAAGGTCCCCGGCAGTTATGGCAATCCGGGCAGGTCATGCACGGTGGCAAAGGGACCGGTTACAGTTCACCGATAGTTGCAGGAGACCGAGTCTATCTTTACGGATACTGGTTGGACCCGGCTGCAGCGAGCGGGGCGTACGACGGGGTAGCCTGCCTGGATGCTGCTTCGGGAGCGCTGCTCTGGCATGAGACCTTTCCGGTTGATCGAAAGAAGGACCCTCGCTGGCAGAGCAGCACGCCATGCGTCGCGGGGGGGCGGGTGTATGTGTGGGGCAGTAGCCAGGCTTACTGTTTCGACGGCAAAGACGGTAGAGTGATATGGCAGAAGGCTGTTGGTCATGCCACTCAGTCAAGCTCCTTCGCAGTAGTGGACGGCGTAGCCGTCCTGGTTTGCGGAGGCTTCTTGGGACTTGATGCACTCACCGGCCAAACCCGCTGGCATCGGTCAGAGCAAGAATTCCGCTGGCCCAACTCACCGTCTCCCGTTTGTTGGCACCATGACGGGAAGAACTACACCGTTTGCTCCTGTAAGTCGGTGGGCCTTGTGGATCCCACTGCTGGGGAAGTTCTTTGGAACCTGCCTTGGGGGCACGGTACATGGACTAGCGCGACCGGAAGCTGGAAAGGAAACAGCACCCCAGCTATTGCGGGGGATTGGATGGTCGTAACGCAAACCGACGACGGCGCCACAATGTCAGGCTATGCGTTGTCACTGGAAGGAGCCACGAAACGTTGGACGGTGCCCCATCATGACTCGGCAAGCAGCCCACTGATTTACCAGGGATACGTCTATACTGTCGGCGGCGGCAACTACGGCAAACCTACGAGCATTCGCTGCGTGGAACTGCAAACCGGCACGGTAAAATGGGAGGAGCGGACCTTTCCCCAAGGCTGCTCTTCCCCAATTGCCGTGGACGGCAAGATCCTGGCCTACCTTAAGTTTGGCAAGCTACTGTGCATGTGGAAAGCAGACCCGAGCCGCTGCACTCTCCTGGCTACGGCATCTGTGCAGTCGGATGGCTATTCTTCGCTGGCTTTCTCCAAGGGCCATCTATTCGTCCGATTGCATGATGGCGTGGCTTGCTACGACTTGGCGTCGCCCGCCCAGCGCTAAATACGGGCTGGGTCTAGCGTCCCTGCAAACCCCTTCACGGCTTCGCTCCTCTCGGCGAAGGTTGCGCCGGTTGTGCGGGCGATTGGCCTCCCGCAGCGGGCGGGGGCGGAGCCGACAAATAGAGCTTGCCGTCGCGCCGCACCAGCCGTTCCTCGTCCTTTTTTTGCAGCGTTTGCACACTGCCATCACAGAGGAGCACTGTGCCGTGGATGGGACAGCGGAAGAGCACTCGTGCGAATTCGGCAGGGGAGCCTGATGCAGCAAGGTACTCGTAAGAACAGTTGCCTTCAGTATAGGATGCCCAATCCTTGGCCGCCTCGCGCGAGTGATCCGACCGGCATACAAGAATCTTGGGTTCTCCTATGTATTTCTTCATGTCCGGGACGGTCGGCGGAAACACCTTGCGGTTGTCATCGGCGTAGGTCCTCGCTGCCAATCCAAGCTGCTTCATGTTGTTGACGCACGAGATGCGCTCCGCCTTCTCCTTGGCTCTCGCCAGAGCCTTGGCCAGCTCTGCCTGTTCCTCCGGCTTCAGGGCCGGCGGCTTCTCCAGTTGCGCCGCCTCCGGGCTCCCCTGCTGCGCAAACTTGGCCTCGACGTCCATCTTCATGCTCTGCTTTTGGCCGTTCAGCGTAGTGGGAATGTCAGTTTCCGTGTGATTCTTGCTTGAGCCGGCGATCGGCAGGACGTGCGCCAGGTCCAGGGTGCGCTCCTTTGTTTCGCGGCCGGTCATCTTCGCCGCGCTCTGCACCGAGACGCCCTTAACTGTGAGATGGTCGCCCTCCATCGCGGTCAGCTCGTAGTCGGATGTGTCTTCCACCGTGGTTCCATGCGTCTTGATGGGCCGCTGGACCTGCCACTTGGCGCCCACACCGACTGCCTCGGTCGGCAAAGGCACCACCAACTGCCCGTAGAATTCCTGCATCTGCCCTGCCATCTGGCTCATTCGCGGGTTGTTGCGGTCGGAGCCCTGCGCTTTGAGTTCCCCCGCTACGCCTTGGCTGGAGACGGTCCCGGTGCTGGACATGCCTTTGATGGCGGCCAGCCTGCCCTTCATGGCTTCGGCGTCCGTCGCATCCAATCCGGGCACATCGCCTAAGCTGAGGTCGCTCAAAACAATCTCA
>Ga0224558_1004869_pt1 | contig 10178 bp, 9 predicted proteins | sample 714S32024metaG_FD_180682 | JGI IMG/M metagenome (GOLD analysis project Ga0224558, IMG submission 180682) | Peat soil microbial communities from Stordalen Mire, Sweden - 717 S3 20-24 | ecosystem: Environmental > Terrestrial > Soil > Wetlands > Peat | place: Sweden: Norrbotten County, Stordalen... | reverse complement strand
CGTCATGCTGATAGGCCAGACTCGCGTCTTGTATTCGATGGCCTACGACGGGCTTTTACCCAAGAAATTCTTCGCCGATATTCACCCGCGCTTCCGGACGCCATGGAAGAACACCATGCTCGTGGGCCTGCTCGCGGCGATCGTGGGCAGCCTGACGCCGATCGAGGATATCGGAAAAATGGTCAACATCGGGACGCTGCTGGCGTTCGTGATTGTTTGCATCGCCGTCCTGGCCCTGCGGCGTACGAACCCCGGCCAACCTCGACCGTTCCGGACGCCCTGGGTGCCATTTGTGCCGGTTATGGGCATCCTGTTCAACGGCTACATGATGTACAAACTCGGCTGGATCAACTGGGCGCGATTGATTATCTGGCTGGTGATCGGCATGGTGGTCTATTTCACCTACAGCCGGAAACACAGCCGCGTGCAGGCGGCATTGGAAGGCCGCAAAACGCCTGTGTAGAGACGCGGCTTGCCGCGTCTCACGGCGCGCGGCATCTCGGCGGACGGGCGGGGACGCCCGTCGCTCCATCACCTGCTACTCCTCCTGAATTTTTCTGGCAATCGCCGTCACCAGCCGGCGCGGGGAGAAGCGCACCGATTGCGCCACCAGCCAATTTCTGAATCCCGAAATCACCAGGGGTTTGCCAGCCATCACCGCGCGATAACCGTCTTCGGCGACGGTGCGCGCGTCCATGCATCCATATCTTGTTAGCCGAATGCCCGCGATGTTCGCGCGTTTTTGGAACTCGGTGGCCGTCGGGCCCGGGCACAGGCAGGTGACGGTGACACCTGACCCGCCGAGTTCATTGGCCAGCGCCTCTGATAAAGACAGGACGTAAGCCTTGGTCGCGAAATACACCGCCATCAGCGGCCCCGGCTGAAACGCCGCGGTGGACGCCACATTCAGGATGCGTCCGCTTTTTCGCTCAATCATCGCCGGAAGGTACAAACGCGTCAGGTGCGTGAGAGTGGTTACGTTGAGCTGAATCTGACGCAGGCATTCTTCCAGATCGTTCTCGGCGAACATACCGTATTGTCCGAATCCCGCGTTGTTGACCAGCACATCCACCTGAATGTCCGCGCGCGTAGTCTGATCCAGCACGTACGCGGACGCTCCAGGTTCGGTCAGGTCGGTGGCCAGAATCAGGGAACGCGTGCCGTGGGCCTTCTCCAGTTCGGATGCGAGTTGCCGGAGTTTGTCCGCGCTGCGAGCGACGAGAACCAGGTTGTAGCCTTCGCGCGCGAAGATGCGGGCGAATTCCAGTCCGATGCCGAACGAGGCGCCGGTGATCAGAGCGGTTGTGCGGTCAGCGGTCGGCATTCAGCAATTCAGGATTAGCACTCGGCACCTGGTACCGCGACCGCGTGACGACTTCGGCGCGGGAAACGCGTAGCGCCGGCATCTTGCCGGCTGTCTCGAGGGCGTCTCGCCCTCGGCGAGGCGGGCGAGAGCCTGCCCTGAGCGAAGTCGAAGGGACGCCCGCCATACAGCCGCCGGGACGGCGGCGCTACTCTCAGTGTGAAATCTACACGTGGGCCAGCGCCGGCTCTACCCCGTAGATCGAGTGCCACGAGGTTGCAGCCTTCAGGCGGTCGTTTACGTTATTGATATTCTTTACGCCTTCATTTTCCAGCCACTGCCGGAAAGCACCAGCGCCGTGTTTCGCGTAGATGGGGATACCATCTTTCCAGGTGGCGCGTCCGCAGAGCACGCCGTTGAACTTCACACCCGACTCGCCCGCGAGTTCCAGCGACTCGGTGAACTCGGCATTGCTCACGCCCGCCGACAGATAGATGAACGGCTTGGTCGCAACCGCGGCCGCCTCCCGGAACAGCTTCATCGCTTCCTGTTTCGAGTAGGCCTTCTCGCCGTTGAAGGACTTGGTCCCTTCCACAAATTTCATGTTGATCGGGACTTCCACCTTCATTACGTCGACGCCATAGCGTTCTTTGGTGAACTCGCGCATGGCCTCGATGACCGCCTTTGGCTTCTTCTTGGCGAAATCGAAGCCTTTTTCGTCCACGCCTTCTTCGTAAGTGACGAACTCCAGGAAGAATGGAATGTCATTGGCGCGGCATTCATCGCCCAGCCGCTCGACCCAGGCGTGCTTCTTGTCGTTAGTTTCTTTTGGATCAAACGGCGTGTAGTAGAGCAGAATCTTGACGCAATCCGCGCCCGCTTCCTTCAAGCGGCGCGCCGACCAATGATCCAGCAGATCGCCCAGGCGTCCGGGGCCGGTCTTGTCGTAGCCGGTCTTTTCATAGGCCAGCAGCAGACCGGCGTTTTTCGAGCGCCGCTTCGAAGCCGGCAGTCCCCACTCGGGATCGAGCAGGATGGCGCTGGCATGGGGCGTCAGCACTTCGCTCACCAGTATCTTGAATTCTTCCATCATTTCATCGGAGACGGCCGAGCCCTTTTCCTTGGCAAGAGACTTCTGCAGCGAGCCGCGCTGGTCCATGGCGGCGGCAGCGATTACGCCACGTTCATTCGATACCGCCTTCATTCCAGCGAGTTTCCCGGGGGTAAGCTTCATAAATCCTCCTATCAGTGCAATACGACAGGTAATTCTAAACCACGGCGCTCGCCATGAGAAATCGTTGGTTCGTGTGGGGACGGGCGCCCTCGCCCTTCCAAGCCGAGCGAAGCTCGGCAGTTGCCAGCGGTCATAGCAGCTCGGAACGGCCTGTAGTTACCTTATTGCCGCAGAGACAGCGTCCCAAGCAGCGTCTGCTGCTTCGCGATCAGCGATTGGATGCCTTGCCGCGCCAGCGACATCATCTTTGCCAGTTGCGCGTCGTCGAACACCTGGTGCTCGGCGGTGGCCTGCAGTTCGACAATTTTATTTCCTGCCGTCATGACGAAGTTCATGTCCACGTCGGCGCGCGAGTCTTCTTCGTAGTTGAGATCGAGAAGCACTTCGCCGTCCACGATGCCGACGCTGATCGCCGCCACAAAATCCTTGATCGGCGCCGCGGTCAACGTTCCCGCATCGATCAGGCGCTGTAGAGCCAGGCCCAGCGCGACGAACGCCCCGGTAATCGAAGCCGTTCGCGTGCCTCCGTCCGCCTGGATCACGTCGCAATCGAGCCAGATGGTCCGCTCACCCAGGCGCTTCAAGTCGGCCACGGCGCGCAGCGAGCGTCCGATGAGCCGCTGAATCTCCTGCGTTCGCCCGCTTTGGCGTCCCTTGGCCGATTCGCGCGCGGTGCGGGTAAGGGTCGAGCGCGGCAGCATCCCGTACTCGCCGGAAATCCATCCCTTGCCCGAATTGCGCAAGAACGCAGGCACCGATTCTTCGACCGAAGCCGTGCAGATGACGCGGGTATTGCCCATCTCAATCAGCGCCGAGCCTTCCGCCGTCGAGATAAAGTCGGGAATGATGTTGACGGGACGAATCTGCTCGGGAGTGCGGTTGTCGCTGCGAAAGATCATTAGACGGAATTCTAACAGTCTGCGGGAAAATGGCAGCTCTCAGCCGTCAGTTGTCAATTATCGGCGTGGGCAACGAGTAGCGCCGGCATCTTGCCGGCTGCCCCAAGGGCGTCTCGCCCTCGGCGCGGAGGACAGCGCCTTCGGTGCAAGCGTTCCGAGCGATTGCCGTGCGTATGGAATCAGATCAAGGCTGATCCGAGTCGTTACGGTGAATGCGTGGGGTAGATAGACGGCCATGGCGACGATGGAGGATAATCTGGCCATGGAGGATAATTTAATGAAGGGATTTAAGATCCTTGCCTTAGCTGCTGTTGCTGGAATCTGCTTCATGGCAACCACTCCCAAAACACAGGCTCAGGTGGCCGTCGAGATCGGAGTTGCGCCGGTTTGTCCCTACGGGTACTACGATGTCCCGCCGTACGACTGCGCCCCCTACGGCTACTACCACTCGGAATGGTTTAGGGGTGGCGTCTTCATTGGTGCTGGCCCGTGGTTTCATGGCGGTGACAATTTCCGAGGCCACGTAAATAACCGCTTCCATCCTGAGCATGGCTATAACGGTCCAAGGCCAAACCGTGGCGACAAACCCGAGCCGGGAAGGCGTCTCGATAAGGTTGCCCACTTTAAAGGAAACGAAGTGCGCGATGGACGCGGCCACGCAGTTGGCAAACGCTAATTGATACCGGCCGGGTGCCCACTCGTTCGTCCTTTGCGAATGAGTGGGTGCTGACCGCTCCGCGCTCCCAATCACCGATTACAAACTCTCCGGGGCGAACTCCTTACTTAACTGTCGCAACCTGGCGATAGCGCTCACTGAGAATTGTTGGCGGACGCGATGTTTTTCGCCAACGAACGCCACTCGCCCCGGCCTTACTGACTGCCCGCCTGCTCAACCGTGGTCACATCGAACGACTCGGTCAGATCTGCATGTCCCGCGAGCGTGTCGCGCGTCTGGCCCTCGACCAGAATGTTGACCCGCTGTATCCCCGGGACGTTAACGGCCAGTGTCTCCACCAGCGAATTCACGGTGAGCTGCTCGCTGAGAATGCCGGAGCGATGCTGGTCGGCGAAGGCAGCATTCAGATCGATGACGGCCGCGCCCGGAGCGACCAGGTAGATGGCGCGGATGTCGGCCGCCGGAGGCAGAGGATGCGGAGCGCCGGGTTGCTGGTAGATGCGGAGCAGCGCACGCAACAACTCCTCGGCTCGCTGCTGGCGTCCTCCGGGCAGAGGAATCTGCGCCGATCGCGGGCGCAGCATGCCGGCGGCGTCATCCGCGACATACAAAGTTACTGTCTCCGTCGGACCGGACGCTGGGGGTGCGACCGGAAGCGCGCTGGCCGCCGGAGACTCCAATTCCCCCGCCTCTCGTCGCATGTTGCGAAGGTAGATTCCCATCGCCACCACCAGCACCAGCAGCGCAGCCACTCCGATTAGAAGATGGCGGGGGATCATGGTTGTCCCTTGGGATCGGGTGATCGGGTGATCGGGCCGGCCTTTGATCTTCGATCACCCGATGGCCCGATGACCCGATGACCCGATTTGTTTGTGATTGTGCCCATCATGGCTGCACTCCAAGCCGGTCGCGGACAGAAACAACCGCATCGGCAATCGCCGACGCGGCCCGCTGTTGATAATTGGCAGAGATCAAGTCGGCGACACCATCGTCTCCGGGCGCCAGTTCGACTGCGACTGCAGGCATTAACACATTGTTCAGCGGTCGCAGCGAAGCGGAAGAAGCTCGCACCGGAAATTCTCTCTTCTGCATCTCGGCAACGATGGCCGCCGACACGATTCGGCTGACGGGCAAAGCCGGCGCCTGCGCCGCATTCCACGCATGAAACACTCCGTTGCTCGCCCCTTCCACCGGAAGCAGAGCGGTGTACACTCGCGCGCCGCTGCCTTGCGAAACCGCGTGCAGGCTGATGTAGATTCCGGCGCGGGCAACGTTGGCTGCCGCGGCGCGCTGATCCAGAGTCAAACTGGTATCGGCGTCGCGCAGCAGCGCGACCGCGAACCCTCGATTCTCCAGTTCGTGCCGCAGCAGCCGCGCAAATCCCAGCGTGACGTTTTTCTCGGCCAGCGTATCCGTTAACGCCGCACCCCGTTCGTCGCCACCGTGTGCGGGATCGACTGCGACCAGAATGCGATGCACATCATTGTTATTGCTCGAGGCGATGTTTGCAGCCGGCCGGACCTGCGCAGGATTCTGTGATCCAGTTGCAACGGCACTCGGTGGGGCTGGTGTTTGTTGGACAGCCGAAACGATGATCGTCTTTCTGTCGTTACTGAAACTGGCCATCAGCGGCTCGCTTGCAGCCACGTCTAATTCGGCGTCGCCGTTGTTCTCGGAGTAACTGGCATGGGTGATAACCTTGTTGTCAAAAGAAATGGACTGGCTTCCCGGGGACACGACCGGGTCGCGCTTAAAGACCATCCGCAACTGCCCCGGTTCCGTGGAAATCGTGGGATTCACCGCAGCGCTGAAGTTCAGCTGCAGCCGCGGAGAGTTGCCCGCGTCCAGCCGGAAACTGGTTTGTATGCCGACGTCGCCGATGAATAAGCGGCGTGCGCTTTCGCGAAAATTAACCGGTGTTCCCAGAAAGCGCGGCAGCAACGCGCTCAGCGAACTTAGCGGAACCATTCCGCGCGAGTTTTCAATCAGGAACGGTGTAGCAAAATCAAAATCGTGGCCGCGAATCCTGGCCCGCGTCTTTCCCGCAACAAACTCGGCATCGATGGCGTTATACCGAAGTTTTAACCAACGCCCATTCGACTCGCTGCTTACGCGGCCCAGCGGCTCCAGAAGTTCGAGCAGGCCGACATACTCACGGCCCGCACGATCCAGAACCGGAAGCGTGTAGCTGGCGACCGGAGCATAGACGGAGATGTGCTTTTCGTCCGCAGAGGGCGCGGCAGAGGGCGCCGCGGACAGAAGCGTTACGCCGGCCAACAGTACCCAGTACCCAGTAGCCAGTAACCAGTACCCCGCTTTCCGATGAGAACTGGGTACTGGGTACTGAGTACTGGGTGCTTTACTCCAGCGCATAAATCGTGAGCCCACTCAGCAACTTGGGATAGAAATCGGTGGACTTCTGGGGCAACACTTCGCCGGCGAAGGCGATATCGCGAACCTGCTCCATGCGCGCCGGATTCATCAGGAACGCCACTTGGACCTTTCCACTTTGCACCTGTATAAGCGCCTCCGCGGCCTCGCGACAATAGGAAACGTTCTCCTGATTGCGAATGGCTTCCTCCGAGATATTCAGCACACCTTCCAACAGACACTTGTGCAATTGCACGACGTCCAGCGCCTGCTGGCGGAGAGAAAGCTTACCGAAAAAGCGGGCGCCCATGGCATTCGGTGTGTGCAGCAGAAATGCACGCCCGGCGGTGACCGCAAGCAGCGCCGTTCCCGCGTGCCCTGCCTGCTGCAGAATGGCGATGGCGCGCGCCGCATCGATTCCGGCATCGACCTCTTCCAGGTCGAAGAATTTCCGCGCCTCCGCCTGAAATTGTGCAGCCGAAAAAGATGGCAGGCCAAACACGAGCCGGTGCGTCGGCAGAATGACCAGGCCCGGGCGAGACATGTCGACAAAGGTCATCATCGCCGAGTCGTAAGGAACGGGAAGGCCCGTCCCCGTGTCGGCCTCGGCTCGCCGCTCATTGCGATAAGCCAAGGCAGTCTCATAGCGGTGATGGCCGTCGGCGATGATCAGCTTCCGATCCTGCATCTGTCCCTGCACGGAGGCAATGACCGAAGGATTGGAGATCTTCCAGACGCGGTGCACGACGCCGTACTCGTCGGTGACCTCGATATCGACGTCTCTGGCGGTCTCCGAATCGAGCAAGGCATCCACCTTGCCCGCCCCGCTGTATAGCATGAAGATCTGGCCGAAATGGGCGCGAGTCGCGCGCAGCAGGTCCAGTCGGTCGGCCTTCGGCTTGGCCAGAGTCTGCTCGTGACGGAATACGACGCCCGCGGAATACTCCTCGATCCGGCCGAGTGCGATGAAGCCCCGCCGTTCGGCCGGCGCCTGGCTTCCCGGCGCGTTTCCCGGAACGTCTCCTGGAACTGTGAACGTCTGGGAATAGAGGTAGAGCGAAGGCTCGGGATCGCGTCGCAAAATCCCCGTCTGGCGCCAGTTCTGGAAGGACGCCGCCGCCCGGGTATAGACGTTCTCGGTGTCGCCGTCCGTCGGCAGGCGTTTCCCGAGGATAATCCGCACCAGGTTATAAGGACTGGACTGGTAGTAGCGTTCCTGCATGGCAGGGGTAATTTTGTCGTAGGGCTGGGTCACGGCTTGCTGGACCGGCACGCGTTCAGGGTCGTACCGCCAAGCTCGGAATGGGGAAACGACTGCCATAAAGGGAACGCAGAATTGTAGCAGGGACGGTTCGGCCCCGGCCCAAAGAAGCGAACGGAGGGAAAGGATGCGCAGAGTCAGAAGCCACCTTCTAATCCAGTGCCGAATCTGGAAGGTCGCGTCCGAAAAGTGACAACACTTTTTCGAGATTGTGCTACTATGCGGTTCAGCAGAGCTTGTTGTGGCCCGCCTTGGGATGTGGGTCGCTTCCCTTCACGGCGCGGATTTAGTGGGGCCTATGTTGTACCTCAAACAGTTCTCGGCTCGCGTCTCCTGTGCTGTTCTTCTGGTGTTTGTGTGCGGCGCCCTCCCGCTTCTCGCCCAAAATTCGACTGAGGACGTCCACATCCAGCCCCGCGTCCAGCCACCGGCTCCGAAAGAGCCCGACCTGGATCCGGCGCTCAAAACCCACACCAAGCCCTTTAAAGTAGCGGTGGACATGGTCCTGGTACCGGTTACGATCACTGATCCCTTGAACCGGTTCGTAACCGGCCTTGATCGCCAGAACTTCAATCTTTTCGAAGGCAAAGACCAGCAGGAGATCAAGACTTTCTCCAGCGAAGACGCTCCGGTTTCCATCGGTGTGGTCTTTGACATGAGCGCAAGCATGAGCAGCAAGATCGGACGCGCCCGCGAGGCGGTGATGGAGTTCTTCAAGACCGCCAACCCGCAGGACGAGTTCTTCCTCATCGCCTTCGCCGATAAACCGGAGGAAATCTCCGATTTCACCAGTTCGGTGGATGACATTCAGGGCCGGCTCGCCTATACCATGCCCAGGGGCCGCACCGCGCTGCTGGACGCCATTTACCTCGGCGTTAGCAAAATGCGGCAGGCCAAGTATCCGAAGAAGGCTATGCTGATCATCTCCGACGGCGGCGATAATCATAGCCGCTACACCGAAGGCGAAATCCGTTCCCTGGTCAAAGAGGCTGACATTCTCATCTACGCCATCGGCCTCTACGATCATTATTTCCGGACCGAAGAAGAGCGGCTGGGACCTAACCTGCTCAGCGATGTCACCGAACTGACCGGTGGCCGGGCTTTTACCATTGATAACCCGAACGACCTGGCGGACGTTTCCACAAAAATTGGGATCGAGTTGCGCAACCAATATGTCCTCGGATACCGTCCAAAAAACCCAGTGCGCGACGGCAAATGGCGTAAAATAAGAGTCAAGATCTCACCGCCAAAAGGATTGCCGCCGCTCAAGGTCTACGCCAAGACGGGTTACTATGCGCCGACGGAATAACGTTCGTCTACTGATCTTCTTCTTTCTGACAACCCTGTTCCTGGCTAACTCTCAAGCGCAAAGCGGAGCCCCGAACCAGTCGCCTCCGGCTCCGGTTGCTAATACCCAATCGCCTGCGAATTCCCCCTCGGCACCGTCCGGCAGCGAGCCTCCGCCAGACTCCACGGGGCAGGTCGTCGCTCCGAATGAGGGACAGAATCCGGATTCCGCCGACAGCGGCGTCTTCGTTTTCCGCAAGGAGGTCGAAGAAGTGGTGCTGCATGCCACCGTCGTCGACGACAAGCAACGCATCATCACCAGCCTCGCTAAGGGCGATTTCAACGTCTACGAGGACGGGCATCTCCAAACCATCACCTCGTTCCGCCAGGAAGACATCCCCGTCGCCATGGGCATCGTGGTCGACAACTCTGGTTCCATGCGCGAGAAGCGTCAAAAGGTGAACGCAGCGGCCCTGAATCTGGTGCGCTCGTCGAATCCCAATGACGAGGTGTTCATCGTCAACTTCAACGACGAGTACTACCTTGACCAGGATTTCACTTCCAGCATCAACAAGCTGAAAGAGGGGCTGGAAAAAATCGAAGCTCGCGGCGGCACGGCGCTTTACGATGCGGTCGTAGCCTCCGCCGACCACCTCAAAAAAGAAGCGAAGCGCGAAAAGAAAATCATTTTTGTAGTTACGGACGGAGACGACAACGAGAGCGCCGAAACTCTGGAGCAGGCGGTACGGCGTCTGCAGGGCGACGGTGGACCAACGGTTTACGCCATAGGCATCCTGGATAAGGACGAGCACCCGAAGCACGCCAGACGTGCCCTGCAAATCATGGCCGAGAGAACTGGCGGCCTCGCCTTCTTCCCCAAAACGCTGGACGAAGTTGACGGCATCAGCCGCACGGTGGCCCACGACATTCGCACCCAGTACACCATTGGATACAAACCGACGACGCCGAAAAACCAGGGCGGATATCGTCAAGTGAAAGTGGATGCCCATTCGCACAGCGGCAAACTCACCGTCCGCACGAAAAGCGGCTATTACGCCGGAAGCGAGCCCGCTCGAGGGGCGCAGTAGGCGGGAGTCACAGTGCATTTATGAAATATCCGGTGTCGGCGATTCGGGACGAACAAATCC
>Ga0224558_1004868_pt1 | contig 10179 bp, 8 predicted proteins | sample 714S32024metaG_FD_180682 | JGI IMG/M metagenome (GOLD analysis project Ga0224558, IMG submission 180682) | Peat soil microbial communities from Stordalen Mire, Sweden - 717 S3 20-24 | ecosystem: Environmental > Terrestrial > Soil > Wetlands > Peat | place: Sweden: Norrbotten County, Stordalen... | reverse complement strand
GATGCTCGATGGCCTGCGGGGCCATCAGGGGATTTGTGATGAGGATTCTGAAAAACTCGATATCGAAATGAGTGTTGACGACGAAATTTTCCTCCCCGCGCGGCGTACCAAAGCCGCCCGGTTCGACTGTGGTCTCGACCACCCTGAGGATCGATTTCTTCGGCCCGATACTGCCGATAAGGCTCTTGAGCTGCTTGTAGTTTGCATGGGCCTGGCCCGGATAACTGAGGCTTAGCATCAAGCCGGTTGTCGAGCCGATATGCTGCCACCAATGCACCGTCTCATGCAGATAGGTTGAGAACGCCTGAACCCCGTCGAAATCGACGCCTCCCTCGACAATGCCAGTAGGCATCGCCTCGATTTTTCTGTGCACTTCGGGAGAGAGTCGTAGGACAAACTGAATTGAGTTGTAGAGACCATGGGCATTCAGGCAGGCTTTCAGCTCTGTCGGGACCCGCTCCATGTCGTAAGGGCTGTCGAGCAAACTGTGATCGAGCTGCACTACGTCCACCTCTCCGGCTCGAAGCGATTCCGGGCCACGCGGTTATTCATACTGCTTGCGGTATGCGTCCGCCCTCTCGGAATCCACAAAACCGTTTCCCTTGCAGAGTTTGCACTCGCGGCCATTCAAACCTGTCTGGCCGCTGCCTTTACAGCGAGGACACTGCTCTTCATCGAAATCCTTCGGATCGTATTCCGCGCCTTTCTCCTTCGAGACCACCTGCGATCCACGGCAGTACGAACAGTAATCACCGCGACCCCGGACACCCCGGCCCGCGCAATGGGGGACACTCTACTTCATCGATCTGGCTGCTCTTGTACTTCTTCCTCTTGTCCTTCGTGACGAACTGGGAACCGCGGCAGTAGGCGCAAAAGTCATGGCATAAGCCCGTCACCCCTGCGCCGCCGCAATGAGGGCACTCAGCTTCGTCAATATTGTCTAGATCGTAAGCGTCGAATTTATCTGCGGATACGATCGTATCGCCGCGGCAATATGGACAGTAATCACTCACCAGACCGCGCACGCCGGACCCCTGGCAATGCGGGTACTGCTTGTCTGGCAAATCGTATTCGTCATATTCTGCAGCACGCTCCGCGCTGACGAGGCATGATCCCCGGCAAAAGGGGCAATAGCTACCTGCCAGACCGATCATCCCCCGACCTTCGCAGCGGGGACAGTCCGCTTGATCGATAGCTTCAGGATCGTAATCGGCCGCCTCATCGGTCGATACAAAGCAGTCTCCGTGGCAATAGGCGCAGAGATCCCCCACGAGGCCGGTGAGGCCGCGCCCGTCGCAGCGTGGACACTCGACCTCGTCGAGGTCCAGAAGTACGTGATCGACCGCGTCAACTACGCTCGACACCGCCGTTCGGAGTTGGCTTTCCTTTGTGTTGTTGTTAACCCCGGCGCTAAGACGCATGAGCTTGGGCGCGATCTTACCTACAAGCTGACCGGTGTCGCCGATATCCCGGTCGGCTCGGGCTGCTTCCTGGGCTTCAGCCGCGAGCTGCGGCAGGCGTTCCATGAGCGATATGGTTTCGGTCAGGTAGACCTCGGCCATCTGGCCAGTGTGAGTGCCTTTTTCGAAATCCCTTTTCAGCGATTTCAGCATTGTCGTGAGCGCCAGGCACAGCTTGGTGGCGTTCGCCTCGTGGCGCATCATCCGTTGCCGGGTGTTGCGCTTTAAGTCCTTGGCGGCCTGAATGACTTTTAGCGTCACATTACTGGCTGGTTTGAACCCCAGATCGTACTTGGTGTGGTGATTGGGGCACAGGTAGATCAGGTTGTCAGGACTGTTGTTCAAGGAATCGGCCACCGCAACGATGTGCGCCACCTCGCCGTTATCGGCGTAACCGCAGATCGCGCATCCCAGGTGAGACTCGCTCTTGATGTCATCCTTGATGGCTTCTGGTATGGGGGGACGCTTTCCTTTTGTGAAATGCCACGGCAAATTCAGGTACTTCTGGTAGGCGATCAATTCCTGATCGTCAAAAAACACGTTCCCGTCCACCGCCTTTGTCTGCAGCAGCCGGGTTTCGTCCTTCTTGGGACAGTGCTTCGTGAAGTACTCAAGCAGTTCGAAGCTGATGCCCAGCTTCATTGCCGCTTCAATTTGGTTCAACAGCATTTCTGGTTGCGTCCTGACGCCAAAGCTAACAATCGGCTAAACCCGTAGGATAATGCCGCCGTCCCCATGCGGCAAGCATCGCGTTGGCACGACTTCCGGCGTCTCGGCAATGCAGATCTCGCACTCCTTGAACCCCGTGCTTGTTGCGCTTTCGTGAACCTGCACCGCCCAACTGCAAAAATGGCGCGCTCTGCCGGGTGGGGCAGGGCGCAACTCAAACTGTAAACCTTTTAACCCGTCTGCATTTCCCTCCGGAAACAGGATACAGGCCGCCCGCCGCCGTCAAGGGTCGAGATGAACGGCAAAAAACGCCGCCCTTGACTCATGCGCCGGGACGCCCTGCAAAAACCCCTTTGTCCTCACAAGAGGGAAATGCAGGTTTCAAAAGGTTTTCAAGAGCCGCGATAAGAGGCTGTACGCGAAGCGGAGGGAAATCTTGGAAAGAGGCGAAGCCGGCGCGGGAAACCGAAAGAGTAGGGGAGGGTGCCGCCTCGTTGGGCGGCAAACCGTTTATGACCGTGGCTTGCAGGATGTTTGAAGACAGCCGTAACAGATTCATTCGATTATGGTTATACTCCTGTTTGCGGTTTTTCCTCGCTTTTTTGGTCCTGATGACGGCACAGGCTTGCTGGGTCTGCCGGTCTGATACGCGTTTTCAAGTAGGCGGGGTCTGAAGACATAGACAGAAGCCAGCTTCTGTCGGAAGCGCAGCGGACGGGGTGATCTGTGGCTCTCAGGCCCGTGCATACGGCCCCGCGCCTGGCGTATTATCGAACCATGCCCGAGGATGACATCGAAAAATTCATTGCCGAGCAGAAGACGCTCGAAGCCCACCGGCAGGGCCTGATCAAGGAGCTTCTTCGCCAGAAGGAAGCCGCCATCAAGGCCTTCGACGACAAGCTGGAAAAGCTCGGTTACGACGGCGAGCACGCTTCGAAACGCAGCCATCACAAGGACGACGCCGAGAAGAAGCCCGAATAGGCCATCCGCCCGGAACACCGCCCGGAGATTTGTGTCACCCTCCGGTCGCCTCCACGGGGCGTCCCCGGCATAGACCGCCGGTCGGGCCTTACCCCCCCGGCCCGCGCGCGAAGGCGCGCATCTAAAAGATTAGTCCCGCTTTGCGGGACGGGGCGGGGTCGCCGAGCCTGCCCGGCTGCGCCAGAGGCTTCGCCGCGGCAAGTAGTCTCGGCCATCCGGCAACAGTCCCTCACGCAAGAAACAACGAGCCAGCAGCAGGTTGCCACCCTTCGGCTTCACCGATATGGTGTAACGTGGTGAATTAGCGAAGGTTTATCCATGAAGAAGACGCGGGGAAGCGGGAAGAATATGCAAAGCACGCCGGCGGTTAGGGCGTCGATCAGTTTTCCGCCTGCCCTTTACGAAACTCTGGAAGAAATCGCGAAGCAGAAGAAGGTTTCATTGGCGTGGGTTGTGCGCGATGCTGCGGAGAAGTACGTTGCAGAGCGAACCCTCTCAACCGGGGAAAAGACACCAAAAACATGACCCGCCTCGACAATCTTCAGTTAACGATAAGCGGCTTTTCCCCACCCGGCTTTCCCGCCGCCTCACCAGCTTTGGAGACATTCGGCCTCAAGTTCTCTTCCGGCGGCGCACACATCAGCCGAACCATGATGCTTGCGGAGCTTGGTGCGGTTTTGGTCAACGTTCCAAAGGGCACCGGTGCTGCCGATTACCGCGATGCCATTCTTCAGCGGAATGTGCTGGGCAAGACCACGGACAGCACCCGTCAGAAATCTCTACGCCACTTGCGTGAGCTGTATGCGCTCGATGAAGCCACCCCCATTTTTGGACTCCTGCGGAAGCTACACGCGATGGACGCTGCGAGCCTGCCGCTGCTGGCAGTGCAGGTGGCCTGGGCGCGCGATCCGCTTTTGCGAGCCACGACCCCGCCGGTCATGGACGCATCAGAGGGCGAACGAGTTGAAACGACCAGCCTGGCGCAGGCGTTGGAAGCCGCGTTTCCGAATCAGTATTCGGAACTGAACCGGAACAAGATTGCACGGAATGCTGCTTCTTCGTGGACCCAGTCCGGGCACCTCGCCGGTCGCGGGAAGAAGACCCGCCGGAGGATAAAGGCCACAACCGCGGCCGTCACGATGGCCTTATTCCTTGGGGATATCGTCGCTTATCACGGGGCAGCGGTCTTTTCCAATCCCTGGTGCCGCCTCCTTGATCTGAACCCCGACCGCGCCAAGATGATGGGCTTTGAGGCCCATCGGGCCGGACTCCTCAACCTGCGTGCGGTGGGTGAGGTCGTTGAATTGAGTTTTCCGCTGCTCGCTGAGTTTCAGGGCCAACCATCATGAGCGCCGTCGACCGTCTTCTTTCAAACTACTCCCGCCAGGTGCGCCTGCCTTGGTCGGCCAACATCGCGGGCAAGCAGCGCGTCTGGTTCGCGGTTTATCCGCCGGCTGAAGAACGGCGCGTGCGGGCACGCCTCCCGCAGTTTGAAGCTATCACTCTTGAGGCCAAACACGGATGGACCGCCGTTGACCTCACGCGCCTGCTCCCGGAATTCCTGGCGGCACACAAATACCGGGAGGCGATCTTCAAGAATCCCCAGCATTTGCGGGCGGGAAGTGATCTTGAAGTTCGTGCCGCCGCTCTCGTGCAAGAGGCCTGTTCCCGCGAAGAGGCTGATGCCAACAGTGTTGTGGCTGTAACGGGCCTTGCTTCGCTGTTCGACTTCATGCGGGTTTCCAACCTGATTGATCGCGTTGAAGACAGCGTCCCCGGGCGCTTGCTTATCTTGTTTCCAGGCGAGTATGCAGGCAACGTCTATCGCTTCATGGACGCACGCGACGGCTTCAACTACATGGCCGTTCCCATCACCTCAACGGAGAGCTTCATCAACCCATGATTAACCGCCAACTTTACTTCCGCGATCCCACAACCATCGAGTTGCTCAATAACGGCGTCTCAAAGGTCTCCGAAATCGGGCAAGACGAGCGCCAGATCAGGACACTTCGCTTTGAGCTGGAAAACTTTGTCTGCGATGGCGAATACGCCCGCGGATTGGAGCGGATTCTCAAGGCCTACCTTGACGGCCTGGGGAGGGAGGAGCAAAAGGCGGTCTGGGTCAGCGGCTTTTTCGGTAGCGGCAAGTCACATCTGGTCAAAGTACTCCGCTATCTCTGGGAGGATTTCCATTTTGCTGACGGTGCCACCGCCCGCTCGCTCGTCAGATTGCCGGCCGAAATTTCCGACCTGCTTAAGGAATTGACTAATCGCAGCAAGCCCTTGGGTGGCTTGCGCGCGATTGCAGGCACCCTCGGCGCAGGCTCCATGGACAATGTTCGGCTGGCCTTCGTGCAACTGGTCCTGCGATCTGCCGGCCTCCCGGAAGATCTCGCCCATGCGAGATTCATTCTTTGGCTCCGTTCCTCTGCCCTGGAAGCGCCGGTCGCCAAGGCGCTAAAGAAGAACAACTGCGATTTGCTAGGGGAAGTGGTGAATCTGAATTATTCGGTGCCGCTTGCCGAAGCACTTCTCTCTGCCGAGCCAAAATATGGATCGGTGCCCAATGTCCAGGAAGCGATACGTACCGGCTACCCTGAGGTCACGTCACCAACCGTTAAACAGGCCCTCGAACTTCTTAAGCAGGTTTTTGGCGATAAGGGCAATCTTCCTTGTACGCTGCTTGTCGTTGACGAAATTCAACAGTTCATTGGCGAAAAAATCGGTCGCGCGAATGACGTGCAGGAAATCGCCGAACATTGCTCTACGGACTTGGAGAGCCGTGTACTTATTGTCGGCACCGGCCAGTCTGCGTTGAATACCACGCCCAGCCTGCAACGGCTTCAGGCCCGTTTTGCTGTGCGCGTGCAGTTATCAGACGCTGATGTTGAAAGTGTTATCCGCAAGACGGTCCTCCGCAAAAAGCCGGAGCACGAGTCAGCTATATCGAAGTGCATGGACGCCAACCAGGGCGAACTGGCCCGCCATCTCCAGAACACCCGCTTCGCCGCCCACAGTGGCGATGATAAGTTCTTCGTCGCCGATTACCCGCTCCTGCCGACCCGCCGGCGGTTCTGGGAGAAGGTGCTGCGCAACACCGACCATTCAGGAACTAAGGCCCAGCTGCGCTCCCAATTACAGATTGTCTTCGAGGCGACGCGGCAAACCGCAGCCGCTTCCGTGGGCACGGTCGTGCCGGCGGACTTCATCTACGACCAGATCTCCACCGACCTCCTCAACTCCGGCGAGCTGGAGAGCGAGTATGACGAAATCATCCGCAAACAGCGAGATGGCACCAAGGACGGCGATCTTCGTTCCAGCCTGTGCGCCCTGATCTTCCTCATCGGCAAACTGCCGCGCACGCCGGGTGCTGACGATGGCGTTCGGGCAAACGTTGAAACGCTGGTGGACCTTCTGGTCAGCGATCTGAGTACCGACCGACCGAAACTGGAGCAGCAAGTCCCCAAACTGCTTAAGCAGCTCGTGGATGCCGGCCTACTTATGGCCGTGGAATCCGAATATCGCCTCCAAACCCGGGAGGGCGCCCGCTGGACGCATGACTTTAACCGCCGGCGGACGGCCGCCCTCAATGACGAAGAGCGTATCAATTCAAGACGCGCGGAATTGCTGCGTGACGGGGCAAAGCAAGCTTTGAAGCCCATATCGCTGCAGCAGGGTACTTCTGGCACGCCGCGCAAGTTCGTCTCCGAGCTCTCGTCCAACCGTCCGGGCTCCAGCAACGATCAGGTCACCCTGTGGTTGCGGGATGGATGGAGCGACGATGAGAAATCGGTCCTGAACGACGCCCGTGCTGCCGGTGTTGACAGTCCGCTGCTCTTCGGCTACCTGCCGCGGCTGCACCACGAGGAATTACGCCAGGCTATAGCCTCTCAAATTGCCGCTCAGGAAACTCTGGACGCTCACGGACCGGCCGCTCCGGAGGCCATCGAGCCGCGCAAGGCCGTCGAGACGCATTTGGAAGTTGCGAGGCACCGGATTCAGGAATTGCTCGGTCACATCATCGGCGGCGCAAAAGTCTTTCTCGGTGGCGGGCAGGAAGCCAACGGAATCGAGCTGGCCGATAAGGTGCAGGATTCCGCAAGCAGCGCGATGGAGCGGCTCTTCCCGCAGTTCTCTGAGGCTGATCACGCCAACTGGGGCCAGGTTGTTAACCGTGCCCGATCAGGTGATGTTGGTGCACTTTCGCAGGTGGCCTACCAGGGTGATGTCACCAAACATCCCGTCTGCCGGCGTGTGCTCGATTTCATTGGGGCCGGTAAGAAGGGCAAGGACATTAAGACGCACTTTGAGTCCGCCCCGTTTGGCTGGCCGAGAGATGCCACGGAAGGGGCGCTCTACATCATGCTGGTAGCCGGCAACCTTCGCGCCACGGCCAATGGCCAGCCGACACAGGCACAGGCGCTGCCGCAGAACCAAGTGGGTGTTGCCAGCTTCTATGTGGACGTGCCTCCGCTCAATGTGCAGCAACGGCTCGACCTCAAGGCGCTCTTCCAGAAAATCGGCATCGCCACGCAGAACGGCAAGGAATCCGAAGCCGCCGCTCAGTTCCTGCAAAAACTGCTGGCACTGGCGGAATCCGCCGGCGGCAGCGCACCCCGGCCGGAGTCATCCGATACGCAGGACGTGCGTGCCCTGCAAATGCTCAGCGGCAATGCCCAATTGCTGAAGATCCACGAGCAGAAAGACGGTCTCACCGCCAAACTCGCCACGTGGAAAAAGAACGCTGACGCCATTGCCAAGCGTTGGCCCGTCTGGGAGCGGTTGCTGGATTTTCACAGCTTTGCCAACGGCCTGCCGGAAGCAGAGGCCTGCGCCAAATCCATCGCTGCCATTACCGACAGCCGCACCCTGCTGGCAGATCCCGATCCCGCGCCCGAGCTGACGAAACAGCTCACCACTGCCCTGCGCATTGCACTCGGCAAGCTGCAGGGCGACCTCGCCACCGCGTTCAAGGCCGGCGATGACAAACTCGCCGCCTCGCAAGTGTGGAGCCGCCTGAGCGACGAACAGCGCGCCACGCTTGCCACTACCTGCCAGCTCAAACCGCCGGCGAAAGAGGCCATCGGCACGGACGACGAAATTCTCGCCGCCTTGCGCACCAGCAACCTGGCCGACCGGCGCAACCTGCTCGATGCTGTGCCCCAGCGGTTCTCCCGCGCGTTGGACGAGGCCAGCCGCCTGCTGGAACCCAAGGCCCAGCGAGTTGTGCTGCCAGGAGCGACTATCCACGACACTACCGAACTGAAGGAGTGGCTAGAAGCCGCTCGCAAGCAGGTGGAAGAAAAACTCAAAGATGGCCCCGTCATTCTATGAGTACCCTTCCCACAAATCTCCGCCGCCAGTTGGAAAACGCGATCAAGCAAGCCCGCAAGATCGCCGAGGGCGGCGCTCGCAAGGCGCTCGAAGCTCTCGCCGTGCATGAGCCGGTTCCCTACCAGCACATGAAGGACGACGCGCAGCGCGACCTGCGGCGCAAACTCCGCGATCAAGCACGGCAACTGGGGGATAGCGAGAGCCGGGCCAAGCCCGGCGCTTACGAAATCAAGCATCTTGTCGAGAAGCTCGCCTACGACCAATGGCACCGGCTGCTCTTCGCCCGCTTTCTCCTGGAAAACAACCTCCTCATCTCGCCCGAGCATGGAGTATCCGTGTCGCTGGACGATTGCGAGGAACTCGCCCCATCGCTCGGGTTCAAGGATGCATGGGGTGTGGCAGCCCGCTTCGCTGCCAAGGAATTACCCGAGATCTTCCGGGCCGATGATCCGGCGGGCGCGGTGGAACTTCCTGTCGAAGACCGCAACCCGCTCATCCATCTCGTCACTGGCTTGCCAGCGGAGGTTTTTACCGCCGGGGACAGCCTCGGCTGGTGTTACCAGTTCTGGCAGGCGGAGCGGAAGGACGAGGTCAACGCCGCCGGCAACAAGATCGGCGCGGACGAACTGCCAGCAGTTACACAGTTGTTCACCGAGGATTATATGGTGGACTTCCTGCTCGATAACAGCCTCGGCGCGTGGCACGCGGGCAAGGTTCTCGCCGCGAAGCCCACGCTGGCCGAAACCGCGCAGAGCGAGGAGGAACTTCGCAAGGCCGTGGCGCTTCCAGGTGCGGCGTGGAAATATCTGCGCTTTATCAAGACCAATGAGGGCAAATGGACACCCGCCGCCGGCACATTCGGCGGATGGCCCAAGACGGCGAAGGAACTCCGGTGCCTCGACCCATGCATGGGCAGCGGGCATTTCATTGTGGCCATGCTCGAGCGGCTGGTAGCGTTGCGCATGGCTGAGGAAAAGCCGGACGAAGCGGCGGTGGTGGAGGCAGTCATCGGCGACAACCTGTTCGGGTTGGAGATTGATCCGCGCTGCACGCAGATTGGCGCGTTCAACCTGGCGCTGGCCGCCTGGCGGCGCGTCGGCCACTGCAAGCTGCCGGCGATGAACCTCGCCTGCTCGGGCCTCGCGCCGAATGCGAAGAAAGAAGACTGGCTTAAGCTGGCGGGTGACAACGAGAAGCTCCGGAACGGCATGGAGCAGCTTTACCAGTTGTTCAAAGATGCACCTGTGCTGGGCAGCCTCATCGACCCGCGCGCAGCCGAGGGGAATTTGCTGGTCGCCGCGTTCCACGAACTGCAGCCGCTGGTGGAAAAGGCGCTTGCCAAGGAGACCAAGGACGACACCGCGCATGAAATGGCCGTCACCGCTCGCGGCCTGGCCATGGCTGCGGAAATCCTTGCAGGCCAGTTCACGCTCGTCGCGACCAACGTGCCATACCTCGGGAGCGGCAAACAAGACGACGTACAAAGAAATTACTGCGAGCGAGTTCATCCTGATGCCAAACCCGACCTCGCGACTTGTTTCGTTGAACGATGCCTCAACTTCTGTGCCTGCGGCGGTAGCACGGTGCTTGTAACACCGCAAAATTGGTTATTCCTGACCACCTATAAGAAACTTCGAGCTAGTGCTATGACCGCCTGAAAACATTCTAAAAAACAATTCCAATTCAAAATGTTTTGGCGCATACTTGGGGTATGGGACGTTCACCCCTGAGTATT
>Ga0224558_1004867_pt1 | contig 10180 bp, 5 predicted proteins | sample 714S32024metaG_FD_180682 | JGI IMG/M metagenome (GOLD analysis project Ga0224558, IMG submission 180682) | Peat soil microbial communities from Stordalen Mire, Sweden - 717 S3 20-24 | ecosystem: Environmental > Terrestrial > Soil > Wetlands > Peat | place: Sweden: Norrbotten County, Stordalen... | reverse complement strand
TTCAGCCGGTGAAACAAATCCTCCCGGAACTGCCCCTGGCGGATTGCCTCAATAATGTCGCGGTTCGTGGCGGCGATCAGCCGTACATTCACTTGGAGTTCCTGTGTGCCCCCCACGCGCGTGAAGGTGCCGTTCTCCGAGAACCGCAGCAGCTTGGCCTGGAGCGGCTGACTCATGTCCGCGATCTCATCCAGGAAAATCGTCCCTCCGTCGGCCTCCTCGACCCGGCCGGGCTTCTGTTTCAAAGCGCCGGTGAACGCGCCCTTCTCGTGGCCGAACAGCTCGCTCTCCAGCAACGTTTCGGGAATGGCTGCGCAATTGATGCGTACGTAACTGGCCTGGCTGCGCTGGCTCAGGCAATGCAGCGCACCGGCCACTAGCTCCTTGCCCGTCCCGCTTTCGCCGAGAACGAGCACGCGGGCATCAGTGGGCGCGACCGTCTGAATGAGCTGGCGCAACTCGCGCATCTTGGCGTGTTCCCCCACGATTTGTTCCAGGCTCCACGTCTCGGTCGTGCGCGCCCGCAGGCTCGCGTTCTCCTGCAACAGCCGATAGCGTTCCGCGCAACGCGCCACCGCATGCAGCAATTCCTCCGGCGCAAAGGGCTTGGGCAGATAATCAATCGCCCCGGCCTTGATGGCTTCGACCGCCAGCTTCGGTGTGGCGTAAGCAGTGATCATCGCCACCGGCACGTCCGGCCATTTCGCGCGCGCCTTGCCCAAAAACTCGTAGCCGCTCATCCCGCCGAGCCGCGCGTCTGTGATTACCATGAAAAACTCCTCGCGCTCCAGCAGGCCCAAGGCCTCCTCGGCGGATTCGATCGCCCGCACCAGGTACTTTTCGTCAGCCAGCACCGTCTTGAGCGAGAGGCGCATGTTCTTCTCGTCATCCACGACGAGCACGGGCGGCAATCGAGTGCTCATAAATTGTCTTCCGGCGTCTTCAATGCTGTCTGGCCAGTTTGATCAAAGCTTTAGCCGGGAATATTAGAACAAACCGCGCTCCCTTTCCAAGGGCAGATTCAACCCGCACGCTGCCACCGTAGAGTTCGACGTTGTGCTTAACCGTGGCTAGCCCCAGCCCAGTGCCCTTTTCCTTGGTCGTGTAGTAGGCCTCAAATATCTTCTCCAGCTTTTCGGCCGGAATGCCGGGGCCATCGTCCCGCATGGAGACCTCGACCGAATAGTCACTATGGCACCGGGCGCTCACGAACACATGGCCTCCCTTTTCCCCGAGCGCCTCGCGCGCGTTTTGCAGCAGGTTCACAAACGTGTCCAGCAGGTGGCGGCGTTGCATGAACAGGGGGGGGAACTCGCCCGCCCAATCCCGATGAATACGGACGGGGTAACTCGCCGCCGGCGGGAACACCTGGGTGATGGCCAGCTCCAGCTCTTCAATCACATTCAGCCGCTCCACATGGCCCTCGCTCAACTGCGCGTAACCCATGATCTGATTGATGATCCGGTCGGAGTGCTCCACCTCCTCCTGGATAATGCTAATCTGGTCGGCGGAGACCGGCTTGCCTTGCTTAAGCGCCTTCTGCAGCGAGTACGCGGCGTTGTTAATAATGGCGAGCGGATTTTTCATCTGATGCGTGAACTCGGCGGCAACCCGCCCCGCCGAGCGGAGTTGGCCTTCCCGCATGGCGAACTCGCCAGCCTCCTCCACTGCCCGCCGCTGTCGCTCCAGCAACACCTGCACCCCGTAGCAACAGACGGTCATCAACAGGAGCAGCGCCAGGCGCAGCGTCAACGTCTGGGCGAGAATGTCCGGCGGTCCATAGTAGCCCAATGCCTCCCGGCTGGAATCATCCAGGTCGTCCTGCGAAGAAACGCTTGGGGGCCGCCGTGACTCTGGCACCCCCGTGTCTGGCGTTACTGCCAGCCCGGATTGCCTGGCCGGCTCCACGCTCACACGCGCATGACGAGGGGCCGCCTGGTTCGCGGCGCTAAACCGGGCGTCATCTTCCATCGCCCGGACTACGTAAATATTGATCACCCCGGCCATCACGTAGCAGGCCGTCAGCGTCAGGTTGAGCAGGATTTGTGATGTCGCCCGCGGCACGCTCACGGCCCCGCGCACGATCAACGCCAGAAAGATCCAGTAGAGGATGCTGTCGTAGCCGCCAGTCAGGGCTACCAGCGCCGACAGGAAGATGCCATCCACCAGGCTCATGGCGAACACTCCCCATTGCACGAGCAGCAAAGGCAACCGTCGCATGGCCAGCAGCAGGCCGGCAGTCATCACATTCGCGCCGATGTACACCCACAGGAAAGACCGCGCCGCCTCGACCGTGATTTCCAGCATCCCCAGCTCCTCCTTGCCAATCCAGGAACGCTTGAAATAAAAGGAGTAAAGCAGCATGGCGATCCCGGCCGCTTTGATCGGCAGGATGATGTCCCGCTCCATCGTGGTAATGCGGTCCGTCAGCTTGACCGCGTCGGGCGCTGGCAGTTTTAACAACTCCACCGCCCGGCCGGGAAGCCGCAACATCGCCTGTGCCAGCTCCCGGAGGCTGTATTGTCTAAGCCGTTGCCAAAGACCGACGTTCATAATCGAAGAAGCATCAGCCCCGCTTCCTCCCGGCAGTGCGCTGCCGCAGCAGCTCCAGCGCGCGTTCCGCAACCCGCTCCACCGGCCACAGCCGGCCCAGCCCTTCATATCCGCAGGAGAGCAGGCCCTTCTCCGGCCCGATAAACTCCACCCCGCGCGATTTGAGCATAGCCACGTTCTGCTGTGTGGCGGGGTGAAGCCACATCTTTCCGTTCATCGCGGGAGCAACCAGGACTTTGGCGCGATCGTTCAGCGCCAGTGCCACGCAGCTCAGGGCGTCGTTGGCCAGCCCCTGTGCCAGCTTGGCGATCGTGTTGGCCGTCGCCGGCGCGATGAGCAGCAAATCCGCCTCGTCCGCCAGCTTGATGTGCGTCGGCTGCCAGCCTGCCACCTCGTCGTACAGATCGGTTACTACCGGATGACGCGACAAGGTCTTGAAAGGCAGCGCCGAAATGAAACGCTGCGCGTCAGCCGTCAATACGACGTGCACCTCGCACCCCTGCTTCGTCAACTGGCTCGCCAGCTCTGCGGCCTTGTAAGCGGCAATCGAGCCGGTCACCCCCAACACGATGTTCTTTCCTGCGCTCATTTCGCATCATGCTCCGTGTTAAATAATTCACCCCACAGCGTTGGCTCGTCCTTCACGTTTCACGTTTCACGTTTCACGTTCGCCTCTCCGGTCACAATTCCGGCGCCTGCCCGCGCACTGACCGCAGCTTCTCCGCCTCAATGATGGCCATCATCCGCCGCAAGTCTTGTTCAATGCTGGCGCTCAGAAGCAGATAGTCAAAGTGCCTCCACTGGCCGATTTCCTGCCGTGCGACACTCAGCCGCTTTTGAATGACCGCCGGCGAATCCGTGCCGCGCTTGCGCAGGCGCTCTTCCAGGATGCTCAGCGACGGGGGCGTCAGAAAGACCGAGACCAGCGCCCGCTTCAACTCCGGGACTTCCTGCGCCTTCTCACGGATAGTCGCTGCGCCCTGCACATCAACGTTTAGCAACACATCTTTGCCCTGGCGTAGTTTGACCAGCACCTCGGCCTTGAGTGTGCCGTAGCTGTTGCCATACACAGTGGCGTGCTCCAGGAAGTCGCCGGCCTGCACATGCTTAAGGAATGAGGCGGCGTCCAGAAAATAATAATCCGCCCCCTCGCGTTCCCCTGGGCGTACTGGACGCGTAGTGCAGGTCACGGCGCGCGTCATCTCCGGCCTCGCCGCGAGCAACTGCTGGCACACTGTGGTCTTGCCCCCGCCGGAAGGCGCTGAAATCAGCACCAGCAGCGGGCTCGCCGCTGGTCCCGTTTGGCCTTGGCTCTCGACGCTCGGTTCCGGAATCGTGGCATTCATTACTCGACATTCTGCGCCTGTTCGCGGAACTTTTCCAACTCTGCCTTGAGCGTCACCACCTCGCGCGAGATCAGGCTGTCATTGGCCTTCGAGCCAATCGTGTTAATCTCCCGGTTCATTTCCTGCGCCAGAAAATCCAGCATCCGCCCCACGGGCTCCTTGGATTTCTGGCAGTCCTCGAACTGCTGGAAATGGCTTTGCAGCCGCGTCAGTTCTTCCGATATATCCGAACGGTCGGCGAAATAAACCACTTCCTTCAACAGCCGTTCGTCTTCCGCGAGGGGCGCCTCCAGGCCGGCGCTCTTGATCCGTTCAATGAGTTGCTGGCAATACCGCTTCGCTACGGTTGGCGCCTGCTTCTCAATCTCGGCGGCCGCTTTCCGCATTAACGCCATCCGCTTGGCCAGGTCTTGCCCCAGGTGCGCCCCTTCCCGCTCCCGCATCCTGACCATCTGCAACAGGGCCTTCTTCAGTGCCTGCTCCACCGCCGGCCAGAAATCCTCCTCCACCGCCAGCTCCGCATCGGTTTGCAGCACCCCCGGTGCCCGCGCCAGTTGATCCAGCGTCACCGGTCCCGGCAGGTTAAGCTGCTTGGCCAGGCGGTTCAGTTCACGCGCGTAGGCCTTGGCCAGTGGAACGTTCAAGTGCATCCGCGCCGCCGACTTGCTGGCCCCCGCGTGCACCGACACCCGCACCGTCAGGCGGCCGCGCGCAACGTGCCGATTAATCAAGTCGCGGATCTGCGCCTCGAGCATCTCCATCTCCCGCGGCAGGTTCACGGAGATTTCGGTCTGCTTGCGATTCACCGAGCTGAGCTCCACGGTGATCTTGAGGCCATCCTGAGAGCATTCCCCGCGGCCATAACCCGTCATTGATTTCATCCAGCCGGAGGATAAGCAATCGGCGCCCCTCAGGCCAATCAATTCTAAGCAGGGGGCGATAATCCCTCGCGCCGCGTAAGGACACGCCCCATGCACGTCCCTGTTGGCGGTGAGCCCTCACCTGCCGGCTCTCCTGTTTTCAGATCTAATCCTCATAATCTCCTCTGCGGCAACTTCAACCGCTTAGCCCGCAGGGCGTCCCCGAATCATTGCCGAAGCTCCACGCTATCAACCCGCTTACCCCCTGCATACCCCCTGCATACCCCTTGCATACCCCCTGTATCCTCCTTCCATACCCACTGCTTTGTCCCTGTGAGCAGTAGGCCAGTGTGTCCATGTGCTCTGCCTTTGCAGGCCCTCAGGAGGCACCGTTGGCTGGTTCCCGGGATAGGCCCGTGATTATGCGCGCGCCGCGTTTGTAAGCGAAATACGAGTAAGCCCACTGCAGCAGCACCGCCAGCTTGTTGCGGAAGCCGATGAGGAAGATCAAATGCACCAACAGCCAGGCCAGCCACGCAAACAGGCCCGAGAAGTGCAGCCGGCCGATCCAGGCCACTGCTGCCGAGCGGCCAATCGTGGCCATTGTGCCCCGGTCCCAATACCTGAAAGGCGGCCGGGGCGCGCGGCCGGGTCCCAGGTCCAGTTCGTCCCCAATAATGCGCGCGACGTGCCCCGCCATCTGCATCGCGGCCGGCGAGACACCGGGCACCGGTTCGCCGTTTTCTTGGAGCACAAGGGCCAGATCGCCAATCGCGAAGACTTCCGGGTGGCCGGGCAGGCTCAAATCCGGGTTCACCTTCACGCGTCCGCTGCGGTCCAGTTCCACGCCGAGCTTTCGGGTGAGCGCTACCGCGGAGACCCCGGCGGCCCAAATGATGTTCTCGGCGCGGATGATCTCCCCGGTGCCGAGTATCACTTCGCCCCGCTGGATGGCGCTCACCCGCGTCGAAGTGCAGACCTGCACCCCCAGCCCTTCCAACTGACGCCGAGCGCTCTCCGCCAGGTCCGGCGGCATGTGTCCCAGCACCGCCGGCGCCGCCTCGATCAGAACGATGCGCGCCTGGGCCGGGTCAATCCGGCGGAAGTCCCGCTTCAGCACCGTGCGCGCCAGCTCCGCAAACGCCCCCGCCAGCTCCACGCCTGTCGGACCACCCCCGACGATGACAATCGTGAGCAGCGCTTCACGTTCCGCCGCGTCGGCCGTGTTCTCGGCCTTCTCAAACGCCAGCAACACCCGGCTGCGGATGCGCAGTGCATCCTCCAGGGTCTTCAACCCTGGGGCAAACTCCTCCCATTCAGGATGGCCGAAATAGCTGGTGCAGCCGCCCAGCGCGACCGCCAGATAATCGTAGGGCAGCACACTCTTCGCCAGAAACACCTGCCGGTCCGCGAGTTTAATGTCCACCACTTCATCCAGTAAGACCGTGACATCAAGCCGGTGGGCGAGGATCGAACGAATCGGTTGGGCAATCTCCGGCGCGGAAAGGCCGGCCGTTGCAACCTGGTAGAGCAGGGGCTGAAACAGATGGTGGTTGGTGCGGTCAACGACCGTCACCCGCGCCGAAGGATGCCGGAAATGCTGGCAGAAAGCCAGGCCGCCAAAGCCTCCGCCGAGAACGACCACCTGCTTTGTTCTGTTCTCCGCCATGTAATACGTTTCGTCCTATCCTCACCGAGGATCAAGGCGTTTTGCGCATTCCTTGCAGTCCAGGCAATCAGCATCAGCCGCCGCTCTGTTGGCTGGGCATCCTTGTCCGCATCAAGCTCCCAAAGGCAGCCCACTTCGGCCAGTTTCCAAGCCATTTTACCTATTGCACATTGCTGCTGACAGGAATACCCGCTCCGACCCGGTGGCGGTGCCGAGGTGCGCCCGCCCCCACGAATCGCCAAATTTGGTCTGGCTTTGCACAAATCGGGCCAGTTATGGTGTCTATGGATGTACGAACTACTATGAGTAAACCGAAAGATTCGGATCGTGACGGACGCAAAGTGCAGAAACCACCCCCGGTTTCCGCTCCCGCCCCCGTGCCGCCGCTGTTCCGAAAACTCGACTGGCTGGCGCTGGCGATCACATTCGGGGTGGTCTGGACAGTGTACCTCCTTACGCTTGCGCCCGAGTTGACTTTGGAAGATTCCGGCGAGCTGGTAACCGGAGCGTTTTACGCAGGGATTCCGCACCCGCCCGGTTATCCCGTCTGGACGATCTATAGCTGGCTTTGGACGGCGCTCTTGCCGATTGGCAACATGGCCTGGCGCGTGTCCGTCGGCCAGGCATTCTCCGGCGCGGTGGCCTGCGGTTTGCTTGCGCTGATGGTTTCCCGGGGCAGCAGCATGTTCATGGAGGGTATCGAAGAACTCAAGGACATGACCGGCAAGTGGGAGAACGCCATCTGCCTGATTTCCGCCGTCGCCGCCGGACTGCTGCTGGGTTTGGACGGGTTCATGTGGAAGGAGTCATGCGTGGTCAACCGCATCGCGGTCACCAGCGTGCCGTGGTATCTGGCCGTGCTCTTGTGCCTGCTGCGGTGGATTTACGCGCCCCACCAGTTGCGGTACGCCTACTGGGCCGCCTTCCTGTTCGGCCTTTGCATCACCTTGCATCAAAGTCTGATTGTCGCCGCGCTGGGCATCGAGATTGCCATCGCCGCCGGCAACCCGCGCCTGGGCCGCGACGCCTTCCTGGGCAATTTCATCATCTATCTAGGGGACTACATCATTCTGATGTTAACCGGCGACCACATGTTCCACAATATCGGGGCCAAGCCCGGGCTGCTTTTCCTCTTCAACGCCATCGGCATCGGCTCGCTGATCGTTAGCATCTGGCTGGCTATCCGTACCAAAGGCCTGGGGACTTACTGGAAACCGGTCCTCATCATGGCCGGACTCTGGGTGCTGGGAGTCTCATTCTACCTCTACATGGCCGTTTCGGGCATGACCGATCCGCCCATGCAATGGGGTTATCCCCGCACGGTGGAAGGCTTCTTCCATGCCATCAGCCGCGGTCAGTACGAACAACCTAACCCGACCAACTTGGTCACCGAGCCGGGGCGGTTCATGAGCCAGCTAGGCATGCTCATCGAAGGCGCTGCCACTGAATTCACCTGGGTGTACATGTTCATCGCGCTGGTGCCCTTCGTCTTCTTCCTGAAGATGCAAAAGCGCGAACGGGCGTGGATCATTGCCCTTACCGGCATGTATGTTTGCTTGGGCGCGTTGTTGATGATTCTGCTTAATCCCACGCCCGACAAGGCCTCCGCCGACCTCATCAAGGTCTTTCTCTGCTCCTCGCACACCATCGTCGCCTGCCTGATCGGCTACGGCCTGGCGCTGACGGCTGCCTTCATGGCGACCCATTACCAGAGATTCCGGCTCTGGGGCTTGGCGGGAGGCATCGCGGCCGTCGTGCTGGCCCTGTTTTGCCTCTGGGACGCCACCGGCAAGCATTACTTTGGTCCCGCCGGTACGGTCGACCTCTCCGATCTGCCACACTGGATCGCCCGGGCCTTTGCCGCGAATCAATACGGCCTGCCCATCTACGCCAACCTCCTGCTGGTGGGCATCGCGGTGACCTTCGTCCTGGCGCTGGTGATCTATCGGCAGCGTGCTCCGCTGCTCATAACGCTGAGTCTGTTTGCCGCCATCCCCCTCTATTCCGGCCTGTCCCATTGGTTCACCAGCGACCAGCGCAATCACTGGTTCGGCTATTGGTTCGGCCATGATATGTTTGCCCCGCCCTTCACGGGTACGGACGGAAAACCGCTCTACCCGGATATGACTAAGGACGCAGTGCTTTTCGGCGGCACCGACCCTGGTCGCTTCTGCCCCACCTACATTGTCTTTTGCGAGAGCTTCACCCCTCACCGTTGCCAGCCGGTGCTGGACCAGAACTTCGACCGCCGCGATGTCTATGTCATTACCCAGAACGCCCTGGCCGACGGCACTTATCTTCAGTACATCCGCGCGCATTACAACCGTAGCACGGAGCTTGACCGTCCTTTCTTCAGCGAACTGCTCCGCACTGCCCTCAAGGACAAGGATTACCAGACCAACCTTCTCGCCCGAGCGGTGTCGCCGCTGGACACCTTTTTTGAGGCGTTTGGTGCCCGGGTGGAAAAGCGCCGCCGCACCTACACCTCGTGGTTTGGCAATAAGGACATTACTGACCTGCCCGCCTTTGTGGCCAAATTGCGCTCCGGCCCCCAGCAGGACCCGCTCTCGAAATACCTTTACGACAACCTGAGCCCAAAAACCCGGGAACTCCTGTCCGGCCAGAGCAACGAGGCTCGCTTGCGCCGCAGCTTGTCCGAGGACATGAATGCTCTGCTGGAGCGCGAACTCAAGATCAAAGAAGGTCTGAACGCCAAGAAACTCGAGAAGGACGCAGTAGATCAGGAGATCGCCGATGGGAACACTTCCGAGCGTCTGCGCAAGAAGCAGATACAACTTGCCGCCGAAATCGCCGAGCTGTCCAAGACTGGCCCGCTGTACGAACCAGAGCGTTTCAAGACCGTGCAGCTTTCTGAATACCTGACCGACTTCATCAAGGAAGACCCACAGAGCTGGACTCGTATCCGGTTGAACCGTCTGCTCCTCGAGGCGGCCTACCCGAAAGAAATCGCCCGAAGCTTGGGTGGCGTCTATCCGGACCGAGAGATCTACACCGGCACACCCGAGGATTCCAGGCGCTGCTTCGAAGAATACATGGCGGACGCCCAGCGGCGCATGCAGGTCAACCAATTGAAAATGGGTGAGGACGTGAAGATCGTAAGGGATCCCGACGGAAAGGACCGCGTGCAGGTCTCCGGCCAGGTGGCGGTGATGAACATCAACGGCCTGCTCACCAAGGTAATCTTTGATCACAACCCGAAAAACGAATTCTTCGTCGAGGAAAGCTTTCCCCTGGAATGGATGTATCCCTACGAGACGCCCTTTGGCATCATCATGAAAGTTAACCGTCAGCCCCTGCCCACGCTGACCGCAGATATCCTCGATCGGGACCACCAGTTCTGGAAGCAGTTCTCCAAGCGGTTGACCGGGGACATCATTGACTACGACACCCCCGTCAAGCAGATCGTTGATTGGATTGAGAAGAGATACCTGCGGCACGATCTCAACGGGTTTACCGGTGACCGCCGCTTCCTCCACGATGACGACGCACAGAAATCGTTTTCCAAGCTGCGCAGCTCGATCGGGGGCATTTATTCGTGGCGCTTGGAGCCGGACCCCCGCGTCTGCCCGCCGGAGTATCGTCCCAAGTCTGATGCCGAGACTCAACGGATCTATAAGGAAGCTGATTTCTCCTTGCGCCAGGCCTTCGCGTTTTGCCCCTACAGCCCGGAAGCCGTATTCCGCTATGCCAAACTCCTGCTGCAAGGAGAAATCAGCTTCCTTATAGATCCG
>Ga0224558_1004865_pt1 | contig 10184 bp, 9 predicted proteins | sample 714S32024metaG_FD_180682 | JGI IMG/M metagenome (GOLD analysis project Ga0224558, IMG submission 180682) | Peat soil microbial communities from Stordalen Mire, Sweden - 717 S3 20-24 | ecosystem: Environmental > Terrestrial > Soil > Wetlands > Peat | place: Sweden: Norrbotten County, Stordalen... | reverse complement strand
CGGGGGCACGTACTACCTCTACCGGACGCTCCGGAACCTGGACCTCGATGGCGTGCTGGAGAAACTGATGGGGCAGGCCCGGGCGGAGGCGGTGGGGGAGCTGACCGACTTGGAGGAGCGGTTGGCCGGTGACGAGTACAAGGCCCGTATCGAGAAGTTCCGCCGGGCCGTGGAGTCCGAGATCCGCCGCCGGCTGGTCGAGGACAGGGGTGCCGAGGCACTGGCCCGCTCGGTGCGCAAGCCGTTGCCCGAGGACATCGATGTGATGCACGCCAGCAGGGACGAGCTGGCCGTCCTACACCGTGTCCTGCAGCCCCTCTCGCGCAAGCTGGCCGTGCGCCTGGCCCGCAAGCGCCGTCACGGCCGGAAGGGCCCCCTCGATTTCAGGGCCACCATGCGCCGATCGCTCTCGACGGGCGGGGTCCCGATCGAGCCGCGTTTCCGCCACCCGCGCCCGGCCAAGCCCGAGATCTTCGTGATCGCCGACATCTCCGGCTCGGTGGCCTCGTTCGCCCGCTTCACGCTGCACCTGGTCTACGCCATCAGCTCGCAGTTCTCGAAGGTGCGCAGCTTCGTCTTCATCGACGGGATCGACGAGGTGACCCGATTCTTCGAGGGCGTGGTGGACCCCGCGGAGGCGGTGGCCCGCATCAACTCGGAGGCCGACGTCATCTGGGTCGATGGCCACTCCGACTACGGGCATGCCCTGACCGAGTTCCATCGACGGTGGGGCGACCAGGTCACCTCGCGCTCCAGCGTCCTGTTGCTCGGGGATGCCCGCAACAACTACCACGCCTCGCAGTCGTGGGTGATCGAGGACATCCAGCGCAAGGCCCGCCACGTGTACTGGCTCAACCCCGAGCCGCGCGACTACTGGGGATCGGGCGACTCCATTGTGGGGGAGTACGCCGCGCACTGCGACGAGGTGGTCGAATGCCGGACGCTGCGCCAGCTGGAGCACTTCGTCGGCAACCTGGCATGACGGGGCCACCGGTCGGCCGGCTGGCCGACGTGCCCTCGGGCGGCCCGTCGGCCGCCGGTCCCGCTCCCGCGGCCGGGGACCACGGGTCTTTGGCGGGCGCCGGGGGAGAGGGTGACGCGGGCGAGGGTGACGCGGTGGCGCTGGGCGAGTCGTTCGGCGTGCCGGCCGGGGTCCGGCGCGTGGTCGCCCCGACGGCCGGCGCCACCCGGATCGTGCTCGTCCGCCACGGAGAGGCCGTCTGCAACGTCAACGGCATCGTCGGCGGCGTCCGCGGCTGCACGGGCCTCACCGAGTTGGGCCGCCGCCAGATCTCGGCGCTCGCGGCGCGTCTCGAGGTGACCGGCGAGATGGCGGGGGCGACCGCGCTCTACGCCTCGGTCCTGCCCCGGGCGGTCGAGACGGCCGCGCTCCTCCGGGCCGTGGTGGGGGAAGGAGCGCTCGAGGTCGCGCAGGAGTGCGCACTGTGCGAGCTGCACCCGGGCGAGTCCGACGGACTCAGCTGGCAGGAGGTGGTCGAGCGCTTCGGGGTGCCCGAGTGGGACACCGACCCCGACACCGTGATCGCGCCGGGGGGTGAGAGCTGGTCCGGCTTCGTCGCCCGCGCCTCGGCCGCCGTGGGGGCGCTGGCGGCCCGGCACCCGGGCGAGTTGGTGGTGGCCGCGGTCCACGCCGGGGTCATCGAATCGACAATGATCTCTTTTTTGGAGATCCCATCGGCACTGTCCCGCCGGGGCTGGACCCGCATTGTGCATGCGTCCTTGACCGAATGGGAGTGGATCCCGACCGAGTCGCGCTGGGTGCTCGTCCGCTTCAACGACGCCTGTAGCGTGCCGACGGCCTGACGGCCTGACGGCCTGACGGCCTGCCCCGGCGGCGGTCGGCCTCACGGCGCTTAACAGGCGTAGTCGCCGTCGGCCCCGTTGATGTCGTCGCTGTACTGGACGAACTCGACAGGCCCCGTCGGCAGTTGCTCCTTGGTCTCCCAGCCGGAGACGGCGGCGCAGGTCGAGGGACCGCTCGGCGGGGTGAGCCAGTCGGCCATCCAGTAGGGGACGGACGGCTGGTAGTCGCCGACGATGCCGTTCCAGGCCCCCGGGCTGGCATAGATCCCGACGTCGGCCACGCCCTCGCTATTGTGCAGCGCATCGATGGCGCCCAGGACGGTCTGCGCGTTGTCGGCGGTCGACGACGTCCAATTCTGGCCCGCTCCCTCGACGTCGAGCCACCAGCCGACCGAGGTGTTCACACCGGCCGCCTGCGCATCCTCGAACGCTTGGATCCCGGCGTTGTACCCGACGCTGAAGCAGGTGGACGTACTCGAACACAGCCCGCTGTTGGTGAGGAACGTGTAGAGGTTGAGCGCGGCGCCGGCCCAGGCCGCCTCCACCGTCATGCACGGATTCGCCGCGCCGGATGACTCGCCGTCGACCTCTACGACGCCGATGTCGTGCACTCCGGTGGGCAGCCCGCTGGTGCACGCCGGCGAGTTCATGTTGAATTTGGAGACGTCGTAGCCGTACGAGCCCGAAACGAAGTTCGCCCCGACGAAGGTGCCTGTCCCGGTGGCCTCGGCCATGCCCACTATGGGCGCGCCGAGCCCTGGGGGGGCGGAGCCGTAGTAGGCGGCGGAGCCGAAGGCCGAGACCTCGCCCGTGGAGTCGCTGAACCAGTAGCCGTTGTCGCCCGGGGTGGCGGCGGCGGTGGTGATCGGGTTCTTGAGAGGGATCCCGCCCAGCGAACCGTAGAAGGGAGCCGTCCCGAATGTGAACGTACCCCCGTCGGAGGCCACCAGGACATAGCCGGCGCCGCTCGGTCCGGCCATCATCCCGATGATCGGCTTGTTGAGGGTCATCGCTCCCGTGGAGCCGTAGAAGTTGGCGTCCCCGAAGGTGAAGATGCCGCCGTCGGAGGCCACCAACCAGTAGCCCTTGCCGTCGGGCGTTGGCGCCATGCCGACAATGGGCTTGTTGAGGGTCATCGCTCCCGTGGAGCCGTAGAAGTTGGCGTCCCCGAAGGTGAAGATGCCGCCGTCGGAGGCCACCAACCAGTACCCCTGCCGATCGGAGGTGGCCGCCATGCCGACTATGGGTTTGACCAGGGAAAGAGCACCGGCGGAGCCGAAGAAGGGAGCACCGCCGAAGGTATAGACCCCTCCGGTGGCGGAGGCCAGCCAGTAGCCGGGCACCGATGACGAGGTTGCGGCCGGTGTCGCAGTCGCGTCCGCGGTCGCCGGAGGCGAGGAGGTCGGCGTGGTCGTGGACGGCGTCGGCGTGGTCGTGGTCGCGGTCGCGACCGGCGTGGTCGCTCCGGCGACTCCCGCCAATGCGGCTGGGGTGGCCACGAAGCAGGTGGCGACGACGATCAGGGCGGCACGCTGGAGCGTGTGTAGAACCCTCACACGCGAAGGAACTCTGCCACCCGGAAGGCGAGGTCGAGAGATTGGCGTGCGTTGAGTCGGGGGTCGCAGGTCGTCGTGTACCGCGCCCCGAGGTCACCCTCGAAAATCTCCTCCGCCCCACCCAGGCATTCCGTGACGTCGTCGCCGGTGAGCTCGATGTGAACTCCACCCGGCCAGGTGCCGGCGTCGCGGTGGAGCTGGAAGAACGTGCGTAGCTCCGAGAGGATGTCGTTGAAGCGACGGGTCTTGCGGCCACCGGCGCTGGTGAAGGTGTTGCCGTGCATCGGGTCGCAGGCCCACACCACGGGGTGCCCGGATCCGTCGACGGCGCGGATGAGCGGCGGCAGGTGCTCGTCGATCTTGTCGGCCCCGAACCTCGTGATGAGGGTGAGGCGTCCGGGCGTGCGCGCCGGGTTGAGGCGCTCGCACAGCTCCACCGCCTCGTCGGGTGAGGTCGTCGGGCCGATTTTGACGCCCAGCGGGTTGCCTACCCCGGAGAGGAATTCGACGTGTGCACCGCCCAGCTGACGGGTGCGGTCACCGACCCAGAGGAGGTGGGCCGAGCAGTCGAACCAGTCGCCGCTCAACGAGTCCATCCGGGTCAGGCACTCCTCGTAGGGGAGGATCAACGCCTCGTGGCTGGTCCAGAAGTCGACCTGGTGGAGTCCCACCTCGGCACCGAGGTCGATTCCGCACGCGGCCATGAAGCGCAGCGCCCGGTCGATCTCCGCCGCGATGCTCTCGTAGCGCAAGCCTTCGGTCGAGGAGGCGACGAACTGCTGGTTCCAGAGGTGGACCTGGGACAGGTCGGCGAAGCCGCCCTTGGTGAAGGCGCGCAACAGGTTGAGCGTGGAAGCCGACTGCTGGTATGCCGCCACCAGTCGGGCCGGGTCCGGGCGCCTGGCCTCTTCGTCGAAGGCCTCGTCGTTCACCATGTGGCCGCGGAACGAGGGGAGATCGACGTCTCCGATGCGCTCGGTCGGAGCCGAGCGCGGCTTGGCGAACTGACCGGCAATGCGACCGACCTTGACCACCGGCACTCCGGCGGCGTACGTCAGCGCCACCGCCATCTGCAGAATGATTTTCAACTTGTCACGGATGGAGTCCGCGGAGAAGTCCGCGAAGGACTCGGCGCAGTCGCCGGCCTGCAGCAGGAAGGCCCGGCCGTTTGCCACCTCGGCCAACTGGGAAGTCAAGCGCCGGGCCTCACCGGCGAACACCAGCGGGGGGAGGGCGGACAGCTGCACCTCGGCCTTCTTGAGCGCCTCGGCGTCGGGCCACTCGGGTTGCTGCGCCGCCGCGAACTTCCGCCACGACGCCGCGCTCCATGGTGAGGTACTCGGGGGGCTCGCCATGACACCAGGTTAGTGCCCTAGCATTGCCGTTTATGGCGACCTCCGGATGCACGCCGCCCGCCGGCAATGTGGCATCCCCCGCTGCAAGAGGGGGATGGACACGATCGGCGCCCCCGGGGGAACGGGGCGCGGCTGCGTCCTCGATCACCCAGCTTGCCGACGCCTAGGCTGGCCGATCCGGACGGGCCGGCCCAGCCGGCCGAGCCGGACGGGCCGCCGCCCGAGCGGATCGGTCTGTTCGGGGGCACGTTCGACCCGCCGCACCTCGGTCACGTGGCCGCACTGCGCGCCGTCTCGGCGGCCCTGTCTCTCGACCGTCTCCTGCTGGTCGTGGCCAACGACCCCTGGCAGAAGTCGTCGAGCCGGGCCGTGACGCCCGCGGAGGACCGGTTCGCCATGGCCCAGGCCCTGGCGGAGGGGATCCCCGGGGTCGAGGCCAGCCGCTTGGAGATCGATCGGGGCGGACCCAGCTACACGGTGACGACGGTCGAGGCACTGCGGGAGGAGGCCGTCGCGTCAGGGCGCCCCGCCCCGGAGATCTATCTGGTCATCGGGGCTGATCTGCTGGCTGACCTGGGCACATGGGAACGGGCGGACGATCTGCGGGAGATGGTCACCCTGGCCGTTGTCTCGCGTCCGCCCACCACCAACGGGACGGACCGTCCCCGTACGGCGCCACCCGGCTGGCGGCTCGAGCGGCTCGACGGTCCGCTCGTCGATGTGTCCAGCTCGGCGGTGCGCGACGTGCTCGAGCGTGGTGGCCCCGTCGATGAATTGGTGCCCGCCCCGGTGATGCATTGCATTCGCCGCCGCAATCTGTACGCTGTCCACAGATGAGCGCCCTGCCGGCCGAGACCACGGAGCTGTCCCCGCGACCCCACGCGGTGCGCCCGACGGCCGGCTTGCGGTGGCGGGCCGAACGGAGGGCCGATCAGGCGCAGGCGCGCCGGGAGCGGGTTGGCTGGTCGGTTGTCGGAGTGGCCATCCTCGTCTGTTCGTTCGCCCTCACCGTGGGAGTTCTGGACGTGCTCCATTGAGCCCAGGGCTCGGAGTCCACGTTCAGCTCCCTGCTGCCGCGGCCACTGCGGCCGAGGCGGCCGACGCCAAGCTCGGGCAGGACACGGTCGTCCTGGCCATGACGGAGCTCTTCGGTGTCGTCGACGCATTCGTGATCACCAGTGCACCGAACAGCCGGCACGTGCGCACGTTGGTCGAAGAGATCGAGCGTCAGGTCAAGGAAACCCACCAGCTCGCGCCCGTCCGTGTGGAGGGGCTGGCCGACGCCACCTGGGTCCTGATGGACTACGGCGACTTCATCGTGCACGTCTTCCTCCAGGAGACGCGTGAGTACTACGACCTCGAGCATCTCTGGTCCGGTGCTCCCCGCGTGGAGTGGAGAAGCGCCGTCAAGCACGTCGGCTAACTCGTCGTGCCGCTCGGGATGACCTGCGAGAGGTAGACCGGCCCCGACACCTGCGCCCCGCTCGCGACGGGGACGCTCGTCGGTGCGCCGTCGATCTCGAAGAGCACGCCGGTGTCCAGCTTCCCCTGCGCCGTCACGACCGTGGCGACGACCTGGTACACCGCCAGCTCGGCGTCCGCCCCGGTTATCTGGCCGAACGCATCGTTGAAGTTGACGGTGACCACCGACCCTTGGGGTGGTGTGGCGGGGAGCACGGTGACGTCGCTCGGGATGGCCGTATAGACCCCGTCGTTCTCGTCGGCCTGGGTCGGGCCGGCCAGCAGGGCGGTGATGATCGAGTTCAGCGGCGCCGGGACCGGGACAAACCGATGGACGGGCGCCAGTGTGTTGTCGGCGGTGAGGAGGCAGATCGTCACCTGCGCCTCCGATTTGGTGTTGGGCTGGGTGTCGTTCGTGGTGCCCGAGCCGGCCGGGCTGGCGAGACCCAGGGGGACGCGGCTGGGCGAAATGGTGCTGGGCTGCCCTTGGGTGGGGATCCCGCAGGCGGCCAGGGCGAGTCCGCACACGAGCACGGCGCACAGTGCGCCCCGGAGCCTTACCATGTCGAGGAGTCGTTCTCATCGAGGACGGGCAGCGCGATGACGAAGCGGGCCCCCCCGGCGGCCGACGACTCGGCCCAGGCCTCGCCGTGCATGAGGCGCATGTGCTCGGCCACCAGAGCCAGTCCGAGGCCGGTACCCGTCCCGGTGCCGCGCCGCCCCGACGCCGAACCTCGGTAGAAGCGCTCGAAGACCTTGGTCCGTTCGCTCGGATCGATACCCGGGCCCTCGTCCTCTACCGCGATCTGGATCGAGCGCTGTCCCGGGGCCCCGTTCTCCCCGGCCCCGTTCTCCCCGGCGTCGACCGAGATCGAGACGGCCCCCCCGCCGTAGTTCTCCGCGTTCTCCAAGAGGTTGGTCATGACCCGCTCGAATCGTCGCTTGTCCACGCCGACGTGCACCATCTCCACGTCGGGGGTGATGTGCACCTGCGGGGCCGTAGCCCCATCGCCGAGGGTGCGCACACCGGCCTCGACGGCCCGGCGCACCAGCTCGCCGACGCTGACCTCGTCGAGGAAGACGTCCGTGGAACCGGCATCAGCCCGTGATATCTCCAGGAGGTCGCCGACCATGCGTTGGAACCGCCGCAGGTCCTCGCCCAGGAGCTGCAGGGCCCGCTGGGCCCGCGGCGGCAGCTCGGCCAGGTCCCGCTCGAGGACCTCGAGCGACGCCGCCAAGGTGGTGAGGGGGGAGCGCAACTCGTGGCTGACGTCGGAGTTGAAGCGCGCCTCTCGCTCGATCCGTGACTGGATCTGATCCACCATGGCGTTGAACGAGGTGGTCAGGCCCTCGAGGTCGGGGTCGGTGGTCTCCGAAGGCAGTCGGGTGTCGAGCTGGCCGCCTGCGATGGCCACAGCGGCCCGGGAGACCGCGGTCAGCGGGCGGAGCAGACGGCGGCTGGCGAAGCGGCCGAGGGCGGCGCCGAGCACGGTGGTCACGACACCGGCCACGACCAGCGTGCCCTCGAGCACGCCCAAGGTGTGGCCCAGGTCGGAGAGGGAGAAGACCTCGAAGTACGCGGCGTGGATGGACGGGATCGGCACGCCCACCGCGATCTGGGGCTGGCCGTGCGACCCCGTGACGTAGGTCTGCATGGCCACGGTCCCTCCGACGACCTCGGCCCGCAGACGGGCGGGAACGGAGGACTTGCTGGTGGAGATCGAGGAGGTATAGGCGACACCCCGGTGGATCAGGATGGAGTTCGAGTCCGACCCGGCATCGAGGGAGGCCAGCAACGCCGAGTATCCCGACGGCGGCGTCTCACCGGACTCGATCTTGCTGAGCAGGGTCAGGGCGTTGGCGAAAGTCTGCGTCTGGGCCGCCGACTCGCGCTCGGCCAGCAGGAAGTGGCGGGTCGTGAAGTACGACAGGCCCCCCATGCTGAAGGAGAGGAGGAGCGCCCCCAGGCCGAATATGGCCGTGATGCGGGCACCGATGCCCACCTAGGGTACCAGCTTGTAGCCCATGCCCCTCACGGTGAGAATGTGCTGAGGCAGCGCGGGGTCGGCCTCGACCTTGGTCCGCAAGCGCCGTATGTGCACGTCGACCAGACGCCCGTCCCCGAAGTAGTCGTACCCCCAGACCCGGTCGAGCAGTTGTTCGCGGCTCAGCACCTTGTTGGGGCTGGCGGCCAATTCGCAGAGCAGGCGGAACTCGGTCCGGGTGCAGTGCACCTCCGTCCCGTCGGCATGGCGCAGCACGCCCTGGTCGGGAAGGAGCTGCAGGTCCCCGAATGACAGCGCACCGGGGTCCTCCTCGGTCGGGCGGGCCCGTCGCAGCAGGGCGCGTATGCGGGCCGCCAGCTCCTTGGCCACGAAGGGCTTGGTCACGTAGTCGTCGGCCCCTGCTTCGAGCCCGGCCACGACGTCGTGGGTGTCGGCGCGCGCCGTCACGATGATGATGGGCACGGCGCTCTGGCGCCGGAGGGCCCGGCAGCACTCGAAGCCGTCCATCCCGGGCAGCATCAGGTCGATCAGCGCCACGTCGGTGGGAGACTCGGCGAAGAGCTCGAGTGCCTCCTCGCCGCTGGCGACATCGAGGACGTCGTAGCCCTCACCCTCGAGAGCGAGGCGCATGGACGAACGAATTCGTTCGTCGTCCTCGACGACCAGAATGCGTCCACTCATCTCTGCTCAACTCAACCAGATCTGCGTCGGCCAGATGGAGCCGGCGATCATGCCGAAGGCCGGAGCACCGGTCGGGGTGGTGGGGTTGTTCCAGTTCTGTACCTTCAGCGTGCTCTCGACCGACCACACGGACCGGTCGAGCCACAGGTAGGGCAGGTCGATGGCGAGGCGCTTGTTGACGGTCTGGTAGGCCGTGGCGCGCGCGGAGGCGTCGGTGCTCTGGCGGCCGAGCTCGAGCGCGGCCTGGAGTTGGGGGTCCAAGTTGCGGGCCATGTTGACGGCCAGGGAACTCGAGAGGACGGTGGTGTTGCTCCAGAAGATGTAGTTCAGGTCGGGATCGACGGCGCCGAACTGCCGCCATTCCAGGGCCTCGAACGTACCGGCCAGGGCGTCGTTCACGAGGTCGTTCTGCTCGACGATGTTCGTCTTGACCACGAAGCCGACATCCTGAAGGGCCTGCTGGAGGTACTCCTGCTCGCGCACCGAGGCGGGGCCGTTGGTGGAACCGAAGGTGAAGGACACCGGCTTGCCCGTGGTCTTTTCCACCTGTTTGACGAGTTTCTTGGCCTCGGTGGGGTTGTAGTTCGGGTAGGCCGTGGCGGAATAGTACGGCGATCCCGGGGTGAAGAGACCATGGCTCACCGGGAGCACATTTTCGTCGATCTCCTTGACGTATTGCGTGCGGTTGATAGCCATGGCGGCCGCCCGCCGGACTGTGGGGTCGTTGAACGGCGCGGCGCCGCAGTTGAGCAGTATGCAGCCCATGTCCGGCTCGCCGACTATGTGCGTGCTGTCGTCGATGTAGGCGTAGTCCTTGTTGCCCCGGAACTGGAGGATGATCTGCGGGGTGTCGGTGACCATGATGTCGATGGTGCCCGATCTGAGCGCTTCGGCGCGCGCGTTCTCATCGATGATCGGTTTGAAGGTGATCTCGTCGAGATGGGGTAGCCCGGGCCGCCAGTAGTGGGGGTTGGCGGTGGCCGTGAAGTGGCTGTTGGGGACCCACTGCTTGAAGACGAACGGGCCGGTTCCCACCGGCTGCGTGGTGCCCCCGTTCTTGGCGGCCAACATCGAGGGGGCGCACATGTAGGCGGACTGCCCGCCGATGCCGCCGGCCAGATACAGGGGGAACGACACCCAGGGCGACTTCATGGTCACGGTGACCCCCAGCGGGCCCGCCTGGGTTATGGAGTCCACAATCGGACCGAGAATGATGCCGAGGAGCAGCGAGGCCTTCTGCGCCTGGAAATTGGCGGTGAGGGCGGCCCCGTCGCACGCGGTGCCGTCGTGGAAGACGACGT
>Ga0224558_1004863_pt1 | contig 10188 bp, 12 predicted proteins | sample 714S32024metaG_FD_180682 | JGI IMG/M metagenome (GOLD analysis project Ga0224558, IMG submission 180682) | Peat soil microbial communities from Stordalen Mire, Sweden - 717 S3 20-24 | ecosystem: Environmental > Terrestrial > Soil > Wetlands > Peat | place: Sweden: Norrbotten County, Stordalen... | reverse complement strand
GGGGGCCAGGGGCCGGGGGCCGGGGGAGCAGGCTCCGTAACGGAATCGGCAGCAATCGGAACTTCGGACTCGGCCGGCGCCGGTTCGGTAACAGGCGGCTCGTCCGGGGCCGGGGGCCAAAGACCAAGGGCCAGGGGAGCAAGGGCCGTGACTTGCTCGGCAATAATCAGAACTTCGGTTCCGGGTTGCGCCGGCTCGGCGATAATCAGTTCGGTGACCAGGGGTTCGGGAGCGGGCTTTTGCGTCCCCCCAAGAACGATCTCCGGCAGCATCCCTTCCGTAAACTCGGGCGGCTCGGAGCGGCCCCAACCGCGAGAGCGCTCGCCGCCGAAACCAGTGTCGGCCAGGAGGCGGAATGCGGCCTTGATGGGCTCCAGCCAGCGGCGGTGGGCGGCTTCGTCCTGGAAGGAAACGATGGTCCAGAGGCCCGCGCCGGGGCGGAATTCGATGCAGGCGGTGGAGTGGCGTTCGGCGGCGCCGGTGAGGCGGTCGATGGCGGCGCTCCAGCGGACGCCGGTGCGGAACGGGCCGGGACGTCCGGCGGGCACCAGACATTCGCTCGCCCCATCCAAACTCCAATGGTTCCCATCGAGCGCCTCGCCCGCGAGCATCGCTTGCACCACGCCCAGCGGCACGAAGCGGGCGCTTTTCCAGCGCACGCGCGCCGACATCAGCGCGGGAGAAGTGGGCGGCCAGATGGTGCGCGGCGGAACCACAAAGTCGATTTCGTCGAGAAACGGGAAACAGGAACTGAAGGAGACCGCGGGCGCACTATTGCGGGCTGTGGCCCGGATACGGGCTGTGGCGTCCAGCCACTGGTCGAGCGAGCCGAGGCGCGCCATGGCCGACGCGACCGCCGAGTAGAGCGAGTCGCTGTGATAGATTACGTCCACCCGGTTGCGCGCGCCCGAATCGGTTCCGATGCGCCAGGGGCCGGCGGGACGGAGTTTGACGACCAGTCCCGGGTTCATTACTCCTCGCGCAGGAATGAGAAGGCGGAATCGGCCACGGCGGCCTGGATGACGGCCAGGGTAGCGCCCGAGCCGATTTCCTTTTCCGGAGCGCCCGACGCGTAGTAGTTCTTGCCGCGCCAGACCAGCCGCAGGTTGGAGAAGCTCACCCGCCCGCTGCCGCGGGCGCCGCCGCCGCCCAGGGCGTCGTCCTCGAGGAGCCGCAGGCCTTCGAGCACGCGCAGGAACAAGGGCGCGTCCTCTTCGCAGAGCACGTCCATCACCAGGCGCGTCTTGAAGCGGGCGCCCGAGGGCACGCGCTCGAGGGTGCGCGGGTTGGCCTGCGAGGTGATGCGGTCGATGGCGTTCTCGCTCTTCACTTCGGTCAGCTCGTCATCCAGGTTTTCGCGCATCTGCGCCGTGATGCTGTCGGGGTCGAGCGGGGCGTCGAACACCGCCAGCCGCGCCGGCGTGGCTTGCGTGGTCTCGAGCGTTTCGCCCTGCACGCGTTCCATGCGGCCGGGATTGCGGCCGAACAGGAGGCAGATTTCGTCGTCGGGACGGTCGCTCTGGTGGATGCGCACTTCCTGCCCCTTGCGGCGCGAAAGATAAACCAGCTCGGCGGGTACGGCCAGGCCGGAGGTCTGCTCGAGCAGCGAGCGGATCTTGCCGCGCAGGGAACTGCCCGGCACGTAAGGCCGGCCGAACGCGTCCTTGACCACGGGATTATCGGAGCCGCCGATCTCGAGCGACCCTTTGCCTGCGCCGACGTGCAGGCCGGTTTCGCAGCGCATTTCGCCTTCCAGGATCAGCTTGCCGATGAGTTTCAACTCGGTTTGGGTGGTATGTGCGCTCATGCTTTACTCGTTGTAGGCCACGATGGCCTCGAAAAGGTCCTTGAAGCGTTCGTAACCGCGGATATCGTTCCGGCGCGTGACCTGGAGCAGCAGCTTTTCGAGCTGATCGAGGCTGCGCAAGCCGTGGCGGGCGATGGTATAGGCGAGGCGCGCGCGCAGCATGACGAACTCGTGCTGGCGCTCGCCTTCGGGAGTGCGGATGGCGCGGCGCACGGCGCTGTAAAGGCGCCGCAACTGGCTCTTGGTGCCGGAATCCATGTCGCGCATGCGGCTGACGATGGCGTGCGCCTGGTTGTCGAGGTAGAGGCTGTCACTGATGAGTTTTTCGAGTTCGATTTCGGGCGGTCCCTCGAGGCGGCCGCGGTCGAAGCCGCGGCGGTCGCCGCGCTCGCCGCCGGGACGATCGCCGCCGGGACGATCCCCGCCCGGGCGATCGCCGCGTGGTCCGCCGGGCCCATGGGGCGCCCCTTGCGGCCCGCGACCTTCCCGCGGGGGACGCGTTTCCTTCTTTTGCTCCTGCTCTTGTGGCATGTGCTAAACCTCTGTCACCAATCTGGCCCACTCGAGGGCCACCAGGCCCGCGGGCCGCAGCTTCACTTCCGCCGATCTGCGTCCCACCATCTCGCTGATCAGGTGGGTGCGCAGCTTCTGGAATTCGCGATCGCGCGTGCCGCTGAGAATCCGGTTGAAACGGCGCTGGAAGCGCCACGTGCGCTGGAGATCTCCGGCGCCCTCGCCGTAGGCTTCGCGGCGGTAAAAGCTTCGCAATTGATACAGGAACTGCCGCGACATGCGGAAATCGTGGACCAGGCGCGTCACGGTGTCCTTGAGCTCGGCGGCGTCCGCCAGGCGCCGCCATTCCAAAATGCGGCCCAGCAGGTAGATGCAGTCCTTGTCCGCGGATTTCGCCAGGTCCAGGTTGCGGCCGGCCTCCTCGTACACCGAAGCCAGCGGATGATAGGTCTCCGGAGCCAGCGCCACGGCCATGGAAATGGTCTTGCCCTCGGCGCCCGGATAGTCCTTCAGATTCTCTTCGGTGAAGCGGTGGAAGAGCCGCTGCATTTCGCGCGCCAGAGCGATCAGCGCGTCCCAGGAGCCGTACACCGCGAAATCGTCGCCGCCGGAATAGATGATGCTGACCTTGCGCCAGAACTCCGGAAGCGAGCACAGGACTTCCAGTTCGCCGGCGAAGAACTGCTTGTAGAGCACGGAGAGGGGCACGTGCTCTTCAATGCTGTGGACGCGGCGAAGGCGCAGGCCGAAGTGATCGACATCGCCGCGCAGCACGCCCCAGATGGAGCGGCCTTGCGCGCGGCGGGCCAGGGTTTGCACCGGCGCCGCCGACTTGCCGTCGTCGGAGGGCGCCGCATGGCGCGCCAGCATGATGCCATCCGGCGAAAGATTGGAAGTGAGGCTCCAGGCGTGCTTCCCTTCGCCCGCCGTCACCTTGCCGGGAGCTTCCGGCGACCAGGCGACGTGCGACGCCTCGCGCAGTTTGGCGCCGAGTTCCTTCGCAAAATAAGCGTCGGCCGCGGAATCGGACGCGCGCGCGCGCGGCTCAAAGACTTCCGGGCCGGCATGGGCCAACGGGGCGTGGCGTTTGCCCAGCAGTTCGTCGTTCAGGCGCTTGCGGATCACCGCCCAATCGCCCAGGTTGTCGGTGACGCCCCAGATGAGCTCCACGATGCCGGAACTGAGCTCGGAAATCTGGCGCGACGCCGCCCGAAGAAAGCTTTCCGCGGCTTCGCGGGCTTCGCCGGGCAGCACCAACAGGAACTGGCCGCCGCCGCTCGAACCAAGCAGGATACGCGCCAGCCCCAGTTCCGCGAGCAGCGCCCGTGGCAGCACTTCGCAGAGCAAAGTAATCCACTGCGACCGTCCGGCGAGAAGATCTTCGCCAGCCGCGCGCGCGGAGCGTCCTTCGGCGGGAGGGGCCAAAAGGAACTCTTCAGTACCCAGGATTTTGCCTTGCAGCAGGATCTGTTCGGACATCGAACCAGACAAGCCTTGAGAAACCCTAACTTTAGCACAGAATCTTGAGAACATCGGGGGCGCGGGCCAACCGTATTCTTTATGGGAAGCGCGCGAGTAATTGCGGCGGTTGTGCTGATTTCAGCGGGATTGGCCCAGTGGGCGCCCCGAACCCTTTGCTCCGGCCAGACGCGTCCGGCGCCTCCGCACCAGCGGGAGACCGCGCCGAAACCCGCAACCCAGCAGCCGGCCAAGCCCGCGATGTCCGATGTGCGGCTGGAGGCGGCGATTCGCGCCAAGTTCGCCCGCTCGAAGATCGACGCGGACAAGTTCCAAGTGCATGTGCAGGGCGGCGTCGCCACCATCGAAGGCCGCACGGACATAACCCAGCACAAAGGCGTGGCCACGCGCCTGGCGAAAACCGGCGGCGCGCTGGCCGTGAACAATCACATCCAGGTCAGCGACGCGGCCAAGGAAAAGGCGGCGGCCAACCTTGCGAAGGGACGGCGGCGCGCGCAGATCAAGCGCGGTGACGCGCGCTCGGACTCGAGCCAACCGGGCCGCTGACCGTCACGTGATAAACTGACTGAGGGAAACGCCGAATCTTGCCATGAAATTTCTAAGTGTGTTCCTTTTTGCCTGCATCAGCGCTCTGTGGGCGCAGACCGCACCAGCGCCCGGCCCAGGGGGCACCCCGGCTCCTCAGATGCCCGACATCCCGGACCAGACCACCATCGCCGTGTTCGACGATGGCGTGAAGCTCACGATGGCGGACTTCAAGAAGATCTTCGCCGTGCTGCCGCCGGACAACCAGCCGATGGCGTTGCGCGACCGCAAGACCTTTCTGCAACAGTGGGCGTTCATGCGGAAGCTCGCCCAAATGGCGGAAAAGCAGAAGCTCGATCAGGAAACCCCCGCCAGGGAGCAACTGGAGTATTCCCGCCTGATGGTCCTGAGCCAGGCCAAGCTGGCCGAGGCCCTGAATTCGATGACCGTGGAACCGGCGGAAATCGTCAAGTTCTACGACATCGAAAAGGAGCGCTTCAAGGAGGTCCGGGTCAAGGCCCTCTACGTATCATTCGGCAAAGGCGGGAAAGCGACCACCGAGGACGAGGCCAAGGCTAAGGCCACCAAGCTGCTCGCCGACATTCGCGGCGGCGCGGATTTCGTGAAGCTCGTGAAAGAGAACTCGGACGATGAGACCTCGAAGGCAAAGGACGGCGATTTCGCCACGCTGCGCCGGAACGACAACATCCCCGATGCGATCCGCGCGGCGGTGTTTTCCCTGAAGCAGGGCGAAGTGACCGAGCCCGTGCGGCAACCCAACGGGTTTTACCTTCTCCGCGCCGATGAGGTGCGCTACCGCCCCCTCTCGCAGGTTCGCGACGAGGTCTTCACGCAACTGAAACAGCAGCACTATGCCCAGTGGCTGGACCAGACCAACAGAGATACGAAGGTGGAATTCACCAACCCGGCATTCCTGGGCGACGCGGCGGCGCCTCCCGCCACCGGGAAGTAGGGGCCGGGCATCCGGCTGCGCACGGACAAGTTGCCCGGCCCCTACCGGATGGCGACTTGAATGGGGATGACCTGGTTGGTCTGCTCGACCTGAATGCTGAGGACACCCGGCTTGGCGTTATCGTCGGCCCGGACCGTCAGCACGGCTTTTTCCCCCGCTTTCAGGACCGTGCGGTCGAGCTTCACCTCCACGCCGGGGACTGAACCCGTCAGGGAGATGTTCATGGCTCCCGGAGCGCTGTTGGTAATGGTCACCTGTTCGGATTCGCCGGCCTTCAAGGTGACCGACGCCTTATCCGCCTTCACTTGCTTGTAAATGAAGTCGGGGACGGTGGTGGGAATCTCGGGAATGGATGGGGATGCAGGTTCATGGGCAGCACCGGAAGTCATCTTGCCGAAGGGGGTCATGCGCAAGGACTCCGGGTCCACATACCAATACCAGGTGTCATCCACCAGCTTCCAGGTGCTGGGGATCGGAACTTTCATGGGTTTACCCATGAAGCCGGGCAGCATGATGTACTGCTCACACAGCACCCTCGCTTTGGCGCGCGTGAAATTGTCGGAATAGTCGATGTGGTCGATCTCGAAGCTGACGTACTTGGTCTTGTTGCTGCTGTAGTAGATGTCCTTGGTGTCGTCGGCGACCAAGGCTTCAGCCTTGCGGAATTCCCCTTTCACGTGAAGATCGTAGAACTCGGTGATGCGCGCGCGAAGCGCCTGGTCCACATCGGCGGGCGGCTTGTTGAAGAGGTCGCCGGCGTTCTGCGCAAACGATCCCGTGGCAAAGATGGCAAGCAGGATAAAACGGAACATGATCTTCCATTATATCGGAGGAAGCCCTCAGCGATCAGCTCTCAGCTTTCAGCTAAGACAGCGGGACCGTAACGGTTTAGCTGAGGGCTGGAAGCTGACCGCTGAAGCTTCTGGCTTTGCAGCCGATAAGAGGATAGGATAAGAACGGTATTCACCCATGCCGGCAACGGTGGTCCCCATCAACGCGCGCCGCCGGGGCACCTACGTGCTCCTGGAGGCCGCTTTGCCGGGACGGCTGCCGCTGAATATCGGCGTCCTGTTGATCGACCCTGGAACCGACCGGGGTTGGGTGCGGATGCGCGCGCACTACGACGATCTTGCCGATTCCGAGGATGCCGAAGTTCTGGAAGCTCTCGAAGAAGACATCCGCCGGAAGGTGTCCGAGAGCGGCGCCGAGGCCTACCTGCGCTCGCTTGAGGATTCCCTTTCCAACGCGCTGCGCGTCGGCGATCGGCAAATCGTGGAAAAGGTGGACGCTTTTTCCCGCGTGCTCGACCGCCTCTACGACGAACACGTGGAAAAGCTCGCCGTCGCGCCGTTCCGCACGCATGTGCCGCTGTACAGCCTGCGCGCGGCCGCCGGCGGGCTGGGCGAAGAAATGCCATCCGAGGCGGAAGACTGGGTGCGCGCGCCCGAAGGCATGCGGCTCGACCCATACCTGTTCGTGGCGCACGTGGTGGGCAACTCCATGGAGCCGCGCATCCCCGATGGCAGCCTCAACCTGTTCCGCTTCCATCCCGCCGGCTCGCGGCAGAACAAGATCCTGCTGATCCAGCGCTTTGGCGAGATGGATGAGACCGCCCGTTACACCGTCAAGAAGTACACCAGCCGGAAGGTCTCGACCGGCGAAGACCAGTGGCGGCACGAACAAATCCGGCTGGAACCGCTGAATCCCGAGCACCAGGCCTGGGACGTGGAGCCGACGGATTTCGCGGTAGTCGCCGAATGGATTTGCGTCATCGAGTGAAACCGCCGGTCTCCCGTCTGCTGCTGGCCTGGTACCGTGCCGGCCATCGCGATCTCCCCTGGCGGCGCGTGTCCGATCCGTATCACATCTGGGTCTCGGAGGTCATGCTCCAGCAGACCCGGGCGCAGGCGGCGATCCCCTACTACCAGCGCTTCATCGAGCGGTTCCCCACGATAGGGACCCTGGCATCGGCCGGCGAAGAAGAGGTTCTCACCCTATGGAGCGGCCTGGGGTATTACGCGCGCGCCCGTAATTTGCTCCGCGCCGCGCGGCAGGTGGTGGCCGCGGGAGGGTTCCCGCGCGATTACGACGGCATCCGCGCGCTCCCCGGCGTGGGCGGCTCGACGGCCGCGGCCATCGCCAGCATGGCGTTTGGGCTGCCCTACGCCGTGCTGGATGGCAACGTGTTGCGCGTGGTGGCTCGCGTGGAAAACGATGCCGCCGATATCGCCTCGCCGCGGACACGCGAGCGCTTCCGCGCCGTGGCGCAGGGCTGGCTCGACCCGCGCCACCCCGGGCTTTTCAACCAAGCCCTGATGGAGCTCGGCGCCACCGTCTGTCTGCCCGGCAAGCCGCAGTGCCGGGTTTGCCCGGTCTGCCCCCTGTGCCGCGCGCGGGTAAGTGGCACCGTCCTCGAGCTGCCCGTCAAGCTACGTAAGACTGAGCCGGTGCGCATCGCCGGCGCCCTTCTGCTGGTGCGGAAGGGCCGGCGTATCCTTCTTCGGCAAAGGGAGGCTGGCGCGCGCCGCATGGCCGGTTTCTGGGATCTGCCCGCGCCCGAAGACCTGCCCGGCGCGCGGAGCGGGGCCTGCTTCGGCGAATTCCGCCACACCATCACGCATCACCACTACACCTTTACCGTGCTGGCCGCCACCCCACGGCGCCCTCCAGGCCCGGCCAGTCCCCAGTTTCGATGGTTCCGCCCGGCGGCACTCGCTCAAATTCCTCTCAGTACCACGGCTCGAAAAGCGCTGAAACTGGCCGGGATCCTTTGACCTCGGTGCGGGCCGCGATGGCGAGCGCCGGCTCGCGGTTACCGTGGTGTAGCCGTCAATCATCCACCGGGATGACATCAGGGGACCGAAGTTCAACCCCTAGTGATGCTAGAGTGGATCACGTGAGGAAGGCGACGGTTCACGATCTCCGTCTTCCAGGCGGCGCCCGTTCCAGCGGCGATGTACGATGTGGCCCGGCAATTGTCGCGCCGGCACACGGCGAAGTCGGGCACGCGCACGTTGGACATTCTGCACGTGGCCGCTGCCCTGGTGTTGCACGCAGAGTCCTTCTACACCTTCGACCGCGCCCAGGCCCAACTGGCCCGCGCGGCCGGCCTGGCGACCCCGGTTGGCATCCGCTAGCTCCGCTCAACCATCAACTGGCTTTCCGAGCGCCCTGCGCCAGGTGGTGCTGGTCCAGCGCCTGGCGGACGAAAGCCTTGATCACCGCCTGGCGGCTCACGTTCAACTCCGCCGCCGCGTGGTCGAGCTCCTGGAGCATGGAGGCGGTGAAATCCACGTTCACCCGCTGAATGGGGCGCATCATCTTGCCGCGGTTTGTGAAGAAACGCGACACATCTTCGCCCCGGTCGGCCATTCGTGCAATGGATTCGGCCGAAGGGACCTTCTTACTTTCACGAGTTGGCTTCATATAGCTCCCGCTCCTCCCGCGTCGAACGCCACAGCGTCACCAGGTGGCAGTATTCGCCGAGGTTGTCTTCCCTGACCTCGAAGATCACCGTGAACAGGCGATCCTTCACCCATCCGATCACGCGGTACTGTTCCGGGTCGTCCGACCGCTGGTCCTGGTAATAGGGGCGAGTGAAGACCTCTTGCGCCTCATCGAAGCCGACGCCTCGCTTCGGGTTGCGCTTCAGCGACTCGCTCTTGGCCTTGCTGAACCGGAATCGCATCGCAGGGTGGTATGACAGTTATACCACATCAAACACCACAAAACACCACACTCTTGGAGGTGCAAGAACGGTCCTTGACCCACACGGCTGGCGGAGCAACACGGCCTCGGGTTGGGTTGCTCATTCGCCGCTACTTTCGCCTCTTGGCGATCTCGGCGGCAGTTGGAGCCGCGTAGGTCACAACCTCACGGCTGAAGAGGTTGGCGTACGATTCTGATTCAAGTTCCTGCTTGAGCTCAACGCAAAGTCGATCGAACCGTCCTGATACCCAAGCTAAAGCCTTCCTCACAAGCAAGACCAAGTTGCCGAAGTTTCCTTGCTCCAGCGTCTTGCCTATAAAGTTGGAGCAAAGGACCCCTGCGATCTTATGTTCGGCATCCCGGCTGTTTAGCACCGCTCCAACCAGACCCTGGGCATAAGAGTTCACGTCGTGTACGAGGTGGCGATTCCGAAGATTCTGAAAGTACTCGAACACTTCCAACCCGAGATTATCGTCCTTGTAGATGTGATCCTTGTTCAGCCGGAACCGGACACCTGTACCAAAGCACTTCGTGTAATGGAGGATTGCACAACACCAGAGTGCTTCTGGGACAATGGAATTATCGTCAGCCACCTTCGAGATACTGTCGAGGCATTCCTGGGCGAAGTTCAGATCGGACCGATGCAACGCTAGATCAGCAATCTCCTGAGCTTTCTCGCCTTCGATCTTGATGAACTTGATGGCGTTCGGGAAACCTTCTATATGGAAGCTGTTATCCGTTTGGGTTATGCCATACCTTTCCATTCAGACCCTCCACCCGGCAGCATGCAGATTAACACCGTGCGGGCCGCAACCTTAGAATTTGTGGCGGGCCCTCCGGCGCGGGCACAAAGTCTTTAGATCGGGCCTGAGTCATAGAATACCCTCCGTAGGGTTTCAAGCAGCCCTGAAAAGGCCGGCGCCGCCGGTTCGGGTGAACCGAGCAGACCTTTTTGGGTCACAGCACATTGTCTAAGTCGAATCAATCACTTGCGCATATAACCCGGCCCCGGCGCTGTACACTGTGGACAAGGGTGCGAATCCGCTGTGGTCATTATCCGAAATTGGCTTCGTTTCGTATTTCATGTGGGGCAGCCGGAGCGGCCCGTTTCCGGGGTCCCGGCCTGCCCAGCCGCAGCGAAGCCGCCCATTTTGGCTTCGTTCCGTCATCTTGGCAAGGCTAC
>Ga0224558_1004862_pt1 | contig 10191 bp, 9 predicted proteins | sample 714S32024metaG_FD_180682 | JGI IMG/M metagenome (GOLD analysis project Ga0224558, IMG submission 180682) | Peat soil microbial communities from Stordalen Mire, Sweden - 717 S3 20-24 | ecosystem: Environmental > Terrestrial > Soil > Wetlands > Peat | place: Sweden: Norrbotten County, Stordalen... | reverse complement strand
GGATGGCGATGATCTGTTCTTCGTTAAAACGACTCTTGCGCACGACTCCTCCTCTCTGGCCCTGAGCGGGCCATCCTACATGGAGAAGTCACATTTCCGCTGGACTAATTTCTGGGGGGCAGGTCACATTCTGTTCCCTCTTTTTACTTCGGCCAGCCCTCTGCTGGTTTCTTCTTTTTCAGGGACTGTTTGACCGCGTCCTGCCATTTGCCTTTCAGCTTCAGGGCATCTGGCTTTGGCCCCGGTGCTGATTTCGGTCTATCTGGTTTCGCCTTAGTTTTCTTGTTCACAATCCCTTTCCCTTAGTCTCGTCTTGCCGTTGCTGTCACCTTCGCCACACCCTCTGGATTCTGCTGATTGTAGAAAAATGTGCTGCCCACAAATGTGTGCTCTGAATGTGGAGCGATCAAAAAATTGTCGCCCAAATTGAAGTAGTCATTCCTTATCTCGAATCCATCCTTGTCGAGAAAATGAACTTGGCCAACGAAATTCCCTGCTTCACTCAAATCATTTTTGATGGTCACTTTCCAGCCGAAGGTTACGCCACTGCTGTCCCTCGCCGTAATCCTGCTTTGTACCTGTGTTATCTGCCAATTCGCTGATGAAACAGATGGTGGAATGTTTTGATTGCCGGTAAAGGCCCAAAGCAACAAGAACGCGAGTACGGCGGTGACCGAAACACCGACAATGGTTTTCATCACTCCTCATCTTCTATTCGCTTCATAGGATTTATAATTCCCCGCATCATGACGAAGGAATCAGAGCGAACGAGTCCTCCTAAGACTGACAATAAACCAAAGCAAATTCCCAACGATAAGCAGAAGGGTAAAAATATCCCCAATGACAAACCAGTAGAAAGAGAGCCACCGCAACTCCGCCCCATGAAAGCGTTCGATCACATGTCCGAAGAGTTGCAAGGACGCAAGATGGACAAGCAAGTAGACAAGAAAAAGCCCTGAGAAGGTCAGCGAAAATTCGGCGCGAAGCAAGGCTGTTGCTTGGTACCGTTGCTGCCTAAATCGAGAATCAATGGCTCCCCAGAGAGTCAGAATTCTGTATTTCTTTAGTGTCACGATATCGTTAAGGCACTCTCCGTTCATCCACTCTGCTTCACTGGTAAAGTTGCCTTGTCTCAAGCGCAAAACATCAACTGCGTAGTACGTGCATAACGCCGCACATGCACTAGCGCATAGGGCAATCCAAAGAGTGTGACGATTTCCAGAATTCGCCCATGTTGAGAAAGTAGACACTAGCAGCGTTACGATGCCAGTCCCGTAAGCAGCAAACAATGTAGCCTTGTGCTCTACGCTGCGCACTCGTTCAAGAGCTTCGTCTGCTAACTTTTGACCGAAAGCGTATACGTCATCCATAGTTTCTTCGGTGCACAATTTCAGGCAATCGCGGACTTCTCTCTCCGACAAAAAACAGTCGAGACTAGGCATATCCCCTTTCCGGGGCAGACATGATACTCTACCCCTAGGGGAAAGTTCCTACAGAGATATCCAGCAAAACCCGCCCGGCACGGCGGGATTTTGCATTTATGGCCTATTGTATTCCGTTCGGCTGCTTGTACATCAACCGTTTTCCCTCCGCTGCTTTCATTGCTAAAACCGTGCGCTCGCCGTCATTCATCTTGCGTGTGTTCCACATGAAATCGAACTGCCAAAGGTAGCGGTGCAGGTATTCGCGGCTGACGTTGTGATAGATGCCCACGATTCCGCGCTTTACGAGAGCGTGAGTGCTTTCCGCTGTGTTCGTATGAACGTCTCTCCGCACAAATTCATACGTGCCATGAGAGACCGTCTCATGCCCGCCCGCAAACTCTTTTTCTAGGCCGTTGTAGGAGTGGTGCTCATCGGTGATGATTCGCGCTCGCCTGTCAACCTCTTCCCGAATTGCGCCCTTGAGCGTCTGCGCGGTCACGTCAGCAATCACCCGACGGCGCAATTGCCCGTTGCGCTCGACTGCCACAAATACCGGAGTCTTGCTAGTTCCACGCCCGTGCTTGCTGGTGCCCTTATAGCGCGGTCTGCGGGGTCCGATGTAGGTTTCGTCGCATTCAACATCACCGCTCAGTTTCGGTGAGGTCGGATCTGGTGCCATCGCAAAACGAATGCGGTTCATCAGGAAGAGAGCCGACTTGTAGCTGATTTGGCATTGCCTCTTGAGTTCTAGTGCCGAGACGCCCTTTTTGGAGGTACATGCACGCCAGAACGCATAGCACCAGTGGCGAAGCTCAATCCTGGATTCTTCGTACACTGTGCCGATCCGCACCGTGTACTGTTCTTTGCAGTCCTTGCAGCGCCACAGATAGCGGCGATTGCGCTCGCCCGTCTTGGCATCCTTCATCTTGTACACATCCACGCTGCCGCATTTAACGCAGGCAGGAGTGTTGCCCCAGCGCTGTTTCTCTAGGAACTCAACCGCTGCCAGTTCATTGGAGCAAGCTAGCGGAATGTTCTCTACCACCAGCGATTTCGAGAGGTTGTGTCCGTTTTCCATGCTTTAAATCTTAATACTTAACGCAAGTTGTGTCAAGTACAAAATTACGTTCGCTTAAGCCACTTCTCTAATGCGGGGGATTGGCTCCAAGAGGGGTACAAAGACTCGGCCAATTGGGGAATGTCCCTTTTCATTTCCTCGACAACATCCCACCCCAATCCTTCTCGGCAAGTCTTACCTCCGTCGTGAATAAGCCACATATCGTTTCCCATGCCAATGCCAGCGGCCTTGCGCTCTGCTTCCCTGAAAATGAAGACCGCCAGCAACTTAAGAACATTGGTGTCCATGCTTTCGTTGTAGAGACGGTCGGCAAGGTAATCAGAGATAGGTCTGCCGCTTCCATGCGCACAATAAAGGCGCTGAGAATCAAGCCTGTATTCCACCGTGCTATACAAGATCGGGGGAGATGGAGTTCTCGGCGCGACAACGATAATCAAGCCCATAGACTCTTGAGTGAGTACCGTTTCGTATTCTTGGTATATACGACGCAAACTACTCTCAATCAATGCCTGATGCTCCGCCAATACCTCTTTTCCGTCATGGTCTGCAACTAGCAATGTGCGATGAATGTGTTCTTTTGTCTTGCGGAGCATTTCGGAAGGACCAGCGCCGCTGATAAACACTTCGCAGCTTTTTAGGTCGGTAGTGATGGTATAGATCTTATCTACCTCAGTTTTGGCGTAAGAGTCATTTTCCTCCCTGTCGGCGCACAGCAAAACTCCTCCGTTCCTCGCCCGGAAAGCATTCGTGAGAGTCATTTGTAACGGCCTCCTTTTCGGAAGCCGCTGGAGTTTTGGGGTGTAGATTTTACGCGGGAGCGGCTTAGAGGAGATCATAGTGCGGATCGCCCCCTTGCGTAAAGTACATATGTCCGTAAACGATTATAGGACCTACACTCGCACCCGACCGTGGGTGTTATGACGATGTACGACAACTGACGACCTTCGCGTTGGACTCCGTGGCGACTGTGATGACTATCAACTTGTCCCAGCTCCCCGATCCGACTCACTGACTTCCCGTCTTGGATGCCTAAAGATGAAAGCGGCCTCCAACTGTGCGCTCCTTGAACCCAGGAGTAGAATCAGTGTGTGAAACATAAGAAGGAGAATGCTCTAGTACGTATCACCTGCGACATAAGGCCGCCGATTATTCTCCCTTTTTCTAAGTCGAACCTATTATGCCGGTGCTCCGCTGTTTCTTAGTTTGGGCTTTATCTATCGGGCTTTTTGGTTGCGGTTCGGGGACGGGCGGATCAAGCGGGGGGAACCCACCACCACCACCACCACCACCGCCGCCAGGGGTGAGTTACGCCGCTCCAGTAAGTATTTCGTCGGCAGGAACGCACGCCGGATCTCTGGCGATCGCAGACTTCAATGGGGATGGCAAACTCGACATCGCGGTCTCGAACTTCTCTTCCAATACGATCGCAGTCTTTTTGAACCAGGGATCAGGCACGTTCGCGGCTCCGATCATCAACTCGATTCAGATTCCAGACGGACTTGGGGCGATAGCTGTCGGCGACTTCAACGAGGACGGCAAACCGGACTTAATTGCCAGCACGACCGGTGGTCCGCAGGTAGACCTTGTGCTATTGGGGGTTGGCGATGGCACTTTCATTCAGTCAGCGGCGATACCCAATTCTTTCGGATTTCTTAAAGGCCGCGTGGCGGACCTCAACGGCGACAAGCATCTCGATTTCATCGGTTGCAGCAATGGCAACATCCACACTGCGCTGGGCAATGGAGATGGCACCTTCCAGCCGGTTGCTTACCTGCCGACTGGACCGTGGCCCAACCAGTATTTTGGGTGTGATGTCGGCGACTTTAATGGCGATAAGAAGCTCGACATCCTTGGGGCTGACTTCAGCGACGATCTCCTCTTTTTTGCCGGCAACGGCGATGGAACTTTCCAGTTGCCCACAACGACCGGCGCCGGCGTTGGGCTTGATTCCGTATCTGCTGCGGACTTTGACGGCGACGGCAAACTTGACGTGCTGGTGGGATACGATGCCGGCACCGCCGGGCTGTTTTCGGGTAACGGAGATGGCACTTTCTTAGACTCCTTCAATGTGTATTTCACTTCCGGCGGGAATGGTGCGACTGTTCTGGCTTCCGATCTCACCGGTAACGGAAAGCCGGATGCTCTCGTGATTGATTACACGCACGGTATCTTCACCATCGTGCTGAATACCGGGGCGGGTCTCTCATCTCAGTCAAAGACCTATACCTTCAATCTTGCTCCCGGATTGGAAGACATCGCGGTGGGAGATCTAAACGGAGACGGGCTTCCCGACATCGTTATTGCCAACGGCCAGACTAACCAAATCACGATCTTTCTCTCCCAGAAATAGCTGCACCTTATCCCTACTTGCGCTGTTCGAGCTTGACCGAAGCCGTAACCGGCTGCCCGTCGCGCAGCACCTTGACCTCCACCACATCGCCCACTTTGCTGCGGCGCAGGGCATCCGTGAAGTCGTAAAGATTCTTGATCGCTTTGTCGCCGAACTGCACCAGGATGTCTCCCGCCTTCAGTCCCGCCTTCGCCGCGGGCGATCCCGGCCTTACATCGGAGAACCTCACCCCGGTTTCCACCTCGCCAAAATCCGGAATCGATCCGAAGTACGGTCCGTACCCGCTGCCTCCCGGCCCGCCTGCCGGCTTGTCTTCCGCGACCACAACAAAAGCCGGACGCTCCTCCGCATCCGCCAACCGCTCAAGGGTCGCCCCGACCACGTCAAGCAACTGCGTCGCGGCGACCGGATCGATCTTCTCCCACGTATCCGAAGGCTTGTGATAATCCGAGTGCAGCCCCGAGAAGAAAAACACCACCGGAATTTTCTTCGCCACAAACGACGTATGGTCGCTCGAGGAATATCCCCCCGGCGAATACTCGATCTTGAATCCCGATTTCGCCGAAGCCTGCTCGACCACAGCTTTCAGCGTCGAGCCGGTCCCAACGCCTCCAATGTAGACTTTTTGATCTTTGATGCGGCCGATCATGTCCATGTTCAGCATGGCTACGGCCTTATCCAGCGGACGCGTCGGATCCTTCACCCACGCGGCCGAACCCAGCAACCCAAGTTCTTCGCCGGCAAAGGACGCGAACAGAATTCCCCGCCGCAACTGGCCTTTCAGCGGCGCGAGCAACCGCGCCAACTCCAGCACTCCCGCCGTGCCGGAAGCGTTGTCGTCCGCTCCCGGATGAATCTGTCCGATCTGCGAAGGCGCCAGCGAATCGAAATTGCCGCGTCCCAGGTGATCGTAGTGCGCGCCGATAATCACGTATTCGTCCGTCTTGCCCGGAAGATACGCCAGCACATTGTTCACGGTGGCCCGCGTGGTTACGATACTGACGGTCAGCGCCGCCGTCTGGTTTTCCGCCAGCGCAAACGATGCGGGCTTGGACGAAGCATTGATCTGCGCCTGCAATTCCGCAAGCGATTTGCCCGCCGCCTTCAGCCACCCCTCGGCCACGTCATTCTTGACCTGAACAAAAATGATTCCGGCGTTTTCCGGTCCGCTCACGCTGCCGAATCGCGTGAGCAGGTCTTCTTCGCCGTCTCCCAGCTTTCCGTTCACCAGCACCAGCGCCTTGGCGCCGTGGTTGCGGGCGTTGATGGCTTTGGTCACCAACTGGGAATGCTGCGTCATGCCCTGATTGCCGCTCTTCTCGCCGAACGAAGGAGGCTCATAGCGCAGAACCACGACAATCTTGTCCTTGACGTCGATCCCGGCGTAGTCATCGTAATGAAACTCGTCGGCCGAAATGCCGTAGCCGGCGAACACCAGCGGCCCGTGGGCCGATCCCGAAGCGGAAAAACTGAACGGAACAAAATCCTGTTTCGCTTTCAACTCCACCTTCCGGTCCCCGGTCAGCACCGCGAAACTGTTCTTCCCCTTCAACTGCGCGCCCGTGATCACCGTAAAAGGCTGTAAGTACGAGTTTGTACCGGCGGGTTCGAGCCCCAGGCTCTTGTACCGCTTCTCGATCAGGTGCTCGGCCCGGGTCAATCCTTTCGAGCCGGCGCCACGTCCCTCCATGGCAGGCGCGCTCAGCGCCTTGATGTCATCCAGGTAGCGATGCGGATCGGCGTAAGGAATTGCCGGCGCCGCCGCCACCGAAAGAAACGCAACCGCCAGCAGGGTGAGGAGAATGGCGAATCTCTTCGCGGCGGCACTGTTCGCGTTACGCACCCAAATTTGACGGCAGTAGTAAGTTTTTAACGTCTGCATGGTTCCGAAAATCCTAGGTCGCACGAAGTCTGGTGTCAAATGCCGAGTTCCGGCGCACACGTCCTCCCCTCGTAGCCGTCCACCTTACGGAATAACCTCCCTGCACCGCTTCCTGCTATCCTTGAACCCTTCGAGTGGAAGCCAGATAGTTTCTTCCGGAGATACGCGGAACCTGTCAAGATTGGACAATAAATTCCCGTAGAGACGGGGCTTGCCCCGTCTCCGCTCTTAATACGCGGCAGCCCCGGAGGGGCGAACGAACTTTTCCCAGCGCTTCAGCGCTGGGAAAAGTGGGAAGAACGACCTAAGTCCCGGAGGGACGACCCAGTTCTCACGCATACCCTTTAGGGGCTGGGCATCGCATAAGACGCGGCCAGCCGCGTCTCTACATTGGAGAGAACACGTGAACGACTATCTTTTATCCGTGCTGCTGGGAATTGTCGAAGGCCTCACTGAATTTCTGCCCGTCAGTTCCACCGCCCATCTCCGCATTTCCGAAGTCCTGCTGAACGTGCCGCTTTCCAGCGGCTATTGGAAGATGTACTCGATCGTCATCCAGCTCGGCGCCATCCTGGTTCTGCCAATTTACTTCCGCCAACACATTGCCAAGCTCATCTCTACCTTTCCCGAAGGCGAGCAGAAAGACTGCGACTACCTGACCCATCCCTTGAGCCTGGTCCTGATCGCCTTCGTCGTCACCGCGATCCCGTCTTTTCTATTGACCAAAGTGATCGGCAAGAACCTCGAGAGCCTCTACGTAATGGGCACTGCCCTGCTCGTCGGCGGCATCGTCATGTGGATCATCGACGCCATGAAAGCGCCCTGGGAAAAGGCCGGCCCGGGAGCCGCCGGTTCGCCCATCCATACCTGGAAAATGGACGACATTCACGGCGGCCAGGCCGTCTGGATCGGCGCCTGCCAGATTCTCTCCGCCGTTTTCCCCGGCACCTCGCGCTCCATGTCCACGATTGCCGCCGGACAGCTGATGGGAATGTCTCGCCCCGCCGCCCTCGAGTTCTCCTTCTTCCTCTCCATACCCACCATGACGGTGGCCACGCTTTACACGCTCTTCAAGTCGCTCCGCGGCAAAGATGAAAACCCCATCGGCGTCGCCGAAATCACATCTCATCAATGGGTCATCCTCGCCATCGGCTTCGTCGTCTCCTTCATCGTCGCCTACGGCGCCGTCGCCTGGTTCATGGGCTATGTCCGCAAGCGCGGGTTTGCTCCCTTTGCGATCTATCGCATTGTGCTTGGCATTTTGGTGCTGGCCTGGGCGATCGGAATGATCGGAATCTAATCTCCTATGTGTGATGAACTAAGCAAGCGGGACACCCAACCGTTGGTACCTGTTCTTCGGTCACTTAAGAAATGGGCGTCGGTAGCCGCGCGGTCCTGTGGAGGTGCGGTCGGCTGACGAGGGCCGCGCCCCAAATCTCGCAATCACTCGGACTGGCACTTCCGTAATCTTCTGTTAGTAACCATCCCGCCACATACTGATGCTGATTATGAGCAGCCTCCCCCATTCCAGTCCCACGTCGCGTGTCCCGCGCGCTCATCTCGAGGGCCTAAATCCGGCCGTCCTTCGCTTTCAAAATGGCCAGACTACCGGCGCCAACCTCCAGGTGATTTCTGTCACCGGTGGCTTACTTTCGCTCTCTCAGCCCGTCGTCCAGGGATCGCAGGTCAAATTGATATTCCTGACTGGAGCCGGCGCCGTGCTCGGAGGCGCAGAGATGCTGCGCCCCGTCACCAATGGGTTGCAGCCCTTCCGCTTCGTTTCGCTCGCGGCCGACGATCACCGCCGCCTCGGAGCGCTCGTCGGGCAGCAGTCCAGTGAGGACACATTCGACCTGGCTTGGATTGAGAAACTGCGCGCGGCGTCGGCGCAGCAGCGCGCGCCGCGCCGGCGGTGGTTCAAGATAGCGCAACTGCTTGGTGCGCTCATGATCGGTCTGGCCACGGCGGCGTACCTGCTGCACTTCGCCTTGCTCAAGTAATTGTGTTTGACGTCACTACCTCGAAATGGACTCGACCGGCACTCGCCGATACCCCCGCTTTCGCATGCACACACCCGTCTTCATCGCCGTCCCCGGCACCACAAACACAGTTGTGCCCGGATTGGTTTCTAAGTTAAGCCGCACCGGCATGGAGCTCTACGCTGGGGTCAACCTTCAGCCCGGCGATCTGATGGAAGTCGAGTTCCGCACCACGGGCAGGAAGATCCATGTTGCCGGTATCGTATGCAATCGCTCGGGTTTTTGTTTTGGACTTCAATTCTGCGCTCTGCGCATCGAACTGGAAAAGGCGCCCGCCTCGTTGCTCACCTGAAATCGCGATAGCGCTCATTGACAGGGGTTCCGAGTGCTATCGCCTGTTTGCGACAACCAATTTTCACGCTCGGATGATTGCAACTCGCGAATTTTTCCTGCATCATATCGGGGTAGTGACTCGGTTCGGCTCAAAACTCGTCGCAGTCTTTCTGCTGTGCTCAGCAGTGCTGTCGGGCAGCCAAATGCTTTTGCCATCGACTACTGGGGTATCGGCGAACCCAGCCCCGTGCCACAATCATGGCCAACCAGCCCGCACACCAACAAGTCATCAGTGTTGCATGGTGAGTCACAACCCTTCGATTGTTGAAACGTACTCACCCGCCCAAAACTTGCACGACTTCTCATCGTATGTTGGGACTGAACCTAGTAAAGGCAATGGCTCGCACGAACGGTTGTTTTTTACCCCATCGTTTTCTTCAGGCTCTCCCCCGATTACGACCCTGCTTCGCGTCTAGAAACGAGAAACCACAACAACAGTTTTGTCTCTGCGTTCGGAGGAACCTGCACGCCGAGGCACCGTTTTGAATTAGTTTCAATCACGCTTAGGGGTGACGGATGCGTTCGCTACGAAATATTTTGTTGGCTTTCTTTTTTTCGGTCGGGCTATCGGCTGGACAGGATACTCACCAAGACATGGACATGCCGGCACAAGAGAAGCCGAATCAAACGATGCCGAACATGAGCGGGAGCAAAGATCGGACGATGAGCATGGAGCCCCATTCTCTCATTGAACTTCTGCAAAAGCACGCGACTGCTGGCACAGATGCGGAGCCGAACTCCACGCCCTTTGAAATGCCCATGACGACGAAGGGTAGTTGGACGTTCATGTTCCACGGCGCCGCATTTCTCAATGACATTCAGCAGTCCGGCCCGCGTGGTAGGGACAAACTGTTCTCCACAAGTTGGCTCATGCCGATGGCTCAACGGAGGCTTGGCAATGGAACCTTCACCCTGCGGGCTATGCTGAGTTTAGAACCAGCAACGATCTCCCAAAGACGGTACCCTGAACTGTTCCAGCAGGGTGAAACCGCGTACGGTCTTCCGATTGTAGACGGCCAACACCCGCACGATTTCTTTATGGAACTTGCCGCCTTGTACGACTACAAGCTGGGCGAAAAGACAAT
>Ga0224558_1004860_pt1 | contig 10191 bp, 6 predicted proteins | sample 714S32024metaG_FD_180682 | JGI IMG/M metagenome (GOLD analysis project Ga0224558, IMG submission 180682) | Peat soil microbial communities from Stordalen Mire, Sweden - 717 S3 20-24 | ecosystem: Environmental > Terrestrial > Soil > Wetlands > Peat | place: Sweden: Norrbotten County, Stordalen... | reverse complement strand
AAAACTTTGCGGAAGCCCAGCAGCTGGCAAGCTTGACATTCTTGAGGGAGATGTAAAAAGCACGGAGTACGCCGCAGACGTGAAGCGCTTTGCGGCTAAGATTCTCGAATCACAGCATTGATGACCGATAGTTACACATACGCAGATTAGGCATCATAAATAACGGGTTTAACCGCATTGTAAGCGTTCAGCGACAAAATCGAAGACGCATTTTCTCTCTTCGAAAGATATTTCCCACTTCAGAAGGCAATCACAGTTCGGTCGTGCTGCTGGCCGGGCACGCGCCTTTTTCCTCATCCTTGAAGGTGGCGCCCACATTGCGCTCTGTTTTCCCTATACCCCTTTTCAATGTCACGCAAACCGCTCTCGTGCGGGTCTTGCTGTCGCACACAGCCTTCGAGCATGCTTATCAACAGCTCCGCCGGCTCTGCTATCGCAAATCTCGCCGAGGGCTTGCGCTGCGCTCTTGCGCGGTTACCATTCTTTTTATGCCATCGCCCCGGTTCATATCCACTCCTGATATACACGCGGCTAGGTCCAGCGCAGTTCGTCGGTGTTCCAACTTCCACCGGTGCTAAAATTGACGATTGAGTTGTATTGCCGATAGACAAAGAAGCCGCCGTCGAGCCAGGCAGTCTTCGCTGACGCGTTGCCAGGAGCGTCTGAAGCCGTATTTCCGAGGTTCGCAGATCCCACTGAATCGTTGTACCATGATCCGGTTCCGCCAAGAGCGTTGCCGCTCTCGTCGAAGTGCGTTTGATGCACCGGCGCGTTTCCGTCCTCACCGATCCAGACCGTTGGGTATGGTTCGTTTCCCGGGCCCGCGCTGGTGTTCCAGGAAATTTGAACGTAATAATTGTGGCCTGCGCGGAGTACGGTATCAGTTGGTATGTACCAGCGCGCCCCGCTGCCGCCGGTCGTAGCGCGGTAGATCGTAAGTTCACTGTGGCTGGCGCCAAGTGCGGTGTCAATTTCAATCATGAAACCGCCACACGCTTTGTCCCAAATTTTCTGGTAGCGCTGGCCAGCCACTACTCCGGCGAAATGAAACCCTATCTCCCACGAAACGACGTTCTGGTTGTTGGTTGCGCTGCCCGCCGGGATGCAGACAAAATCACTGCTCGTGTCGTCACCCCAATAGGGGTAGCCGTTTGATTGGGTCTGAAATGAGCCAGGATTGCTGACGTACGCGTTGTAGCTGGCACCTGCCGTCCCCTGGTTGACCCACGTTGATCCTGCCTGGGGAACGTAATAGATGGTTTGCGTGTTGGTCTGGACGTTAACGGTGACCGCGCTGCTGGTAAAGGTTTTGTACCAGGTGTCCCCCGCGAACGTGGCGTAGTAGGAACGTGTGCCGGCTGATGTCCACTTCTGTGTGAACGTGGCCGTGCCGCTGCTGTTCGTGTTAATTGTCGTATCGTTATAGCGAACGCCGTTGAGGGTGTGCCAAATCTGTATCGGCTCGCTGCTAGTGGTGACGGCCACCCATTGGCTAGTGGCGGGGTTCCACCACGAGAGCGTGGCGGTGAAGGTGACGGATTGGTTGACGGCAGGGGCGGTGTTGGAGGCGGTGAGGGTGACGTTGGTCTGAGCGTCGACGTTGATAGTGACGACGCTGCTCGTCGATGCTTGATAGGAGCCGTCACCGGCGAACGAGGCATAGTAGGAACGTGTGCCGGGAGAGCCAAAGCTCGTGGTGATGGTGATCTGGCCGTTGGCGTTGGTGGTGTTGGTGGTGTCGTTGTAGCGGACGCCGTTAAGGTAGTGGTAGATAGTAACGGGCTCAGACGGGAGGGCCGTTCCACTGCTACTCAAGGTGGCGTTGAAGGTGACGGACTGGTTGACGACGGGAGTGGTGTTGGACGCGGTGAGGGTAAGATGGGTGGGGTTGCCGCTCAGCGGCGTTGTGACGTTGATAGTGACGACGCTGCTCGTCGATGCTTGATACGCGCTGTCACCGGCGAACGAGGCATAGTAGGTGCGTACTCCGGGGGTGGTCCACTTGGTTGCGAAGGTGAGCGTTGAGTACGCGGTGATGTCGTTGTAGCGGACGCCGTTGAGGTAGTGGTAGATGGTGACGGGCTCTGGGATTGGTGTCCCACCAACAGGTGTCAGGGTGGCTTTGAAGGTGACGGACTGGTTGACGGTAGGGGCGGTGTTGGACGCGGTGAGGGTGAGCTGGGTGGGCTGCTTGGTGACGCTGGCGCTCACGACGTTGCTCTTGGCGTTGGCGGTGACGTTAAGTGTGCTGCCGTTATTCGGTGCTGCTACGGTCGTGAAGTGGGAGGTGAAATCGCTCGTCGCCGTCGCCGTGCCGTTCTTCGCCCCGTCTTTGGGAATGAACGCGGTGTAGCTGGTGTTGTAGGCAAGCGTGGCGTTTGACTTGATAGTGAGCGTGTCGCCGGCGATGCTGATGGTGGTATTCACTTTGATAGCGCCCCTCTCAAGCTCGATGTTCGAGTAGTTCGTGCCTTGCTGGACGGTCTCATTGAAAGTGACGTTGATCGTCTTTGTGACCGGGACGTTTACGGTGTTGTTGGTGGGGTCGACGGAGGTTATGGCGAGGGGGGTCGACTGTGCTGCCGAAGGAGCGGTCATGACGCCTGCAAATAACACGGTAACTAGAAGGAGGGCTACAGAAAATGGAACGATTTTGTATACCTGCATAACTCTCTCGCAAAAGCCCAGAAACTAGACGCCTAAAAACGTTCAGAAGACACTATAAAGGCTCCGATTTGAAACTGGCGGCGAGTCTGTGCGCTCTAAGACCTTCAAATCGAAAAAAAAAGATCATGAGCTAAGAGCCACAGGTATGGCCAAAGGAGCACGCAGGCTGGGTCTACCTCACTCGCCGCTACTGTCACCGAAGCGCATTATGTCGCGGTCGACGAGGCGTACTTAGCGCTTCCTTGATACTTGGTGAGGGACTTGTAGGTGCCGGAGTTTGGCTCCCCCCATCAGCGAATATCAGCCGCAGCGTCGGTATTCGCGATCGCCTCGTGCGCAAAACAAGCCCTCGCTCGCGTGTCCGGACTAATACACACTTATCGTCACGACCGCGCTCGTCGACACATTATACGAAGTGTCCCCCGCGAACGAGGCATAGTAGGAACGTGTGCCGGGAGAGCCAAAGCTCGTGGTGATGGTGATCTGGCCGTTGGCGTTGGTGGTGTTGGTGGTGTCGTTGTAGCGGACGCCGTTAAGGTAGTGGTAGATAGTAACGGGCTCAGACGGGAGGGCCGTTCCACTGCTACTCAAGGTGGCGTTGAAGGTGACGGACTGGTTGACGACGGGAGTGGTGTTGGACGCGGTGAGGGTAAGATGGGTGGGGTTGCCGCTCAGCGGCGTTGTGACGTTGATAGTGACGACGCTGCTCGTCGATGCTTGATACGCGCTGTCACCGGCGAACGAGGCATAGTAGGTGCGTACTCCGGGGGTGGTCCACTTGGTTGCGAAGGTGAGCGTTGAGTACGCGGTGATGTCGTTGTAGCGGACGCCGTTGAGGTAGTGGTAGATGGTGACGGGCTCTGGGATTGGTGTCCCACCAACAGGTGTCAGGGTGGCTTTGAAGGTGACGGACTGGTTGACGGTAGGGGCGGTGTTGGACGCGGTGAGGGTGAGCTGGGTGGGCTGCTTCCCGGTGGCAAGCGAAGCTGACGTGGTCGCAGGATAATACTTCTGCAGGTTTGCGACTATCTTGTCAAATCCTAATGATTTGTACTGGCTTAGCCCGTCGGGATTGTCACCACACCAGACGTGGAAGCTCGTGAAGCCGATTCCATTGGCATACGACCAGTTCAGCATTGAGAGATACGATGTACCGCTGCCGCTAACTGAGTTGGCGTATATCTGGTTGTCGCCGCCGCTATTAGCCCACGTGCCAGCGAGGATGCCGTTCTGGATGCCAAGCGCAGCGGCCTGCTTTGATCCAGTTTGGATTGACGACCACTCAGATGTGTAGTAGCTCTCCCAGCTGTTCGCGACCGTAAAGGGGTTTGTATACACCGGATTCCCCCCTTCCCACAGGCCGCACTGGTCACAGTTGAAGTTCACATAGCCCTTGAAGTAGTGCGCCATGTATTCGAGGTCGCCGGGCCTTCCGCCTTCCGAGGCGACGTATTGCCAGCCTGCGGTTTTGAGTGATTGGAAATAGCTGGCAAAATTGCTTATCGGCGTGCTCTGAAGCTGTCCGCCGTCCCAAATGGGCATCTCGATATCAATAATCGGCAGCATATTGTTCGACTTGATCGTGGTGAGCTGCGCTTGATACGTTTGACTGTCGGGAACAACCATAACGACAGCGGTGAATCCTTGCTGTTTAAAATAGTTCAAATTGGTGGTAGTTACCATTGACGGCGCGCAGCCAATCCAATATTGTATCGGATGCGTCGTCGCGCCTACTACTGGCTGCGCCTCGGCCGCGTTGGGTACGCCCGCGAGGTTTGCCGCGGCGGCGGTGAGAGAGATCAAAACCGCAGCCAGAAGTAAAAGAGTTACGCATTCTCTTCCACGCTGACTCCAATTGTGCATGCGAGCGCGCGTTTTTCTAGGAAGGGCCAACTTGCTCATGGGATATCTCTCGCGAAAAAAGCTGCACCTGCGAATGAGACGGTATAAGAAGAACAGAATGAGACGATTTTGTATACGCGCATGATTGCCTCGAGAAACGTTCTTAGCCCTAAAAAAATGTCAAAAGATAATAAAGGCTCCGGTCTGAAACTGATGGCAAGAGACAGCACTCAATGCGCTCCAAGGCCTTAAAATCAAAAAAGAGATAACGAGCTTGGAGCTTAGGGTAAGGCAAAGGGAACACGCTGTGTTGGCGTGCGACCTCTGCTAATTCGCCCTCACCGTAGTATATCGTGTCGCGGTCGACGGCGGCGGTGGGGATCCATTGATACTTCACGAGGAACTCCCGGTACACGGAGCTGCCGGTGTAGTCTAGGCAACGCCAGCTCCAGCGGAGCATTTTTACTCCTTTTTAACCAACAAACATCCCACTCAGTATCGGTATGTCTTCACTGCGTAAGCGGCGATTACAAGTCCGACAAAAACGAGTCCGATAAAAGCGAGCACAACATCGAAGCCGGGCGTCGTACCCTGACTTGTGGCCGCAGCTTCGTTGCCGATGGCGTAGACGTTGCTGTTATAGCTCCCCACATACACCGTGCCGTTGACGACGGCAGGAGAAGAGAGCACGGCGCTTCCGGTCGTGAAGCTCCACACTTTCACCCCAGTGGTAGCGTTAAGGGCATAGACGTTATAGTCATTGCTCCCCACGTAGACCACCCCGTTAACGACAGCGGGGGAGGAGTTCACCTCGCCCCCGGTCGTATAGTTCCACACGTTCACCCCAGTGGTAGCGTTAAGGGCGTAGACCTTGTTGTTCTTGCTCCCGACGTACACGACGCCGTTAACGACTGCCGGGGATGAATAAACCCCCCCTCCGGTCGTGTAGTTCCACACTTTCACCCCAGTGGTAGCGTTAAGGGCGTAGACGTTGTTATTCTCACTCCCCACGTACACGACGCCGTTTGAAACGGCAGGGGAGGCGAGCACGGCGCGCCCTGTGGTGTAGTTCCACAGTTTCGCACCGGTGGTAGCGTTAAGGGCATAGACGTTATAGTCATTGCTCCCCACGTAGACCACCCCGTTAACGACGGCGGGGGAGGAGAGAACTGCGTCTCCGGTCGTGAAGCTCCACACTTTCACTCCAGTGGTAGCGTTAAGGGCGTAGACCTTGTTGTTCTCACTCCCCACGTACACGACGCCGTTTGAAACGGCAGGGGAGGAGTACACCTCGCCTGCGGTCGTGTAGTTCCACACTTTCATTCCAGTGGTAGCGTTAAGGGCGTAAACGTTGCCATCGTCGCTCCCCACGTACACGACGCCGTTTGAAACGGCAGGGGAGGAGATCACGACGCTTCCGGTCGTGAGGCCCCACTTCAGCTGTCCGTTTGATGGCACCGGTCCTGCCACAGGACTGTAATCGCCGGCGTGCGCAGCGTTATACCGGTATTGCATCGTATCGTACTGCGCTACCGCAGGAACGATTGCGACGCCTGCTAATACGACGGTCACGAGAAGGATAACTACAGAAAATGACGCGATTTTGTATACCCGCATGATTGCCTCGCAAAACGTTCTTGGACGCCTACCAACGCGTCAGAAGACACTATAAAGTCTCCGGTCTGAAACTGATGATAAAAGGCAGCACTCAATGCATTCTAAGTCCTTGAAATCGAAAAAAGCTTGTATTGCTGTGCTATCCCTGCGAACTCTGCTAGCTCGCCTTTGCCGTCACTGTGACATACTTGGTCGCCGTCGATGGGGCGTACGTGGCACTCTCTTCGTACTTCGTGAGGAACTCCTAGGGGCGGTACGCAGAAGTGGGGTGGGTTAGCTCCTCCTCCTCACCACATAAGCAGCGATTACGAGTCCGAAAAAAGCGAGTATGACATCGAAACCGGGCGTCGTACCCTGACTTGTGGCCGCAGCTGCGTTGCCGATGGCATAGATATTGCCATCGACGCTCCCTACGTAGACCTCCCCGTTTGAGACGGCGGGGGAGGAAAGCACATAGTCTCCGGTCGTGAAGCTCCACGTCACCTTGCCCGTGGTAGCGTTGAGAGCGTAGACGTTGTTGTCAGAACTCCCTACGTACACCGTGCCGTTCGCCACTGCGGGGGAAGAGTACACGTCGCCTCCGGTCGTGTAGTTCCAGAGCTTCGTCCCGGTGGTAGCGTTGAGAGCGTAGATGTTGCTGTCATAACTCCCCACGTAGACCGTGCCGTTGACGACGGCAGGAGAGGAGAGCACGGCGTTCCCTGTGGTGTAGTTCCACAGTTTCGCACCGGTGGTAGCGTTGAGGGCATAGGTGTTGTTGTCATCGCTCCCCACGTAGACCGTGCCGTTGACGACGGCAGGAGAGGAGAGCACGGCGTTCCCTGTGGTGTAGTTCCACAGTTTCGCACCGGTGGTAGCGTTGAGGGCATAGGTGTTGTTGTCATCGCTCCCCACGTAGACGACGCCGTTGGCGACCGCAGGAGAGGAGCGCACGTAGTTTCCGGTCGTGTAGTTCCACAGTTTCGCACCGGTGGTAGCGTTGAGGGCATAGGTGTTGTTGTCATCGCTCCCCACGTAGACGACGCCGTTAGCGACAGCGGGAGAGGAGAGCACGTAGTTTCCGGTCGTGAAGCTCCACAGTTTCGCACCGGTGGTAGCGTTGATGGCATAGGTGTTGTTGTCATCGCTCCCTACATAGACTACCCCGTTGACGACAGCGGGAGAGGAGAGCACGTAGTTTCCGGTCGTGAAGCTCCACAGTTTCGCACCGGTGGTAGCGTTGATGGCGTAGACGTTGTTGTCATAGCTCCCTACGTAGATTACCCCGTTGACGACGGCGGGGGAGGAGAACACGGTGTTTCCGGTCGTGAAGCTCCACGTCAGCAGCCCTTTCGACGTGTTGTTCCCCGCCACGGGGCTGTAATCGCCGGTGTGCTGGGCGTTGTAACGAAACATCATCATATCGCTCTGTGCTGCTGCAGGAACGGTTACAGCTCCCGTAAATAGGATTGTAATGAGAAGAATAACTATGGAAAATGAGACGATTTTAGATGCGCGCATGAATGGCTCGTAAAGCGTTCGTTGCCCTAACAAAAAATGTCAAAGGATACGATAAAAGCTTCGGTCTGAAACTGACAGAGGGGCAAAGTTGCCAGTCACACGGAAAATGTTGAACAAACATGACATGCTAGGAAATAGTCAATCGCAAACGTGCGGACAGTGAAAGAAAAAGAAAGAAGCGAAGAGGATAATGAAAAACCCCTTCACGACCCCTGCAACGCCTGTAACTTCTGTATAAGGGTATCATCTGCGGATAGAGGATACCACGCGCTGCGACGTCCGGACCCAATTGTCGTATCCGGCTTTTCCGGTCGTGGCGCAGCCGTCCGTTTGTGGCAGGAAGGCGCTTTTAAGCTCGGTCGCTGCGCCGCTACTGTTTCCTACCTTGAGTTTAATATCATTGGCGCATTAATAATTCCTGTTATTCAATAGACGTCGCCTACTCATTATTGGCATACACACAAGCCACTGTGCGTAAAGAAGAAGAAGTTGGAGGGCGTTAGCGCTTCCTTTTCACTGCGTAAGCGGCGATTACGAGCCCGACAAAAGCGAGCACCACATCGAATCCGGGCGTCGTACCCTGACCTGTGGCCGCAGCTTCGTTGCCGATGGCGTAAACGTTCCCGTCATTGCTCCCGACGTAGACCACTAAGTTTGAGACGGCGGCGGAGGGGAACATGGCGCTTCCTGTTGTGTAATTCCACAGCTTGGTGCCGGTGGTGGCATTGAGGGCGTAGACGTTGAGGTCATCGCTCCCCACGTAGACCACGCCGTTAACGACGGCGGGGGAGGGGCCCACGTAACCTCCGGTCGTGTAATTCCACAGCTTCGCCCCGGTAGTGGCGTTGATAGCGTAGACGTTGCCGTCATAGTGCTCTTTGATATCCTCATGTTTGTAGTGGCTTCATTGAACTTCCGGAAGATAATCGAATGATCAACCTATAATTCCCGCATCGATCGGTCGCGCCCTTTTGTTGAACTAGTCTGCCGTTATTATGGGCGGCAAGAAGCGATTTGCCCTAGGCCGGGCCTACAGTGTGTTGCTATGGTTCACTCGTCTCGCAGCGTTTTTAAGCGATGCTTCCGTCCCACCCTTTTGAGCATCATTGCTGCCAAAAAAGGAGCAGAAACGTGCAGAAGTCCCAAGCACGAACTCGCGTGCTGTACCTGCCATTGCACGCCGGAGATATAATCTGCTTTTGTTCGAACGGATTCTCTGCTTTTTGGAGTCTGACTTCTGTCCAATGCGACAGGTAAGTGCATACACGCTGCCAGGAAGCCGATGCTTGCAGTGTTTTGAGTCGGCGCAGCTGACGGCGCAAAGCCGTTGTACGCGCATTAAAGTATCAGGTCGCTGCGCAAGTTTTCGGTTCGGGAGCAACAGATATAACTAAAAATATATCAAGAGATCTAACTTTTTATAAACAGCACTCCGAACGGCAAACGCCCAGCCTGAACGCGGAGCGATTTTAAGTCGCACTCAATCTATGGCCAAGAGACATATTGTTAGAAAGTGGCGCACTTTTGGCCTACTTTTGGCATACTTTCTGCCGATCTTAGCAGCGCACTCATTTTTATAACTTCAGCGATCATTCTTTAGGTATATGGAACTAAGGAGCAAGGAAATAACGAGGGGGGTGACACGCGCACCTCAAAGGGCCCTCTTGAATGCCTTGGGCGTGGGAGACGAGGATCTCGAACGGCCGTTTGTCGGCATCGCCAACGCCTGGAACGAGATCGTTCCCGGTCACCTTCATCTGCGTGATCTCGCTGAGTTTGTTAAAAAAGGGATACATTTGGCCGGCGGCATCGCGTTCGAGTTCGGCACCATTGGCATCTGCGACGGCATCGCCATGGGACACTCGGGCATGCGCTATGCTCTCCCGTCCCGTGAGAACATCGCCGACTCCGTTGAGCTCATGGCGCAGGCGCACCAGTTTGACGGGTTGGTCATGGTGGGGTCGTGCGACAAGATCGTTCCCGGGATGCTGATGGCGGCGCTGCGGCTAAACGTGCCGGCGATGGTGGTGACCGGCGGCCCCATGCGACCGGGGTACTACGAAGGCACGGACGTCACGCTCGTCTCGACGTTTGAAGGGGTCGGCTGTGTCCAGGCAGGCAGCATGACGGAAGCGCACCTCGAGGAGCTCGTTATCCGGGCGTGTCCCGGGTGCGGCAGCTGTCAGGGCCTGTACACAGCCAACACCATGGCCTGTATGACCGAGATGCTGGGCCTTTCGCTTCCCTATTGTGCGACAACGCCAGCCGTTGATGCCCGAAGAAGGCGCATCGCCGAAGCCACCGGGAAGCGCATCGTGGAACTCATAGTGAACGGGGTCACGCCGCGCGACATTGTGACCGAGGCATCGTTTCGGAACGCGATCATCCTCGACATGCTCATCGGTGGCTCTACGAATACGGCGCTGCACCTCCCTGCGATCGCGCACGAGGCGGGCATATCACTCCCGCTCACGCTTTTTGACGAACTGAGCGCACGGACGCCGCACATCGCATCCCTGAATCCGGTCGGCCCGTATACCATGAGCGACCTCGACGCCGCTGGCG
>Ga0224558_1004859_pt1 | contig 10194 bp, 7 predicted proteins | sample 714S32024metaG_FD_180682 | JGI IMG/M metagenome (GOLD analysis project Ga0224558, IMG submission 180682) | Peat soil microbial communities from Stordalen Mire, Sweden - 717 S3 20-24 | ecosystem: Environmental > Terrestrial > Soil > Wetlands > Peat | place: Sweden: Norrbotten County, Stordalen... | reverse complement strand
AGGGGGGTGGTCGTGCGGCTCGGGATCGGGAGGTAGGCCCGGTTTGGCGGCGCCCCCCTTGGTGGACGGAAGTCAAAGTTTGCGTCTCGCGGGTCAGCGACAGTTCCCGACCCCCCCCGGGGGGGGTCGAACGAGCCCGTGACTCCGCCTCCCTCACTCGTGGTGATGAACTCCCGCTCTGTCGTGCATGCAACCGAGAACGAGGAGTTCCTACTCAGCACCATCAGACGAGCTTTCGGCACCTATGCCATCTCTTCCGCCGCTACGCGGTGCGCCACCGCGAGTCTGCGGACTAGATCGCCGTGCCGACAGCTGCACTCACCCGAATGCAACCCGGATCTCCACCAAGTGGGTCACCAGAGACGGCGAAGGAGCGGGCACGCGAACCGCCGCAGAGCTGGGAGTAGTCACAAGCTCCACACGCAGCGGTGAACGCGGCATCGCGTATCTGCTGCAGAACGGGGTGATCGCGGTAGATCTCCACCAAGCTCTGGTTCCGGACGTTGCCAAGACGAAGTGGCAGGAACCCCGACGGATAGACGTCGCCGTTGGAGGCGACGAAGACGATTCCCTTGCCGTCTCTCGTCGCCGCGCTCGGTGCACGCACCTGAGCGATGGGGAGGCCGAGCTGGCCGATCAGTCGATCCCGCAGACGGAGATACAGGTCGCCGGTGGTTGCCGGAGTCGCACCTTCTGCACTGGCACCACGTCGCTCAGTGGCTACCCGCCTGAAGAAAGGTGCTTCAACGGTCCGAACGGTGAAGCCGTAGCGGGAGGCATCCACGAGAAAATGGCAGATATCCTCGTTCTCCTGCGCTGTCGACGGGACGACGTCAGAGCCTCGACCGGTTGTGATCAGGAAGAAGACCTCCCAGATGTCCACGGTCATCTCATGCACGAGAACGGCGATGTCGGCCAGTTCCTCGATGGTGGCGGCCATGACCGTCGTGTTGATCTGCACAGTGAAGCCGTGACGCTGGAGCTTGACGATCGCTTGAAGCGTGGCGTCGAAATGCCCGGCGATGCCCCGCACCTCATCATGGGTCGCTGCCGTGGCGCCATCGAGGCTCAACGAAGCCGTCTTCACGCCGTTGGCGCGCAGTGCCCGAAGAGTCGAATCGGTGAGCTGCGGAGTCACGGATGGTGCGAGCGCCACGGGTACCGAGCACTCGGCGGCATATGTGGCGATGTCAATGATGTCCGGGCGCTTCAGGCAGTCCCCGCCGGTCAGGATGAGGATGGGGCGGGGCCGCCCCATCGTCGCCAACTCGTCAATGAGCGCCATGCCCTCTGCGGTGGACAGCTCATCAGGCCCGGGTCCCGGCTGTGCGGAAGCTCTGCAATGGAAACAGGCCAGGTCGCACGCTTTGGTCGTTTCCCAAAAGACGAGCAACGGCCTGTCGTCGAACCGGCCACCCGTGGCTGCGGATCGAGGAGCCAACTCTCCACCGGAATCGCCGCCTAGATGTAACTCAGAACGCACCTGAGCCTCCGCCTGTATCACCATCGAATTGTTCCACAGCCCAAGCCTGGTGCCCCACGGGCGAGGCCACTAGAGCCGAAGGTCCTACGTTCGGGGCCTTCGTGGTGTCCGCCGCAAATCTCCGCAGGATCGACCAGTTCCTCGCCTGGGGGGTGGCCGAAGACGGCAAGGCCCGCAGGCTCCCTCGTCGCCGCCCCACACCAAGCCCGTCGCCAACTGGGCCCCGGAAACGGATGTCACGGTCGTTACGTGCGACGCCACCGGCGACCCCGTGGTGGGCTACCGACAAGACCCGATTGGTCTTGGCCGAAAGCGGCCCGGACAGTGCCAGTTCCCAAGCCGTTGCCCTCGAGTTCCCGCGTTGTTGTGTTCGCAACCAATGACACAGGAACCCTGCCGGGAGAGCCGGGTGAGGTCTTCTGCATACCCACAGGTCTCGACGGCGCCCGCCCACCTTGGTGAGCCAGGGAAGCCCGTCCGGGGAGATGTCAAGGTGCCCGACGGTGAAGTGACAGAGGCCGTGAGCCCGTCAGAGTCACGAGGACGCGGGAGAAGCCGCTTCGCCGGTGCGCTCCCTCTCCGATTGGATCTTTGCCAACTCCTCCGCGACCAGGTGTTCGTGGTCGTCGAAGTCACGCTTGGCGGCCCGCGGGCTCCATCGCCCGCGCATCGTGAACACCAGCAGCCCAAACACAACCTGGCCTCCGAGGCAGACCTTCCACCAACGCTTCCATTCGTTGGGTGACGCCTTCTCCGCGGGCACGAGCCGCTTCTCCGCCAGAAGCAGTTGTTCGAGGTTCTGCGAGTGAACCCCCACTTTGGCAGCGATTTCGCCGTCGCTCACCGGTAGGCCCTTCTCGATGGCGAGAGCCAGCGGGTTGTAGGCGAGCAGCCCCTGCACCTGTGGGCTGGAAAGTCCGCCGGCTGCGCTGACCGCCGCCAGCAGGTCGTGCGACCGGTCGCAGGATGTAATGACTGTTGCCAGCGTCCGGGGCCCCGGCTCGTAAGTCGCCCGCAGCCCGGCTACGACGCTGAGAGGGGCGCTCTTCGAGGCGCATGCTGTCGTGGAGGGTGCGTACGGCACCGCCGCCTGGATCGCCTCCAATGTCTTGGCCGCTCCCTGATTGTCAACCAGCGTCGTGGAGGTGGTGATGACCCACGGGAGGACGAGGAAAGACCCCGCCACCACAATTCGCAGGATCCAGCCCCAGATAGCCAGTCCGGTGGCCGTCAGCGCGGGATTGTGCGACTCGACCTGCTCGGTGTAGTTGGCCATCCACGGTGAGTAGGCGCAGCCGATGGCGACGCCGAGGAGCACCACGACGAGGACGTTCGAGTAGTAGCCGGTATGCGGATGATCGACCTGCAGTATGAGGAATACCGTCATCACGATGCAGGCCACCGCCCCGACCAGCATGAAGGGCTTTCGGACCCGCAACCGGTCGGACAACACCCCGAACAACACGAGTGTCCCGGAAAGGACAGCTGCGTACCAGACGTTGATCCCATTCGCGTCGGGGGTGGACCGGCCGAAGACGACCACCCAGTAAAGGGTGAGCACGCTGACGGACGCGAAGTAGAACAGCAAGAGCAGCGAGACTGCCAACGACGACGAGATCAGGTCCAGCCGGAGCATCGAGCGAAACGGGTGCGAAACGGCAGCGCTCACGTCCTCCTCCGAGAGACCCCGGGCTCTGGCTTCGATCAGTGCGCGGTCTTCTTCTGAGACCATGAGTTGGTCGCGAAGCCGCGGGGACAGCTCGCGCAGGAAGCAGAATGCGATGACTACCACGGCCAAGCATGCCAAGCCCGAAATGATGAACTGGTCCTGCCACGGATGAAGATGAGTGAGGGTATGCGTCGCAACAAGGCTCGCGGCCAGGGCGCCCATGGTGGGGCCCAGCGCCCAGAACCCCATGGCCGCCCCCCGTCCCATCTGAGGCGAGAAGTCACGCATGAGCGCTGGAGTCGACACGAGGATGACGCCCTCTACGAATCCGATCAGGCAGTAGGCCAAGGCGAAGCCGAACTTGGAGTGGACGCCCGTGATGCCAAGCTGCACCAGACCGACGACAAGTGTGCCGTAGATCGTCATGTTGGCACGCCCGATCTTGTCCGACAGCCCTCCGATCAGGGCGGAGAATGCGCCAATTGCGTTCGACACCACGAGCAGATACAAGAAGTACTGAAACGACATGTGGTAGTAGGGCAGCATCAACGGCGTGAGCGCGCCCTCCTCGTAGTAGAGGTAGTAGAGCATGATCGTGGTCAGCGTCACGATTCCCAGGTAGCCGAGCCGCGGAACCGTCTTGGGGTAGCTGTCCAGCTGCCGCCGGCCCAGAGCGTTGCGGATCCCACCGGAAGTTGGGACTGGTGCCTCTGCTGTGGCCACCGTCATGGTCCGCCTCCCCGGTCTTCGTTGCCTACCAATCGCTACCCGGGGGACGCCCGCTCGAACTTGCCCCCGGCGGTGCGATCCCGGATCCCGACCCTTGTTTGATCGTGCGACCCCCAGCACTGACGGAACAGGGCCGAAAGCCACTTCTTTCGGCACAGGGCGGCCGAGCCAGAGGTGGGGGACACCGGGGAGGGGCTGGCGCCGAGCCTCGCTCGTGCACATCCGACCAGAGTTCTCGCCCCGGTGGTGGCAGGATGGGCCACCCGTCCGCCCATCGAGGCCAGTTCGCTGCCTGCCTGTGATCTGCAGGCCAGGGAGATCGATGGCGCACTTCGGTAACCGTCCCGGCTGCACGGCCCTTCGGCGGCAGCCACGCCAGGGTCTTTCGGAACCGTCATGAGGCGAGCGGTTGACGCAGTAGCGACCGCACGATTACCTTACGCACGGCGAACATGAGCAGGCATCGCAAGCGGGAAAGGTGTGACCAGGATGTCAACCGAACCAGCAGGCGACGGCGAACCCGCGGGCTCCGGCCACAGGATCGTGGTCGGGGTAGACGGATCTGAGAACGCGACGAAGGCTTTGGAGTGGGCTGCGGTCCAGGCCGACCGCACCGGCGCAGTTCTGGACATCCAAACCGCCTACGAGCCCGGCTACGTCTTCGTCACCTCCGACGAGATAGAAGCAAGCATGGCACGACTCGTCGAGGAAGCAAAGGCACGCGTGGTCAAGCTGGCGCCCAAAGTGGTCACCACGAGCGGGACACACCAGGAGTCACCGGCAAACGCGCTCATCGAGGCCAGCGAAGGAGCGGAGCTGCTCGTCGTCGGCTCTCGGGGCCTTGGTGGCTTCAAGGGACTCGTGCTCGGCTCCGTGAGCCAGAAATGTTGCCTGCACGCTCACTGTTCGTTGGCCATCATCCACTAGAGGCACTGAGGGCGACGCCAGCCTCACGGGGGCCGAACCTGCCTGGGGGCCGGCGTCCGGGACCAGGTCTCGTCGACATGACCCCCAGTTCTGTCGACATCCTGTGGTGGGTGGGCCGGCGACAACGCCCTGTGGAGCGGCACCGACGACAGCCTCGTCAGAGGCATTTCCCAGATGGCCGTCGCGATTCCCCACATCCCTGCCGGCGCAACGTTGATGACTCGGAGAGCTTTCCCTACCTGCTGTTCCACCCATGGACCCTGTTGACGCGGAGATCCCCCAGATGAGTAGGCCCCCGAGGCAGTGTGGAGCTGTCGAGACCAGTGACCCCCGATTGTCTCGTGACGGACCCTCGAGCGTCGCAGCCTTGACGAACCGGTCCCGCAGAGGGAGCGGACGAAGGTCTGCCCCACCCTTCAGGCATCCCATCCGGTCGGTGAGTGCGGTCTTCGGCACCCCGCCGATGCGCTCCAAGCACTCGTCCGTGCCTCCATGGTGGCTTCCACTCCGAGGTTGTCGCTGAACCAGACGAAGCGGTACCGGTACCAGGCGGCGACCGCGCTGAAGGCGAACAGCGGGCGGATCTCCCCCCAGTCGAAGACCACCATGTCGCCACGGTGCCCATACCCCGGGCCGTCGCCCGCGGTGGTTGTGACGGACCCGCCCGGGACGGACCCGGCCTCGGTCCGCTTGGCGGGCGCGACCCAACGCTTCACGGTCTTGGCGGTGGTGCCGCAGATGTCGGCCGCGGCCCGGCAGGAGCCCAACCCCCGCTCGGCGGCATGCATCTCCATGTGCCCCCTCACCGATTCCATCGTGGTATCCCCAGGTCCGGAGCGGATGCTGGCTGGCACCGGTACCGTCACCGGACAGGGACTTCTCAGATGGATGCCTCAGTGGGCGGGCTCAAGGGATCCCCGCTATTTCTCGGTTGGTGAGGGGCGAGGACTTCTCATGGCCGAAAGCGGGGACGTTCCTGGCCATCAGCGGGGCCCTCAGCTGGCCATGACCGGGGAATGTCCCGTGGCCACGGACGGCCCCCGGTCATGGCGTGCTTCTGCGAAAGTCCTGTTCAAGGCGGCCAGACGACACTCTCGGCACTCAAACGGGCACAAGTGTCGAACGACCCTAGGATCGCCCACCGCTCGGCGCGATAACGGAGCCATGGCAAACGAGGCCGATGCAGCGTTCGATCCGGGGAAGGTGCCTTCGGTCGGGGACGATCGTGATGTGGGTGGACCGACGGGGTTCCTCCGGGTCTTGGCGCGCCGGATGGAGCAGGAGCAAAGTGCCAAGACGCTCCACCGGGAGCCAGAGTACATCGAGAGACAGATCGGCAAGATCCGTGCGTACACGAGCTATTTCTCGCCCGAAGTCCGCGGGACTGAGCATCTGCCGGTCAAGGGGCCAGCGCTCCTTATCGGGAATCACAACGGCCTGGCCTACATGCCCGACGCCTGGGTCACTGCTCTCGCCATCGTTGATCGTCGCGGGACGGAGCATCCCGCCTACACCCTGACCTATGACCTCCTGTTCGCCCTTCCCGTGGTCGGTCCGTTCTTGCGCCGCATCGGGGCGATCCCCGCCAGCAGTGAAGACGCGGCCACGGCTCTGGCCGAGGGCGCCCTGGTTCTCGACTACCCGGGCGGCGATTGGGAGGCCTGCCGGCCTTGGTTGGACAGGAACACCATCGACTTCGGAGGACGGACGGGATTCGTCCGCCTGGCATTGCGTGCCGGCGTCCCAGCCATCCCCGTGGTGGCGCATGGGAGCCACGACTCGGTGATCGTGGTATCCCGGGGCGAGGCCATTGCCCGGGGGCTCGGACTGCCGAGCATGCACATCAAGGTCTTCCCGATCATGTTGGGACCTCTGGGGCTCACCACCGCTGTCTTCCCGCCACCGCCCCTGCCTTCCTCCATCACGGTCGAGTTCCTGCCGCCCATCAACTGGGGCGACCTCGGGCCAGAGGCGGCTGAGGACAAGGAAGTGGTGGATCGTTGTGCCGCCGAGGTCGTCGAGGTGATGCAGTCAGCGCTCGACCGACTGCGTGTCGAGCGCGCCCATCCCGTCCGGCGTGGGTTCATGAACGTGGTGTCGCGTGCCATCGCACACTGAGGTCCCGGAAGTCGGGACCCAGGCCTGTCGACGGGAACGGGTGCTCAACGCGGCAGCCCCACCCAGATGATGGAATCGGCACGAAACGGCAGGTCCACCCGACGCCGCTGGCCATGGGTCGTTGGCAGTGTGGTCTTGCTCATCGGCATGGGAATCACGGCTGTGTGGCTGACTACGAGCCGCGCCAGCCAGGTGACGTTGCGGGAGGCAGAGTCCCGTCCGGGTTCCGGTGGCAACGGCACGTCGACGGCTGGCCGACCGGTGCCTGGCGTCTACGCCTACTCCGGAACTGGAACAGAGCACCTGTCGCTTCCACCACTGTCCCAAGCCGAGGGACCGACAATCCCGGGCACCGTCACTCTGGATGGTCCCCGATGCTGGGTCTTCCGCATCGATTACAGCACGCACCATTGGCAGACGTGGCACTACTGCCAGCATGGGACTGACCTCTGGGAGGCCGGCGGCCAGTCCTGGCAGCTGTGGCCGGTTGGCCCGTTCGACGTCACGAACGTCACGTCGTTCACCTGCGAGGCCGGCTCCATGGCCTTGCCGGGACGCGGATCGGTGGGCCAGATTTGGGCTTCGCGTTGCAGCGGAACCAACACCTCGGTCAAAGGCGTGACAGTGAGTGCGGGGCCCTACCGGCTGATCGGCACCACCGTGCTGTCGGTCGGTGGGGTCCCGGTCCGGGTCGTACATTTCCGCCGAACCCGGACCGATTCCGGCGCCCAGGTGGGCACCGAGCGCGCCGACGTGTGGATCGATCCTCGCACGGGGCTCCCGGTCCGGCTTGAGCAGCATCTACGGGTCACCACTTCGACGATGTTCGGTACCTCGACCTACACACAAGATGGCGTGCTCATGCTCGCATCGCTGGTCCCTCACCGCGAGAAATCCTGAGTTCACACCGTCGCCAGGTCCGTCTCTGCGAAGACAGGCACAGCGCACACGGATGAGGCTTTCGCCACCCATGGGTCGGGTCCATCTGCGAACGGCCAAGTCCCGGTGCCAGCGGAGCAGGGTGTCTTGTTGCACGGAGTACCTCCCCCGACGTCGACGATCAAGGGGCGACTCAGCCTGGCCAGCACTGCTCGGTCCGAAGGTCGCAACACCGGACGGACCCCGTGGCGACGAATGGTGGCGACCTCGTGGCGGAGCATGACGACTTCGATCGCCGGTTCTTCGTTTTCACGCCCCCCACGGCCGGAGCAACTGGAGGATTCTGGCGAAGGCATGGAGAGAGACGACAAGGCCATCGCGCATCTCCGTCACCAGCGGCTGTCTCACCACAGCTCCACCCTGGGCAACCGGATGGGATTCGCGGCACCCACAGGCAGATGTCGGTTGTAGTGGGCCGCGTATCCGGCCAGCACCCCTTTGAGATCAGGATCACTACCGGCAGGGGACCCGGGCCGCCGGCTGCTCGGACAAGAATGCGATGGCTCGAATCGAACGGCACGCGGGAACAAACGCCTCCGGAAGGGTGTTGAACTAATTGGATCCCAGGGAAGGGTCCGGAAGGAGGTCTTGAGGAGATGGTGAGGTTATCTGCTTGAGACGGTAGGCCCGAGAGGGAGTTCCGGGGAGTTTCGCCGGAGGTCCGGCTGATAGCTTGAGGCAAGCGGCTCGAAGTGGGAGCGTTGCAAGGAGAAGGGGTCTGAATCCCCCGCCGGATCGTGTGCTCAGCTCGGGTCCGCCCCAGCAATGGAAGTGGATCAAAGCGCCCGATTCCCGCCGATGTGTGGGACGGGCGTTTTCACGTGCCCCGGCACCGATGCCCAGCCCGTACGGGGCAGGCCTTTGGGTGTCGGCGCCATCCGGGCAGGTCAGGCGATGAGTCGGTGCTCGTGATTGCGGTGGCGAGGACCATTCCGAGGGCCCACCCGGCCAACTCAAGACCGCCGGGCTTGTCGGAGCAGTTCGAGGATTCTGACGAAGCCGAAATGGGGAAGGGGCAGCGCTGTGGTCCCGTCCCGTCGTTAGGTTCGTGTCCAGGAAAGGGCTGATTGGCGCACCCGGACGAGGTGTTCGTGACCCAAGGTTCCGAAGCCCGACGAGACTGGAATGGACATGGGCTCTGCTCAAGTGGTGATGGCCGGATGCCGATATTGGGGACCTTCTCCTCTATCTGCTCGGGTGACTTCGGGCCAAGATCTACCGCGTGGGGTCTGACCCGGAGATCCGTACCGCCGTAGCTGGCGAACGGTGGCAGTTCTCGGGCAATAGTCCACCGCGCCGCGCCCGACTTCTTGCAGAACGATGAGCGAATCGTGACGGGAAGAAGCGATCTATCGACCTGTCCGGCGACGAAGGGGCAGTGGAAAGTCGGAAGCCAGAACGTTCCGCAACGGCCGTTGCCAACGGGCCGAGCAGGATCCGAGAGCGCCCTTTGGGACTCCGGGTTTGCGGGTGAGCGCTTCCGTGACCACAGAGTGACGACGTGCCGCAGTTGATTGGGCGCCCCAAGGAGTCGGACGCAGCCGGTGTCGGAGGCCGACGGCGTTGGGCGACTCTGTCCGTTCTGTGCGTCACTCTCCTACTGATCAGCCTCGATAACACGATCCTCAACGTGGCGCTGCCGTCGGTGGTACGCAGTCTGCACGCCACCTCCAGTCAGTTGCAGTGGATCGTCGATGCCTATGCCGTCGTCTTCGCCGGCCTGCTGCTCACTCTGGGGGCGCTAGGTGATCGGGTGGGCCGTAAGTGGGTATTCATGAGCGGGCTGGTTGTCTTTGGTGGTGGATCGGCGCTTGCGGCATGGTCAGCCACCCCGGACCGCCTCACCGCCGCTCGGGCAGTGATGGGAGTGGGCGCTGCCGCCCTGATGCCCTGCACCTTGTCAATTCTGACCAACGTGTTCACTTCCGAGCGGGACCGTGCCCGGGCGATCGGGTTTTGGTCCGGGACTGCCGGGCTCGGGGTGGCCATCGGCCCGATCCTCGGGGGCTTCCTACTCGTTCACTACTGGTGGGGTTCGGTCTTCCTCATCAACGTGCCCATCGCAGTGGCCGGCCTCGTCGCCGCTGCTTTCCTCGTCCCCAACTCCAAGAACCCGCTGGCTAGGCGTGCCGACCCGGTCGGCGCCGTGCTGTCGATGGCGGGGCTCGGACTGTTGTTGTGGGGGATCATCGAGGCCCCCAACCGGACCTGGACCTCACCGCCGATCCTCGCCGCCTTGACCGGTTCGGCCATCATCATCGCCTCCTTCGTCGTTTGGGAGCGACACATCGACCACCCCATGCTGCCCATGCAGTTCTTCGGCAACCGC
>Ga0224558_1004857_pt1 | contig 10196 bp, 10 predicted proteins | sample 714S32024metaG_FD_180682 | JGI IMG/M metagenome (GOLD analysis project Ga0224558, IMG submission 180682) | Peat soil microbial communities from Stordalen Mire, Sweden - 717 S3 20-24 | ecosystem: Environmental > Terrestrial > Soil > Wetlands > Peat | place: Sweden: Norrbotten County, Stordalen... | reverse complement strand
CGCTTACAAAGTGGCCGCGGTGGAATCGCTACTGGCTAGGGGGCGATTCGTCAGTACGTCACTCGGAATCGGACCCGGTTGTGCTGCTGTTCCACTGGAGAATGCAGGCTCGGCGATAGCCAGACAGGACTGCGTCGTGGCACAGTCCACCTGCGTCACATCTAACTCTCCCGTCGGGAGTTGTGCCGCAGTCCAGTTCTGGCCCCCGTCCTGCGTCACGAAAATCGCACCAGCAGTCTTTGTTGGGTCGGTTGTCGACCTCTGGATTCCGGCCGCCCAGCAGGCGTTGCTCGATGGGCAGGTAATCGACTGGAGTCCATCCCAGCCAGCCATCGTCGATGAGAACAGCTGCTGCAGTTCCCAGGTCGTTCCACCATCAGCCGTAGCGAGCACTTCTGGTGTGAGTTGCGTTCCGGCAGCGCCCACCTGAACGGTGGCGTAGCAGTCGTTCGCATCGGGGCACGTCAGGTCATTCTGATCGCCCTGCACGTTGGACACCCAGTTCGATGACCACGTCACGCCCCCGTCCGAGCTACGAAACTCAAGCAGCGAGGATGGCTGGTTACCGGAGCCACTGGGATCAGGTCGGCCCAAAACCGTGGCGAGGCCGAGGCAGGTGTTCTGCGTAGGGCACGAGAACGTTGCGTTCTGCACGTTGGACCACCCCGGGCCGCCGGTTGGGGTTGTAGTCCACGCAAAGACGTACGAACTCCAGGTGCTGCCACCATCGACAGTTCGCATGGCCACCGTCCGAGAGATGGTCGAGCCCCCTGATGCGCCTACTGGCTGCTCCGGCTGATCCGTCGGGACCGTGCCGAAGGCGATGCACGACTCGGAATTGAAGCACTGCAGCCCATAAAGCGAACCCTGGAGTTCAGCAATCGTCGGGTCCAGCGCGGCGTCGACGCCAAGGACTGGCGGCATTGGCACTGGCTGGGTCGTCCACGACGAGCCACCATTGGTGGTGCTGAGAAGTACCTGGGGGGCGCTGGAACCATTGATCCCATTGCTCTCATTGCTCCGATCGAATTGTTGGGCACCGACCATGCAATCGTTGGCGCTGAAGCAGGACATCGGAGTGTCTAACGTCATCCCGGCCGGCGCCGTCAGCGATTGCCAGGTTGATCCGCCATCTCCGGAACTATAGAGGTCGGTCACCTGGCTGATGAGGTGACCGGCCGCATCCCTTAAGGCAACACTCGATACCATGTAGCAGACTTGTGTGGTTGGGCAGGTCATCTGGTTATAGCCCTGCGGACTGCTCTGCGTGCCGACGAAGGGCTGGACGCTCGGACCCGCGTCGCTCACTAGCCGAAAGGTCGCGCCGGAGCTGGGACCTACGGCGTTGGTGCTGCGCGCGTCACCACTGGGTCCGCGCACCGCGACGCTGACCGCGAGTCCGGCGATGAGAACAATCACGGCCGCGACGAGAATCCATTTGCGCGGCGTCCACGTAATTGACCTGACACCCGCGTAGGTGACCGACTTGCGCCTCGAGCGCTTCGACGTTGACAGGGATGACTCGAACGCCGCCCACGCGGCGTCAACCGACCGCGACGGGGCCTCGGTAACGGGGTTGGCTGCTTCAAGCAGTTCGGTAACTGATTTCGTACTCATCGTTGTATTTCCTCCTGGGTGATGGTGTTGCTCGTCGGGGACATTTCGTTTTCAAACTTCTTGAGGGCGCGGTGGTAGCGAACGTTGACGGCGTTGGGAGTGAGGCGGAGAATCTCGGCGATCTCGACTCGGCTCAGCCCGTCCCAATGAACCAATCGCAGCACTTCCTGATCTGAGGTTGAGAGACACGCCAGCGTCGCTCTTACAACAGTGCCGTCAAAGTCGTCGAGCCCCGGCGCCGCTATCTCCTCGGCATTGCCGACACTGGTGTGACTCGCGTCACGCCACGCCTTGCGTTGCGCGTTCGACACTTCGAAACTGGCGATGCGAATAAGCCACGCCAGCGAAGGGCTGTCAACCCTCGAGTACTTTTTCCAGGCAATCGCGAAACTCGCCGAGATCACGTCGTCGACCAGCGCGGCGGCCACTCGGCGCGAGACGTAGCGGTTGAGCCCTTGATAGGTCGCCCGAAAGAACATCTCAAACTGGGCCCGCTGCTCAGATTCGGGTGTCGGGGAAGAAGAAGCCATCACCCTCTATACGTCATCGCGGGTTCCAATTATTACGGGTCCTTCGGAAGTGGCCTCCTCGCAAGGCTTTTCGTCTCAGGCGACTAGGGGCCACCGCGATAAGAATGGGGTTCAGATCTCACGAAGCGGGTTGATGTGTACGTTTCGCATTTGCCAGCGTGCTCGGGCTGGCATGTGCTTGAGGTACGGCCCTGATGACTACGAGAGCAATCTCAGAGCCAATGCAAGGTGGCATGTCACGTCGGGCCGACGTCTTGACATTTCGAAGGCACGCCTCCAGAACTCGATGGCGAGGCCTTGGGTGGTCAGCGATGTTACGAGATTCTTGGTTGCTCTCAGACCGGGCGGGCGTATCGGGTCCCTACGAATGTGTGATAACTGGCGTTTCTGAGTCCCATCGCATTTCCGAGGAGCTGGTAAAAGCCTGCGCCGAACGACGTGGTTCGTACAGCGCCGAGGCCCGTGACCGACTGGCAGCCGGTGGGGTTCACGACGACTAAATCGTCGCCCCGCCCCTTCTGACCCTGCACCCAAAAGACCAGGCGGTACGAAATGGCGAACCCGGCGGGGCAATGCCGGACGCCCTTCGGCACATCAGGCAGCGCACAGGCGGAAGTGGCAACTGCTCGAGCGGCCGCGGCGTTCGTCACCGTCACCACGGCGGGGAACGTGAAGTGGAACTGATTGCCCGGTGCCTGACGGGTGACCATCAGCCGGTCAATCCGTGGAATGACTTGGCAGAGGTAGTCAACTTGGTTCGACGGTGCGGTTGAAGTGGTCGTTGGAGTAACCGACGGCGAACTCCCGCACGCTGCCAACCCCAGGCCGGTGACCAGGCTGCGGGAAGACAACCGTGCTTCGAATGATCGCCGGCTTGGAAACCATCTCCTCTGGAACGGTGAGTTTCGGTGAGAACGTGATGAATGACGTCTCTCCGAAGGATCGAGACGTGGCCATGGTCTTCCAGAGCTACGCGCTTTATCCGCAGATGACTGTGGCGCAGAACATCGGCTTCGCGCTCAAGATGCAGAAGTTGCCCAAGGGCGAGATCGCCAAGCGCGTCCGCGACGCGGCCGAGGTCATGGGAATCACGCAGTGGCTCGACCGCAAGCCGACCCAACTTTCTGGAGGTCAGCGTCAGCGCGTTGCCATGGGACGGGCGATCGTTCGCGAACCCAGCGTCTTCTTGATGGACGAGCCGCTCTCCAACCTCGACACAAAAAATCGAGTTCAGCTGCGGGCCGAGATATCAAGAGTCCAACACCGAATTGGAGTTGCGGCGCTCTACGTCACCCACGACCAGACTGAGGCGATGACCCTCGGTCATCGCGTGGCGGTGCTGCGAGACGGCGTTCTCCAGCAGTGCGACGCGCCCCAGGTCCTCTACGACCGCCCCGTGAACATCTTCGTGGCCGGGTTCATTGGATCGCCGGCGATGAACCTCTTTGAAGGCGGCGTTTCCAACGACCTCGGCACGCTCACATTGGGCAGTCAGAAGATTGCGTTGACTCCCGATGTCCTCAACCTGCGCCCGGGCCTGCAGCGCTACTCGGGCAAGGATCTCGTCGTAGGCATTCGGCCCGAGGACCTTCCGGCAGCCGGCGCTCAGTCCGACGGACCAGTCTTCTTCGGTGATGTTGATCTCGTTGAGGCGCTCGGATCAGAGCTCCTTGTTCACTTCCGCACCGATGCACGTGTTGTTCAGCCCGAGGGCCTCACCAAGGGCATTGATGGCGAGGAGCAACCCGGCGAAAGTCCGGAAAGCGTTAACGACAACGTCGCGCGAATTGCTCCGAGACACGCGGTGCGCGCCGGCGAGAGGTTCCGGTTCTCCATCGCGCCGGAACGCCTCGAGTTCTTTGATCTTCAGACGGGATTGGCAATCTGGAAGTGATCTTCACCGCGTCGAACTCTGAGTCGCGCCGGGAAGGCTTGAGACCGAGCCCCTTCGTGTGCGGGTTGCCGTCGGGCCTCCGATATCAGCAATCTCAGAGTGATCATCAGTCTGGCTTCGCATTGGACGTCGGGTCTCGGATGTTCCGACAGCAAACTCATTGTCTTCGGATAGGCGCTGAACGAGAATCATCTCTCCAGCGGAGCGTTTGTGCTGCGCGGTCCCTACACGATTCAACCTGATTCCATTGGAGGTACGATTTCGCGTGGAGCCCGGAGGAAATGCTTACGATGCATCGCAAATTGGATTGCGATACGTGGGCCTTGCTGTGCCAGAACACGACTGGCACCCCGTGGAGCTACTGCGTGTTTTGGTCGAAATCTGTTCCACCTCGCCCTTTCGGCGCAGCGCTCGATTTACTTCTGGACTCCATCGCCATATTTCGGTTGGACTAGCCGCAGCTCGCCTTGGAGAACGAGGTTTCAATGTCGACGAATTAGTCCGGTGTGCTTTTCGCGAAATGTACGTGGGCGAATTCATTCGACTCTCAGCGCGAGTCTCCTTCGATCGAGCGAATGGAACGACGTTAAGCACACCGTTGGAAGCTTTAGGAGCTGAGGTTTGCGACCGCATGGGAGCACCCGCAGTTGGTGCCACGTTCTCGTCTTACTTGAATCAAATCGTTGAACATTCTGAAGTTGCGCCTTTCGGGAGGAAAGCCGCAGGCTGGCTACAGGTGGCCGAGCTTTCCGAGATTCTCACTTGGGATATTCCGTCCCCATCGCTGTGGGCGTCGGTCACCGAGTTAGACAGTGCATCGATTGCGTGTGAGTCCCAATGGCTGGCTGATCGATTTCTGTTGACCTACCTAAGCGACTGGCACACAGCGTCTCTGCACGATGAGTATCGGTGGGCGAGAGGAGAGCGGACATCAGGTGTCGCAATTGAGGACTTGTCACTTCGTTCTATCCCAACCGATCATCTAAATGCGGAGATAGCTTCTCGAGCTGTTGTTGGGGGGGCAAGAGACCCGCGAGCACTGCTCTCAACTGGTGTCGATCTTCTATTGAGAGGCGAGCATGAACAGGCAGTTGCATTCTTTCAGGGAGCACTTACGGTCCAGCCAAGTTCATGGGTCCGAAATTGCCTAGCATTCTGCCTGATACCCTCCGATCCTGATGCTGCGGCGGATATCTTCCAGGACTTACTTAATGATGGCCATGAACCACACCTGGTTTACGCCAATCTTGCAGCAGTAGAACGACTTCGGGGCAATATCTCAGCGGCTCATCACTTCGCAAGAGCTGGACTCGCGTTAATTGATGAGCAAGACAGGCGGACTGCATACCTCTGGGGATTTGAGGGCAGTTTGCCAACGTTGATGGAGAATGTTGTGATTCGTGACTACCTACGGTTCGTGCTCAGCTGGGATTCTTAGTCCGAATGAATGAGTTCACGAGCATATTTCAAATGCATGAAGAGATGCAAAGGATCAGTTGGTGATTGAACGAATTCCCCTTGGTGCTCATAGAAAGACCTGGCTTGCTCGTCACGTGCATGAATGAGAAGCGCACGCACCCCTATCGTGTCCGCAACTTGAAGTGATCGGCTAATTGCATCCTTCAACATGCCCCTACCTATTTGTCGATTTCTTTCTGATAGATCAACGGCGAGACGCGCTAGCAAGATGCATGGAATCTGAGCAGGCACTCCGCCTTTAATGATCGTTTCTGGTGCATTACTCTTCTCGACGCCAGCGGTAGCCAATGCGTAATATCCGACCACGCGACTGGAGCGCGCTACGACGTAGACACGGGCATTTCCAGAACAATGGTTAACCCACGCATAGTCCTTGAGCCATGCATCTAACTCCTCAGCGCCGCTATTGAAATCTGAGGTGTAGTGATCCTTTGTGAGCTTTGTGGGGCCAATGAGCAATTCAGTCATGTGTGATGACTACTGCCGGATATCAAACACACTTGGCTCGTTTAACAATGCAGCGAGTTTCGGGGTATTTGAAGCTGGGGCCTCAAGCAGTTCTTCGAAGGCAGACCACGCTTCTTCTGACAAGAGAAACCACCGTCGGTCGGCAAGAACTCGCTCAGCGTTGATCGTGGCACTTTCAAGGACAAAATCGGTCACGCTTTTGTCGAGCGCAGCTGCAGCACTACGAATAACTTGTTGCTGAGTGGCTGAGGCTCGAAGATTCAGCCGAGAATTCCGCTGGTTCCGTTCAGATGTATTTCCTACTGGCATCACTTCTCTCCTGTACAGACATTGTACGTGCATACGTACATACGATGTGCACCCTCTGGAAACAATCTACACGTTTTTCCCATTAGCGAAACTGGGAATTATGTGATAATTGAGTTTCATTGCTGGACTCTCGGTACCCCATAATACCTGATCATAGGGTTATCAAGCGAATTGAGAATTACACGGGTGTCATTATTGAACATTCATTGGACCGGTGGCAACGTGGGGCCTCTTACGAACGTCGATTGCCTCGGCGGCACTGTGTCGACATTCGTGTCGAGCACCACCAAGGTACGCAGGTGCGATGGCCAGTCAGCTTTCGTGGTTTTACCACTCCAGTTCAGGGAGATTGGGTTTTGTTCTGATTTGATGCACCACTTTGGTACATATACTAAATCATGTACCAAAGTGGTGTACAAGTCACCTAGAGTACTTTCGTGGAGATCGCTTTTGCAGGGAAGAGGATGGAGAAGACCTGCAACGAGAGTGTGTCGATGGTCCGCGAATATGGACCCGAGTGCGCCAAGAAACTTAAGTTGCGACTTACCCAACTGTCCGCTGCGGTGACGCTCGAGGATTTGCGCAACGCATCGGGTCGATGTCACGAGCTCACAGGGAATCGGTCTCACCAACTCAGCCTCGACCTTCAGGGGCCGTATCGACTGATTTTCGAGTCTGCCGACCACGAGGGTACTGCAAAGGACGATGGAGGGATTGACTGGTCACTCGTTCACGCGGTCGTGATTATAGAAGTCGTTGACACACATGACTAGTTATAAAGGGGAGAGAAAATGAGTACCACCGTATCCAACCAATTTAGTCCGGATTTCGCAGTTGCGCCGGGAGAAACCCTTTCCGAACTACTCGACGACAACGGTATGAGCCAGGCTGAACTTGCTCGTCGGACGGGATTGTCAGCTAAGCACATCAACCAGATTGTCTCAGGTGATGCGTCGATCACAGCCGAGACGGCTATTCGCCTGGAACGCGTAACGAAAGTGCCGTCACGATTCTGGTTGAATCTAGAAGCCCAGTACCAAGATCTGGTCACTCGACAACGAGAGGCCTTGATTTTGCAGGCCGATGTTCCTTGGCTCAAGGAACTGCCGGTCCGAGAATTGCTCAAGCGCGGCTACCTCAAGAGAAGCGACGTCACTGTGGACACGCTTCGGCAAGTGCTTGCATTCTTTGGTGTCGTGAACAGAGGGGCATGGGGAACAATCTGGCAAGTGCCAACGGCCTACAGAACTTCAAGAGTTCTTGACGTCAATGGTCCGGCACTCGCGACCTGGCTTCGAATTGGTGAATTGAAGGCTATTGGAGTCGAGGCCAAACCCTTCAGCAAGAAGGCTCTCCAGGCGATCATTCCAGAACTGCGATCACTTACTGTTACGTCTTCGGAGATTTGGGAACCGAAGCTTAAGAGTTTGTGTGCTTCGGTAGGGGTAGTGGTGATCTTCGAGCCCGAGATTCCGGGGTCACGAATAAGTGGAGCTGTTCGCTGGGTCGAAAGCGATAGAGCTCTCGTGCAGATGAGCCTTCGCCATAGGTGGGGGGACATTTTCTGGTTTTCCTTCTTTCATGAGATCGCTCACGTTCTGCTTCACGATCGAAAGAGACTGACTTTTGTTGATGGGCCACCAAAGGATGGCAATGGCGATGATCTAGAGCTTGAAGCAGACGCGTTTGCGAGTCATACCTTGGTTCCTAAGCAGTATGACGCGCATCTTCAATCTCTTGATTCACCAAGAGCCGTCAAGAGTTTTGCAGCGCAGCTTGGAATCCATCCGGGTGTCGTTGTCGGACGACTTCAACACGATCGGCTTCTCTCTTACAGCGCAATGAATAACTTGCGCGTGAGATATGAGTTTGCGGAGTCAGGTAGCTGACTTAACGTGATCTGATTCGCGCTGGGACAACGGGAGATCAAGCAATTCCCAAGACGGCATTGCCCCTCGTCGATCCGGCTTCACAGTGATGCAGAAATCGGAGGCCTAAAATGAGGCCTGTGGCGGTGCGCGACGTCTTGCAGAACAAGTGCAGGGGTGGTTTGTGAAACTCCGAATAATTCTATAATCTTCGACTTTCCCTGCAGGGAACCGCGACCGTTGGGATCCACGAGCGTGAACGTTCACATCTACTCAGTGGGCCGCCTGGGTCTCGATCCCAGCGCCTGAGGATTAAAAGGCCACCGAGTTCATTATTCTCTATTCATTAGATTCAGAGAACCCCATATTCATAGGGGTTTGCGTTCAGTGTGTTCAGTGCGTTCCGTGACTATCGAGAAATGTTAGGGATGAAATTAGGGATTTTCTCACCCGATCCTGGCGTCCGCGATTCAACAGCGGCTGCGATACAACACGGTGCTTTCCTAACGCCCCGTATTGGGTGCGTTAAATAAGACAAGTGGCCTATACTTATGTAAGACTCGATGGAGTCGACTCTAGGAAAGGGGCACTTATGAACGGCAGCGAACGCTCAGGCTTCTACGTCCGCCAGTCGGCTGGGTACTCGGCCTTCATTCCGCGTGCCCTGCCACCAATTCCCAGGCTCGATCTGTCCCAGTTGGCGGGCAGTTTGTCGAGAGCCGACCAGGCCCTCGGTCGACTGGATGGAGCCACACTCAATCTGCCCGACGTCAACCTTTTCCTCGCCATGTACGTCCGCCAGGAAGCCCTCCTGAGTTCCCAGATCGAGGGTACCGACTGTACCCTTGATGACTTGTTGGCCTTTGAACTCGACGCCAGGACCAGCGAGGTTCCTGAGCTCGATGTCCAAGAGGTCGTGAACTACGTCGCAGCGCTGAACTACGGCATGGCTCATCTCACTGATCTCCCCATTAGTCGTCGACTCCTCTGCGAGATCCACGCACGACTGCTACAAACGGGACGTGGGTCTGACCGCTCGCCCGGTGAGTTCAGAAGGACCCAGAACTGGATTGGCTCAAGGATCGCTGCCGGCAGTTCCATCGACACCGCCACCTTCGTGCCGCCACCACCAAACGAAATGGAAGCCGCTTTCAGTGAGCTCGAGCGCTACCTAGACAGCTCACGCGACAATGCTGGTGCGCTCCCGCTCCTGGTGGACTGCGCACTGGCGCACGCTCAGTTCGAGACCATCCATCCCTACCTGGACGGGAACGGGCGCATGGGGCGACTACTCATCACGCTGCTGCTCTGCGAACGCGGAGTGCTCACCGCACCCGTCCTCTACCTCAGCACCTACCTTCGTCGTAACCGGTCGAAGTACTTCGAGTTACTCATGGAGGTCAGGGATCACGGTACGTGGGAAGCATGGATCGACTTTTTCCTGCGCGGCATCGGTGAGACTGCCGCCGAGGCGGCGCAGACGGCTCAGAAGGTGCACGCGATGCGCGAGACCCACCGGCTCGCCCTTGAGATGAACGGGGGCACGCTCAACGATCTGGCGGTCCTGGATCGACTCTTCAGTCAACCTTTGGCCAACGCCGCGTGGGTCGAAAAGAGTGTTGGTGTGTCTCAGCCCACCGCCAATGCCATCCTTTCGAGGTTCGAGGCGTCGGGCGTACTGAGGGAGGTCACCGGCCAACGCCGCAACCGTGTCTATCGCTACGACGCATATCTAACGCTTTTCGACCAGCCCGTCCTTGAGCCATCGGAGAACGAGACATTGTCTTGACGTTCGCTTAAGTGTTGTTGTGTCAATGGGTGATATTGGTGAACCGCTCACGATCGATCCACGAAAGATTCACTCGTTCGTCGCAGCGTCGGCCGTTAGATTTTGTCTCCTTCGCGATCTCGAGCAAATCGGAGGGACGGAATTAGGGATTTGAGCCGCACGAATTGGTGAAGAATTTTGAAAGTCCTTGGTATTACTGGTGGGCCGCCCGGGTCTCGATCCCGGCACCTTGGGATTAAAAG
>Ga0224558_1004856_pt1 | contig 10198 bp, 8 predicted proteins | sample 714S32024metaG_FD_180682 | JGI IMG/M metagenome (GOLD analysis project Ga0224558, IMG submission 180682) | Peat soil microbial communities from Stordalen Mire, Sweden - 717 S3 20-24 | ecosystem: Environmental > Terrestrial > Soil > Wetlands > Peat | place: Sweden: Norrbotten County, Stordalen... | reverse complement strand
CGCATCCGGCCAGGCCCATTCGCGCAACGCATTTTGCCCGGCGCTGCCATAGGCACTATACTCATCTCCCGTACACTGCCCGGTGGGCCAGCCGTTGCCAGCGGCGTTCCCCGCCCAGGAGCATCAACCATGGCCGCAACCACGCCCATCCAGGAATCCGATCTCGACTTCGACAACGGCAGTTTCGATTCAGCCCTCTTCGCCGCACACGCGCTGTCCAGTCCCCAGGCTCTGGCTGCTCTCATCGACCACACTCTGCTCGAGCCCGACGCCACCCGCGAGCAGGTAGAGAACCTCTGCGACGAAGCCATCCGCTATCGATTTGCCTGTGCCATGGTCAACCCGGTGTGGGCCTCCACGGCGGTCAGCGTACTCTCCGGCGCCGGCATCCCAGTCGGCGCAGTCATCGGCTTCCCCTTCGGCGCCTCGCTGGTTTCCACCCTCCGCCAGGAAGCTGCCGCTCTCACCCGCCTCGGCGTCCGTGAGCTGGACATGGTCATCCCCATCGGACAGCTCAAGAGCGGCAATTTTCACGCCGTCCACCACGCTATCCACGCCGCTGCCACTGTCGCCCATCATCACGGCGCACTGCTCAAAGTCATTCTTGAAACCGCTCTGCTCACCGTGGCGGAAAAGCTGCGCGGCGGGGAAATCGCCATCCAGGCCGGCGCGGATTTCCTCAAGACTTCTACCGGCTTCGCTTCCGGTGGAGCAACCCCGGCCGACGTAGCCTTGCTCCGTGGCCTGGCCGGCGCGCGTTGCGGCGTCAAAGCCTCAGGCGGCATCCGCACCCTCGCCGACGTCCGCGCCCTCCTTGAAGCCGGCGCAAACCGCATCGGCGCCTCCGTCTCCGTTGCCATCGTCCGCGAACTCGCAGCGGGTTAAGGACAGTCGTCAGTGATCAGTGGTCAGTGGTCAGTTCTTAGCAGCCGACTTTTTCCTGTAGCGCGCCAGCACTCCGAGCCCGGCGAATTCACGCACACCATTTGGACCATCGCAGCGATTTGTGCCGCCCTGGGAGGCCAATGAATCGAGGTGCGGCTACTGACCACTGATCACTGACGACTGACAATTGCGTTATCATTCCTATTCGACACCCATGTCCTCCTTTCCCCCATCTCCGCCTGAAGAACCCGAGCTCGAAGGCGACTACCGCCCCGCGAACCCCGCCAGCCCCGGCGCTCATCTTGACCCCGTCAATGCCCGCGTGGAACCGGCCGACGTCGCCTATCTGACGCAGTTGTCTGAAGCTCTCAGCACCACCCTCGACCTGCAAACCCTCCTCGTCCGCACCTCCGAGCTCGTCCGTGCCGTCATCCATTACCGCATCTTCGCCATTCTTCTCCTCAACGACCGCACCCACGAACTCCGCATGAGGTTCCAGATCGGCCACACCGCCCAAATCGAGCGCTCCCGCTTCCCCGTCGGCGCCGGAGTCGTCGGCCAGGTCGCCCTCACCCGCCAGCCCATCCTCCTCAACGACGTCTCCACCTCGCAGCACTACATCTCCGTCAACCCCGGAGTCCGCTCCGAACTGGCCGTCCCGCTGATCGCCAAAAACCGCCTCATCGGCGTCATGGACCTTGAAAGCGAGCAGGCAGACTACTTCCGTCCCGAGCACCTCCGCCTGCTCACCCTCACCGCTTCCCGCATCGCCCAGGCCATTGAGAATGCCCGCCTCTACGCCCGTGTCTCCCGCCAGGCACAGACCCTCGAAGTGCTCAACGAAATCGCCGTCGAACTGGCCTCTATCCTCGACCTCGACCCATTGCTCGAGCGTATCGGTCAACTCCTCCGCCGCCTCATCGACTACCAGATGTTTACCATCATGCTCCTCGATGAAAAAGGCGAAACCCTCATCACCCGCTACGCCTGGCGCTTCGGCTACACCCACGCCCCGCTGCGCCGCCTTTCCATTACCAGCGGCCTGGTTGGCGCCGCTGTCCGCGAGTGGCGCACCATCAACGTCCACGACGTCCGCAAGGATCCCCGCTACCTGCCCATGAACGAAGAGACTCGTTCCGAGCTGGTCGTCCCGCTCTTTTACAAGGGCCGCATCATCGGCGTACTCGACCTCGAACACACCCGCACAGGCTTCTTCCACCAGGAGCACGAGCGCATGTTGACCACCCTTTCCGCGCAGGTGGCCATCGCCATTGAGAATGCCCGCCTCTACCAGGCCGTCCGCCGGCAGGAGAGCCAACTCGAGCGCGACATCGCCATGGCGCGCGAGGTCCAGCTCCGCCTCCTGCCGCCCGCCGCGCCCGAGCATCCCCATGCCCAGATGGCCGTCCGCTTTCTTCCCGCCCGCACCATCGGCGGCGATCTTTACGACTTCGTCGACTACGGCCCCAACCGCACCGCCATCGTCCTCGGCGACGTCAGCGGCAAAGCCGCCCCAGCCGCCCTCTTCGCCGCCCTTGTCAGCGGCATCATGCGCTCCGCCGCTACCCAGCAGCCGGAACCGGCCCAGATGCTCACCCTCCTCAACGACGCCCTCCAGGAGCGCAAGCTCGAATCGCAATACGTCTCCATGCTCTTCGCCCTTTGGAACGACGAAAACCAGACCCTCCAGGTAGCCAACTCCGGCGCCGTCCAGCCCATCTTCTGCCGCGACGGCCAGGCCGTCACCGTCCGCGCCGAGGGCCTCCCGCTCGGCCTCTTCCCCAACATCGCCTATGAAGAGTTGAATGTCGCCACCCAGCCCGGCGACGCCATTGTCTTCGTTTCCGACGGGATATTGGACGCAGAGAACGCCGACGGCGAAATGTACGGCCAGGACCAGTTAGCCAGCATCCTCTGTGCCCACCGCGACCAGCCAGCCCAGGACATCGCCGACGCCATCCTCGCCGACGTCTCCCGCTTTCAGGGTGATCACGACCGCTTCGACGACGAGACCATCATCGTGCTTTGCGTGCGCTAGCGGGGACTGTGTCCCAGGCCGCCAAGACCGTCGGAAACCCCACGGAACCCGCTAACTTGCTAACGCAGCGGGGGCCAACTCGCTGACTTGATTCAAAAAACCGGAGAAGTACCGTTGCCAACAGTGGCCGGGGGCCTCTGCGACTGAAACAACTCAAGCTCCAACCAACCCATGGCTATGGCCAAGACCGCCAAAGTGGCTATTGAAGCTGCTGAAAAACTCGTTCGGGCGGTAGGCCAGGGATTTATCCCTGGCACAAAGGCAGCAGAATCAGCGCGGGCTTTAGCCCCGGAGGTATGCTTTTTGCCGCCTTTGATCCAGAACAGGCCTTTTTCAGCAGCCTGTATTGCCACCAACCACTTAATTGGAGCTTAATAAAGTTACCGCTCGTATGAGCGTCCGTGTGGCGGCACTCGGAATGGACAAGACATTCGGTCTCATCGGCGCAAGTGTTCTCACTATCTTCCTCGCCGCCGTCAGCGCGCCTGCCCAGGAAACCGTCCACATCGCGCCTCTCGATGTCACTCACGGCAAGCCCTTCGTCATGGTCATGGTCAATGGCAAAGGTCCCTTCCGCTTCGTGATCGACACAGGCACCGGTGGAGAAGCCTTCGTGACTTCGGAACTGGCGGAACAGTTGGGCCTCACCGCGGCGGGCCAGATCCGGTTAAACGATCCCAGCGGAAAGGGTGGACAGAAAGTCCCTTTGGTTGTCATTCAGTCGCTCCGGGTTGCAGGGGTCGAGTTCACCGGGATCAAAGCCGCGGTGCACAACCTGAGTGGCGGAGATGGCTACTGCCAAGGCCTGTTGGGCTTCCTCCTCTTTCGCGACTATCTGCTGACTCTTGATTACCCCCGCCGGCGAATGGCGCTCGCCTCGGGAGAATTGTCCCCCGACGGCGGACGATCCGTATTGCCGTTCCGCATGCCGGATGGAATTCCTGTCGTCTCCCTGTCGATCGGCGCAACGCGAATCGACGCGCAGCTCGACTCCGGGGGCGCTGGCCTCAGCCTGCCGTTGCAGCTCACATCGAAGCTCAAGTTCTCTTCTGACTCCGCCGACCTCAGCAACGCGCAATCGCTTTCCACGCGCTTCCTGGTCAAAGGCGCCAATCTTGCCACTGATGTGCGTTTGGGTTCCTACACCTTCAAGCACCCGTTTGTTGAAATCAATCCGGCCTTTCCATTGGCAAACTTTGGCTCATGCCCCATGCAGAGCTTTGCGCTGACCTTCGACCAGAAGAATGCGTTGGTACGATTCGTGGCCGATCGCCACACTCTGCATCTCTCCCCAACACCCGGGCCGGTACGCCTTGTAAACGCCCCCGCCACTCAGCCTCCCGATGGATCCCTCGTTCCCGTGGGCTAGAGAACCCTGATCCCATGCTCAGCCCGAGGGGCTCGACGACTTGGAAATCTCAGCCAGGGCCGCACGCCAGAGGCTTTGGCTCTGGCCGCTTTCACCCTCCTACCTCACTGCCAAGCCGCGGCAAGGCTTCATCCTCGGCTTTGGCCGCACTCCACCGGATCGCATTCCCCAAGCCGTTCGTCACTTGCGTTCCCTGCTGAGTGCCCGATGATTCCTCAGATTGCGACAAAGCATTTCTTGCCGGTGGCGCCAAAACAAAAAGGACAGGATTAAACCCGTCCTTTTTGGACCTGCCTTGTCCCTTGAACCTCAAGAACAATCCCTAGAAGTGATACGCAACACCCAACGTCGGGACGTAAATGTTGTACCACTTGTTGGTGGTGAAGATGGCGTCGCTGAATGTCGGCACCTTGGTCACATAGCCGCGGTACTCCGCTCGAATATCGAAGCTGGGACTGATCTCATACGCAACGCCGCCGCCGTACATCGCGCCAACCGTTGTCTGCCGCTTCGCATCCAGGGTTTGGGTCCCGGTGTTGCGAATGGGATCGAAGATGAATCCCGCAGGCCCCGCCTCAACAAATGGGTTGTACTTCTTGAAGGCGAACGACCGCACGTACGCGGCCGACATCTCCATGGTGCGGGTATTCACCTTGACCCCGTTTGGAAACGTGGGCAGCACGTATTTGATCGTGTTCTGGTACGTGATGCCGTAGTTGGCCTCGAGCGCGCTTGAGGGCGTGAGCATGAATCGGTAGCTGGCCAACGCGCCCAACGCATAAGTGGAGTGAACTTGCACATCGGTTTGCGAGGCCATGAACGGCTCTATCAGCCCGATTCCGCTGATGCTGACGTCCTGGCGGCTTTCCTGGGCGCGACCTGCGGCCACGCATACGGCCAACAGAAATGCTATTAAGGCGATCTTCTTCATTCGGTCCTGAACCTCACCACTGCACAACCGTCCGGCTGGCAACGAGCTTGTCGAATCCGGCGCGCCGGTTCAAGCCGGGCCCCGCTTTCAGAATTGTAAATGGCCGGAACGGTCCATGCCCGAATCCTGCCCTGCCGGAACATTTCAGGGTATAGACGCACCCCGACCTAAAGGGGTGCCTTCCCCCGCTTGAATCCCCATCCCGGCCACTGAAATAGGGCCTGTTCAGCCCGTCCGCTCCACTTGGTAGTAAAATGGCGGCCCCTGCTCCTTGGCAAGCGTCCGCACCGTGCGTAAAAACGCCCTGGCAGCATAGGAAAGCGTGGCTTGCCGCCGGTGTACCAGCCGCAGTACCCGTTTAACCTCTAGCTCATCCACAGGAATCCGTACCAGATCCCCGGTCTCCAGCTCTCGTGCCACGGTCAGGTGTGGAACCAGCGCCACCCCATTACCCATGGCCACAAACCGTTTGATTGCCTCAATCGTCGGCAGTTCGATCTGCATGTTCAGCGGCGTCCGGTAGCGCTGGAATGCTTCAATCACCTTTTGCCGCAAGGGCGAGGTCACGTTGTGGGCCACAAAAAGCTCCTCCCCCAAGTCTTTGATCGAGACCCGCGCCGCACCCGCCAGCGGATGACTGGGGCTCACAACGAACGCCAGGCTGTCCCCGTACACGGCAATGGTGCGAAACTGCACGGGGTCCGGCCGGAACGAGATCACCCCCAGCTCGAACGTGCGCAGCATCAGCTCCTGGGGAATGTGCGAGGCCAGCATCCGGTTGACGGTCACGCTCACATGCGGAAATTCCCGCCTGAACCGGTCGATCGCCGGCAGCAGGTACATACAGGTGTACTCGTTGGCCGCCAGTTGCAGCCGTCCCCGCTCCAGGCTCTTCAGCTCATCCAGCGCACTGGCTGCCTCCCGCCTGAGCGCCAGCAGCCGCAGCGCATAATCGCGTAGCAGGCTCCCCGCCGGGGTCAACGATCCGTCCCGCGCCGCCCGATCGAACAGCGTCTCGCCCACCGCCGCCTCCAGCTTGCGGATGACCTGGCTTACCGCCGGTTGCGTCCTGTGCATCCGCACCGCCGCCCGCGAGAAGCTCCGCTCTTCCGCCACCGCCAAAAACGTCTCCAGTTGACTAAGCTCCATCGAAAGCCTCCGAAGAGCAGGAAACAGAGATCAGGGAACAGGGAACAGAAAGGCCGGCGTTTGTGATGTCATGAATGAAACGCCGATGGAATCCCGGTCCCCAATGGCGAAACCCGGTGCAGCCAGTTTCTCTGTTCCCTGTTCCCTGTTCCCTGTTCCCTGATCCCTGATCCCTGATCTCTGATCTCATAAGCAATACTAATCGCTTACCCAACAATTATAACTTTGCCTTATATGCCCCTGATACGAGACACTGGCAATGTTGGCAGGAACCTTCCCCTGGCAGGCGAATTCATGAATGCAGATCACGTAGTGTTTTTCGACACCACCCTTCGCGACGGCGAGCAGTCTCCCGGCTGCAGCATGACCACGCAGGAGAAGCTCACCATGGCCCATGCCCTTGAAGACCTGGGCGTGGACATCATCGAGGCCGGCTTTGCCATGGCCTCCGAGGGAGACTTCGCGGCCATCGCCACCATCACCCAGGCCGTCCGCAAGCCGCGCATCGCGTCATTGGCTCGCGCAAAAACCGAAGACATCGAGATGGCCGTGCGCGCCCTGCAATTCGCCGACCGCTCCCGCATCCACATCTTCCTCGCATCGAGCGATCTGCACCTCGAGTACAAGCTCAAGATCGGACGCCAGGAGGCCCTCGACCTCACCGCCGAATCCATCCGTCTCGCCCGCACCCATGTCGAAGATGTCGAGTTCTCCCCGGAAGACGCCACTCGCTCCGACCGCGATTTCCTTGTCGAGATGGTCCGCATTGCTGTTCAGGCCGGCGCAACCACCATCAACATGCCAGACACCGTCGGCTACTCGACCCCCGAAGAATACGGCCACATGTTCGCCGAGGTCCGTGCGCGCGTTCCGGCCATCGACGCCGAAGGCATCGTCCTCTCTTCGCACTGCCATGACGATCTGGGCCTCGCCGTTGCCAACTCGCTCGCCGCCATTCAGAACGGCGCTCGCCAGGTCGAGTGCACCATCAACGGCATCGGCGAACGCGCCGGAAACGCAGCCCTTGAAGAGATCGCCGCGGCCCTTTACGTGCGCGGCGACCGCTACGGCGTCTCCACCGGCATCAAGCTCGAAAACCTCTACGCCACCAGCCAGGTACTGGGCCAGATCATCACCTTCAGGCCCTCCCCCAACAAGGCCATCGTCGGCGACAACGCCTTTGCCCACGAGTCCGGCATCCACCAGCACGGCATGTTGGCCAACCCCCTCTGCTACGAGATCATGACCCCCTCGTTGGTCGGCGTAGCCAAAACGCATCTGGTCCTCGGCAAGCACTCCGGCCGCGCCGCTCTCCGCCATCGCCTCGAGCAGCTCGGCTTCACCCTCACCCGCGAGGAGCTGCAGCAGACTTACTACCGCTTCGTCGCTCTTGCCGACCGCAAGAAGAACATCTACGACCAGGACCTCGTCGGCGTAGTCTCCGATCACATCCGCGAAAAACGCCGCGAACCGGTATCGGAGCTGGACTAAGAGCTTTGTATCAGGCTTGTCTTCAGTCGTACCGCAAATGCAACCAGATCGACGGGGCTTGAGCCCCAGAGAGAAGCAATCAATGCAATGGTCCAAGAGAAAGCGTTTCATTGTTGAACTTGTGGTTACGGCACTCGTGTCTCCAATCGTGATCCTGCTTATGTTCGCGATTGGCGCACCGCGGTCGATCTTCTATCCGATTCTTCTGCTTGGACAACCGATCAGTTCCTTCCTCAATTCCACGTTTTCTGCGCATGCTGGAATGGGAACCACCGTTGCGGTGGATAGCATTCTGGCTTGGATTGATACCTGGATCGTGTTGATGATTGTTGTGACGTTGTATGAGAAATTCTTGAGACCAAAAAGAGAGATTGCATGAATTTAAAGATCCTAGTCACCGCCGGCGACGGCATCGGTCCCGAAGTCACCAACGAAGCAGTCGCTGTGCTGCGCGAAGTCGCAACCCTCGGCGGCCACACATTTGATTTTGAATCGAAGCGCATCGGCGGCGTCGCCATCGTGCAAGACGGCACGCCCCTCCCCGCCGAAACTCTTGCCGCCGCGCTCAACTCCGACGCCGTGCTCCTCGGCGCGGTCGGCGGCAACGAGTTCAACTCGCTCGCCCCCGACAAGCGCCCCGAAGCCGGCCTTCTTCAAATCCGCTCCGCTCTCGGCGGCTTCGCCAATCTCCGCCCCGCCTTCGCCTTCAAAGAGCTAACCGTCAACAGCCCATTGCGTCCCGAAGTCGTCGAAGGCGCCGACATTCTCTTCGTCCGCGAACTCCTCGGCGGCCTCTACTTCGGCCTGCCCCGAGGGTGGAATCGGGCCACAAATGACGGGGGAAACGAAGCCTGGAACACCATGCGCTACACCAAGGCCGAAGTCGTCCGCGTAGCCCGCATCGCCTTCCAGCTCGCCACCAAGCGCCGCAACAAAGTCACCAGCGTCGACAAGGCCAACGTCCTTGAAGTCTCGCAGCTCTGGCGCGCCGCGGTGATTGAAGTCGCCACCGAATTTCCCGGCGTCACCCTCGAACATCAATACGTCGACGCCATGGCCATGCACCTGATGAACCAGCCCCGCAACTACGACGTGGTCGTCACGGAAAATCTCTTCGGCGACATCCTCTCCGACGAAGCCGCCGTCATCACCGGCTCGCTCGGCATGTTGCCCTCCGCCACCATCGGCGGCAAAGTCAACCTCTACGAACCCGTCCACGGATCCGCCCCCGACATCGCCGGCAAGGGCCTGGCCAATCCCCTCGGCGCAATCCTCACCGGCGCTCTGATTCTGCGCCACTCCGCCGGCCTTGAAGCCGAAGCCGCAGCCATTGAAACCGCAGTCCGCAAGGTCCTCGAACAAGGCTTCCGCACCCCCGACCTCGCGCGCTCCAATCCGCAAGGCTTCAAGGTTCTTTCAACCACCGAAATGGGCGCAAAAGTCCGTGAAACCGTAAAAACCATGCTAGTGAACGCGTAGATTTCTGTTCCCTACACCCTGTTCCCTGTTCCCTCGCATGAAGGAACGATACGAAACAAAGGATGATGAATGAGCACCGAACCAAAAACATTATTCGAAAAAGTCTGGCAGCAGCACGTGGTCGTCGAGCCGCAAGGCGAGCCCACCGTGCTCTACATCGACCTGCAATTGCTCCACGAGGTCACCTCGCCGCAGGCCTTTGAGGGCCTGCGCATCGCCGGCCGCAAGGTCCGCCGTCCCGACCGTTCCATCGCCACCGTGGACCACAACGTGCCAACAACCATCGAGGGCCGGCTCAATATCGTCGACCAGATCGCCGCCACCCAGATCGCCACGCTGCGCAAAAACTGCGCCGACTTCGGCGTCGAGCTCTACGACGTTGACTCGCGCGATCAAGGCATCGTCCACGTCATCGGCCCCGAGCTCGGCATCACCAAGCCCGGCATGACCATTGTCTGCGGCGACTCGCACACCAGCACCCACGGCGCATTTGGCGCGCTCGCATTCGGCATCGGCACCAGCGAGGTCGAACACGTCCTCGCCACGCAGACGCTGCCGCAATCCAAACCCAAAACCTTCCGCATCGCCGTCGAGGGCGAACTGCCGCGCGGCGTCACGGCGAAGGACATCATCCTCGCCATCATCGGCCAGATCGGCACGGACGGCGCAACCGGCTGCGTCGTCGAATACGCCGGCTCCGCCATCCGCGCCCTCTCCATCGAAGGCCGCATGACCGTCTGCAACATGAGCATCGAAGCCGGCGCCCGCGCCGGCATGATCGCCCCAGATGAAAAGACCTTCGCCTATCTCAAAGGCCGCCGCTTCTCGCCAGCCGGCGCAGCATGGGACGAGGCTG
>Ga0224558_1004855_pt1 | contig 10204 bp, 12 predicted proteins | sample 714S32024metaG_FD_180682 | JGI IMG/M metagenome (GOLD analysis project Ga0224558, IMG submission 180682) | Peat soil microbial communities from Stordalen Mire, Sweden - 717 S3 20-24 | ecosystem: Environmental > Terrestrial > Soil > Wetlands > Peat | place: Sweden: Norrbotten County, Stordalen... | reverse complement strand
AAGTCGCCGGTGGTGGAGATCATCGCTGCGGTCGACAATGAACAGCAGAGGTATGTTTTCGAAAAAGAGGGGAGATTGCCGGACCTGTTGCACCTGACACCGGATAAGACAATTTCCAAGGAAATTACTGAACTGAAGAAAATCATTGAAGATAAAATGCCAACAGGGCTGCAAAACAAGATCTATCCAGGTCAATTCGAACAAATTTTTCAAGTTTTGCTGGATAATGATGTGAACGAGGATATCGCCAGGGAGATCATCGATCACGCCCTGAATAGGATTGATCAGTCTTACTGGCAGGACGCCCCTGCCTTGAAGGCCGGAGTGGCGGAGATTATTTCGGAGTACTTCAATATTGCCGATCAGGACCCCTGCGCAGGCAGGGAACATATTGCCCTGATCGGCCCCACCGGAGTTGGAAAAACTACCACCATAGCCAAGCTGGCAGCGATTGCCTCTGTATTGAAAGAAAAAAGGGTTGCCCTGATCACCATCGATACCTTTCGTGTGGGCGCCGTGGACCAGTTGAAAACTTATGCCGATATCATTTCGGTGCCTCTGGAGGTCGCCCATACCCCAAAAGAGTTGAAAAACATGCTGGCGAGACACAGCGACAAGGACCTGGTACTGATCGACACGGCGGGCAGGAGTCCCTACAATCAGTTACAGATAGCCGAGATGAAGGTTTTTTTGGACGCCTGCCCCGATGTGCAAACCTGTCTTGTCTTGAGCGTGACCACGAACCACAAAGACTTAAACGAGATCATTTCTAGATTCAGCAAGTTTTCCATAGATAAACTGGTTTTCACCAAGCTGGATGAAACGCACCGGTATGGAAGCATCATCAATGTCATGAGCGGCCTCCAGAAAGACTTGGCCTATGTCACCACCGGGCAAAACGTGCCGGACGACATTGAAATCCCTGTTCCTGCCAACCTTGCACACATGATTTTATACGGGGGATTGAGTTGAAAGACCAGGCGGAACACCTGAGATCAATGGTCAAATCGCTTCAGGATACAATCAGGGATGAGGTGTTTGGCTCAACTCCCAGGCGCTGCCGGGTCATCGCCGTGACCAGCGGCAAGGGAGGGGTGGGCAAAACCAATCTTGCCCTAGGGCTGGCGATCACCCTGGCTCAGGCAGGCTTTAGCGTGATGCTGATGGATGGGGATATGGGCCTGGCCAACGTTGCTGTGGTGTTGGATATATCTCCCCGGTACGATCTGTCGCACGTGGTTATAGGTGAAAAAGACCTGGGCGAGATCGTGACTGAAGGGCCTTATGGCCTCAAGATCATCCCGGGAGGTTCGGGAATTGAAGAGCTTGCCAACCTCGATCCCCTGACACTGACCAGGCTGTTCAGGGAGGTCTCCTTGTTGGACCAGAGGCTGGATTATCTATTTATCGATACCGGCGCCGGAATATCCAACCAGGTAATGCCCTATCTGCTGTCGTCCTCGGAGATCTTGCTGGTGACGACGCCTGAGCCGACCGCCCTGGCCGACGCCTACAGCGTGATCAAGGTTTTTTGCCAGAATCATGGTGGAGGAAAGCTGAGAGTGATTGTCAATATGGCGAAGAACAGGGAGGATGGGCCTAGCGCTGCCCGAAGGCTGCAAATCGCAGCGCGTTCTTTCCTGGACATGGAACCAGAGTTCCTTGGCAGCGTGTCCTATGATCCGGCAATACAGGATGCCGTCAGCCGGCACACATCCTATGTCATAGCCTCTCCAGGCAGCTTGGCGGCGCTGGACACGGTCAGGATAGCCTGTGATCTGGGTGGCGTTCCCTTCGAACAATCATCCGGATTGGAGACTTTTTTCAATAAATTTTTCTCACATTTTAAAATTAGGAAGGAATTTGCCAGATGAGGCAGAAAAAGAACAACTTAGGATAGTAATACCATTGACCTAATTTGGCGCGCACTAATCGGGCATTACGAGTCAAGAAATTCGATGCATCCGGCCACTAATGCTGGTATGTCCTTAAAGGAGAATGGCGGCGAATGAAGAACAGGAACGAATATGGCAATGATCTGGCTGCCAGCGTTCGCTATTATGCCGACTATGTATCCGAGGGGTACCGCAACCTCGATAGCAACAGGAAGCTCATGGTTATTGCCGGTGCGGCCTCGATCCTGGTTATTCTGGTAGTCTCGCTGGTATTTCTGGCCAGTCCTCACTATACTCCCCTCTACACCAACCTGAACACACAGGACGCCGCATCGATCGCCGCCTATTTGAAGAACCAGAAGATACCATACCAGCTTGCCGATGAAGGCAGCACCATCCTGGTGCCGGATGCGCAGAAATACCAGATCAGGCTTGACCTGGCCAACAATAACCTCCCCGAAGGGGGAAACACTGTCGGGTTCGAAACTTTTAACCAGACGCATTTCGGTATGACTGACACTGAAGAAAAAGTGTTGTACGTGGCTGCGCTGCAGGGGGAGTTGGAGCGAACCATCAGCCAGATCAACGGGGTTGAAGGTGTCCGCGTTCATATAGTGCAGCCGGAGGACTCGCTTTTTGTGCAGGACCAGAAGGATGCCACGGCTTCGGTACTGCTCAAGCTGACACCGGGTTATACGCTGCAGCCCTCCCAGGTGCTCGGCATCACCCGCCTGGTGGCCTACGGGGTCGAGGGACTCAAACCTTCCAACGTGACCGTTGTGGATACCAGCGGCAACATTCTGTCGGACAATATGCAAGACGCCGGATCGGAGCAGTTATCGACGGACCAGATGAAGATGAAGCAGGATTACGAGAGCCAGCTTCAGGCATCCATACAGTCCATGATGGATCGCGTGCTGGGGCCGGGAAAAGCTGTCGTCCGGGCCAATGCCACACTCGACTTCGACCAGATACAGATCGACACGGAGAATTACGGGGATAAGCAGGTGGCAAGCGACCACACGATTGAAGAGACAACTACCAATGGTGGCACGGCGCAGGGGGCGGCGGGCACCACCTCGAACATACCGACATATCCGGCGGTGACCGGCGAGGGAGGCAGTCAGACACAATCAACCGAACAAATAACAACTTACGATGTTGATACAACGACCGAGCAACAGGTAGTGGCCCCGGGGCAGGTCAAGCAATTGTCGCTGTCCGTGGTCGTGGACGGGCAGTTGGACCCCGTACAGCAGAAACAGATCGAGGACATGGTCGCCTCGGCGGCGGGAATTGTTCCGGGGCGGGGCGATAAGCTGACGGTTGCCGGTATGCCGTTCAATAATCAGGCGGCGACCCAGGCGCAGCAAGAGATCGGCCAGGAACAACGGGATCGCCTCTATCTCAATGCTTTTTATATTCTTCTGGCGCTTATAGTCGCTTTCCTGATCTACCGGTATGCCCAACAATCCAGGTCGCTGCGGGCGCAAGGCATTCCTGAAGGGATTTCTGTCGGGGATCTCCTGGCTGAAAAACAGGCGGCAGTCGGCTTTGATGAGGTAGAGGGCAGTGAAACACAGAAGGTGCTGGAAAGACTCCGGGAGCTGGCCAAGAACAAACCCGATGAAACCCTGGTGGCCCTCAGGTCCTGGCTCGCCAGTGACTAGCATGTTTTTAACAATACAGCATTTTGCACTAAAACTGGTTATTCCACGGGCTGGCTTTCACCCGCGGATGCCTCGAGCGCCGGGAAGGGGGTGATGAGAGTCCTGAAAAAGCTGACTGGTAAGCAAAAGGCGGCCGTGTTATTGCTCTCGCTGGGGGATAGTATAGCGGCGGAGATCATCAAGCAACTGCGCGAAGACGAAGTGGAGCAGATCTTTTTTGAGATTGCCAGCCTCGGCAAAGTATCGGAGGAGATGATTGAACAGGTCTCTCAGGAGTTCTATGATATATCCCTGGCCAGCCGCTATATCAGTTACGGTGATGTCGAGCATGCCCGGGAACTGTTGGAGAAAGCCCTGGGGTCTGAAAAAGCAAACTACATAATCAATAACCTCACGGCATCGTTGCGGGTGCGCCCGTTCGATTTTGCGCGCAAGGCCAATCCGGTGCATTTGATAAATTACATTCAGGATGAGAACCCACAGACAATTGCTTTAATATTGGCGCACCTGGATTCGGAGCAGGCTGCCAAGATTATTTCAGAACTGGAGCCTGAGAAGCAGGCAGAAGTGGCCTATCGCATGGCTGTGATGGACAGCACATCGCCGCGGATCATCAAAAAAGTGGAGCATGTCCTGGAAAAGCAATTGTCTGCGGTGGTGTCCAGGGATTACACCAGCACCGGAGGCGTCAAATCGGTGGTGGAGATCCTGAACAGAGTTGACCGGGCCACGGAGAAGAAGATCATTGAAGAGCTGGAGGACCGGGAGGCCGACCTGGCTGAACAGGTTAAAAAGCTGATGTTTGTCTTTGAGGATATCATCCAGCTCGATGACCGGTACGTGCAGATTATTTTGCGGGAAGTGGACACGCACGATCTGGCGATGGCGCTGAAGGGTGCGACGGACAACCTGTATCGAAAGATTGAACATAACATATCCAAGCGGGCAGCCGATAACCTGAAAGAAGAGATCGAATTCTTGGGGCCTGTGCGGATCAGGGATGTCGAGGAGACGCAGCAGAAGATCGTATCGATCATCCGCGTTTTGGAGGACCAGGGACAGATCATCATTTCCAGGGGAGAGGACAGCCAACTGATCGTGTAAATAACGGATACAAACATGAATCATGAGTGATGAGTGATGTTCTCGAGGTTAAAGGCTGAAAACGGAATTGGCGAACGTCGAACGTCGAAAAGAGGGGAGGTGATATAGGTGGTGAGAGGACTGTATACTGCAGCCATGGGGATGATGGTCAGCCAGGCCCAGGTAGATGTGATCTCCCAGAATCTTGCCAATGCCAGTACCCCCGGTTATTGCCAGGATGAGACGCTGCAGTTGTCTTTCCCCCAGATGATGCTGTCGCGCCTTTCCAGCAGCGGTGCTGCCGGCATCGGGCAGATGGGAACCGGGAATACGGTAGCGGGAACGTATACCTCGTTTGAAGAGGGCCCCGACCAGGAAACAGGAAACCCCTTTGACCTGGCCCTGCACGGCAACATCTTCTTCACGGTGCAAGGAGCGCAGGGACAGACAGACTACACCAGAAACGGAGACTTTGTGTTGAACCAGCAGGGTCAGTTGGTAACCAGCGCAGGGGATGCCGTTCTGGGAGAGACCAACGGTCAGCAGGAAGAGATCTTCGTTCCCAGCGGCAACCTGGTGGTGGCAAGAGACGGCTCCCTGACCGGCGCTGTCGACGCCAATGGCAATGCCGTCGACGGATTGCTGCTGAGTTCCAAGCCCCAGGGGGCTGTGTGGTCGAAGATCGGTGATTCACTCTTCGGCGGCCTGGCCCAGAACCCCGGGCAGGGCTATACGGTACAGCAGGGATACAGCGAGGGTTCCAATGTCAACGCGGTCGATGAAATGGTAAAGATGATCGATGCATCGAGAGCCTACGAGGCGAATTCCAAAGTGATTCAGGCAACGGATGAGACCCTGAACCAGTTGGTGAATAACGCAGGCAGTGTCAATCAGTGAGGCTGGACCCTTAGGGGAGGCCTCCAGGCGTTGATTGAATGAGGCGCCTGAGTTGCACATTTAGACAAGGAGGCCATTGTGATGATGATAGCCCTAGATTCTGCGGCTACAGGCATGAATGCACAACAGTTCAATATCGATACCATTTCCAATAACCTGGCCAATGTCAATACTACCGGCTTTAAACAAGTAAGCCCGCAGTTCCAGGATCTGATCTACCAGATGCTGCAGCAACCGGTTGCTCCCCAGCAGGGCCAAGCAGCCACCGGCTCACCCACGGGTTTGTTCATCGGGATGGGAGTCAGGCCAGCCGGATCGGAGACGATCTTTCAACAGGGGAGCCTGACGGAGACTGACAACCCGTATGATGTTGCTATTTCGGGAGACGGTTTCTTTAACGTCAGCTCGGACGACGGCGGCACCAACAAGTTCTACACCAGGGACGGCAACTTTGAGTTGGATGCCAATGGACACCTGGTGACCAGCGACGGCTATTATGTGCTGGATACCAACGGGAGCCCGATCACACTGGACAGCACCAAGACCAACAGCATTGCCAGCGACGGCACCATCAGCTACAGCAGCACTTCCGGCGGCACCACCACTACCACCACCGTCGCCCAATTGGGAATTGCGACATTTCCCAACGAGGCCGGGCTGGTGCATCAAGGGGACAACCTGTATGCCCAATCTGCAGCCTCCGGTGATCCCGTGACCAATGGAACCAGCAACTCCAGCTCTACTCCTGGTTACACGGTGAAACAGGGTTTCCTGGAATCATCGAATGTCTCGGTGGTCAATGAGATGGTCAACCTGATCACGGCTGAGCGGGCGTATGAAGAGAACTCCAAAACGATAACCACGTGCGATGACATGCTCAGCATGGCTGACAACATGAAGACAACATAAGGGGGCGCGCTGGAGATGCAGGTACAGCAGACGGCAGGCGCCTCTCAGGCAGTCGGCGCCTCCGGGAAATCACAGGAGAACAATAGCAAGCTGAAGGCCGAATGTCAGCAGTTCGAGGCAGTGTTCTGGAACCAGGTGCTGGATGCGATGCAGGCGACCGTACCCGCGGATGGAGTCTTGGGCGACAGCTTTGCCAACGATGTCTATCAAGGCATGCTGAACGAGCAGTATTCGACCCTGATTGCCGGCCAGGACTCGTCCAGTACGGGCTTGAGCGGGATCATGTACCGGCAACTGGCCGGTCAGTCTGGCGCTGCAGCAAAACAGAACACAACCGGGACGGCGAAGACTTCTGATGGGCTGACCTGAATGGGTATGAACAATGTGATCTGAGAAGCGGGGTGTCTGCTGTATGTCTATGAGGGTATCGGATCTCCAGGTGCTCATGTTGAGGTCCCAGGATGTCGGGAAGATACAGCAGGTGCAGCAGGGGAACGAATCAGACCAGCAGCAGAACTTTGCCCAGGGCCTGCTCAAGCAGTCCGAAATTGCGCGGCAGACCGTGCAGACAACGTCCGATACCAGGCAGGGCAAGGTTGACGGCGAGGGCGCGAGAAGAGAAAGAGAAGAGGCGCCTCGAGAGGAAAGCGGCCAACAGCAACCGGAACAAAATGAGACTGAAGAGTTGGCCGATCCTTTCGTGGGTAAGTTTATTGACTGTAAAATCTAGCGGCGAACCCTGTGCGCGGGGCGCGCATTTGGGCGGTTCTGCTTTCAGGGCCATGTGTCATTGGCTGGGGGAACAATCAAGGAAAGGAGCGCATGCCGTGCAAATCGGAGATCCAGTGATGAATGTTTTAGAGCGGGGGATGGATGTCAGTTGGTTCCGGCAGCAGTTGATCGCCGATAACATCGCCAATGTCGATACTCCGAACTATAAGACACAGGATATTGATTTTAAAAAGACGCTGGAAAATGCCCTGAAGGATGGCGCCACCAGCGCAGATGATCTCGATCCGGTGTATATCGATTCTGACCAGTATACTGAATCAAACAATGGAAATAACGTGGACATAGAGAACGAGATGGCGCAGCAGGCTATCAATCAATTGCAGTATAACAGCCTGGCAAGATTGGAATCGGATCAGCTATCAATGCTCAAGACTGCCATTACGGGAGGTGTTTAAAAGATGGGTTTATTTACGGGAATAGATATCAGTGGCAGCGGGCTGACCGCCCAGAGACTGCGCATGGATATCATATCGAATAATATTGCCAACCAGGGGACAACCAGGTCGGGGCAGGTCGATGCCAACGGAAAGCCGGTCCCATACCGCAGGGAGTTCCCCATATTTCAGGCAGGCGCCTCGTTTGGCCAGTTCCTGGAGAGCGCCGTGGCCGGCATGGAGCCTCCCGGGGTCTCCGTAGTAGCTGTAGATCAGGATACCAGTCCCTTCCCCATGGTTTACAACCCGAACAGCCCCGATGCCAACGCTCAGGGTTATGTACAGATGCCCAACGTCAATATGACGCAAGAGATGGTGGATATGATCGATGCCAGCCGCGCCTATGATGCGAACATCTCGTCGCTGAATGCCTCCAAGGATATGTGTTCCAGGGCGCTAACAATAGGGCAATAATCTTGAGATCAAGTTCTCTGCATTCTTCGGTCCAGGCCGGAGGCCTGGATGCGGAGTGTATGGCCGGGCGAAGCCCGGATGCGGATGATGTTTGCACTTCGAACAACGAAAAGAGGAGGCGTACTTGATGGAGATCCAGCCTTTAAATTCTCTGTTTCCCGTTCCGGCAACGGAGGCATCGAACAGTGCGGCAGCAAACACGACCCAGGAGGGGATAAATTCCTTCAAGGACATGCTGGACCAGGCATTGCAAGGCGTTGATGCCCTGCAAAAGAATGCGCAGCAACTCGCGGGTCAAGTTGCCACGGGGGATGCCAGCAGCTTTCACGATGCTGTCATCGCTTCGGAAAAAGCCTTGCTGGCCTTCCAACTGACAACCACGGTTCAATCCAAGGTAGTGGCGGCCTATAACCAGATCATGGCTATGCAGATCTAAGAGTGAATTTCAGAGGTCCTGGGGTCTAGAGTCCTATATTTATAATTCTGCCTGTAAGAATGCGGAGCACCGGCTTAGCGGCGCGCTCAGCACCGGTACAGCAACGGTTTGATTTTTAGTCTCCGGCCTCTGACTAGGAGGGGTATAGCGATGGTTGAAGTCTTATCGCAAAATGAAATCGACGACCTGATCAGGGCAATCCATTCGGGGGAGGTCAATGAGGAGACCCTGAGAGAACAGGATGCCTCAAAGGTCAGGGTCTATGACTTTCGAAAGCCGAATAAGTTTTCCAAGGAACAGACCAGCACCTTTCAGGTGATCTACGGCAACTACGCCAGGTCGCTGGGTACATACCTCTCCATCAACCTCAGGTCTAATTTTCATGTGTCACTGATTTCCATCGAGCAGGTTGTTTTTGAAGAATTTATCCATTCGCTTTTGGATCCCTCGCTGAGCGTCATCTTCAACATGGACCCGCTCGAAGGAACCGGAGTGATGGAGCTGGCCCCTGAAATTGTTTTTATCATGCTGGAGAGGCTTATGGGAGGGAAGGGCCGCCGGCCGGCCCAGGAATTCAAGGCCTTGACGCAGATCGAACGTGCTCTTATCGAGGACTTGAGCCAGGAGATACTCGACCTGTCGACTGAAGCCTGGGAGAATATCGTGGTCTTTCGTCCTAAATTTGAACGTGTTGAAACAAACCCGCAATTTGTGCAGGTGGTTTCTCCGACAGAGACAGTACTGCTGGTATCTATGGATATACGGGTAGATGATATCGGGGGGACGATCCAGTTCATCCTGCCTTATATAGCGATGGAGCCGATTTTGGGCAATTTTAGCACCAAATATTGGTTTGAAAAAACATCCAGGGTGTATAGCGCCAATTTTCAAGATCGTATCAAAGAGCAGATAAAATCAGTCAAAATTCCTATCCGCATCATTCTCGGCGATGCCTTCATTACTGTCAAAGAACTGTTGGACCTGCAGGTCGGAGATGTTGTCCTGTTGAACAGGACAACCGGGGATGACCTGGATGTCATGGTGGGTCCTTCACAAAAATTTTTCGCACGTCCAGGATTATCCAATGATCAGGTCGCTGTCAAGATTGTTGGTGTAAAAGAAGAAGAACCACTACTGGCAAAGAACGGCGCAAACAACGCCTGACTCCTTTTCGATGTTCAAGGCTCAAGGTTTCGAGGTTCGACGCTCAAGGTTTCGAGGTTCGACTTTGATGGGCATTGTCAATGGCAATGCCTTTATTATTTAGCTTCGAGATTCCTCGAGCCCTTTTGTTTTATCAGTCAACAGTCCTAAAGAATGCAGCAGGATATCCGATGTATAGGTTATGATGCATCTCTCTTTGAAAATTGCGAAGCCGTTGCGCAGCATGAGCAATAGCAATTTCATCCCGAAGAGCGCCCTGCAGAGGTCCTAAAAAAATAATATTTTTTTGTCAACAAAGCAGGAATTACAAACCTTCGGTGGAATGTATAACCAAAACAGACTATTCGTTATGTTTTTAAAAAGATGTGCGACTTAGGGACTAAGATGTTTATCTCGGCGCTAGGGTCTAGGATAAAAGAGTGTAAACAGTAGCGCGATTCGGGAAATACAACATGGAGGGCAGGCAGATGGCCGAAAAGAAAATAGATTCGGAAAAGGAGAATGCTTCAG
>Ga0224558_1004854_pt1 | contig 10205 bp, 6 predicted proteins | sample 714S32024metaG_FD_180682 | JGI IMG/M metagenome (GOLD analysis project Ga0224558, IMG submission 180682) | Peat soil microbial communities from Stordalen Mire, Sweden - 717 S3 20-24 | ecosystem: Environmental > Terrestrial > Soil > Wetlands > Peat | place: Sweden: Norrbotten County, Stordalen... | reverse complement strand
ACCGCCGAGCCTCTGCCCTTCGCCGGTATCAGCGGCGACGCAAACCCCGGGCCCGAGAACGGAGCCAGGTTCGACCCCGTTCCCGCCGTCCGTCGCCCGCCGCGCCCGCGCGCCAACAAACTCGTAAGGAGCCGGCTGCCCCACCCTTGCGTTTTTTGCAAGGGTGGGATTCCGTCGTTTCCAATTGACCCTGAGGCAAACTCCCGCACCGACACCTCTCCCACCCGGCGCATAGCGCCGCGCACCGTCTCCCGAATGTTCATGATCTCCCCGTGTGGCGCGGGTGCCCTCGCCCGCGAAACTCTCAACCCACTAACGCGCGTTCCATGGGAACAAAGCCCCACCGCAACCTACTACGTGCGATCCAGGCCACGTTCAATATGTGTCATCCTGAGCGGGTAACTGCAAGCAAAGCGCAGCAGTTACGGAGTCGAAGGACCCCGACTCCTCCGACTAACCCTGGCTGCCTCAAGGCATTCTTCCCCAAATGCAAACGGCACAGCTTTCGCTGCGCCGCTTGTCGATCCCGGCCCGAATTACCTCTGCAATCTAACCTCTAACCTCTCCCCGCACCCGCTCCGCAATCTCCCCCATCTCCCCCACGCTCCGCACCTCAACCTCATTTGCCCGCAGCATAGCAATCCCCGAAGCCACCTCGCCCCGCGCCCGCAGAGCCTCTTCACTAACAATCGCCGTCATCAGCGCTTCTTCATCGCGGCTGCGCATTCCCGATTGAATCCGCCCATACCGGTACGCCAGCGTTACCGCCGGCTCCCGGCTCAAATTCAGCGCCAGCCCCTGAAACATCTTCAGCGACTTTGCCAACCGAAACCCAAAGTCCACGCGAAACGGATCGTTCTCTCCCGTAAACTCCTTCATGTTCAGATCGCGCTGCAGCATCTCCAAAACGCCCGCCTCCGCAAACGCGTCCTGCATTCTCGAAACGATCCCCATCCGTCCCATCCGCCCGCGCTCGTGTGGGGCGGGCATTCCTGCCCGCCCCGGCGCCAGGTAATCGCGCTCCAAAACCACCATCTCCGCCGCCGGATCTTCCGCCACCAGAGCCTTCACCGGCCCCACGTCAAACACCGCTCCAAATTCCGACTCCAGCATTCGCAACAAATCCGCTCGATTCCGAATCTCCTTCAGCCGCCCCCGCACCCCAGCTTCCAGCCTCTCCAGAATCTCCACTTCAATCTCCGGAGCAAAGCACTCCACCCTCTTCCAGTCCCGAGTAAACCGCACATCCGCAAACCGGGGTCCGTGCTGAGCCCGAGTTTCGTCAGCCTCAAGTCGCTCTTCCTGATGGCTGATGGCTGACGGCTGATGGCTGATCCCTGACGCCTGCTCGCCGACGCCTGCTTCTCCCTCCGCCTCCAGCACCACCACCCCCACGGTCATAAAATCATCCCGCAGAGCATGCGGCACCAACCGCAGCAAAAGCAGTTCGCACTGTTTCTTCTCACTCATCAATCAGCCATGAGCTTTCAGTTGTCAGCCCTTAATTCCAGTCTTCGCATGGCAAAGGTACTGAATGAACCCGGTGAGCATTCTCTTTGTTTCAACCACCTGCTCAGAAAGCAACTGACCACTCTCCGCAGCCAGATATCCCAGATCTCGCGATAACAAAATGTGATATTCCAGCTCACTCGCAGAGCCCATTGCTATCTGCAAGAACCGCGCAAACTCAGGCCGCGAATTCTTACCCGCACCCTCAGCGATGTTAGCCCCGATCGATGCCGCCGCCCGCCGAATTTGGCTGGTCAGCCCATACATTTCTTCCCGAGGGAATGATGGCTGACGGCTGATGGCTGACGGCTGACGCCTAACTCACGCATCTTCTCTCCACTCCGGAAACGGCCGCCTCGGCGACGACCGAAATGCCTGAATCAGCTCCCGCACCATCGCCCGCCGCTCAATCAGCCGCGTCACCAGCGCCTCCAGCTCATCCCACGACTCCCCATACCACGCCGGAGGTATCTCTCCCGCCACCCGCCAAATCGCATCCTCCTCCAGCCCTTCAATCCGCGACAACCACGGCTCAAACGAATTCCATCCGCTCACCCGCGCATATACTTCGTTCCGCGGATAAACCCCCCGCAAAGGAAAATCCGGAAACGTCCACTCCCCCGCATTAAAGCAATATCCCTGATCGATAAACGACGCCGAATACTTCCGCTCCCGCATCTTCCGCCAAAACGCCGCCTGCCGCCCGTCCGCGTTACACGTCCACTTATCCAGCGCCAGAATCCCCGCAAACGTCTCCAGGTTTCGCACCCGCTCCAGCATCTCCGGAGGCAGGTAATCAAACACCTGCCCCTCCACCGGATTCACCACAAATCGCGACCCAAACTGCAGCCCCGCCTCCACCCGAATTTCCTGATGCCCCAGCACAATCGATAACTCGGGAGTATGCTCCACCAGCCAGCTCGAAACATCCACCACTTCCGCCGCCGGAACCGGCAGCCCCACTCGCTCCGCCAGTCGCGTCGCCAGGAACTCATTCGCCAGCACCCGCTCATGCTGCGGATTATTCCGGAACTTCACCACATAGTAATGCCCATCCTCGCAGCGCATCAGATGCCCCTGCGCTCCGCCCCTCATCCGCTTGATATGTTGCACCGCCTGCGTCGGCATCTACTGCGCACTGTAGTCCCCCCCCTCACACCCCGCCGTGACGCCTGCACACCCATTTTGTTCACTTTTCTCCGCTTCTTCGGAGAGGGGCCTTTACCTCTGCAATCTGACCTCTAACCTCTGACCTTCTCCTTCGCCTTCTCCCCCGCCGTCTCCTCTCGCACTGCCAGTGCAATCCCCAGAGCCATCACGCAATCGTCGTGCGCTCCCGGCGCCGCCTCCGGACGTCCGCTCGCCGTCCTCACAAACGTCCGGCATTCGTTCCACAACCGCGCACTCGGAAACAGTTCCGGATTTTCCATCAACACCGCGATCAGTCTCTCCACCATCGCCGGACGGCTCACCGCCGACGTCAACCACCCGTTCCAGCCCTTTTCTTGATAAATCTCGTGATAGTCCGATCTCTCCAGATGCGCCAGTACTCCCGACCCATGGTTATTTCTCTCAACCGCAATCAACGCCGAGTTATACAACTTAGCTAACTCTACCGACTTAGTCGCTGTCTCTTTGTGAGAGAAATGTCCATGCATCTCCGCGCATTGCATTCCCGTCTTTCGATCGATAACTTGTGCGCACGTGTAATCGCCCTTCACTCCTCCACCTGCCGGGTCCACTCCGATCACATACCTTCTTCCCGGCCGCGGAGGCATCCACATCGCCAGTCTTCCGTTATCCTTCCTTTCCAGCGGCTCTCTTGCGTCTGCCAGCGCCTTATCCACGATCTCTAACTCGAACACACACTCTCCCGAAGCCCGGAAACACCCAACTGCATCCTCGGCAAACTCCTGCGGAGCCAGTCCTCGCAACGATGCCCACTGTTGCCGCCGCCACGCAATCTGCTCCACGGTCAGCCCATTCACCCGAGCCAGCTCCGCCTCTTCCGGAGTCATCTCAAACCCCGGCCCTACCTCGCTCCGATAAGTTCCTTCCCACCACCAGGGAAAGAAATGTTGCAGATATCCCATCTCCTCCGCCCGCTGCCACTCCTCGTAAAACGATCCCCAGGCCCCGTTCGCCGTCGACTCCAGCACGATCTCCCCGCCCGGAACCACCGCCGCTCGCAACGATGCCAGCGCCTCTTCTCCGTCCCGCCCCCACCGCGACACTTCCGTGCAATGCAAATTCTGGATCGTCCGCCCCCGTCCCGCATTCTCGTCCGCCGACGCCACCGTAAACTCGCTGTCTACATGCGGAAACACCAGCTCCCGCGCGCTGCAATGCGAAGTCTTCAGCGGACCCCTCCAACAGTCCTGTAAGTTGTCCCAGAACCGGTGCACAATCCGGAAAATTTCCTCCGCCGCCTCCCGGTCATGCGCTACCAGCATCGTCAGCGTCCCCGGCCGCGTAATCGTCTGCACAAAAAAGCGCGCGGCAATGTAAGTCGTCATCCCCACCTGCCGCGCCTTCAGCACAATGTTCCGCTTCGACTTATGATCGTCGCATGCCCGCGAATACGCCTCCTGCACTGAGTTCATTCCCAGCGACTTAAGGTCACCCAACTTAGTCCGGATCTTCAAGTGTTGCTGAAGCCAAACGTCCCCGTGCGGCATCTTCCAGACTTCCGCTCTCCCCGGAACCTCCCGCCAGTAACCCGGATTCCGAGTAGGCTGGTCCAGCACCTTCCCGAAATCGATTAGCCAGTTTAATTTGCCCTTCCACCCGTCATCCTTGTCCTCAACCTGCTCCTCAACCGAACTGCCGCCCGGCTCCACGTAATCCATCTCGTCCCGCCGGAACCCTACCTTGCCCTCCAGTTGGTCCGTCATTCCGTCATGCTCGATAGGAGTTAGCTTCTCTTCCGAACTCTGCCATGTTTCCCACTTTCGCCCCGTAGCCCGATCCCGCCCCGAATTCCCCTTGCCGACCGTCCCCAACTTCTGTTCTTTAGACCGCATCCCTGATCCGCGCTACCCGTTTTAAATTTCTCATCACTACTCGATGGTCTCGACTGTCGCGCTATCTCGACCGTAGCGCCGGCATCCTGCCGGCTGTCGCGAGGGCGTCCCGCCCTCGCCCTTCGAAGTGTGGCGCGGGTGCCCCCGCCGCCCGCGTCCGTGTGGCGTGTGGCGCGGCCGCTCCAGCCCGCGTTCTTCCCCTCGATCAGAACCCGCAAGAACCTTACTGTCATCCTGAGCAAAGTGAGGCGCCTGCCGAACGGAGTCGAAGGACCCCTACTCCCTCAACCAATCCCTCGCCCCCGCAGGGAGTTCTCCCCGTGCACTCTGCCTTCGCAGGAGTAGAATCGTCCACATCCATGCGTGCCTGCGCACTAACAATTTGTCGCCGTAGGCGTCGCGACCGCCCTTCTCGTGTGGGCATGCTTTCGCGTGATCCGCGATGCCGAGAAAATGCAAGCGCAGCAACGATGACTCCCGCGCAGCGAAGGACCTATGCATCTCGCTCGCTGATGGCTGATGGCTGACGGCTGACGGCTCTGACCTGCCCTCAATGCCCCGCGCTCACACTCTCCGGCACATACGCGTACGCCCCCATCTCCCAACCCGCCGCAAACAAATTCCGGTTAATTCCCATCAGATCGTACTGATAAGTCACTCCCAAATTTAGGGGCGGGTTCGGAACCGGAGAATTCGCCGTAGGCCGAAAATCCGCTTCCACTCCCGAAGACGGGCAAGCGTAATAACTCCCAGCTATATATCCGCTTGGTGTGACATCGTTCGACGAGCATCCCAGCAAGAACTCCACCATCTGCGTGTTCGACTCCAACGCAGCCCCGCCCTGCACCAGCGCATCCGCGAAATTCGTAACTTCATCCGGCCTCAGTTCGTTCACATGCCAGAAATACCCAATCGGCCGTCCCCACAGCGCATTCTTGAACAGATCCTGGCTCACCCGGTTCCGCATCTGCTGGTAGCTCAACCCCTGATAATTCGGCACGATCCCCTGGCTCAAAATATTCAGCACGTCATATCCCGAAGCCAGTGTCGTATTCGCCCCGCAACACGGCTTCAAACTCCCCGTCCCGCGCACACCCGCATATCCCAGTCCCGCCGCAATCCCTTCCGTCACCGGATCCTCGTACGTTCCCGGCATCACGTACACGCGCTTCGATGGCAGGCCCGTGAAATTCAAATTCATCCACGCCTGCGCCCAGCTCATCTCATCGCTTTCCAGATAACCTTCGTCGAAATCCAGATTCACCGCCGCTGCCTTGATGTCGGCAATGCTCACGTCCGCCAGCGAATAAGCGTGTGCGCTCCCTTTCGCCAGCGAATCCAGCGATGCCTTTCCGAAACAAGATGCCGGCAGCGCCGCCACCATCGTCCCAACCAGATTGATCTGGTTTGCCCCCGCCGTTCCATTCGGCGCAACCGGCGTCAAATCCCACACGTGATACGCGCACGCATCGTACGGCGTCGGATTCATGATCAGGCAATCATTGCTCGGGCAGCCCGTTCCCCCGCTATGGCTGATCGTCAACGAAACCGTATTCGCCACCGTCCCCGTGTACTGCAATCCAGTGATCGCATGGCAGGGAATTGTCGTCGCCGAAGCCGCGTACTTTGAGGAGCCCGGATCGTCGCCGCAATTCGCCGCCGGCGGATCCCAATACTCATGCGAAACCGAATGCGTATTAATATCCCACCCCGTATTGATCCACCCTTGCACTTCGCCCACAATCGCCTGCGAGTAACTCCCGCCCGCAACCACCGCAATCGAAAGCGGCACCGCTCTCGTCTTCACCATCGGAAGCAGCGAATTAATATAAGTATCGCTATATTCCACCAGTCCTGGATCGTCATAAGTCACCGTCGTATATGCTGGCCACCGCCGCCACTCCCGGATCCACGGCGGCGTTTCCGCACCTATGTTGTGCGTCCCCGCCGCCGGACCTGGCGCGCCCGAAGTATCCACCGTCAGCGCCGTTGCCAGGTTATTCGCATACAAGTGGCAGTAGTCATAGCTGACCGCCCCACCCGTATTGTCGACAATCCCGTAAGCCCGGTTCCCATATGCCCGGCAATTCTTGATCTCGAACGCGCACGTCTGCGCCGTGCATCCCTGCCCGCCCGCCGCAAACTCGTATCCCGTATAGTTCATGTTCGCGTCGGTGTTATATAGGTGAATGTCCACCGCAGTTCCGCTCGGCTGCACATAAAACCCCACTGGCACCGTCCTGTTTTCCACCTCGCTGTTCGCCGCCATATTCGCCAGCCACAAGTGATCGCTGGCTCCTTGCACCTGCACCCCATATCCCGCAAACCAGTCCAGCAGCAAATGCTGCGCGACAATGTACTGCACCCCATTCAGGTTCAACATGGTGGTCGGCGAAACGATCGGCACCACTTGCCCGTAAAACTCCGGAGGCTTCACCGTGCTCCCGCAGCCGCTGCAGTTCACATAAAGCAGTTGCGTGGTTGAATCAAAAAACCAGTCCCGATCCTGTGCGATCCCAGAAACCGATCCAGCCGCGTTCCCCCAAACCGTCCCGAAGCGCACAAACGCCATCCCCGCCAGCGGCTGCGAAACGCAGCTGTACTTGATTCCATTGCTCGGGCAAGGCACGCAGTTCCCGCCATCATTCGGGCAGTTATCTCCCCCGCCGCCATCGTTGTCAAACAGCGGCTTGCTGACCCAGACATTCCCCGAATACACCGACCAGTAAGCATCCCCAATCGGCAGATACCCCGTAAGATGTGGAGGCGCTCCCGCATTAGTCGCCCCCGAAGCCGATCCATCCCCATTGAAGCTGTCAATGGTGATCGGGTTCCCGCTCGCTCCCGATGAAGTCAGCGAGAACCCCTCATGCCAGGTGCACCCCCGCTTAAAGTAAATAGCGTCCCCGGAAGCGAACCCCGGATTAGCCGAATGCAGAGTAACCTCAAGCGGCGTCCTCCAAGCCTGCCCCTGTGTCCCCGAATTCCCATTCGACCCAAGGTTGCAGTCCACGTAGTAATTCGAGGCACACGCCGCCCCAACTCCCAAAAGGAGTAAAAAGACAATGTGTTTAATCATGTCAGTCTTAAGTGTTCCCCGGCGTTTGTCAGCCGCGAACCCGCGCAAGAATACGGCCCACGGCGCTACAGGCTGTGGGAAAACTCCGCGTTTGCAGTTGATTTTGGGTGGCGCAGCGCTTCAGCGCTGCGATAAACCTTCCCTTTTCTCGCCAACGGCCTTAGCCGCTGAGGTCGCGCATACGGTTTTTCAGGATACTCTTCCGCCCTCGCGCACGTGGTCGCCACGGATCGCTCCGTCCACTTGCTCTTCCTGATGGCTGACGGCTGATGGCTGAAAGTTAGTTCTGCATCTGATACGTCACCACCGCCACAATCCCCGCCGGACCAGTCGTGCACCCCGATCCCCCCGTAGTCACCTTGACCCGCAAATACTCACCCAACGCCAGGTTCGCGCTCCCCGTCACCGCGCTATAAAAGTTGCTCCCGCTAGTCATCGGAATGGAATAGCTCCCAACCTCAACGTTCGCCTTCCCGTCCCAGACCTGTACCGTCGGATAGGTAGTACACCCCGCCGGAGCCGTGCTGGCCGCCAGATCGAATCCAGTCACCGTAATCCCCGCAGGCAACGTCCAATTACAGTAACTAACCCCACTAGTCGTAGCTCCCGCCACCGGACATGTCCACGCCAGATACATCTCATTCTTTACATAAGCCGTAGTCGCCAGCTTCGCGCTGTTATCTCCCGCGCTCAGTGTCGTAGCCGTCGTCCCGTTAGGAAGCGCCGGCGTCCCACTCAAGCCACCCGCCGTCCCCGTAGTATTCGCCGTGTTATTAGGAATATCCCCACTAACCAGCGCAGGTAACTGCGCATGCGGCAAAGTCCCAGAAGTAATATTGCTCGCGTTCGTAGTGTTAGTCGTCGCCGACGCCGCAAACACCATGCCGCCCGTCTTAGCGCAGCTAATCGCTCCCGCGCCGCTCAGCGAGCAGTCCCCGCTCATACTCTGCGGCGCATAAGCCGTCGCCCCCGCGTTCCCCACAAGAATCTGTCCCGTCCCCGGCGCCGTATTCGGCACCACCGCCGCCACCGTCTGCGCGTTATTCGTTACATTCCCCAACCCGACCTGCGCCGCCGTATAATCCCCGCTCTGCGCCGCCACGATGCCGGTCCGCCCAAACACGCTCGTCACCGCCCCGCCACTCGACGGCATGCACGACCCTCCGCCCGCCAACTGGCAGTGAAACGTCCCATCCGATCCCACGCCCAGCGAGAAATCCATCCCCGACGGCACGCTAGCCGTAGTGTTAGTCCATTCTTTCCCGGACCACTGCGTCGGGCTATTGCTCGTCTGATTGATGTTCCCCGCCACATTCAAATTCCCGTTGACCGTGACGTTATTCAGAAACGTAGGACTCCCAGCCCATCCCAAGGCACTAACCATCGTCCCATCGGGTTCTGTTACCACGCCGCTAAACGTCGGAGACGCCAGCGGCGCCGCCCCACTTACTTGCGAAACCGAGTAATCCCCACTCAGCGCAGTCACCGCCCCCGTGCGTCCAAATACGGACGCAACTGCCCCGCTCGGCCAGGAGGTGATACAACTGGCGCCAATGCAGAACTGGTGACCGTAAATTGTCGCTGGTGAATAACTCGACGTGCCGATCATGTATGTGTTGTCGGTGTTAGGGTAGAAGGCATACGGCGAACTCCCCCCGAACGTCCAGCGCGCGCTCGGGATCGTACCCGTAGCGACCTCCACTCCTCCCGCCGCGCCGCCCCCCGAACCAAACGCACTTCCAATCTGCCACGCACCCTGTAAACTGTCCCAGCCAAACTGCAAGCGGCTGTAATTCGTGGAATTCGCATAGGAGTGGTAAATCCTGAACGTCTGCGAGTTCCCGCCATTCATCTCCTCGAGCGTATCTGCCGGATCGTTGCCCGTCGAGTCCTGCGTGAACAGGTTCGGCTGGCCGTTACCCAGAGTCACCGCAGAACCGTTATTGTCGATATACTTCGCGACGTGGGCGGTACTATCGAACCATAACTGCCCCCAATTGGCGATGCCCGCCGGCTGCTCCGTCTCCGCCATCTGAATCACATCCGGCGTCGTGCAATTTGCATTCCCATTCGCCTGGATTCCCGTCGCGAACGATCCGCTGCATTGTGTCGGGGTCTGCGCCAGCGCCAGCGCCGTCCCCGCCTGCCCGCTGATATTGGAACTGGTAAGTGCAATCTGCTGGGTCGTGCCGCCAATGTCGAGGACCGGCATGCCGCTCCTCGTATCTATACCAATACCACCAACGGCCGGAACGTATCCGCTCCCTTGCGGCAGTACTAAGTTGCCAGCCACACTTACTGTATTTGCAAAAGTCTTGGTCCCGCTAATCGACTCATTGCCCGTGTTATGAACAACCATTGCATCCGCCGCCGCCCCCATTACCTGAGAAACGCTGTAGTCTCCCGTCTGCGCTGTCACCACTCCAGTGCGGCCAAACACCGAACTGATCGCCCCACCTCCACCGCCCGATCCGCACGGACTGCCCGTGGACCCGATCAAACCCGCCGCCACGTTCAAACACCCGTCGCTGAGCCCGGAAACTGTCATGCTCTGGTCGAACTTAACCGGCACATTGAACTCCTTCAACGCACCG
>Ga0224558_1004853_pt1 | contig 10205 bp, 9 predicted proteins | sample 714S32024metaG_FD_180682 | JGI IMG/M metagenome (GOLD analysis project Ga0224558, IMG submission 180682) | Peat soil microbial communities from Stordalen Mire, Sweden - 717 S3 20-24 | ecosystem: Environmental > Terrestrial > Soil > Wetlands > Peat | place: Sweden: Norrbotten County, Stordalen... | reverse complement strand
CCTCGCCGAACCCAGCCTGGCACCCAAAACCGCCGAGCCACTGGCCCCCTATTCCTCCAACCCGGCCCCAGACCGTCCCGCGGGCCGCGCCGGACCCTCGCCGGATCCTCGCCGTAGTACCCTCGATCCGGATCGAGGGTACTACGGCGAGGATCCGGCGAGGGTCCGGGGAGGTTCCCATGTATCTCCCCTCCTTCCATAGTCGGTTTAGCAATTGTAACTGAGGCTCCCGGGCCAGCCCCAGCGCGTCGGATTGTTGGCCAGACGGCGCCTTGGCCTCAGGAGGGTTCTTCGGTGATTGGCGTTGCCGTTGGGGTTGTCTGCTCGATTCCAACCACACCAAAAAGCAATTCTCATTTTGTCTCGTTGGTAGGGCGCGTCACTCCGTGCGCGCCGGTCCTGGGGCGCCTGCGAGCGAACGGCGCGCACGGAGTGACGCGCCCCACCCTACGAACCATCCCCGTACTGAGAATTCCTGCAAACAAAAGGAATCTCTTGTCAGGCGGCGGAAGGAGAGCTACAACCGGTGCGGCAGGGTTAGAAGGAAACCTGAGCACAAAGTGGAGTATTACGCGCATACGGCGGTGAGATCGGATGGGACGCCAGACCTGGATACGGCGAAGTGGCAATTGTTGTGCATACACCTTCGCAATGTCGCGAAGCTGGCGAAACGGTTTGCCGCCCCGTTGGGTCTAGGTGACGAAGCTTGGTTGGCTGGGTTGCTGCATGACTTGGGAAAATACGCAAAACGGTTCCAAGCACGGCTCCGGAACGCGGCGATTCGCGGAATCAACCATTGGGCCGCCGGCACTGTGCATGCTGGCGAGACGTTGAAACAACTGGCCGTCGCCTTCGCCGTGGAGGGACACCATGCCGGCATCCCGGCACTGGACGGCAACGATAGTCTCAAGCAGGTGGTCAAGCGCAGAGCCGACGAGAAAGCCTGGCAGGAATGGACTGGCTGTGTTGAATCCGTCTCTGAACTGCTCGACCGGCAGCGGGAAAGCGACGGCATCCAACTGCCCGGCCTCCCGCGTCGTGGGGTGAACGACCGTTTCGCCGAGGCGCTCCGCACGCGGATGTTGTTCTCCTGCCTGGTGGACGCCGACTTCCTCGACACCGAGGCACACTTTAAACCGCAGACCACAGCGCAGCGTGCCTTCCCGGCACTCGAACCGGGGCGAGCATTGACCCTCCTGCGGGATCATCTGGCAGCCAAATCTGGCGACGGTGAAGTCAACCATCGCCGCCGCCACTTACTCTCTGATTGCCTAGCCGCCGCCGCGAAGCCTCCAGGCCTGTTTACGCTGACGGCACCCACCGGCAGCGGCAAGACTCTTAGCTCGCTCGCGTTTGCCCTCCAGCACATCGCCACCCACAACGCCGCTCTCGGTGCCGATGACCCGCGGCGGCTCCGCCGAATCATCGTTGTCATCCCTTTCACCAGCATCATTGAGCAGACAGCCCATGTTTACCGGGACCTGTTCGAGCGGGAGTTTGGGCCTGACTATGTGTTGGAGCACCACAGCGCGGTGGCCCCGCGGGAACGCCTGGAGGATCAAGGCCGTGACGCCGAGGAAGAACGGCTTCGCCGCGCCCGCCTTGCCGCTGAGAACTGGGCGGCGCCACTCGTCGTCACCACCAGCGTGCAATTCTTCGAGAGCCTGTTCAGCAACCGCCCCTCGGACTGTCGCAAGCTCCACAGCATTGGGCGCTCCGTCGTCCTGTTCGATGAAGTGCAGACTCTGCCGCCGCGTCTCGTCCCCTCGCTCCTATCCGCCGTGCGGCTGCTGACTGACCTCGAAGGTTCTTACGGCGCCACTGCCGTCTTTATGACCGCCACGCAGCCCGCATTCGCCGCTGCTGGCAAAGCCTTGCCCTACGGCTGGAATCCGGTGGAAATCTCTTCTGAGCCTGAAGCGATGGCCGAAGCGTTGCGCCGCACGCGTATCGAACTGCCTGCCAGGGACGAATCCACTTCTTGGGACGACATTGCCCAGCGTTTGCTCTCCAACTCGCAATCGCTCTGTGTTGTCAACACGACCAAGGACGCCCGGCAACTCTTCCAACTGGTGCGCTCCCGTGCCAATGAGGGCTGTTTCCACCTTTCCTCGCGCCTCTGTCCGGCACACCGGTGGGAAAAGCTGGACGCCATCCGCGGCCGCCTCCGCGACGGCTTGTCCTGCCGCCTCGTCTCGACCCAGCTCATCGAAGCCGGGGTGGACGTGGATTTCCCTATCGCGTTCCGTGCGCTCGGGCCGCTGGACTCGATCATCCAAACCGCCGGGCGCTGCAACCGCGAGGGCCGCCACGCCGAGCCGTGCCCGGTCGTTGTCTTCCGTCCGGCGGACGGCGGCCTGCCACGCGGAGCCTATGGCATCGCCAAATCGAAAACGGAGGAGTTTCTCGCCCGCCACCCGAACGCCAGCAAGGAGCTTCATCTGCCCGCCTTCTACGCGGCCTACTTCAGTGAGCTTTATGGCCTGCTCGGTCCACAATCCCGCCAGGATGACCCGGTGTTCGCCGCCAGCGAGGCTCTTGATTTCCCAAAAGCTGCCGAAGAATGCCGCCTGGTCGGCGACGAGACCCGTGCGGTGTTGGTGAAATGGAAGCAAGGAGAAGAGCTTGCCGAGAAGCTTCGGCGCGAAAAGCACCTGACCGCCGACGAGTGCCGGCGAGCACAGCGATATTCCGTGAACATCTACCAGAGTGAATTCTTCACCGCCCAGAACCGTGGCTACGTTTACCAGCCTGCCGAAGACTGGGACTTTTGGGTCTGGAACTCCGACTACAACGACGACCTCGGCCTCGGCCACCTTGACCTGACGGAACCCGTATGAACCCCCAACTGCACAACCCACCACTCACGACGCTATGACCATTCATCTCCGCACCTGGGGCGACCTCGCCTGCTTCACTCGGCCCGAAATGAAGGTCGAGCGCGTGAGTTACCCCGTCATCACGCCCAGCGCCGCGCGCGGACTGCTCGAAAGCATCCTCTACAAGCCGCAGTTCCGCTGGCAGGTCCGGCGCCTCGCGGTGAAGAAGCCCATCCGCTTCCTCGCCTTCCGCCGCAATGAGGTGAAGTCGCGTCTCTCGCCGCGCAACCCGGAACCGCTGCTGGCCGACGAGGATCGCACCCAACGCAACACGCTCGCCTTGCGGGACGTGGAATACATCATTGAAGCCAGCTTTCACCTGACGCCACTGGCCGGTTTGCCACGCCGCAAGCCACCCTCCGAGGACGAGCCGGATGGCGAGGACAGCCTTGTGAAGTACCTGGCAATGTTCCAGCGCCGCGCCGAGAAAGGCCAGTGCTTCGCCCAACCTGCCTTTGGCTGCCGCGAATTTCCCGCTCACTTCGAATTGGCGGAGGAAGCCGCCATGCAAGTCCCCACCCACACCAACCCCGACGCTGACCTTGGCCTCATGCTCTACGACGTCTTCGACCTCACGGTCTCCAAGGACCAGCCGCCGGGCAAGACCGAGAAGCCGCAGCCCCGCATCACCTTTTTCAAGGCGCAGCTCAAGAGTGGCGTGGTCAACGTGCCCGACTGGGCCGAAATGAAGAAACAACTGGGAGGTGCCCCATGATGCTTCAAGCCCTCATTGCCTATGCCGAACGTGAGAAGCTCGGTGACCCGGACTTTGAAACTGTCGGCGTCCGCTGGCTAGTCCCGTTGGATAGAAAGGGCCGGCTGGCAGGCAGTCCAATCCCACTCGCGGAGAATCCCGACGCCAAGAAGCCGCGACCCAAGCCCTATTCGCGACCATTCACCTCACCCAACGAATTGAACCAAGGAACCAAGTCGCACTTTCTTTGCGATACCTTGGAGCGATCCGCCCTATTCCTTGATCCCAAGGCGCCAGAAAAAGAGGAAGGCAGGCGCGTCCAGCACCGCTACTTCCAATCGTTGCTCGAGGAAGCTGGCGCCGCCTGCCCCCGTGAGCTGCCGCTGCTCCAAGCGGCCCTCGAGTTTCTGCGCAATGCGGATGGTGTAGCTGAACTCCATCGCCAACTGCTCGCTGCCAAGGCCAAGCCCTCGGACAATGCCCTCTTTGCCGTGGAAGGTGTCCACCTGCTCGAATCTTCCGCTCTAAGACAGTTTTGGCGCGACCGGCGCCGTCGTCTGGGGGCCCAGGCCGGCAGCCGAGACCAGCACATCTGCATCGCCACAGGGGAACTGGCCGAGACCCTCGACACAACAGAGAAGATCAAGGGCATTCCCGGTGGCCTTGCTACGGGCACAAACCTTATCAGCTTCGATAAAGACTCGTTCTGTTCCTTCGGTCTGGAGCAAGCGCAGAACGCCGCCCTTTCCGCGCCCGCCGAGTTGAAGATACGCTCCGCTCTGAACACCCTCATCGACAAGAGCCGAAGTCAGGGCCTCGTCTTCAACAACACCATTCACCTCCACTGGACTCGCCAGCCCATCCAGGAAGACCCTTTCGACCTGCTCGCCAGCGCCGACAAAAACGCTGTCGAGGCGTTACTGAAATCCATCCAGCAGGGCCAACCACCCGTTGCTTTCGAGGCCAGCGCCTACTACGCCCTCAGCCTCTCTGGCAATGGAGCGCGTATCGTTGTCCGCGACTGGTTGGAAAGCACCGTGCCTGAAGTCCAACGCCACGTCGCTGAGTGGTTTGAAGACCTTAGCGTCGTGAATCAGGAGGGACAGGGGATCAAGCGGGACTTCAAATTCGGCGCGCTCCTTTACGGCATGGTGCGTGCCGACGTGGAGGAGCTATCTCCAGCCCTTCCGACCCAACTTCTGCATGGCGCCCTGCGCGGACGTTCTGTGCCATTGCCCCAAGCGGCTCTTGCCGCCGCCCTCCGCCGTCAGCAACTGGACCAGGAAAACAAACTCAACCCGGCCCGCCTCGCCATCATCAAGGCGTGCCTGCTCCGCTCTCCAAATTCACCAAATAACAACTCCCAAACGAAAGACACAGCTATGACTGAATGCTTGAACCCTGAATCCCGCGACCCCGCCTACCTGTGTGGTCGCCTGTTCGCGGTCTTTGACCGCCTCCAATATCTCGCCCTTGGCGGCGTCAACGCCGGCGTGGTCGAACGTTACTACGCCAGCGCCAGCACCACGCCCGCGCTGGTCATGGGCCGTCTCTTCCGCAACGCCCAGTTCCACCTGGCTAAAGCGGACGGTGGGGTCGCTACCAATGTCGCCAAGGATTTTGAGGCCATCGCCTGCGCGCTCGGGGACCAGTTCCCGGCGTCGCTCGATCTCGAAAGCCAGGGACGCTTCGCTCTCGGCTATTATCACCAGAAGGCCGATTACCGCCGTCGGACGGCGGAACGGAAAGAACAAGCAGCCACCGAAACCAAGAACTGAATTCCACAACTCGCAATCCTTAACATTCAACAACTACATGAACAATCGCTACGACTTCGTTTATCTCTTTGACTGCAAAGACGGCAACCCCAACGGTGACCCCGATGCCGCCAACGCCCCGCGTATTGATCCGCAGGACATGCACGGCCTTGTCTCGGACGTGTGCCTTAAGCGCAAGATTCGCAACTTCGCCCTCCTCGCCAAAGGAGGGAAAGAACCTTTCGACATCTTTGTGCGGCAAGGGGGAGTCCTCAACCCACTAATCCAGAAAGCTCACGACGAGCTAGGACACGACGTGGATGCCAAGAACAAGAAGGCGGATCGAAAGCAGGTTGCTGCTGCAAGGGAATTGATGTGCAAGCGGTATTTCGATGTCCGCACCTTTGGCGCGGTCATGTCGGTTGGGGCAAACGCTGGCCAAGTCCGCGGCCCAGTCCAGATCAGCTTCAGCCGGTCCATTGATCCCATTCTGCCGCTGGATCTCAGCATCACTCGAATGGCAGTCAACGAGGCGAAGGATGAGGACTCGCCCAACCAGACAATGGGCCGCAAGAACCTCATCCCCTACGGCCTCTACCGTTGCCACGGCTTCATCAGCGCCCACCTCGCTAACGAAACCGGCTTCACCGACGACGACCTCGCGCTCTTGTGGCAGGCGCTCGCGCAGATGTTCGACCATGACCGTTCGGCTGCGCGTGGCACCATGGCTCCCCAGAAGCTCATCGTGTTCAAACACGCCACCGCCCTGGGCAATGCCCCCGCGCACAAGCTGTTTGAGCGGGTCACAGTCGCCCGCAAGCCGGGTGTGGATGCCGCGCGTTCCTTTGGCGACTATCTCGTCACTCTCAACCGCGACGGTCTGCCCGCCGGCGTCGAGTTGATTGAGTCGCTGTGAGCCCAGTTGAGAACATGAAACCTCAGGCTCCGGAATTGCCTGAGCCGCTGCCGCTGACTAAAGACTCGTTCTATTGCCCGCGGCGGGAGGCGTTGAAGGCTCGTGGGAACGGGTTTGGACCTTTGTGACCGTTATGGAAAGCGTCTATATCGAAACGACGGTGGTCAGCTATCTTGTGGCCACGCCTCCGGTCGGCACGCTGGCGCATCAGTGGCAGGTTTGGACCGTGGATTGGTGGCGCCTGCGGCGTCCCGGGTTTGAGTGTGTGATTTCCGCCGAACTGATGGGAATAATTGAATATGAAGGCTGAACCGATTCTCCAAGAGCTTGAGGCGGTGAAGGAACGGCTGGCAGCTCAGGCGGACGGAGACACCCAGCGGTTCCTGGAACAGATGGACGCCTGGTTCGCAGAGCATCCTCATGCCGGACCGGTCGTGAACTCGGTGGCGGAGTTGCAGGCCCGCATCCAAGCGCGTGAGGCCACCGAACCGGCCCCGCTGCCAGGCGAGCCGTACAAGGTCTATGATCCTGTCATCGCTGAGGTCCATCGCATTCGCGAGCTATTCCACATGTCGAAGCTACTCTCAGACCAGCCCATCCCGGAAAGCTCCGGTAGGAGCGCCATGTCTATAGTGATGGTGCGCGGAGAAAGCCAAGCTCCGTCAGGAGCGGCATGTATGACGCAGACAGCAGCGCCAGACGACATGCCGCTCCTAACGGAGCTTGGCTCGAGCGCGGGCGTTCGGGACTATAGACATGCCGCTCCTGACGGAGCTTTCGCGCCTGTTCCCGGTGTGAATTTGCGGGTTGAGAGATGAAGGCCCTGACTTCACTGCCTGAAGGTGCGAGTGCGCTGGAGGCGCTGCCGCTCTCGCTCCTCAACGACCTGCTCTACTGCCCGCGGCGGGCGGCGCTCAAGGCGGTCGAGGGGTGGCGCGGGTCCAATGAGCACACGGTGCGCGGGGACATCGTGCATGAGCACGCGGATTTGCCGGGGTATGAAGTGGCCAAGGGCGTGACGGTGCTGCGGGCGTTGCCGGTGTGGTCCGATCGGCTCGGGCTGTCGGGGAAGTGTGACGTCGTTGAAGCCCAAAGTCTAAAGTCTAAAGTCCAAAGTCTAGAGTCCGCAGTACGGAGTCCCGAGCCCAATGTCCAAAGTCCAAAGTCCAAGACTGAGTCAGAGCCTCCTGACGTCGGCTCCTACGCGAGCTTGGCGCCGGTGGAGTATAAGAAGGGGAGGCGGCGGGCGTTTGAGAATGATGATGCGCAGCTTTGCGCGCAGGGGCTTTGCCTGGAGGAGATGTTCGGAGTGACGGTCGAGCGCGGGGCGGTGTTTCACGCGGCAAGCAAGCGGCGGCGGGAAGTAGAGTTCACGGCTGAGTTGCGCAAATTAACGGAGGAGGCGATTGCCGAGTTGCATCGCCTGGCCGCCAGCGGGTCGGTGCCGGCGGCGGTGTTCAAGCCGGCGTGCGAGGAATGTTCGCTGTTCAAGATTTGCTTGCCCAAGGCTACCAGCGATGGTAGCCGGGCGGAGCGTTTGGCTCGGCAGTTGTTCCAAAGCTGAGTATTATGGGACTATATGTAAGGAAAGAAGTCCCGCCGCGTGAGGGCACGCGGCCTACAACATCCTGTAGGCCGCGTGCCCTCACGCGGCGTTCGGGGTTGGGAAATATCGGGGCCAAAGCGAGCGTATGGACATCCAACAAAACACGCTGTATCTGACTACCCACGGCAGCTATGTGGCGCGGGACCATCTGACGCTGCAAGTGGAGGTGCCGGTGTATCCAGAGGACCTGCCGCGCGAAGAGCGCAGCCGGGAGCGGGCATCGGACTGGCGCAAGCTGTCCATTCCGATCCACATGCTGGAATCCATTTGCGTGTTTGGCGCCAGCAGCATCAGCCCGCCGGCGCTGGATTTGTGCTGGGAACATGGGGTGGCGGTCAATTACCTGAGCGAGTTCGGCTACCTCCAGGCGCGGATGACGGGTGTGGCGGACACGAGCGTGTTGCTGCGGCGCGCCCAGTTCCGTGCCGCGGATGACTCCGGCAAGTGTGCGGCGATTGCGCGGCAAATCATCGCCGGCAAGCTACAGAACAGCCGCAATTCACTGCTGCGCGCCGCGCGCGAGACGGACTCCGCCGATGACCGCGCCCGAGTGATAGCGGCGACCGATGCGCTGTCGCGCCAAATCCACGAGCTAGGCCAGTGGACGCCTGAGGACTTGCGCGAGGCCGGGGCGCTCGATCGTTTGCGAGGCGCGGAGGGCATGGGCGGCGCCACGTATTTTGGGGTGTTCAGCTTGTTCCTGAAGCAGCAACGGGAGGATTTTGGCTTCGCGGGCCGGAACCGCCGTCCGCCACGGGACCGCATAAACTGTTTGCTGTCGTTTCTCTACGCGCTCGTGCGGCATGATTGCATTGCGGCTCTGACCAGTGTTGGCCTCGATCCGTTCGTCGGGTTCCTTCATGCGGAACGCCCCAACCGACCGGCGCTGGCGCTGGATCTAATGGAGGAGTTCCGCGCGTGGCTGGCCGACCGTCTGGCGGTGACGCTGGTGAACCGGCAGCAGATCGGGCCGGAGCACTTCCGCGTCCGCGAAGGCGGGGCGGTAGAGTTCACGGATGCGGGCCGGAAGCTGCTCATCACGGCGTATCAGCAGCGCAAGCAGGAAACGCTGACGCATCTGCTGCTGGAACAGGAGTTTCGGATCGCGCAGTTCCCCTTCGTGCAGGCGCGCATCCTGGCCCGGCATCTGCGGGGGGACATTCCGGACTACGTTCCGTTTGTTCCGAAATGAGACGTGAAGCGTGAAACGTGAAGCGTGAAACGTGAAGCGTGAAACGTGAAGCGTGAAACGTGAAGCGTGATGCGTGATGCGTGATGCGTGAATCTGAGATGAGGCGAGGGGATTGATATTGTGCTGATCCTGGTTACGTACGACGTTTCTACGGTGGAAAAGGCCGGGCAGCGGCGGCTGCGCCGCGTCGCCCAAGCGTGCGAGGATTATGGCGTGCGAGTGCAAAAGAGCGTTTTTGAGTGCCAGGTTGGCAAGATGGAATGGGTGTCGTTGCGCGACCGCTTGCTGCGCGAGATCAAAGAGGACGAAGACTCGCTGCGCTTCTATTTCCTGGACGAAAAGGCGGTCCAGCGGATCGAGCATCACGGCGTAGCTAAGCCACTGGACCTGAGTGAGCCTTTGGTGTTATGAGAGGGCGGGGGGAGTTGGGAGTATCGGGAGTTGATAGTATTGGGAGTCGATAGACGGCGGCATTATGAGAACTATTCCGCGAACCCTGAGCGGCGGCCCGGCAACCGGGAGTTCGCGCTGCCGCGGAACTGCCTCCGGCATAGAGATTTGCAACTGTTCTTTGACATCTGAAAGCCCGTTTGCGCGACAGGGATTGGCAGGTTGGCGAAAAAGGGTTAGAAAAGCCCTGTGGCTCAGTCGAAATACAGGGCCGCAGTCACCCCGCCCGCGCGGGCGGGGTGCGGATTGAAACGCGCCCAGTTGTGCCGACGAGATAAACGACTGCGGTCACCCCGCCCGCGCGGGCGGGGTGCGGATTGAAACGACTTCATCCGCCGATACTACAGAGACGCAGTCTGCCCGCGTCACCCCGCCCGCGCGGGCGGGGTGCGGATTGAAACTTTGATGAGGTCATGAAGTTCCATCCTAGCTATCAGTCACCCCGCCCGCGCGGGCGGGGTGCGGATTGAAACCTGGACAAATGCGAACGGGTAGCGCGGTTGCGGTGTCACCCCGCCCGCGCGGGCGGGGTGCGGATTGAAACATGCAAAAGGCGGCGGCGTCGAGGTGAAAAGCTGAGTCACCCCGCCCGCGCGGGCGGGGTGCGGATTGAAACAGCAATGATATCTATATGGCCTATTGCGCAAGCGTCACCCCGCCCGCGCGGGCGGGGTGCGGATTGAAACCTGGACAAATGCGAACGGGTAGCGC
>Ga0224558_1004851_pt1 | contig 10208 bp, 9 predicted proteins | sample 714S32024metaG_FD_180682 | JGI IMG/M metagenome (GOLD analysis project Ga0224558, IMG submission 180682) | Peat soil microbial communities from Stordalen Mire, Sweden - 717 S3 20-24 | ecosystem: Environmental > Terrestrial > Soil > Wetlands > Peat | place: Sweden: Norrbotten County, Stordalen... | reverse complement strand
TATCTCAACCCTACGAAAGCAAGACCTGCCAGTACTCAAATACCTCCGCCTCGCTCTCGATGGCCGCCCCTTCCTACCCCAGGCAGCATAACGAACCTGAGTAGTTACCTCTCAGGCGGATAGACGAGAAGACATTTTTCAAGCGGCAGTGACTTTATGCATCGGCAGGGAGTCTGACCGGCAAGCTGATCAGCGCGCCGCATGACGGTTGGCAAACTTGGGACGCGGCGCACGTGGCCCGTCTGGCCGATTCTCCCTGGTACACGCTCCGGCGGATGGATGAGCATACATTACGGCCCTTCCTGGAAAAGACGGCTTAACCGCAGAGGAGCACTTTAACCGCAGAGAACGCAAGGATCGCAGAGAAACCATGGGTTCCACAATCAGTTTAACCACAGAGAACGCAGTGATCGCAGAGAAGCATGGGTTCAACATCTACCGCCGTGCTTTGACAAGTTAGGTCGAGCATTTCTGTTAAGTGCGTATCTCTGTGTTCTTTGCGCTCTCTGCGGTTAATAAAATGCCGGGGTCAGTTCTTTCTCTGAAATGAGTTTACGGATCGGCATTGTGGGATGCGGCCTGATTGGCAGGCGCCGGGCGGCGGTGGCGAGGGAGGCGGGACATCGGGTTGTCGCTGTTGCCGATGTGGATGCGGCCAAAGCGGCGGCATTGGCCCAGGAGTCCGGCGCCGAGCCTTTGAGCGACTGGCGGCGACTCATCGAGCGACCGGACATAGATGCAGTGGTGGTGGCGACGTTCAACGCGGCGCTGGCGCCCGTCACGATCGCCAGCCTCGAATCCGGCAAACACGTGCTCTGCGAAAAACCGCTCGGGCGAAATTTCGCTGAGGCGGAACAAATGGTTGCCGCCGGGCGCAAAGCCGGCCGAATCCTCAAGACGGGCTTCAATCATCGCCACCACCCGGCGATACGGAAGGCGTGCGAATTGTGCCGGCAAGGCGATATCGGACCCCTGATGTTCATCCGCGCCGTTTATGGGCACGGCGGGCGTCCCGGCTATGACAAAGAGTGGCGGGCCAACGGTGAGTTGGCCGGAGGCGGCGAGTTGCTGGACCAAGGGGTGCATATCCTTGACCTGTGCCGCTGGTTCATGGGCGATTTCGCCGAGGCCTTTGCGCTGACAGGCACGTTCTTTTGGGACCTGGGCTGCCTCCCAGGCAATAGTGGCGCAGGCATCCTGCCTGTGGCCCCCTCCGGACCACAACGTTTGGAGGACAACGCTTTCGTCGTGCTCCGGGCAAAAGACGGGGGCATCGTCCAGTTCCACACGAGCTGGACCCAATGGGTGAACCGTTTCAGCTTCGAGGTCTTTGGCCGCGCGGGGTGCGTAGCCGTCGAGGGTTTGGGCGGCAGCTACGGAAGTGAGACGCTTACCGTCTCGCGGCGTCGGAACGAGGGGGGCAAGCCTGAGCAGGAAATCGAGACCTTCGCCGGGCCCGACGATTCGTGGCGGCTGGAGTGGCAGGAGTTTGTGAGCGCCATCAGCGAGGGACGCCAACCCCTGGCGAGCGGCCAGGACGGCCTGGAAACAATGAGGCTCGTCGGCGCCCTTTACGAATCCGCCCGGACCGGCCAGATAGTGAAACTCCCGATTAAGTGAAAGCCATGATCCTCATCGCGGGCTCGGGAACCCGCCTGCGCCCTCTGACCGAGCACATGCCCAAGTGCATGGTGCCCGTTGCGGGCAAGCCCGTGCTCCAGCACACCATCGAGTGGTGCCGCGGTTTTGGGATCAACGAGTTCGTGCTGAATCCCTGCTACCTGCCGGAGGCGATCACCTCGTTCTTCGGGGACGGCCAACAGTTCGGCGTCCAGATTCATTACTCCTTCGAGGAGAGTCCCTTGGGAACCGCCGGCGGTGTGAAGCAGGCCGCCCGGTTCTTTGACGAGCCGTTCCTGGTCTGGTACGGGGACAACGTCTGCCGCTGCGATCTGGCCCGGCTGTGTGAGGCGCACCGGCAACGCCGCGCCCTGGCCACAATTGCCCTGCACTGGCGCGAAGAGGTCGCCCAAAGCGGCATCGTCGGGCTCGGTGGCGATGACCGCATCACGCGGTTCCTGGAAAAGTCGCGCCCCGAGGAGGCCTTCTCGCACTGGGTCAACGCGGGGATCTATGTGCTTGAGCCGGCGGTGCAGGCGGCGATCCCGGCCGGGTGCCCCAGCGATTTCGGGCACGAAATCTTTCCTGGCCTCGTTGGTCAGGGGGCAGGGTTGTATGGGCATCGGCTTTCCGAAAAGGAGAGCCTGTGGGCAATTGACCGGCCCCAGGACTTGGCGAGGGTGGAAAAGCACTTCTCGAGGGAAAAGCTGAAATGCTGAAATGCTGAAAAGGGACTACGGGCCTTCGCCCCAACGCATAAGCTTCGGCCCCGCAGGCACGACCACTGACTACAAGACGACAGGACAACGAGACCAGAGGCAAAGGTGCTGAAATGCTGAAATGCTGCAATAGGGACTTCGAACTTCTGGCTTCGATCTTCGGCCTCCCATCTGCCATCTGCCATCTGCCATCTCCGATGCGCGATCTTCCATCTTCTATCTACCATCTTCCAGGTTCGTCCTCTGACTTCTGACCTCTGAGCACAGACTTTGGACCTCGGACCTTGGACTCCAGACTTTAGACTTTAGACTTCAGTTCCCGCCCCTCAACTCTCAACTCTCAACCATCAACTCTGAACTATGATATTGGCACGGGCACCGTTTCGGATTTCATTGGGCGGCGGGGGCACGGACTTACCGTCCTACTACTCGCAGCACGGCGGCTTCATTTTGAGCGCCGCGATTGACAAGTATATTTATATCTGCGTGAACCGCCCGAGCGCTGACCAGTTGATACGTCTTAAGTACTCGATCTCGGAGAAAGTAGCCACGGTGGACGAGGTCCGGCACGACCTGGTGCGGCCGGCCTTGAAGCTCCTTCATCTCGACCGCAACCTGGGAATCGTATCCATGGCGGACGTCCCGGCGGGCACCGGGCTGGGTTCGTCGGGTTCGTATCTCGTGGCCCTCCTCGCGGCCCTGTACGAACTGAAGCGAGAAAAGGTGCCAACGCAGGCCCTGGCGGAGGCCGCCTTTGACATTGAGGCGAACCACGCGCATCACCCGGTCGGCAAACATGACCCATACCTGGCTGCGTTTGGCGGCGTGACCTGCCTCGACATCGCCAAGGACGGGGCGGTGGCCGTTTCCACCCTGGACGGTTTCGAGGCTAATGGTCATGCCCTCGAATTCCGCAACCGGGTCATGCTCTTTTTCACCGGCCAGTCGCGGTCGAGTGGCATCATCCTCGAGCAACAAAAGCAGCAGACCGAGAAGTGCGACCCCGTGGTGGTTGACAGCCTGCACCGGACCAAGGAGCTGGGCTACCGCATCCGCGACGCCCTGATGGCCGGGGACCTTGACCAATTCGGATTGCTCCTGGACGAGCACTGGCAGAACAAGAAGTGCCGGGCCGGCCCTATAACCGACGCGAGGTTGGACGATTGGTACGAACTCGCAAAATGCCATGGCGCCCTTGGTGGCAAGATCATCGGCGCGGGCGGAGGCGGGTTCTTCATGATCTGTTGCAAGCCCGGCTGCCGAAACACGGTGCGCGAGGTGCTCGTCAACAGCGGCCTCAGCGAAATGCCCTACGGCTTTGACCACGAGGGCGCAAAGGTTCTGGTGAATATCTGAATCCTCGGAGGGCCGAAGTTACACGAGGCCCATTCTTCTCGCGTCGGTTAAGTTAGGCCCTCGTGTAATTCGGCCCTCCGAGGATGTTCCCGCAGCGCACCACTAAGTCGGATGTTGTCGGTGCAGAACATTCCCCATCCCTTTTCATCTGTGTCCGTCTGTGGTTGAACTGAACTCTGCCAGCTTATGACCTTTATCTCCACCTACCTGGACGAGGTCCAGCAAATCGTCGGCCTGCTCGATCAACCTGCCATCGAACGTATGGCCGCGCTCCTGGCGGATCTGCGGCGAGGCGGCGGGCGGCTCTTTCTCCTGGGCGTCGGGGGCAGTGCCGCTAATTGCTCGCACGCCGTCAATGACTTTCGGAAGATCACCGGCATCGAGGCCTATGCGCCCACCGACAACGTCTCGGAACTCACGGCTCGAACCAACGACGATGGCTGGTCCAGCGTGTTCGTAAACTGGCTGCGAGTGAGCCATCTCAAGGCCGGGGACATGATCTTCGTGCTCTCCGTAGGCGGAGGGAATCTGGCCAAGCAGGTCAGCCCCAACCTGGTCTCCGCGCTCCAATACGCGAAACAAGTCGGCGCGCGCATCATCGGCATTGTCGGGCGCGACGGCGGCTTCACCGCGACCGTGGCCGATGCCTGCGTCATCATCCCCACCGTGAACCCTGAAATGGTTACGCCACACGCCGAAGCCTTCCAAGCGGTCGTGTGGCACCTGCTCGTTTCTCATCCCAGCCTCAAGGCTGCCCAAACCAAATGGGAGTCCATGCATTAAAACACCGGGCCGTTTTCCTGGACCGCGACGGCGTCATCAATCGCGCCACGGTGCGGAATGGCAAGCCGTATCCCCCGGCCCGCCCGAGCGAGTTGGAAATCCTTCCCGGCGTGAGTGAGGCCCTGTGCCGCCTGCAAGCGGCCGATTTTCGGCTCATCGTGGTGACCAACCAACCGGATATCGCCCGGGGCACGCAGTCCCGCGAAGCCGTCGAAACCATGCACGAGATGCTCCGGGAGGCGGGCTTGCCCATCACCGCATTCTATGTCTGCTACCACGACGGCCCGGCGAACTGCAACTGCCGCAAGCCCAGGGCGGGCATGCTGTTGTCCGCGGCCTTGGAGCACCTCGTGGATCTGAAAGGCAGCTACATGGTCGGCGACCGCTGGCGGGACATCGAGGCTGCTCAACGCGCCGGTTGCCGGGCCTTCTTTGTGGACTACGCCTACGATGAGCCCAAGCCCCAGCCCCCGTTTGTGAGAGTAAAATCCCTGGCCGAGGCCGCCGACCGCATCCTCGGCACTTTTATACCCAAACCCATAATGCAACTGTTCAGGTAGTGGGGCGGGCGTCTCGCCTGTCATGGGGGCGTCTCGCCCTCGGTCGCACCAGCGCGGGCAAGAGGCCCGGTCCGGCAGGCGAGACGCCCGCCCCACTACCTGAACAGTTACCCCATAATGCCGGAAACACCGCTTTATACCTATGATCAACAACGTCAAGGTTAAGATATTTGCCGATGGCGCATCCAAGAACGGCATACTTGAAATGTACCAGAAACCGTACATTAAGGGCTTTACTACTAATCCCACGTTGATGCGCAAGGCGGGGATCACGGACTATCGCGGGTTTGCCCGGGACATCCTGGCGGCCATACCGGACCGGCCCTTCTCATTCGAAGTGTTTTCGGATGAATTTGACGAGATGGAGCAACAGGCCCTGGAGATCACGACCTGGGGCAGCCAGGTCTATGTCAAGATCCCGGTGACCAATACCCGCGGCGAAACGGCCTGCCCGCTGGTGGGGCGCCTGAGCCAGGCCGGCGTGAAACTGAATGTGACCGCCCTTATGACTCTCGAACAGGTGCGCCAGGTCGCTGAAGCTCTCGCCGGGGGCGCCCCTTCGTATATCTCGGTGTTTGCGGGACGCATCGCCGACACCGGCCGCGACCCGGTTCCGTTGATGGCCGCTGCGGTGCAGGTGCTGGAGGGTCTGCCCAACGCCGAGTTGATCTGGGCCAGCCCGCGGGAACTGCTCAACATCTTCCACGCGGATAGCGTCGGATGCCACATCATCACGGTCACTCACGACCTCTTGAAGAAGCTGGATCTGGTTGGCAAGGACCTGGACGAGTTCTCGCTGGACACCGTGAAGATGTTCCGTCGAGATGCCCTGGAGGCAGGCTTCCAACTCGAATTGCGCCCTAGCCGTCCGCTGGAGGTGCCAGTACGCTGACGCCCGCAACCAGGCGCCAAAGGACACAACCAACCCACGGCCCCATCGTGGAGGTTTTCCCAGCACGCGCCCAGTAACGAAGCCCGCAACCGCCGGTCCTCTTCCATCATCGCCCGCGACCTCCCAGTCGCGGGCTTTTTTGCGCTCTGCTCGAGCACGAGAGAACGCTGCAATAGAGGGTCTCAACCTAACCGCTTACGGTCCTGCGCAGGGTTTAGCCGAAAGAACGCTTGCCCAACTCACCTTCCAACTTCGCGCCCTTTGCGCCCTTTGCGTGAGGTTGTACACCCTGTGCGATGAGACAGCAGCAGACGACGGACGAGTTCTTGCGCGAAGCCGACCGGATCATGCGCCAACAGGGGGTGGTGAGGACGACGAGACCACGGGACCACTGACCACACGCTGAAAAGCTGAAAAGCTGAAAAGCTGAAAGCAGAGGGCGGCCAGGCGCACACCATCGCAACCATAACACCCCACCAACATCTTTTGCTTGTGAGTGGGACGCACGCAGGTGAACATTCAACTATGAACGAGATCACCTTCGAGGTGGAGCGCGATACCGCCGCGGCAGTTCGATTGCTTGCCCGCTGGCCCGGCGTTACACGTATCTGGCTGTTCGGCTCCGCCGCCAAAGGGAGGCCTTTGGACTGGCGATCCGACCTGGACCTGGCCGTGGAAGGCATGGCCGCCAATGATCAGGGCCGGGCCTGGGCGGAACTGGATGAGACCCTCACCCTGCCGGTTGATTTGGTCCGATGGGAAACCGCCAACCCCATCCTCCGCGACGAAATCGCGCACTGGGGAAGAGTGCTTCATGAAACCTGACGCAGCCCAACTGGCTAGCCTGGGCGCGGTAATCACGGAAGATCTCGCCGCCATCGAGCGACTGAACGTCGAACTGTCGCAATTGATCGCTTCGTTGGCTGGGCCCGAGCCGGCGTTTCGGGACATGGCGGCGGTCGCCTACGTGCTCCACAACGTCTATTGCGCGCTGGAGAACGCCTTCGAGCAAATCTCGCGTACCTTTGAGAATCACCTCACCGATCCAGCGCAATGGCACCGCGAGCTCCTGGCGAAAATGTTCCTGGAAATCCCGACTGTTCGACCGGCGGTCTTGCCGGCTGGTTTGCGTGGGTTCCTGAACGATCTGCGAGGCTTTCGCCATCTCTTCCGCCATTCTTACGACTTCCAACTCGACCCGGAGAAACTTAGCCGTCTCGTGCGCGACTGGACGGCAGCACGGCCCGAGTTGCTGGCGGCGCTGACGCGATTTCGGGACGACCTAATCGCGCGCGTCCGTGCAGAGCAATAGCCTGCGTTAGTTGGTTGGCGCCTTCAGACGAGGTTGACCGCAGATTAGAATAGAGACCTCACGCCAAGGACGCGAAGGACGCAAAGGAGGATGCCGGAACCTGACCTTCGGGTCCTGCGCAGGGTTTAGCCGAAAGAACGCTTGTCCAAACCTACCTTCCAACTTCGCGCCCCTTGCGCCCTTTGCGTGAGGTTGTACACCCCGTGCGTTGAAAAAGGCGAGGCGGGGATGAGCGGGGAGCTGAAACTCCCATGAGCGTCCATTAGCGGTTTCATGGCAGTAGGCTGAGGCCCGCAACCAAACGCCAGAGGACACAACCAACCCACGACATCACCGCACAGGTTCGCTCTGCGCGCGCCCAGTAACTAATCCCTCAATAGCCGGCTCCCTTTCATAGCCCGCGACCTCCCGGTCGCGGGTTTTTTCATTTTAAACAGAGCAGTTTAACCTCAGAGAACACAGCGCCGCAAAGCCGCAACCGGAAATGACAGAATCATGGCCGGACAGAATCATTGAGGACTGCCCCCCTGGTCTTTCTCTCTGCATGATTCTGTCCCGCCATGATTCTGTCTGCCTTGCGCATTTGCATAGGAAATCCTCGCGAAACTGAGCGATTTGGACGGACAGCACTGCAAAGAGAAACAATCGCTTCGGCAAGCGGGCGCGATCACCTGGCGGGTGAAGACAATCCCTTTCCCAAGTTCCATTCCTTGCGTTCTTTGTGCTCTTTGTGGTTAGCCAACTCCTCTTTTTGGTTCATTTTTGGGCTCTGCTTGAGCACGAGAGAACGCTGCAATAGAGGAGAAAAACGGTGGCGACGGAGTGTACTCGGAAGGGGAAATCGAAACGCGCGTGGACGAGGCATCCGGCCATCGCGAGCCAAACCAACGCTGTCAGGAGCCCGGGCAGCGGGACGCCGCGTCCCAAAAACCAATGCGCGCCTGCACCCGCGAGCAATGCCAGGAGCAAAACGAAACCGATCCAGCCCAAAGTGATGCGCGACTCGATCCAATCGTTGTGCAAGTAAGCACACCACTCCGTGTCGGGGTCGGTCCGGTAAAGATAATACAGGGATGCGAAGCTGCCGGCGCCTGAACCGAACAACGGGTAGTCTTTCGCCATTCCCTGGGCATTCTTGTATGCGGCCAGCCGTCCACTCAGGTCGGCAAGGGAATCGTCCTCGAAGCGTTGTTCGAGGGCATCCCAGCCGAAAACAAACCCCACCTGTATCGCCGCGACAAACAGCAACCCGAGGCCGACCTTCCCGCCTGTCAACCTCCCTCGTGGAATCGCGAGCATCACCACCAGTGCCACCGGTAACATGCCCAGGGCAATGAGGCTGCCGCCCCGGCTACTCGAAATCAATGGGCACGCTCCCATGAGCACAGCGCCTGCCGCCAGCCACCGATGCGCAGTGCCGCGCCGGCGCAGGCCCTCCCGGCGATCCCGGTTGGCGGCTTGCGCCGAGAGCAAGGCAAGACCCGCGCACACTGGCCAGAGTAGATTGAAATACTCCGCGGCATTGTTCCGGTTCGCATACGGCCCGAACTGGCCTTCAGACTCTCGATTGAAGCGCGGTTGAATGAGGAACAGGAGCTTGTTCGAACCCGCCAGCCGCTGCACAATCCCCTCCAGTCCCGCCAGACTGCCGGTCAGGCATAGCACCAGCAGCAGCCGCCTGAGCCGAACGGGTATCCTTCCTCCGCCCACATCATCCCTCCAGCTCCGCGTCTGCGCAGTGCCTGCACTCGTGCGCGCAGCTCGCTCATCGGCCTCCAGTTCCTCTGGCGCCATCCCACCTAACCAGTCGCGAGCCGCCCAAAAGGTGCAGGCCAACCCCAAATACTCCCAAAACTCGAACCAAGTGGCCGAGCGGTCGTAAGTGTGCGGCAGCCAGGGGACGCATTGGAAGTGTTCAAAGTCAAGCCGTTCGCCATGGAACACCGCGCGCGCGTTGATCGCGCTGGCCAGCACATAACCCAGGAACAAGATCGTCATGACGGCCAAGGCCCTAATGAGCCACCGCGAGCCGGTTGACGATGATTGCCGGTGAGATTGAGCCCATCGAGCCGGCCAGTAGCCCGTGGCCAGGCGAACAAGCCACTTCATTGCCAGCAATCCCCCCAGAACATACCCGGCGATGTTCATGACCCAGATCGCCCACTCCTGAGTAGTGCCAAACACCCAGGGGTTAAACACCACAGCGAAACACAAAACCGCCTCTGTCAGCCGTTCGCAAAAAAGGTAGGCGGACGCGGCACGGCGATGCGTTCGCCCCCGTGGTTCGCGCGAATCCGCGCCGGCCAGTTCCTGTCCACCAGGAGAGACAATTCCCGCGTCGCCTTGAAGGGACTCATCCGGGTTCATAGCCGAGGGCATCCTAATGGGCTCGGCGTTGGTGCGCAAGAAATCGCCAGCAATTCTCAGTATGGGAATGAGTCGCAGGGTAGGGCGCGTCACTCCGTGCGCGCCGCTCGCTCGCAGGCGGCTTGGCACCGGCGCGCACGGAGTGACGCGCCCTACCAACCTGACAAAATGAGAATTGCTGAGAAATCGCAGACACGTGTATGTCAGAATGCCGGTAACCAATACCCGTGGCGAAAGCACCTCCCCGCTCGCGCAGCGCCTCAGGCGTGCCGGAATCAAACTCAACGTGTGGTCTGTAGTTGGTGGTCGGAGGTGAGAGATAAGAAGCCAGTGGTCCGTAGTCCAAAGCCTCTTACCGCAGGAGGCACAGATGGACGCGGATACTTGTGTACGGATACCCCCGCGACGACATCCATTCCCCTCACCCGTCCTGCAGCCACCCTCTCCCATCGGATGGGAGAGGGGCTGGGGGCACTGCCACTGAAGTTGGGTGACATAGTATTTGCACGCATTCATAACATGCTTATAATCAATGATTTAGGTTGTACTTTTGCGCTGGTACCCCCATTAACCTGGGGATGCAAACGTTTATCCACGAC
>Ga0224558_1004850_pt1 | contig 10214 bp, 8 predicted proteins | sample 714S32024metaG_FD_180682 | JGI IMG/M metagenome (GOLD analysis project Ga0224558, IMG submission 180682) | Peat soil microbial communities from Stordalen Mire, Sweden - 717 S3 20-24 | ecosystem: Environmental > Terrestrial > Soil > Wetlands > Peat | place: Sweden: Norrbotten County, Stordalen... | reverse complement strand
ACCCAGGCGCGGCTGGCTGTGGGTACCGCTGGCCAGAGAGGACCAGGCGGCGCGCTGAGGATCGGTCAGCCTGCGCCAGCGCGAGGCAATGCTGCCCAAGGTGATCCGCACGCGCTGCTGCGCCGGCGTGCGAGGATTCTTTGGGATGGCCAATTGCCGTTCGGCCTGGCCGAAGGCGGTGTGGATGCTGACGGTGTTCCCGCGCTTGCCGCTTTTGAGGGTTTTGCCGGTTTTAGCCATGTTGCATTCGCGGGCGGCGTATTGTCCAGGCCTGCCCGCGCTATCGCGCCAGCCGTCCGGGATTGTCACCCCAATCCCGCCGACCCACGCACCGATGAAAGCACAGGCGACTGGTGTGGTGCAACACTCTTCTGTGCCGAACTTCGAAGACGGGCGTATCTCGCCAGTACCACCAGCCTGGAGGCTGGCATCTTAAAAGATCCAATCCAATGCGCCTGCCGTGCCTTGGGGCAAGTCAGCGCTTACTGCAACGCCAGCGTAGTGCGGATCATGCGGCTGACGGTGTCGGCTTCGCTGTCGGCGGAGGCGAGGTAGTTGATGACGACACAGCGGGCGGCCTTATTCCTGACCAGGTAATGGTGGTTCTGGGCTTCATTGACCCGGCCGTTACGTTCGGTGAGTTCGAGGTAGGAAACGCAGAGGCCCTGCACGCCGCTTTTGCTGACGAACTTCTGGCGCCGGAAGGAGTGCTTACTGGCCTTCGGATTGGCGTCGAACGAGGCTCGCAGTCCATCGGCCACCACTTCAGGGTCGGCGCGGTCCGCCGGCAGAAGTATGACGCGTATGACCCCCGCCTCGCTGACCAGGGTAGGCGGTTTCAGGCTGTGCGGAGCGGCCAGATCATTGGCCTGCCACTCGTCGCCCAGGACCAGCGACACGCCCGCCTGGGCAAACCCGGTCGTGTGGGGATTCGGGGCCTTGACCTTCTCGTGCTCACGCGCGCAGCCCAGTATGCTCGCCAGCAGCCCAATCGAAACTAAACCAACCATGTTCGCTCTCATGATCATCTGCCTTTGTCGTGCGGGGCGGCCATTGTCCATCTGTTTGCCTGACCCCGCATTCATGAGGTTAGATTAAGTGCAAATGCCTGTCTAGAACTATTTCTTGTGCCTTGAGGAGCGCGTTTTGCACTCCAGTGGCGCGCGGACATTCCTGTCCGCAGCCACATTCGATGGTCAAAAAGGCCAGGGAACCGGCCGAAGCACGTTGCCGCTCGGAGCTTGCATCGGACAGGAATGCCCGCGCGCCGCTCGCCTGCGGTGGCCTACTCGCGGCGCTTCCGGAGGCAGATATGCCAGTGCAGCGAGAACAGCGGCTGCAAGGGTTTCAGGCAGCGGTCGGCCCCAATGAGCAGTCCTTCCAGGAACTTCGGAATCAGGTAACGCGACGTGACCCCGCCGGAACTGAAGTAAGCGAGCCAGGGCAGGAGTTCGAGCTTCTCGACGATGAAGCCCGGGTGGCGCTCGTCGAAGAGGGCGCGGTCGCGAACGAAAATCATCCAGGTCAGGGCCTGGTTGCAGTCCATCATTGGGTCGTGCTGATCAAAGGTCCATTCCTTTGGGGCGTCATCGTAGGGCTCGTGGTGGAAGTTCTTGAAGAAGAACCGCGCAAAAGGCGTGTGCGCCACCTCGATCATGGAGATGACCCCGCCGGGAACCAGCGCGCGGTGGGCCTCTTTGAAAAAGGCGTCCACGTCGGGGATGTGGTGAAAGACATGGGTCATGAGCAGGGCTCGTAAGGTCCCGTCCGCAAACGGCAGCCGGCGGCCATCCACGACCCGCTCGGCGATACCTGGCACGACGTCCGAAGTGACAATAGCTGGTTCGAGGTTCTTCAAGTAGCTCCCGCCGCTGCCCAGTTCCAGGATGGCACCTTGCGCCGGGGCGGAGCGCGTATCCCCCAGCAAACGCCGATACCAGTCGTCGTAACATCGCTTGATCAGAGGTCGGTTGAGGATGAGCTGCCTTTGGACGTTGAAGAAATCCGGCGATCCGGGGGTAAGTCCCTTCAAGCGCGGTTCTCTGAGCCAGATCAGCATTTTTGGTCGGCGGATGGTGGGGGCAGGGGTTGCCGGGATCAAGCCCCAAGCGCGGCAAAGCGCCGCGGCGTCATCTGCACTCTGCCCGCGCCGACAGTGTCTTTCCGGCGACTCCCCGGTGATACTACGGTGAGTACCCGATGTGGATCGTGAAACCCCCTTTATAAGCAGGGCATCCTCACTACTTCTCTGCGGGAACCTGCTGCATGGCAACGTCTATGGCTAATACCGCCCGCTCCGGGGGCTGTTGGCGATTGTGGAATAGGGGTCTGGGGGCAGCAAGCGGCCCCGCGGAAAGGCTTGCTTGCGCTCAGTTTTGACGACGGTCAGAGTGAAGCTGCTGTCGCCATCGTTGGAGTAGGCGAACACCTCTGGTTGGGGCTTGGCGTCGGGTATCCGCACGCGCTTGTAATTGTCGCCCGTGAAGGTGTTCATAGCGGGAATTTCCCGCTCCTTGGCCACTTGGTCAAGTCCTTTGAAGTCTGGATGACTGTCCTACATTGGGCGCCGAGTGCGTCAGAATCGGCCAGTCACCCGCCCGGTTGCATGTTCAAGTCGGGAAGGGCTCCGCGTTGCCGCATGAAATAGCGGGGCTGCCCGTGCTGTTGACCGGTTAACCGGAGGACCTGAAATCGTCCCGCGCACGCTCACTGCAGTTCTGCCCGCGCTTGCTGCTTGCCTCCACCCATTGGTCCGAATCTGGCTAAAGCGTTCCCCTGTAAAGCACGCAAGCGACGCACGGGAAAACAAAACAAACAAAACAAAGCAATCTTATGGGTAACTCAGAACAGATGGACATGATAAACATTACTAGTCATTCACCATGCGACACGGAGGTCGTTAAATTAAACAGATCGCCGCAAGGGGTTGACTCACCCGCGCAGCGCATGAGTACATGCGGGCGCGCAAAAACCAAATTCCCATCAGTTAATATGAAAAAGATATTCGCGAGTACCCTGGCCTTGTTTTTGTTGGCATTGCCGATGCCGGTTCAAGCCATTGATTATACTACTTGGAGTGGATTGGAAAGCGCTTTCGATATGGCGTGGCTTTGGCTTGCTCCATTTACTGAGAATGGGGATATTCAAGCTCCCGCTGGTGCCGGACCACTAAGCACCACGACGCTTACTCCATTTTGTACATCATTTTCTATCGATGGCACCTTGACAGGTGGCGGTGGCGATAAGGCTGTGATTTGGAATAATGAAGCCTGCAGTTTGCAGATTTGGGGTGGCTCCAGCAGTGCAATCAGTAGCCGTGATTCGACCTCTTCAACACTTGTGAATTGGGGCACATGTACGCTGAATAGTGTGAGTTTAGACAATGGCGTAACACAGACTTATACTGGTGCGTCGCTATTGATTGGAGGCATCGGTCCCCAACAAGCCGGGGCCACATTGTCAGGCGCAAATAATATTGCAGCCGGGAAGCTCGGGATTCAAGGCACGGGGGGCACTCTCACAATCAATGGCGGGTCCATCGGCGCTGATGCGCAACTTAACATCGGCGGAGCTCATAATACATTCGCAATCCAAGCTGGTAATGTTTTCTTAAATGATTCAGCTACGGCCTTACAGGGAACTGCGGATCTTGTGGGTGATGGCGTTACAATGCTTTTATCAGGCACAGGATTTTTATCCTTCAATAATTTTACTTATCCTAACAGTTCAGGCGGGGTTTATCAGCAGACCAGTGGAACTTTGGTGTTGGAAAACTGTTCCACTATGACATTGGATCCAAGTAGCTCAATTAGCGGTGGGAGCGTTTCCATTTCCACAGGTAACACTTTGGAGATCGCGGGCGGAGCCGCAACCCTGAACGGAGCCGCAACCCTGAACGGAGGCACATTTAATAATAATTGGGTTGGCACGGTCTATTTGACTGCCGGAGTTTTAACCTTAAGCGGAGTTACAAACCAGGGCACCTTTATGCAGGCAGGAGGGAAGCTATACCTGACAAATGGTTCGATATTGACGGTGACCGACAGCACCAAGTTGGTGGGTGGGGCCATGGATATCAGCGGCGGGGCCAAGTTGCAACTCAATTACACCGGCACGGGCCAGGTTTCCTCCTTGACCTTCAATGGAGGTAGCACGCAGGCCAACGGCACCTATGGTTCCACCACCTCAGCCGCGGCCAACAAAAATGACACGTATTTTAGCGGTACCGGCACAATAATGGTGAGTTCAGTCATCACCACAGCCTTCGACTCCTGGGTGGGTGATCCCGCGCAGGGACTCACCGCCGGGCTGAACGACAGGCCATCGGACGACCCCAATCACAATGGCATATGCAACCTGTTGGAGTTCGTTCTGGGCGGGGCTCCGACGGGGGGCACGCATACGGGCATACCCACACTAACGAAACTTAACGGCACGTGGGAGTTCGCTTACGAGCGCAGCGTGCTTTCGCGGCCACCGGCCACCACCCAGATCGTGGAATACAGCAGCGATCTGACCCGCTGGACGCCGGTGACGATCCGCGAGACGAGTGGCGGCAGCGTGACCATTACTCCCGGCAGCTCGTCCGATCATGTGATAGTCACCCTTCCGGATCTGGGCACCAATGGCTTTGTCCGCCTGAAGGTCATCTATTAATCCGAGACGAGGCTGCGAACGGCACCTGCCAGGGAGTTAACCTGCGGCTTAACCTGGTAGTGAACACGCGGTTGATGCGTGAACATCACGCAGAGTAGAGAGGCAAGTGGCAACGCCGCTTCATTCAGGTACAAACTTTCCGTATGAACCGGAAAACGAGGGGCCGGCCCGCGGCAAAGCCCGCAAGTCGCAGGTCTGCCTCGCGATCTGTCTCCACGATGGCATGCATGGGTTTTCAACCAATCGTGTCCAAGCCTACAAGTGGGCGGCTGTCGCTGCCTCGCAGGGCCACTACAAAGCCAAGCATCTGGTTGAGGAATGGCAAGCATCGTTGAGTCCGAAGGACGTTGCTGCTGGCAAGGCGGCGGCGGCATTCGTGCCTCGTGACAAAAGGAAACAGGATTGAGTGGTGTCCACTATACCGCCCATCCGGCTGCAGGCAATGCCGCATTCGCGGCCGGGCTGCCAGTCGAAGGCCATTGGCGCGGCGTGCCTGAGCCGCATCGTTGTGGCTGAGGAGGCTTCCCGCCTCTCAGGCTCGACGTCGTGGCCCAAGGGCGTCAAAAGTCCGGGAGGGGCGGCTGCGGACCGGCGCTGCAGCCGTCCCTGCGGGACGAATGACTAGTCCCTACGGTGGTATTGTCGAAGTGCACTCGATTGGGGCGCCCATAGCCGTTTCAGGGGGGTGATTCAAGCTTTACAGGTCGCGGCGGCGTCGGCAGGTTGCTGCGGGTAGATGTCCTTTCTCCCGCTGGTCAGAATCTGGATTTGGGTCTCGGTCCTCGCGAGTGCGGTGGGGTGGCTGCTGTCGGCACTGGGCCAACTGAACCGAGCCGGCTATGCCGTACTCGGCTGCGTGGTGGTGGTGGGATTCTGGGCGGGGCGGAAGCTATCAGGCGGTGCGTCGGCAGCGAGGATCTTCAACTGGCGGAAGTTCCGGGCGCGGTTTCGGCGGTGGCTGCCGGCCAGCTTTGCCGGGCTGGCGTTCCTGGTTTTACTCGGGGCCACCTTGTATCCGCCCACAACGCACGAGGGCTTGACGTGCCGCGTGCCCCGGGTCTTGCATTGGCTGGCGGAGGGGCATTGGCACTGGATCATCACGCCGAACGCGCGCCTGAATGACCGGCCCTGCGGCCTCGAGTGGCTGGCGGCTCCACTGTTGCTCTTTACCCGGTCAGACCGCGGGCTGTTCCTGATCAATTTCATCCCACTGCTCCTTTTGCCCGGGCTCATCTTCAGCGTGTTCACGCGGCTGGGGGTGCGGCCGCGCGTGGCGTGGCATTGGATGTGGCTGCTGCCGACGGGCTATAACTTCCTCCTCCAGTCGGGCAGCCTGGGCAACGACACTACCCCGGCGTTCTATGCCTTGGCGGCAGTTGACTTCGGTTTGCGCGCCTGGACCTCGCGCCGGCCCGCCGACCTCTGGCTCTCAATCCTGTCGGCGGCCTTTTTAACCGCTACCAAGGTGAGCGACTTGCCTTTGCTCTTGCCGTGCGCGGTCGTGGTCTTTCCTCTGCTGTTGCTGTTAGCCCGGCGGCCCCTGGCAACGCTCGCGGTAGTTGTGCTGGCGGCCTCGGTCTCCTTTCTTCCCACCGTCGCCTTCAATATCCACTACGGCGGGGACTGGGCAGGGTTGGCGGTCGAGCACTCCGTGATTGAGATGAAACATCCGCTGGTGGGGATTTGGGGCAACGCGCTGCTGCTGTTCAAGAACCTCGCGCCGCCGATCTTCCCGCTGGCCGGTTGGTGGAACCAATCCGCACTAACGATCCTGCCGCACAGCCTGGTGGCGCCAATGGTGGCAAACTTCGAGCCCGGCTTTCATACGGTGGGGGAATTACCGACCGAGGACTGGGCCGGCCTCGGTTTCGGCATCAGTCTGCTCCTGATGATCTCAGTGGTGGCGGCCTGGTGGGTCCGCCCCGCTTCCCGGGCGCAGTGGTCCGGGAACCGGTGCATTCCGTGCTGGCTTCGACGGCTGGCGCTGGTGGCGCCGTGGATTTCGTTGTTGGCCTATTTCGTGAAGGCCGCGATGATGGACTTGCCCCGTCACCTGTCGGCCTATTACCCGTTGCTGTTGCCCTTGTTGCTCGTGGGCGCGGGGCAGGTGGTGATCGTCCGGCTCCGCTGGTGGCGGGCGCTGGCGTGCGGCGTGGTGCTGCTGGCCGTGCCGGTGGTGGTGCTGGCACCGGGCCGCCCGTTGTGGCCCGCCCAGACCATCTTGTCCCGGCTCCTGGCCTGGAAACCCAACCAGCGTTTGCTCCAGCGGGCCCTGACAGTCTATAGCGTCTATAATGTGCGCTCGGACCCGCTGGCCGACGTCCGGGCTTTGCTGCCGCCGGGGTTGAAGCTGGTCGGCTTCATGGGCACGCCGGACGACATTGACATTTCACTGTGGCGGCCGTTCGGCAGCCGGCGAGTGAAACACCTGCTCCTGGGCGAATCGCCGGAGCAGATTCGGCAGCGGCATATCCAATACGCCGTGGTGGGCGAGGTGAACCTCCTGGAAAACAGCACGACTCTGGCCGATTGGCAGAAGCGGACGGGGGCGGAATTGGAGGCCACGGCCATCGCCACAACCACCGTGTTTCAAGGGCCTCGCCATTGGTACGTCGTGCGGTTCCGCTGAATTTGATTGAGCAGGCTTGGCGGCTCTTGTATCCAATAGACTCTATTTAATCAGCCAAACCTTACTCGCATGGAAGAAAACACAGGCAACGGCGTTCTCGAAGACTTCCGCATCCAGTTCCTGGAATGCTGGCACCGCCTGCCAAACAAAGGCCTGTTCCTTGTTTTGCTGGCAGCCTGGCTGGCGCTCTTCCAGTTCCTGGGCAACTCGACGCTGGGGTACGTCAACACGCCCTCGCTCCTGACCTGGATGCGCATAATCTATGTTTCCAATCCTGATGCCAATGGGTCGGACGACAGCCATGGGAAACTAATTCCTTTTGTGGTGCTGGCTCTCTTCTGGTGGAAGCGCAAGCAATTGCTGGCGCTGCCGCTGCGGACCTGGTGGCCCGGGCTGCTGCTGGTGGCCCTGGCGCTGGGCTTGCATGTGGTGGGCTATATGGTCCAGCAACCGCGCATCTCCATCATCGCGCTGTTCACCGGCATTTACGGCCTGATGGGGCTGGCTTGGGGCCCCCAATGGCTGCGCGAGAGCCTCTTCCCGTTTTGCCTGTTCGCGTTCTGCGTGCCACTGGGCTGGCTGGCGGTGAACGTCACCTTTCCGTTGCGGCTGCTGGTTTGCCGCGCCGTGGAACTGATTTCCAGTTACGTGCTGCAGATTGATATCCTGAGGGTGGGCACGTCGTTAACGGATCCGACCGGCCATTATCAATACGACGTGGCGGCGGCGTGCAGCGGCATCCGCAGCCTGTTCGCCACGTTCGCAGTGGCCATTATCTACGCCATGCTGGGCTTTCGCACGTGGTGGAAGCGCGGCCTGCTGATCGCCGCCGCCCTGCCGTTGGCGGTCCTGGGTAACATCGTGCGCATGCTGACCATTATCATTTCCGCGGAGATCTGGGGTCAGGAGGGGGGCAACTACGTGCATGAGGGCGGACCGTTCGGGGTTATCAGCTTGCTGCCGTATGTGGCTGCATTTGCCGGCCTGCTCGTGATGGGGCGTTGGCTGCATGAACGACCGGTGGAGCCTCCTGCCGCGGCGGCCATCCCGCAGCCCACCTGAACCTGCCTTCCGGCCCCCGGGTTTTCACGCTATGGAGTCTTGGCCGAAGACCACCGCTGACGGGAGACGACGTGGATAGCCAATCATATGATTCCCCCAGGACCAGCCCTTTCGGGGACTGGCCAACTATCCTGGCCATCGCGGCGGTCGTGGTGGTTGGCTGTGTGGGGATTAGCGGCCGGAGCCTATGGATTGACGAGGCGTGTACGGCCACCAAGGCCGTGCCGCCCACGCTGGGCGGGTGGTGGCAGGCGCTATCTCAGGACCGCAGCGCCGATGCGCAGATGCCGCTGTATATGTTCTACGTTTGGGGGTGGGCCAGAATCTTCGGGTCAAGTGAATGGAGTTTGCACTCGGCTAATGTGCCCTGGTTTCTTGCGGGAGCCGTCGCCTTCATACTGGCCTTTCCCGTCGGTGACCGCCGCCGGGTCGCGGCTGCTTGTGTGGTGTTGCTCTGCCCGTTCGCTTGGTACTACCTGGATGAGGCGCGACCTTATATCATGCAGTTGGGGGCGACGCTGCTGATGGTGGGGGCTCTGGTGAGGTTGGCGGGGGCGAAACCGAACGGAAACATCCAACATTTAAATAAGGGCCAAGCTGAGGCTGTGGGATGTTCGATGTTTCCCACCGCTTCAGGATTTCACGTTGCCTTGTTCCTCTTTGGCCTGGTCTTTCTTGCCGGCAGCAGCCTGCTGGGGATGGTGTGGGCGGGCGCCGCAATTGCGGCCATGCCGGTGCTTTTGTCTCCGCGCCAGGTCATGGGCCTGGCGAAGCGGTATTGGTCCCTATGGCTCGCCGCCGCCGGGTTGCTGGCCCTATTTGCCGGCTACTATCTCTGGGCGCTCAGCCTCGGTGCGCGGGCGTCGGCTTCGGCAACGACCACCTTGGCGAGCTTTTGCTTTATCGGCTACGAACTGTTGGGGTTTGGGGGGCTGGGGCCGGGGCGTTTGGAGCTGCGTACCGCTGGTCTGGCGGCCTTACGGCCTCACCTGGCGTGGCTGACGCTGTACGGAGTGGCAATTGCGGTCCCGATAGGCGCAGCCGTGCTGCAAGAGGTTAATGGTAGGAATCGCAGGCACCTGGTCATGGCGTTCTGCTGCAGCCTGCCTCCGGCTTTTATCCTGGCAGTAGGTTATGTGGCGCATTTTCGTGTCTTGGGGCGGCACTTTGCCCCGATCCTCCCGGTTCTCCTGCTCCTATCTGCCTCGGGGCTGGCCTGGCTCTGGTCGCGACACGGCACGTGGGCCCGCATCGTGGCCCTGGCTTTTTGCGGCCTGAGCCTGCTGTCCTGTCTCTCCCTGCGGTTTTCGTCACGTCACGAAAAGGACAACTACCGCGCCGCGGCTGCGTGGGCCAGGACCGCGCTGAACAAGGGGAAACGCGTTTGGTGGAATGCCTCCCCGGTAGGAGCCCAGTATTATCATGTGCCGCTAACCAGCGATTCCGACCGCGGAGACGCAGCGCTGATCGTGCTGAATCCGGAGCGCGGAACCCTCAACCACCTGCCGCTGCCCGAGGTGATCATCGCCTCCAAGCCCGATCTCTTTGACGGTCAATCGGCCCTGGCCGAGCTTCTGCGTGGGCAAGGCTTCCGGCCGGCAGGCAACTTCAACGCCTTTGTTATTTGGGAAAGGAGCGGGCGCTAGCGAGCGGAGCGCCGGGAAAGCAGCAATTCTCATTTTGTCAGGTTGGTAGGGCGCGTCACTCCGTGCGCGCCGGTCCTGGGGTGCCTGCAAGCAAACGGCGGGCACGGAGTGACGCGCCCTAGTGCGCCTGCGAGGGCGCTTACATGGCGGGGTGGAAGTCCCCGTCAGGCCGAAGCATCACCGGCCTGTGACCGAAGGCTACTGCGTCGTGGCGACACGGG
>Ga0224558_1004845_pt1 | contig 10222 bp, 8 predicted proteins | sample 714S32024metaG_FD_180682 | JGI IMG/M metagenome (GOLD analysis project Ga0224558, IMG submission 180682) | Peat soil microbial communities from Stordalen Mire, Sweden - 717 S3 20-24 | ecosystem: Environmental > Terrestrial > Soil > Wetlands > Peat | place: Sweden: Norrbotten County, Stordalen... | reverse complement strand
TGAATTCATGGCCGCCCTGCGCTTGGCCTGGGACGCCCCTAACGGCTTGCCCGCCCCGTCGCTGGCCATCAAACTCGGCGCGATCTTTCTGCGCACTGAGCCGGAGCTGGTGCTGCAAAGCTGCCGCGTCGTCCCCGGACGCCTGCTCGACGCCGGATTTGATTTCCAGTTTCCCCAATGGTCCGAAGCCGCCGAAGACCTCGTACGGCAGTGGAGAAACAGGGAATAGGGGAAATGCAGGGAACAGGGAATAGGGGAAATGCAGGGAACAGGGAATAGGGGATAAGGAATAATTATCCGTTGAAGTTTGTGCTTTCCCACCCATTCGCAAAGAACGCGAATGGATGGGGCACCCAGCTTATTCCCTGTTCCCTATTCCCTGTTCCCTGCAATTTCACTTCTCCGGCGTAATGTCGGTTACCGGCAAATCAATATGTCCGAGCAGAATCTCAAACCGTCGCTGTTCTTCTTTCTTGTACGTCTCCTGGTCCGGCCATAACTCCTTGATGAAGGCCTCTTCGTCGGGGTTGGCCGTGGTGGCCACCGTAGAGTTCTTGTAGCGGATGGTCACGCGATAGTCCCAGCGAAGCTCTTCCGAAGTGTGGTAGGCCGGCGACTCAATCTTCACAGAGAGAATGCGGCCGGTGGCCTGAATCTTCTTGAGCAGCGGGTAATGGTTTTTGAGGAAGAGCTGCAAAAACTCCGCCTGATGGCCCCACTGGCACTTGTAGTAGTACTCGACGGTGTAGGGCTGGTCGGCGCTCACCTGCGGCGGCGCGCCCTGTGCCTTGAGCGGGGCAGCGACCGAAGCGGCAAAGATCACAGCGAAAACGGCAAAAAGAATCCTGCGCATAGAACCTCCTTGATTGAAAGCATTGTACCGCGGGCGCGTTTACAGCACACGGGCGGCAAACGTGGTTCTCGACCTTGGACTGCGCCTCGGGTTCGATGGCCTCGTAACCGGTTCGCGCGCCTTGAATTTTTTGCTTACAAGTCGCTCCAGTCTCTTGTAAAATTCCGGCATGAAGGGTAACCCGAAGGTCATCGCGCAACTGAATCGTGCGCTCCGCGAGGAGCTCACCGCCATCAACCAGTACTTCGTTCACGCTGAAATGTGCGAGAACTGGGGCTACGACCGCCTTGCCCGGTACATCAAAAAGCAATCCATTGACGAGATGAAGCACGCCGAGTCGCTGATGGAGCGCATCCTCTTTCTTGACGGCACGCCCAGCATGGAGCCGCTGGCCCTCTCCATCGGCAAGAACGTCAAGGCCATGATCGAGACTGACCTCAAGCTCGAGCTCGGAGCCGTCGTCCTCTACAACGAGGCCGCGCGCATCGCCGCCGACGAAAAAGACAACAGCTCCCACGATCTTTTTATCAAACTACTCAAGGACGAGGAAGAGCACGTGGACTGGCTCGAAGCCCAGTTGCACCAGATCGCCGAGCTTGGCTACGAACGCTATCTGACCACGCAGACCAGCGAAGCCGAGTAGCCGCAAATTCCTGCACCTTCTCCTGTGCCGCGTGAATCCAAAGCAGCACAGGAGAAGCTTTTCCCATGTCTCAAAAAATCGCATTCATCACCGGCGGAAACCGCGGACTCGGCTTCCAAACCGCACTCGAATTAAAGGATGCCGGCGTAAAGGTCGTTATCGGTTCACGCGACCTTGCGCAGGGCGAACAGGCCGTCGCCAGGCTCCGCGCAGCCGGTGCCGACGCTGACGTAATCCAGTTCGACATCACTCGCCCAGCAGACCACAAGGCCGCCCACGACTACTTCAACTCGCGCTACGGCCGGCTCGACATCCTCGTCAACAACGCCGGCATCGCCGCGGGCGCTTTTCCCGGCAACGGTCCCGAGCACTCCGTCTCCGGTGTCGCGCCCGATCTGCTCCACAAGATTTTTGAGACCAACTTCTTTGCGCAAGTGGCGCTCACCGGCGTGCTGCTGCCGCTGCTCAAGAAAAGCCCGGCAGGTCGCATCGTCAACCTGTCCAGCATTCTCGCCTCGCTCACCCTCCACGCTGATCCTGCGTCGCCCATCTATGACGCCAAATCCTTCGCCTACGACGCCTCCAAAACCGCGCTCAACGCCTTCACCATCCACCTTGCCCATGAACTGCGCGACACCAAAATCAAGGTCAACTCCGCGCATCCCGGCTGGGTCAAAACCCGCATGGGCGGCCCGAATGCCACCATGGAGCTGAGCGAAGGAGCCAAAACCAGCGCCGCTCTGGCCAATCTGCCCGACGACGGCCCCACCGGCGGCTTCTTCCATCTCGGCCAGCCGCTGCCCTGGTAATCGTGTGGTGTATCAGTTTTGAAAGGGCACGACTTCAGTCGTGCCGAAAATGCCGCCTAGAAAATCGGGGCTTTAGCCCCTGCCGGAACACCCAACCCGGAGCAAGGCGGGGGTTTCAACCCCCCCATAAAGCCAACGCGGACTCATGCCAATCCAGGGTACGCCGCAGGTCTTCCTCCATGGATTGCCGCTCCGTCGCCTGAACGTCCATCTCTGGTGTGAAACCTGAAGTTCTGCCGCCCGCTCTTCTTGACCTGGTACATTGCGGTGTCGGCGTTCATGATGAGTGTCTCAGCCTCCTGGCCGTCGCTGGGATAGACACTGATACCGATGCTGGCCGTGACGTGCAGTTCGTGGCCACGGATGGAATGAGGTGCCGCCAACTCATTCAGTATTCTCCTGGCCATAACGGCGGCGAATTCTATATGTTGCACGTCTTGGAGAAGCACCACAAACTCATCGCCGCCTTGCCGGCTGACCGTATCCTGAGCACGGATACAACCCTGCAGCCGCTTGGCCACGGATTTAAGAAGATTGTCACCGGCGGAGTGCCCAAGCGAATCGTTGATGCGCTTGAAGCCATCCAGATCCAGGAACAGTACCGCGATCAGACTCGTTTTACGGCCTGCTCGCGCTATCGCCTGGGCTAACCGGTCGGTCAGCAGCAATCGATTCGGCAGACCGGTCAGAGCGTCGTGTTCGGCCAGATGGGTAATCTTCTTTGACAGCGCTCGCGCCGCACTCACGTCGCGAAATACCAGAACCGATCCGGCTTCCATCCCATTAACATCGTGGATGGTGGCGACGGAGTCTTCGATAAAAATCTGATGTCCGTCCCGTCGAGTGAGGATACAGTTCACCGGCAGATGGCTACTCCGGCCCGGTTCGATAGTATTCGTTGTAGGATTGGAGGCGGTTTCGCCCGTCGAGGCGTCCATAATCCGAAAAGACTCGGCCAATGGCCGGCCTGCTGCTTCCTTCATTGACGAACCCGTCATTCTTTCCGCGGTGGGATTGAGGAACGTGATGTTCCCGCCTTCGTCGGTGCAGATCACGGCGTCGCCGATGGAGTCCAGCGTCACCTGGGCCCGATTATTCTCATTGAGCAACGTTGCATTCATCATCTTGCGGGCAACAGACTTGCTCATGACCTGCATCAGTTCGCGCGGTTCTATCTGGCCCTTGATCAGATAGTCCTGCACGCCGCCCTCCATGGCGCGCATGGCTATCGCCTCGTCCTTCTGGCTTGATAGCAGCACTATGGAAGCGCCTCGCGCCGCGGCATGGGTCCGCTGCACCGCTTCCATGCCCGATGCGCCGGAACAATCCAGATCCAGCAGCACCACGTCGGTCGAATGTCCGGCAAGATATGTTTCGCCGTCCGCCATGCATTCCACGCAAGTCAATGCGAAGGAGTACGGACCCTCACGGCTAAACATCTCGCCGAACAGGTGAGCTTCTATCGCATCACTCTCGATCAGCAGAACTGTTTTAATTGGTCTCTCATTTAATCCGTCCACTATTGCGAGCCCCCATTGTTCAGCTTCATCCGACTAACAGGGATATCCCTTCTGCACTCTGAAGAGTATGTACCCTTCAATCATGGCGAATAGTCGGGATGCAAACTGTTCCCTTGTGAACACCCTCGGATGGCATGATCCGCGAAATGCCCACCGGGCCTTCGAGGGAGCTGCAAGAACAAACAGCCTCAGCGGCCGTGTGCCGGGCAGCCGAACCCTTCCGCTATGCAGTTATGGATCGCAAGTTCTGCCTTAGGACGGTATGATAGACGCCAGATTTCGAAGCTGAGGTGCTGCCATGCATGAGATTTCAATTGTCCGCCTGTACACCCTGCGCATTTGCTATTTGATCCTCGCCGTCGGCCTTGGGCTCTACATGTGGCCGTCCGTCATCCGCCACACCCCGGATTTAGCTATTGCGCATGGCATTCAATGTTCGCTACTCGCGGGTCTCGGCCTCACGGCTGTGCTCGGATTACGCTATCCCGTCCAGATGATCCCATTGCTGCTCTTCGAGCTTATATGGAAGACGATCTACCTTGTTGCGTTCGCTCTGCCCCTGTGGTCAGCTCACCAGATCACCGACGCAGCTGCTCAGGATATCCAGGCCTGTCTCATGGTCGTCATTTTCATTCCGCTCATTCCGTGGCGCTACGTCGTAAGACACTACATCATGCAGCCCGGTGACCGTTGGAAACGTGATTGAATCTCTTCGGCGTTCAGCTCTGTGTCAGGGCACGGCAAAAGCCGCATTGTGTCAGGGCACGACTTCAGTCGTGCCGCAAAATACCACAAAAAGATCGCGGGCTTCAGCCCCCGCATAAAGCCAACGAAAACATTGCGGGCTTTAGCCCCGGCAGAACCGCGTTCAGCTCCTCGCCATCAGCCGAACACTTCCGCTATGCCGACTCATCCGTACCGATCTCCTCGATGAGTGCATAGGGCTGTTGGCAACAGTTGAGGCTCTTGTGTGGGCAAATCTGTGAACGCTGACTGACTTGCACTAAGACTTATGAGGACTGATCCCTTAATCGAGCATCTAAGGCCCAAGTTAATGGTGGGAGGGATAATAGATCAGCTCTTAGCAGGAATCCCTTTAATTGGCCTTGCAGAGTCGCCATGGGATGTGGCAGGCCGAGTACCGCGGACAGCCGGAAGCCTACCGGCCGGGCGCCACCGGAATAGTGAGTCGTTAGTTCGATGACTCCGGCTCACGATCCTTGGTGGAGTTTTCAAAGAATCGGGCGCAGGCCAACTGGATTTTATGTTTGAAGGCACGCTTTTTCTTGGCTCTGAGTCGATGGCCTCGTTTGATGGATGTGAGCGGCTTCTGATCGATCGGAACAGCGGAGGAGAAGAAGCCAATTGTGCTCTTGGAGAGTCCGAGTTGAGAAAAGAGATTGTCGTAGGCGTCCTTGAAGGCGGGAGCGAAGGCGTCCTTATAGGAAGTTTGCCTGTGGGCGGGAACGGCGGCGATCGCACGAACGCCGAAGGCTTCAGCAATGCCCTGCAAGGCGGCGAGAAGGAGCCGGTTGGGTGCAACTTCATGCATGGCCCTGGTAGCAATAGCGATCTGTCGATAGCATCCCTTGATGCCTTGCAGGCGCGTAATCAGGAAAGCTTCCGAAGCCTTGGATTCGACCACCTCCCCGGGGACGATGGTGAAAGAGAGAACATAGACGATATCACCGTCCACTCGCAGGCGGAGGGTCAGTTCGCCTTCGTTATCGTAGGGGCGGGACAAGCCCAAAGTCAGCGCAAAGCGATCGCTCCCATCAGGGATTGTATGTAGCGTAACTTCCTCTTGCAGAATCTGACGCAGAACGCAGGCGGGGAGCAAACTGTGCAGACGTTTGTAGTGGTGCAAGTAGCAGGAGGCGCATTCAGATGTTGAGAAACCTCGGGCCAGGTAATTGTCGGTAAGAAATTTGTAGCCGAACCTTGGGTTGCTTTGAACCATTTCAGAGAAGAGCCGAATTCTGACCAGGAAGCTCAGAATTTCCCGCACCTTTCTGAGGTGGGTGAGAGCGCGCCAGGTCCATACACAGACCTGCTTACGTGAGACAGGCAATCTGACCGGCGCAACATTATACCGTGGTGCTGGAACTGTCCTGTTTACAGGGGTAGCGGAATCCTCATTCCTGATTGCGAAGCTGTTCACCACTTCTCGCTCCTCTCTCGACTGCGTCAATGTACTTTTTTTATCGAACCCCAAGGTTCAAGGATGTTGAATGGGGGGAAGTCATGCTTTAACCCTGGGTTTACGTGAGAAGGTTCTCCGAAAGCTCCTCCAACCTTTACCCAATCGGTCCGAAGCCATGAAGATGCGCCCGGCAGTAAGTTGTCCCAGCACGCGGTAGTGACCGACGGCGGCCAATCCCATCGAAGCGATGCAGCCGCACTGTTCGCAATCTGGGTCTCCGCCAAACTGGCAGGGAGTGATCTGCGTCTTAAGATCGGCGGAAATGGTCTCGGTGGTTCTTGCAAAGATGCATTCAGCCGGTCTTTTGGGCGGAAGCTCCATCTCTCGAATGACTGCTTCCGGCATATCCAGGGTGGGATACTTCACGCGCATTTGTCGTAATTCAGCAATTGTGGAGGCCCTTTGCGAGGTCGTCAGTATCTCTGGACCGGCGGCGCCGCGTTGCGGCGTAAAAATACTGAACCAAACCTTTACAACTTCCGGCTGGCTGGTCCAGAAGCGAAGGAATTCGTCGAGATAGCCGGGGCGCTCCGCCATTTGCGACGTGACCGTGCAATGAACGGTGACTCTGGCCCCATGAATATTCTTGAGAATGCGCTCGTAGGTCGCCGGTTTGCGCCGTGCGTCGTGCTCCGGCTGCAGGCCATCGACCGATATGACGACATTCAGTTTCTTGAAGTTCGTCCAGGCGCTTGGGATTGCTCTGAAAGCACTGGTGACGACCTGCGTATGCACGCCCCGGCTCTCGATCTTCGGCAACAACAATTCGAGTTCACGATACCGGACCAGCGGATCGCCGCCCACCAGCGAAACGTGGAGAGGTTTGTGTTCATCGATCAGCGCGAGCACCATCTTGACCAGTTCATCCCCCGTGAAGTCGGAAAGTTCGCGCAGTTGGGGTGCGCCTCCGAGATGCGCCTCGTCGAAGGCATAGCATCCAGGGCACCGCAAGGGGCATTCTTTTGTGATCTCGATTGAAAGGGAAGGCGCGCGACCGGCCAGTATCCTGGCCCAGGCGCGCAGAACTTCTGATTTTTTCATGACCTCTCCGCATCAGATGCAATCGGGCTGAGTGGCGATCAATAGCCGTGAACGGCGCTGAATGCGCCATCCATGACAAGAGCCGGAGAGATGATCGATCAGATCTGAAGAGGGAGACTGTAGATGCCTGGAACTGGATTGAACACTCGTTCGCTGCAGAAAGCCGCGATCGCTTCGCTTCGCGAAGTTCTGGTCAATCCATTGTCGTCGCAGATGAACGAGAACAGGCGCGCGGCAACAAGCAGAAGGTCAATACTTTGCATGCAATGCCGCGCCATCAGGAGTACCAGGCTCAGAGTCGACAAGATAGCGAGTGAGCCAAGCTCAAAGTCCTGACCGCCTTGCAAAAAATGATCCCAGGTCCAAATGTGCTGCGTCAAAGGCATGGTGATCAGCGAGACGGCGGTCAGCATCAGCAAAAAGCGGCCGATCTCCACATAGAATCGAGCCGCACATGAGAATGCGTTGAGGTCTAGCCGATTCGCGCTGGGAGTATGATTCAAGAATTCCGTCACTCTGTTTCTCAGTTTACGCCTTTCCGGGGACAAAGACGCTGAATGTTCAATGCGCATGGTTTCCCCCCGCAGCCCGTTGCCAATTGCTGTTTCGCTATGCAGGTCAGAATTAGGAGTATCAAAGGTCATTTGATGAATTCAGCGCGGAATAGTTGGCTGCTCAGCATTGAACCTGGCGCTCCGCAGTCGTGGATTGATGCCAAATCGCCGAGTCACTCGTCGAAGGGTCCGAGCCTCCGAATCCTAGTACCGGCAAGCGTTGGCCACCAAAGCACCGGATCCCTGTCAAACTGCATCCCGCCTGTGTCGCGAATCCGCGAGGCCGAAACCGCCCAAAACGCTTCGGCCCTTCTTTGAACCCTTCCAAACTGCGCCAAAAAATACCCAAAAACGACCAAAATTCTCCTTCATTCACTACTTTTCGTCTGGCCATAACCCCACATTTCCCTCTTTTCCCTACCCCTGCAACCAGACGTTCTCGTGTTTCGCACTCCATTTTGCACATTACTCCCCCTGCAGCCGTAGCCAATCGCGCTCTTTCATCGCCCCAGGGGCATACAAATGCGCTCCGCCTGCGGCCGACATTTGCGCCGTTTTCCGTCCCAAAATCCTCATCAATATCTTCGCCCAATCTTCGCTCTTCGCGTATAATTCTGCCATGGACTTTCAACTGGTGACTACCTATACGCCGCGTGGAGATCAGCCGCGGGCCATTGCCGAGTTGATGCAGGGCCTCGCTGCGGGCGAGAAGCACCAGGTGCTGATGGGCGTCACCGGCTCGGGCAAGACCTTCACCATGGCCAAAATCATCGAGCAGTCCAACCGCCCGGCGCTGATTCTGGCGCACAATAAAACTCTCGCCGCGCAGCTCTACCACGAGTTCAAGCAGTTCTTTCCCAACAATGCCGTCGAATACTTTGTGAGTTATTACGACTACTACCAGCCGGAGGCCTACATTCCCGCCGGCGACTTATATATCGAAAAAGAAGCGACCGTCAACGAAGAGCTGGACAAGCTGCGCCTCTCGGCTACGCGGAGTTTGTTCGAACGGCGCGATGCCATCATTGTCAGTTCGGTGAGTTGCATCTACGGCCTCGGTTCGCCGGAGGCTTACTACGGAATGTTGCTGCTTCTCGAAAAAGGCCAGCACATCAGCCGCAAAGACATAACGCGGCGGCTGGTGGAGATACTCTACGAGCGCAACGATGTGGATTTCCGGCGCGGAACCTTTCGCGTGCGCGGCGACATAATCGAAGTCTTTCCGACTTACGATGAGACGGCTTACAGAATCGAGTTATTCGGCGACGAGATTGAGAGCCTTTCTCAAATCGATCCGCTCTTCGGGACGGTGAAGCAGAAGTACGCACGCCTGCCCATCTATCCCAAAAGCCATTATGTGATGCAGCCGGAGCGCAAGGCCGACGCGATCGATTCGATTGTGGCGGAGTTGAACGCGTGGGTTCCCGAGCTTGAGGCGCAGGGGCGCATGGTTGAGGCGCAGCGCATCCACCAGCGCACGCGCTATGACCTGGAGATGATCAAGTCCATGGGTTACTGCCATGGCATCGAGAACTATTCGCGGCACTTCTCAGGCCGCCTGCCGGGCGAGGCGCCGCCCACGCTGCTGGATTATTTTCCGCGAGATTTTTTGCTCTTTGTGGACGAAAGCCACGCGACCATTCCGCAGGTTCACGGGATGTGGTTTGGCGACCGCAGCCGCAAACAGAATTTAGTCGACTACGGCTTCCGCCTGCCCTCGGCCGTGGACAACCGGCCGCTGAAGTTCGAGGAGTTTGAGAACCGCGTGCAGCAGGCGATTTATGTTTCTGCCACGCCGGGTCCTTATGAACTGACGAAATCAGCCGGGGTGGTGGTGGAGCAGGTGATTCGGCCCACCGGATTGGTAGACCCCGAGGTCGAAATCCGCCCCGTCAAGGGCCAGATCGACGATTTGCTCGGGGAGATTCGCGACCGCGCGAAGCGCAACGAACGCGTGCTGGTGACCACGTTGACCAAGCGCATGGCCGAGGATCTGGCCGGCTACTACACCGAGGTGGACGTGCGCTGCCGCTATCTTCACTCCGAAATCGAAACCCTGGAAAGAGTCAAGTTGCTCGCCGGTCTGCGCCGGGGCGAGTTCGACGTGCTGATCGGGATTAATTTATTGCGCGAAGGGCTTGATCTGCCCGAGGTTTCGCTGGTGGCGATTCTGGACGCGGACAAGGAGGGTTTTCTACGCTCGGCGGGCTCGCTGATTCAGACCATGGGCCGCGCTTCGCGCCACTTGGAAGGGAAAGCCATCCTCTATGCCGACCGAATCACCGATTCCATGCGCCGGGCGATGGACGAAACCGACCGCCGGCGCAGGATTCAGCGCGCCTACAACGAGGAGCACGGCATCATCCCGCAATCGATTATCAACAAGATGGATATGGGGTTGGCCGAGATTATGAAGGCCGAATACGGCGAGGTTGCCGAGGAAGAAACTGCCGCGATGCCGGAGTTGGCCACCCAAGCGGAGCTGGACGCGTATATCGGAAAGCTGGAGACGGAGATGCGAGAGGCGGCGCGCAAATTCGAGTTCGAGCGCGCCGCGCGACTGCGGGACTCAATCAAAGAACTGAGGGAGAAGGAGTTC
>Ga0224558_1004842_pt1 | contig 10227 bp, 7 predicted proteins | sample 714S32024metaG_FD_180682 | JGI IMG/M metagenome (GOLD analysis project Ga0224558, IMG submission 180682) | Peat soil microbial communities from Stordalen Mire, Sweden - 717 S3 20-24 | ecosystem: Environmental > Terrestrial > Soil > Wetlands > Peat | place: Sweden: Norrbotten County, Stordalen... | reverse complement strand
AATCTGGCTCTATCCCTTGCACCCTCACTTCCGGAAAATCCTCTGCGCTTAATCCCGCTCATTCCACCCCAGCGAGCTGGTTTGCCGATTCGATACCATTTTGGGCCCTGTAATTGTGCCAAAACCTTGGATCAAGAACTGGGCCGCAGAGCAGGCAGAGGTGCGCAAGCAGGCGGTTGCCGAGCTGGGGGCGGAGATTGTTCAGGAGTTGGGGAGCCCCACCCCTGCTCTCAACCCTGAGGATGAAGGCCGCAAACCTGGAGACCAGCAACACAAACTCCAGAAAACCACCAGCTACTGGTAGAGGAAACCGTGGGTCTGTGTCTACTGCAGGTCGACCAACCGCCAAGGTCGGCGGCGGCGGTCGAGCCACGATGAGCGTTCGCCAATCAAATAGGATTGTACTCGCCGATCTAGCGGCTCTGGTGCTACACGGCTGGGTGCGCCCGTCACACCCAGTTGGCTCGAAACGAAGCCAACCGAAATATGATCGAACCCAAAGTTACGTTTCAAGACATCACATCTTGGGATCAACAGAACGCGTCTCTGACACTGGCTCGAACGGTTTGCCGACTACGGAGACTTTCTCCTGAACGAAGCCATTTTTGTCGCCACTTTGTCGCCACTTTTTGGGCCCTGCCGTAGCTTGCCATGGCTTGTGATAGCAACAGGGTATTCTGAGGGAGATCCAGCGTAACCGATTGGTTCCGAGCTAATTACGCTGCTGTCAATTGGTTGCGGGGGCTGGATTTGAACCAGCGACCTTCAGGTTATGAGCCTGACGAGCTACCGGGCTGCTCCACCCCGCGATCCCAATGACGGTCTCTATATTGCCCCAGTTACGCCACCGCGCAAGCGCTTTCGTGAAGAATTATGCTAGCGCGAGACAAACGAAAGACAGTCCGTCGGCTTCAAGCCGCTGGTGGGAGCCAGGCCGGGTTCAGTTGCCCGACGGCTTTGAGCATGAACTGCATCGCCACTGCTGCCAGAAGCAGGCCCATGATACGTGCGGTGATGCTCATGGCAATGGGGCTAAGCCAGCGGGCGCTGCGCGCGGAGATGCGCAGGATCAGGTAGCTCACCAGGCACACGGCCAGGATGCAGACGTAAAGGGCCACTCGCTGGCCGAGGTTGGCGGCCTGGTTGTGGAGCAAGATGGCCGTCGAGAGTGCCCCTGGCCCGGCCAGCATCGGAATGGCCAGCGGCGTCACAGCAATATCTGTCTTCTCGACGCCTGCCGCCGTTTCCTCGGTGGTCTCCTGCACCCGCGAGCGTCGCGCCCGCAACATGTCCAGTGCCACCAGCAGCAGCACGAGGCTGGCGGCGAGTTGGAAGGCAGGCATGGTGATGCCGAGGAACTTGAAAATCCACTTCCCGCCGATTGCAAAGGCCAGCAGCACACCCGCCGCCACACAGCAAGCGATCCGTGCCATCCTGCTCCGTTGCTCCGGGGTGTCTGTGGGCGTCATCGCCAAAAAGGCCGGCACTGCGGCCAGCGGGTCCACAATCACGAACAGCGAGCTGGCGGCCAGAAAGACGTACTCGATCAAGCTCATGGCGAACAGGGAGCGAACACCGCATCGGTCATGCCATGGATGATCTTCTTGTCCGCCGGGCAAATTGTGGCCAGCACCCCGCCCAACGCGGGACGCGCCGCGTCGCCGTCGCCGGCCACAAAATAGTAAGGGCAGAGCCGCACGCGCCCCTTCATGGGCACCAGTTGGCGGCGCTCGAAGTCGAACCATTGCGCCTCAACCAGACCCGGCTTGTGAAAGCGCTGCAGCACCCGCGGGGAGCGCTCGTAACTCGCAATGGCCTCATCCACCGCCGCCGACCAATCGCCGTGCGAGAGGTCGCTGCCGAGATAGACGCCGCGCGCGCCCCACGCGTGGGGCGAATAACCGGACACCTTCAGGATTAACTCGCGCTCCTTTTGGGACAGCGCCTTGAGTTGGCGCCAGTCAGTGAGATTCAGCTCCGGGATGGCGGCGTGCGGGGGCAGGGGAGCCGGATCAACGATCCAGGTGTATGGCACCAGGCGGAGCAACCGGTTGAAGAAGCTCTCGCCCAGTTCCTGCCGCCAGAAGCCATGCAGGTTCCGGTTCCACAATAGCGCGAGCAGCATCTTTTCTTCAAAGATCGGCTTAGGCGGCGGCGTTAGGCGAATCCGTTTCGCGGCCGCCAGCTCGAAGATCACCTTCGCGCTCGGCACATTGGCCAGGTCAAACAGCTCGAAGAACCGATAAATGGCGTCCCCATCAGCAAACGCGCTGAAGCTCGAATCCTGCACCTTAAACCGCGAGGCTCCCAACTGGTTGGCCATCCATACCATCTCCGGCCGATAAGTCGCCGCTTCTTCGGACACCACGATATGCACCGCCGGCGCATCCCCGAAGATCCCGGCGAAGCCGCGCAGCATGCCATCCGCTCCACCGAGGACTTCCGCGCCCATGGCCGCGTAAGTCTGGTTAAGCCAGCCGGTGAGGCCAATCCCCCCGGGCACCGAATCCAGTTCCGTCACGCTGAGCCCATGTTCCGTAATCAGAAGATCGGGGCGGATCACCCGCGGCACCTCGTTCTTGAGCACTCCGGACCGCTGCAGTTCGACGAGCTCGGCGGCCTTGCCCTGGTCCAGCCAGCGGGCAACCCACTCCGGCTGCTTGCCTTCCACGCTCTTGCGGTAGAGCAAATTGACCGCGCGATAAAACTGCAGCAGCACTCGCCCGAGCGATTCAATCTCCTTCGCCAGGTCTGGCCCGAGAGGGAAGGGGACCGGCGAGGTCCGCCAATCGTGATCTGCAAACAGCCCCTCAGCCGGCAGTCGCTCCCGCACGAACCGCGCGCGTTCGGCGGCATCGCTAACGGCCGGGGTTAAGGTTCCTGAGGTCACGAGTTACTTGCCTCCATTCATGCAGGCCCAGTCCGGCATCAGCCTCGCACCTGCCCGGTGCCAATCCCGATCCACTTGTAGCTCGTTAATTCTTCCAAGCCCATCGGACCGCGCGCGCCTATCTTGTCCGTGCTGATGCCGATCTCGGCTCCCATGCCGAACTCGCCCCCGTCGGTGAACCGCGTCGAAGCGTTCCAATAAACCGCCGCGGAATCCACTTCGCCCAGGAATTGCTTCGCACGGGCCTCGTTCCGCGTAACGATGCTGTCCGAGTGCGACGACCCGTAGTGGTTGATGTGGTCAATCGCCTCCCTGACCCCGTCCACCACCCTCACGTTGAGAATGTAATCATTGTATTCCGTAAACCAGTCCTGCTCCGTAGCCCGCTTAATTTCGGACTTCGGACTTCGCACTTCGGAGTTCAATATCGCTTCACTCTCCGCATCCACTCGCAACTCCACCCTCTTCTCGCCCAGCCGCTGCGCGACTGCGGGCAGGAAATCGCTGGCGACACTGCGGTCCACCAGCAGAGTCTCCATCGCATTGCACACGGCGGGCCGCTGCACTTTGGCGTTCAGCGCGATTTCCTCCGCCATACTCAAGTCCGCCTCGCCATCCACATAGACATGGCAGACGCCCTTGTAATGTTTGATCACAGGCACTTTCGAGCACTCGGCCACGGCCCGGATCAAGCTCTCGCCGCCGCGCGGCATGCACAAATCCACATACTGCGTCAGCGACAGCAATTCTCTGATTGCCTCACGGTCCGTCGTCGGCACCACCTGAATCGCGTGCTCCGGAAACGCCGCCAGCGTCCGCTTCCCCGCTTCGATCATGATCCGTGCGATGGCCAGATTCGAGTTCAGCGCCTCCTTGCCCCCGCGCAGGATGGTCGCGTTGCCGGACTTGAAGCACAGGCTCGCCGCATCGGCCGTCACATTGGGGCGCGATTCATAGATGATGACCACCACGCCGATCGGCGTGCTGACCTTGCGTAGCTTCAAGCCGTTCGGGCGGACACGTTCATCCAGCACCCTGCCGACCGGATCGGGCAGCGCGGCGACCTCGCGCAGGCCCTTGGCCATGCCCGTGATGCGTTTGTCGTCGAGCTTCAGCCGGTCGAGCATGGCGGCGGACAGACCCATGTTCGCACCAACCTCCATGTCGCACGCGTTGGCCTCTTTGATGGCAGCCTCGCTCTTTTCGAGCGCGTCGGCCATAGCGAGCAAGCACGCATTCTTGTCGCCGGTTGCCAGTCGGGACAGCTCGCGTGAGGCCGCCTTAGCCTGCTTCGCCAATTGGGTCATCTGCTCGGTTAACGTCACGCAGGGACACTAATCCAAATCCGGGAACTGAAAAGTGTGAAATGAATTCCGGCCTGGGTTCGGCGTCTAACTGGATAGCCGAAACGCGGGTCCGGCACTGGAACGTGGCCGCCGCGGCTTCCGGATGAAGGGAGAATACGAAGGGATGAACAAGAGGAGAATGAGAGCAGAATAAGAGGAGAACAAGAGGGAAACGAGAGGGCAACACCTGTGCACCTCCCATGCAGCCCGCCTCCACCGCCCTTGCAAGCCGCCTTGGCCTGCTCTGACCTCCGCCGGTAGGGCGCGCAGTCCCCTGCGCGCCGGGCACTGCCGCAGCCCGCCTCCGCCAGCTTCCAACCCGCAAAGGCCCGCGCGCCCTCTCCTGCCTCTATTCCGCCTGCTGTGCCTGCTTGGCGCGCTTGCTCTCCTCGATGACCTTCTGCTCCGCCTCGCGCGGCATTTCTTCGTAGTGGTCGAATGACTCCGCGTGCAGGCCCCGCCCGCCGGTCAGCGAGCGCAAAGTGCTCGAATAGCGGTAAAGCTCTTTGGCCGGGACAAGCGCCTTGATCAACTGGAACCCGCCGTCCATGTCCATGCCCTGGATCTTGCCGCGCCGGCTGGAGAGGTCGCCCATGACCTTGCCCATGCAATCGTCAGGGATGCGGATTTCCACCATGTGAATCGGCTCCAGCAAGCAGGGCCGCGCCTTTTCGAATGCCTCCTTAAACGCGAAGTAACCGGCGATCTGGAACGCAATGTCCTTCGAGTCCACCGGGTGCATCTTGCCGTCGTAGAATTCGATCAGCACATCCACCACGCGGTAGCCGGCGACGATGCCTTCCTCGCAGGCCTTCATGGTGCCCTTCTCCACGGAGGGGACGAACACACGATCCACGTTCTGGCCGACCAGCGAGTTGGTGAATTCCAGCCCGGTGTCCCGCGGCTTGGGCTCGATGCGCATCCAAACTTCGGCGAATTGGCCGGCCCCGCCAGTCTGCTTCTTGTGGCGGTACTTCGAGTCGCCCTTGGCCTTGATGGTCTCGCGATACCGCACGCGCGGCTCGACCAGTTCCACATGCACGTTGTAACGGCGCCGCAGACTGTCGGCGATGACTTCCAGGTGCAGTTCGCCTTGCGCGGACACAATGGTCTGGCGCAATTCGGAATCCACCATGTAGAGGAATGTTGGGTCTTCGTGGTGCAGCGCGGCGAGGCCCGAGGCAACTTTGTCCTCCTCGCCCTTTACACTGCTCTTGAGGGAGGCGTGGATGTTCGGCTTGGGATATTCGACTCGCGGCAGCGTCACCGGTTTCTTCCCCCCGCAAAGCGTATCGCCCGTCTGCGTGATCTTGAGCTTAACCACCGCGCCGATGTCCCCCGCGCCAAGGGTCGGCACGCTGGTGCGGGTCTTGCCGTTGAGCAGGTAGATTTGGCCAATCTTCTCGCTGCTGCGGCGCGCGGTGTTGTAGAGTTCGCTCCCGAATTTCACCGAGCCGGAATACACCCGGAAGAACGACAGCTCCCCGAACTGCGCCTCGCTCATGGTCTTGAAGACATAGAGCACCGGGTCGGGGTCGGTCAGCTTGACTTCCACCTGGTTGCCGTCGCCATCCACCGCCTGCACCTTGGGCCGGTCCACGGGGGATGAGCCGTATTTGGCAATGACATCCATCAGCCGCGCCACGCCGATATTGCTCTCCCCTGCGGTGCAGAATAGCGGGATGAACACCTGCTTCTGGATCGCCGTATGCAGGCTCGCGCGCATCTCCTCCTCCGATAAGCCGCCCTGGGCGAAGAACTTCTCCATCAACGCATCGTCCGACTCGGCGATGTATTCAATAAGCTGGTTATGCAACTGTTTTACCCGCTCAGCCAAAGCGCCAGTTGCCTGGGCCTCCGTGTACTTGCCGCTCTTGTCCCCCGCGTACGTCGTGACCTCGTTGCGCAGCACGTCCAGCACCTGGTTGAAGCCCGGGCCGGCATTGACCGGCAGCGTAAGCGGAAACACGCGGTCGCCGAAATGCTCGCGGATGTGGGCCAGGGACTTGTCGAAGTCCGTCTCCTCTTTGTCGAACGCATTGACCACGATAAACTTCGGAATGCCGTTCTCGGTGGCGCATTTCCAGACCGCGTCCGTGCCGACGCCCACCCCGTGGTTGGCATGCACGACGACCAGGGCCAGGTCGCTGACCCGCAGCGCCCCCAACGCTTCGCTGATGAAATCGGCGTAGCCCGGGCAATCCAGCACATTGAACTTCTTGCTCTGCCACTCCATGTGCATAAGCGTGGTGGACACGGAGATCTGTCGGTTCTGCTCGCTTTCGTGATAGTCCGAGACGGTGGAGCCCGCGGCGATGCCCCCCATGCGGTTGATCACGCCGGCGCACGCCAGCATGGCTTCGCTGAGCATTGTTTTTCCACATGAAGCATGCCCTGCGATTGCGAGGTTACGTATGTCACCAGGTTGATAATCTTTCATATAATGTCAATGCCCGTTCCGCCGATTCTCCTGAGAGCCGACGCTCAAAGGGAGGCACAATGTAAGAAACGACCCGCCAACCGCAAGCGGAGAAATCAGAACTCTCGATGGTAAAATTGTTGTCCCGTCTCCCCCTGCGACCCGGGCAGTTTCTAATCTGCTAAGCCGGAATAGCGTCGTTGCTTCTGGGGACCGCGCCCGCCCCGGGCGCAGTGGCTGGCGCCCTCGCCAGACACCTTCCGGAACAGTTGTTAATCTGCTAAGAAACTCCCGCCCGCCGTGTCATACCCTTGGACGTCGTGCGCGGCTCGGAATGTGACCCGGCCCAAAACCCTGCCACGACAGCGATTTAGTGTAACTTTTGCTTGGTTTTCCTTAAGTAACAGGTGAAGAGGCTGCCACGGCATATTGAAGCCCGGGCGGCCGGTATTGAATATGGCAACGCTTTATCAAATTAGTAACGACGGCTACACCATTGAACGGTGGGATATTGACGAGGAATCAGTCGTGGTAGGCCGCAGTGGCCAGGCGCACGTCAGCGTCGAGGACGAGGGCCTGTCCCGGCGGCATTTCCTTATTGTGCACGATGGCGAAGGCTACATTCTCAAGGACTTAAGCTCCCGCAACGGCACCTGGTTGGACGGACGCCGCATCTTCGCCGAGAAGCTCCACCACCACGACCGCATCCTCGTCGGGAACACCCTTTTCCTGTTCGCCGACCCGGCTGCAGTACCACCCACCGTCCGCGGGCCTCGGAAGGGGCCGCACGGGACGGTGATGTTAACCGCACTCAAGTCTGCTTTGGCTTGAGCCTGCCCGACAAGGCCGCCTCCAGTTCGGATGTCACGCCAAGCTGCCCGGCCCAGTGGCGGAGGTAGCCCTCGTCTAGTTTGCCTCGCTGCACCTGTACCACGCCGGCCACATCGGCAAGCTGCCGGTCGGAAGGCGTGATACGGTTCCAATATAGCTTATGCAGAATGACATCCTCAGCCGTGGTCAGCCATAGAGGTTCCCCGAACCAGGCATCCTTCAGCCGTCGGCCAAACATTTCCCGCTCGAACGGTACGGGCCGCAGCAGCCAGAAATCGGCCTTTAGGGCGGAGGGAACATGAATGACGTTGAATTGATGCGGCGGCTGATAGGCGCCGCGCATCGAGGCCTCATCGAGAAAGTAATCCGGATGGGCGAAGGCCTTCACCAAGGCAGGGATCTGCGAAGGCGGCAACTGAATGACGAAGTCTAGATCGTGCGTAGTACGCGGAATGCCCCAAGCGTTGCTCGCCATGGAGCCGGTGAGCATATAATGAACGCCGCTCGCGTTGAGGCGGCGAACGCAATCAAGAAGCAGTTCCTGCTCGGTCACAATGTTCGTGCCAACTCCAATCGGCGGCGCAGGAACTCCTCCACCTCCGCCGCCGTGGCCTTGGGATGCTGCCGCCGGATACCCAGCCGGGACATCTCGCAAGCCAATTCGTGGAGGCGAAGCGCGATACCTACCCGCTCTTCGCGCGTCATGCTGCGGTAGCGTTCGAGCTGAAGTTCCAATGCGCCTTCCGGTGTCATACAGCTAAGTAGAAGATTCAGGAGGCAACAAGTGGTAACTAGAATCCTTGAAATTCAAGACTTGCTGTAATCAGGTCAAGTTTTGCCGCACCAGCGACAGCCCGGCTATTTACTCTTTGCCATTTGCTATTGGCCATTGGCTATCCCATCTGAGGCCGCCTCGCTAGGTGTCCCCTGAGACAGTCAAACGGCCTGCGCCAATTTGAGGGCCTCCTCCACTGCGGTACGCCCAATGCGCCCACCCCAGCGCTTGTTGCAGATAAACTCCCATGACCTGCCGTCGGCGACATCGTCGAGCACCTGCCAAACCATGATGCGTGTGCCCTTGATAGTCGGCTGCCCGTGACAAATCTCGGGGTCGGCCACGATATATCGGCCCAACTCGACCCGCTTGTTCAAGCGGCGAGAAAGCTGCGACTTCCCATTCTTCATGATTCCAACAGTACGCTTCGCAGTGACGCACATCAAGCTGCTTGTGGGTGCGGTCCTTTAAGACTGGGGCGCCCGACTTAACCTGTCGCAGCAACTATCAATGCGCCGCCAACCAATTCTCGCCCACGCCCATTTCCACGACCATTGGCACTTCGAGCGGAATAGCGGCCTTCATCTTCTCCTCCACCAGCGGCAACACTTCCTTCTCCTCAGGCAAGTAGAGGTCGAACACGAGTTCGTCGTGGACTTGGAGCAGCATTCGCGTCTTGAGACTCCGGCGGGCCAGCTCGCGATGGATGGCGACCATGGCGAGCTTGATCATATCGGCGGCGGTGCCTTGGATGGGCGCATTGATGGCGTTGCGCTCGGCGCCGCCGCGCACCGTGTTGTTGGCGGAGCGGATGTCGCGGAGGTAGCGCCGGCGCCCAATAACCGTCTCCACGTAGCCGTGCGACCGCGCGAAGGCGATCGTTTCGTCCATGTAGCGGCGGATGCCGGGGAATTGCCTGAAATAATGATCAATGATCTCGCCCGCCTCCGCACGCGGGATGCCGAGCCGCTGCGACAGGCCGAAGGCCGAGATGCCGTAGGCGATGCCGAAATTCACCATCTTCGCCTTGCGGCGCATCTCCGGGGTGACCGCGCCGAGGGCGACGCCGAACACCCTGGCCGCGGTCGCGGCGTGAATGTCTTCGCCAGCCTTGAACGCCTCCAGCATGGCGGCCTCATGGCTCAAGGCGGCGAGAATACGCAGCTCGATTTGCGAGTAATCCGCCGATAGCAACCGATACTCCCCGCTTCGGGGGACGAACGCCTTGCGGATTTCCTGGCCGCGCTCGGTGCGGATGGGGATGTTCTGCACGTTCGGGTTCTGCGAATTAAGCCGCCCGGTCGAGGTCATTACCTGGTTGTAGGTGGTATGGACACGGCTGGTCCCGGGCCAGATCGCCTCGGGCAACGCGTCTGCGTAGGTGGATTTCAACTTGGAGGCCGTGCGGTATTCGAGCAGGCGCTGCACGATTTCGTGGTCTGCCGCCAACGCGGTCAGCGTTTGCTCGTCAGTCGCGTACTGGCCGGTCTTCGTCTTCTTGGGCGCGTCACCGATCTTCAGGACGTCGAACAGAACCTGACCCAGTTGCCGGGGCGAATTGAGGTTAAACGTGGTCCCGGCCAGACGGTAGATGGTCTTCTCGGCATCATCCATTTCTTTAGATAGCTGCACGCCGAACTCGGCCAGCGCAGCGGCATCCACCCTGATTCCCTCATACTCCATATCCACCAGCACCGGGATCAGCGGCGACTCAACCTCATAGAAGACCCTCTCTTGCCCTTTCTGCTTCAGTAGCGGCTCCAGCGCTCCCCTGAGTTGCCAAGTCACATCGGCGTCCTCGGCGGAATACTCCGCCACCTTCGCCACCGGCACGTCGGCCATGTTGATCTGCCCCGCCTTCGCGTCCCCAATCAGCTTGCTGATCGGCACCGGCGTGTTACCCAGATAGACCTCGGACAGGTAATCCATCCTGTGCCGCATCTCCGGCTCAATCAGGCTGTGCGCC
>Ga0224558_1004840_pt1 | contig 10228 bp, 4 predicted proteins | sample 714S32024metaG_FD_180682 | JGI IMG/M metagenome (GOLD analysis project Ga0224558, IMG submission 180682) | Peat soil microbial communities from Stordalen Mire, Sweden - 717 S3 20-24 | ecosystem: Environmental > Terrestrial > Soil > Wetlands > Peat | place: Sweden: Norrbotten County, Stordalen... | reverse complement strand
GTCCTCTTCCGTGCTCCTTCGGCCTGGAGAGCGCACCGTAAGTAAGTACTGGGATTTCGATCCGGAGAAGACAATCCGTTACCGCACCGATGCCGAATACGAGGAGCACTTCCGCGCTGTCTTCGCCGCAGCCGTCCGGCACAGACTTCGCTCCGATAGACCTGTCCTCGCCGAGCTCAGCGGCGGCAGGGACTCCTCATCCATCGTCTGCATGGCCGATACCATCATTGCCCGCGGTGCTGCCGAAACGCCACGCCTCGATACGATCTCAATGTACGACGACTCCGAACCCAACTGGAACGAACGTCCCTATTTCACCAAAGTGGAAGAAACGCGTGGCCGCACCGGCTGGCACATCGACGTCTCTCCGCAGGATACAGAAGAAGAGCCTTGGACTGCACCACGCCCCGAATCTTGTAACGAACGCTTTGTGCCGACTTCCGGCTTCGATCGTCGGACTTCCGCACAAGTTAGGATGTGCATGGCCACCCAAGGGAATCGCGTCATGCTTTCCGGCATCGGGGGCGACGAGGTTATGGGTGGCGTGCCAACACCCACACCAGAACTCGAAGATCTTCTGGCACGAGCACGATTCAGGGCGCTGGCTCATCAGCTGAAGGTCTGGGCTCTGCAAAAGAAGAAGCCTTGGTTCCATCTGTTCTGGGAAGCCGCCCGAGGATTCTTCCCTCCTGCGCTCGTTGGTGTTCCGAAATACATGCGGCCGGCCCCATGGCTGCAGTCCAACTTTGTGAAGCACCATCGGGCAGCGCTGACTGGCTATCCATCCAAGGTAAGGCTTTTCGGTCCTCTGCCCACATTCCAAGAAAATGTGGGCACGGTCGATGGATTGCGAAGACAACTGGCACACACCGCTTTGCCATTCGAACCGCCTTTCAAGAAGCGTTATCCCTATCTGGATCGCGGCTTGCTGGAATTTATCTTCTCTGTTCCACGGGAACAGCTGGTCCGTCCGACGCAACGGCGTTCCCTCATGCGCCGCGCACTCGTCGGCATCGTTCCAGATGAAATCTTGAATAAGAAGGGGAAAGCATTTGTTGCCCGCGCGCCGCTGGTACGTATCTCGAGGGACTGGGCCAATTTGGTTGAAATGACCCAGCACATGGTGAGCAGCTCGCTCGGAATTGTTGACGATGAACGTATTTTGGGTTTCTTGCAGAAGGCTCGGCGTGGCGAAGAAGTCCCCACCGTTATCTTGACGCGTACGATCTGGATCGAAGGTTGGCTAAGGGATCTTGGCACCGTAGGGATTGTAAGCCTGGACACAGACGTGAGGCCTGGGTTGACATTGCAGGCTTCCACGCAAGGCTAAGAAGGATCGTCGTGAGGACCAAGTAGAAATAGGGGAGCGAATCATGAGTGTCCAGTTTGGGAGATGGAATTTCGAAGGCCAGCCGCCTGCCTCGGACTACATGGAAAAAGTCGGCGCGACTCTCGCTCCGTATGGACCCGATAGTAACGAATCGTATTCCAAGGCCGGCGTAAAGATCCTCTATCGCGCCTTTCACACCACGAAGGAATCGCATCGCGAAAAGCAGCCGCACATTTGCCCATCCGGTGCCGTCATCACCTGGGATGGCCGCTTGGACAACCGCGCCGAGCTTATCAGCAACTTGCGAGATTCCTTGACCCTCAGCTCCACCGATGTTGCCATCGTTGCAGCTGCGTACGAAAAGTGGGGTGGCGGTTGCTTCGCCAAACTCATCGGGGACTGGGCCCTCTCGCTCTGGAACCCCAGCAACCGCTCACTGATTCTGGCCAAGGACCCCATGGGCACACACCACCTTTACTACTCGTTCGAGAACAATCACGTCACTTGGTGCACGATTCTCGATCCGCTCGTCCGGTTCGCGGGTAAGGCCTTTGCTCTCAACGAAGAGTACGTCGCCGGCTGGTTATCTACCATGTTTCCCGCTGTCCATCTGACGCCATACATTGGGATCCATGGAGTCCCGCCGTCCTCTTCCGTGCTCCTTCGGCCTGGAGAGCGCACCGTAAGTAAGTACTGGGATTTCGATCCGGAGAAGACAATCCGTTACCGCACCGATGCCGAATATGAGGAGCACTTCCGCGCTGTCTTCGCCGCAGCCGTCCGGCACAGACTTCGCTCCGATAGACCTGTCCTCGCCGAGCTCAGCGGCGGCATGGACTCCTCATCCATCGTCTGCATGGCCGATACCATCATTGCCCGCGGCGCTGCCGAAACGCCGCGCCTCGACACCATCTCCTGGTTCGATGACTCCAAACCAAACTGGGGTGAACGCCCCTATGTCGCCAAAGTGGAAGAAAAACGTGGCCGCACCGGCTGCCACATCGATTTCGGTGTCCTCAGTCGAAAAGAAGTCAGTCAACAAAGCTCTTTGGCCTCCAAATTTGAAAGCGATCGCTTTGCAGCTACTCCCTTCTACAGCCATCATCACGTCGAGCTGTTTCAACAGTGTGCAGGATATATGAGGTCACAAGAACATCGAGTCGTGCTTTCCGGAATCGCGGGAGAAAGTGCTACAGGCGGGGGCGTGCCAACACCAAGGCCAGAACTCCAAAATTTACTGACACGAGCACAACTCTTTACACTCGCACATCAACTGAAAGCCTGGGCTGTCAAGATGAGAAAACCTGGCTTGCCCTTGCTATGGGAAGCTATCCGAGGATTTTTCCCCGTCGTCCTTACAGGTGTACCCAAGGACATGCGCCCGGCTCCGTGGTTGGATTCAAGCTTCGTCCGTCGAAATCATGCCGCCCTTTGCGGCTATCCGCCCAGATTGAAGCTATTCGGTCCTTTGCCAAGCTTTCAGGATAACGTTGCTGCGTTGGATAGCGAGCGGAGGTTTGCCGCGTATTGCCCGCCCCACTCAGAGATGCCCCGCGACGTGCGCTTTCCGTATCTGGACAAAGACCTACTGGAATTCATGTACGCAATCCCTCGGGAACAGATCGTCCGCATGGGCGAGCGCCGTTCTCTCATGCGCCGTGCCCTTATCGGCATTGTTCCAGATGAACTCCTGAGCAGAAAGAAAAAGGCATCTCTTGCACAAGTAACGCCGACAGACATCTCGACGGAATGGCCCAGCTTCGTTGGGATGGGTCAACACATGGTCAGCAGTTCCATGGGGATCATTGATCCAAATCAATTCTTGGAAGCTTTGCAAGAAACGCGACGCAGCGAGAATGTTCCCATCAGTAGGCTGATGAGAACACTAACACTTGAGTTCTGGTTACGTCACCTCACGACGCAAAGAGTCCTGACGAATTCGATGTCAACCAAGAGCGAAGGCTCTCCCTCGCGTTCTCAAGTGAAGGAACTCCAAGTATCAGCTCAAACAAAGAGTTCAGCTAGCTAGCTGTGTACGTGAACGACCAAGAAAGGAGGTGAAAACCATGAAATACGAAACCCCGGAGCTGACGACGTTGACCCCTGCGATCGATGCCATTCAGACGTCTAATAAGCCGGGCGACCCCAATCCTGACGGTCCACAGCAAGACAGTGGAGCTGCGTATGAAGACTGGGAGTAAATGAACCGCTGCCGGAGCGTCCAAAATAGCGGGCGCCCCGGCAGTCCCAATCGCAAGAAGCGCCTCACCTTGCTATGTCCAGCCACTCCTGGTCGCTCCTGGTCCGTATTCTCGCAAGTCAGCCATCGGTGTTCCTGGATTTCTATTGCGATTCTGACCGAGAAAGAGCTTTCTGACTCTCCGCCCGTAACTTCTTAAGATTCTCCCAGCGGGCATACTGCTCGGCCTTTGTGGGGTCGGGATCTGCGTGGTCGTTGAGCCAGAAGTCATACCAGTCCACGTTCATTTCCTGTGAAGCCAGGCGTTCCAGTGGTTTCGTCAGGATGTGTTCACCATTACGAAAATAGAGCAACTCTACTGGCTTCTTTTGGAGCCGCATGGCAGCATACACGTCCCAAGCGTAAATTATCCCTACAGGGCTGTTCGCCTCAAACAATATGGGTACATCAATTTTATCGGTGTTGAATCCCGCAGAATCAGAGATCCATTTCTGAAGCCCATCGGCAAAAGGCGGGCCGCCCATCGCTGCAGCGATGGACTCGGCTCGCCCTGGCCCTCCGTAGTCGGCATTCAACATGTACTCACCGAAGCTAATGTAGGTAGACTCGGCCAGCGTGGCGACCACAAAATACTTGCCCGCGTGGAGCAAGCAATCCAGGACGTACCAGCCAGTGCGGCTAAATCCAATGATGCCGACCCTTTGTGGGTCAATTAAGCCGTCGGTATCCAGTTGGTCAATCGCTGCCACATAGCCATCGCGGATCTGCGCCGACTCGCGCGGCGTCGCGACGACATTAGGACCAATGATAGTTGTCCCAACCTGCAAGACAACTATTCCCCGCGCGGCCATCGGTCGGGCTGCCATTGCCGTCGGAAAGGCGCCGTCGGTCAGAAATTCTGCCTGGTTGAATCCGTGCGTCTGAATGACCAACGGATAGCGGTGGCCAGCGACATAGTCGGGCGGCTTAACGAGCCCGCCAGTCCAGTCGTGCCCGGCTCTATCGTGCCAATTGTAAACCGTCGCCTCTCCGAACTTAATCCTGGCAAATTGTGGATTCGGATCCCAAATTTCTTTCGACTCGCCCGTCTCAACGTCCGTGGCGACCAGAACCGGCGGCTCGTTCACGCTTTGGCGAACATCGATAGCTAACCCGCGACCCCGCGATGCCTTAGCGGCTGCATGTATTGCAACGCGATCCGTAACGGCTTTCCAGATGCCATTCTCCCGCTGGAATAATTCCGGCTCCAGATCAGTCTCAGCGTGATAATCGTAGTATCGCAAAACCAATTGTGGGCCTGCTTGCCATTCGAGACCGGACAAACGGGGACGGGAGTGCTCATCATTGTCAGGCGAAGCTTCCTTGATCCGGGTTATCTTTCCAGATCCAATATCGACGGCAACTATCCACGGACGGGCAGACTCAGGAATGCTGGCAACGTTCTTTCTCTCTAGGGGGAGAAACGTGTTTGTCAGAATCACTTCCCGCTCATTTTGCGACCACAGCGCCATCGAGGCATCAACGAATGCTCCGCTCTCTCCTAGCGGAGCATCAATCAATACGAGCATCCTCCCGCTTTTAAGATCGATCAGTTTGTATTGGAGCGGCCGGAGGTAGTCCATTGCGGCTTTTGTATTGGGTTTGTCCGCTACGATCTTGTTGAAAGGGTATCGGCTTTCGTAAGACTCCCAGGTTGGTGGCACATGAGCCACTCTATCCGCCACCACTGCGTAGCGTCCGCTCGGAGAGAGTGCGAGCAATGGAGGGTGAGATTCGCCAAACAGTGAGATCGGCGCCGATGTCGCGGAATCCACCACCGGAGATATCTTATCGTTCCTGACTTGCCATAACTCGCGGCGCCGGCCACCGAAGGTAAAACGTTCCCATTTCGGGTACAAAAGACTAAAAAGCGACACGCCAGTACCGATCTGAATATTCGGAAGCGTTGGCCCGCCGGACTGATATAACTGGGACGAAGTCACAGACGGCACTGTCGTGAATACAAATTTATTCTTCGCATGATCGAAAGCCGTCACATCCACCCCATTAGGACTCAATTGCTTAAGGCGTCCGCCTTTGACAGAGAGAACAAAAAGATGTCGCTCATCATTATTATTATTGCGCCCCAGAAACGCGATGGTTTTGCTATCTGCTGCCCAGCGCGCTTCGGTGATGGGATCGCCGTTCGACAGCGTTCCCATCTTGACGAACGACCGGACGTCCGGTGTGTGCCCGCCTGAAGAACGCTTCAACGCCCTTGAAGCAGCAGCGCTATCGAACAACCATATCGTTGATTCCAGTTCCCCGGACCGGAGCAAGCCTCGCTTTGTTATGACGAAGAAATACCGACCATCTGGAGAAAAGGTTGCTGCTTTCTCTCCATTGAAAGCGTCTTCGACAAAAATTACTTTCTCGATTGAGTCGCGAACCGTCATTGGTCGCGCTTCATTCGCACGCGAAGCCGGAGGCCACAGGCATAAGGTAGTTGCCAGACCAACGATCAGTATCAATCTGCAAACGGCGCGAGTGTTCATTTAAGTTCCATTGTTCGAGCGCTTCGTTGGTCGCTCACACTGTCCGAATTCCCGGCAACGTGCATGGTGTACTTCAGTTCTACGTCATTCTCCAGCTATGCCTCCGACTACGAGGGTGTTGATAGGATCTCCTGGTTCTCGCGCGATAGTTTCCGTACATGCGGGATCTCTAAGACTCCAGGTTCCGGCACTAGCTCGCGGTTTTGCCTACCTCTCTCGTCTACAACTCCTGGCCGGTTTTATTCGGGTACATTAGTCATCTATGGCGGAACGGGTTCTGCACTCGGGCGGACAGCTTTCCGTCGAAAATGGAAAGATCGACCTCCATTTCTCCATGAATGGGTTACCGTTCCGCCCGTGACCACGTTTCGTCGAAACTTGTCCCGCACTCTTCTAACAAACCGCGGTTTTGATGTCGTCTTAGCTATTTTCGACATGAGAAGCGGTGATTTACTTTCGTTCCGCTTCCTGGACGTCACTTGACCCGATATGCTCTCGGGCCTTTTCCTTCTTCGTTCACTACCACCCCCGTTAGGGAGCAGCAGCGGAAAGTAGTTTGAAGCCTCCTACTGCAAGGCGACTCCGAGGGCCTCCCTTCATCGACTACACAGCTAAGCAAACGAGTCGTCTGTCGCCGACTTGTTTGCTCGTGGCACACTCAGAAGACCAGCTTGAGCGCAAACTGCATTGAGCGAGGACCTCCCATCTGGTAGAGGGAGTTCAACACGCCTAGCGAACTCGCGAGCGTTCCCGTCGCTTGCCCAAAAGTGTTCTGACCGAAGAACCCATTAATGTTCCCAAAATTCGGATGATTGAAAATGTTGAATGCTTCCGTGCGAAATTGCAGCTTCAGCCGATCATGGATCGGAAAATCCCGTCGGATGACAAAGTCCATCTGCCAAGCCCCAAAACCCCTTGTGAAGTTGCGGGGAGCATCTCCGAGGCCAGAGGTTGCTTGAGTAAACGCTTGAGGATTGATCGCGCGTCCTCCGGGGCAGCTTTGCCCCGGAACAAGATCCCCCAATCCTTGAAGAACAGCCGCACAACTAGCGCCATAGAGATAAATCGGTTGCCCAGGGACAAGGTTTAACCCAGCATCATAGAACTGTGCATTTGGTTGCAGCAGCTGGCTTCCTACCAGCGTAACCGGAAAGCCCGTTCGTGCCGTAAGACGACCATCAACGCCCCAATGGTGCAAAACCGCGTTAAGAAATCCGCGATCCCCCAAATTCGGTAGATCATATGACAAAGCAGTCGAAAGATTGTGTTGAACGTCGAAGTCACAATTCCCGCGCTGATACGCAAAGTTGAAGTTCTGGGAGCCGTAGTCAAGACAGTGCGACCACGTATAAGAGGCCAGGCCGGTCAACCCCCGGCTTAGTCTCCGCCGGAATTGAAGCTGCAAGGCGTTATAGTCCGAAGTCAGGCCATTCTCAACGAACGTGACAAAACTCATGTTTGGGTTGTTGGCGGGTTGAAAAATATTTTGCTGCAGCAACCTCGCCGCGTGCGAACCGACATAAGAGACCCTGAGAGCCTGCGACTTACCTAGCGCCTGCTCCATGCTGGTGTTCCACTGAAGCGTGTAAGGCAGTTGCAGGTGTGGCGCGAAGCCCGTCGTAGAAAAACCGTATGGCGGCACGGGTGGGTTCAGAACGGGGGGAATGACCACTGGAGGCCCTGGAAACGACCCAGGCTGCAACGGGCCAAACGCACTGAACCCTGGTCCAGCGAAGCCTAACGACCCCAACTGCTGGCCGGTATCGAAGAAAACACCGCCCCCGCCACGCACAACCGTTTCTCGGCCCGGTGAGTTGCGCAGAATGTATGCAACACCCAACCGCGGGGCAAGGTTGTACCAAGTGGTCCGCCACAGTGGCGTGCCCTGCGGCGCTAGTGTCCACGTATCGGGTCCCGCCCCTTGAATGGTGTAAGGCTTCAGTCCTTGCGTCGCGCCCGGTGCAGGGTTCACCTCCCAACGTAACCCTAATGACACGCTCAACCCCCGTGACACTCTCCATTCGTCTTGCGCAAACGCCGAGAAGTTCGTGTACAACGGGTAAGCGGGAGCAAAGGCCTCCACGATTGTTGACGCGCTGTTCGTCTCCACCGCAGACTCACTAAAATAAAGATAGTCGGCGACGGGAGTGGACCAAGTCGCGAACGGAGCCAGTCTGCGGTAGTCCGCGCCAAATCTGAATTGGTGACGTCCCAAAAAGAGACTCACTGTGTCCACGAAATTCCACTGCCTTTGAGCTCCGGACGCCTGCTGCTGATTGAGCTGAATGTAATACCCGTCGTACACGAGGATAACAAAAGGAGCCGATCGGCCATTCAGTCCGACCATCTGCGTCAAATTGACAGGCGTGCTGCCCCCATACGCGTCGATTACGGTGCGACTCACCGCCTCATTCGAGCTGTAATTCAACCGCAAATCGTTACTGAGGCGGCTTGATAAAATGCTGCTAACACCACCCGTGTAAGTCCGCATGGTATAGGCTGAAGTGGCGTCTGTTGTGGGTTCCAGGAAGAGTCCTCCCCGTGTCGACGAGTCCGAAATCGTGTCACTGAACCGGAAGAAGAGCCTCAGCTTGTCGTTCACGATGTGGTCGAACCGCACACTGGTGGAATTTAGTGAGCCCGGGTTGGACCAGCTACCGGTGAATTTGGCCAAGCCATTTTGCTTTTGCCCTGTGGGTGGGCAGGCCGGATCAGTTGCTGGATCGCACGGTACCAAGACTTCAGGACCGTTCGGCACAGGGAGCGCGTTCAAGACCTGATTCAAAGGCGAGGGGGCACTGGCTCGGAGCGTACCGTCGGGCACGAAGCTGCTAATGGCTGCCTGTGGCGCAACCAAACGCAGTCCTTCGTAGGAGACAAAGAAGTATGTTTTGTCCTTTCCGCCATAAAGGCCGGGAATCTTGACCGAGCCACCCAACGTGCCGCCGAAATCGTTCTGCCGAAGAGCAGGTCGCTTCACCCCGAAGTAGTTGTTGAACCAGTCGTTGGCATCGAAGGCGCCGTTTCGCAAGTAGTCGTAAGCCGTGCCATGCAATTGATTGGTGCCCGATTTCGTCTCAAACGCAAACTGGCCGCCAGGATTGCGCCCATATTCCGCTGAGTAGGTCGAGCTCTGCACGCGAAACTCCTGTAGATCGTCGACCGAGACCAGTGCCTGCGTGGTTCCCAGGGCGGTCGCAGCCGCTACAGAGCCGGTAATTCCCGCGCTTTGCTCCATTACCTGGCCTGTAGCTGCCCCCACATTAGCGCTCACACCGTCCACTGTGTAGTTGTTGGATTCCGTGCGCTGGCCATTCACACTGAACTCACCAGTCTGACCAAGACCTGAGAATCCAGATACACTTGGAGCCTGGGGCTGGGGAGTTTGCGTCACAACCCCCGGCGTAAGCAGGATCAAATCCTGGAAGCTCCGCCCATTGAGCGGCATATTTGTGACATATGTCTGATCGACGACGGTACTAACCGACGCATCCGTTGTATTGATCATCGATGCGCCGCCTTCAACAGTTACAATCTCGAACGCAGCTCCGATAGGGAGTGTGAAGTTGATAGACAACGCGTCCTGGATGTTCAGAACAATATCGGGCTTGATGAGTGTCTTGAATCCCACCTTGGAAACTTGAAGCCGGTACGGCCCTGGCGGGAGATTCGGCACAACGTAGATGCCGTCGTCATTCGTCTTGCCAGAGTACTTCAAACCTGTTGCATCGTTTATCACCAGAATGTCGGCCCCGCTGATCACCCTGTTGGATGGATCGAGCACGCGACCGTTCATAGTTCCATTGGGGGACTGTGCCGCAAGGGGGAGGGCTAGCGACACGGCACAAGCGAAAAGCAAAGCGATGCGGGGGAAGCGCACGCGCACGGTGATTCTCCTGTGGCCGATGGATTCGGGAATCCTATTCAGGTCTACGGAGAGGGGTCTCACCTGGTATCACTCCTTCCTTAATTAGTTGGAAGCCTGCCGGAGCCAGGAAAGATGCAACCGCGATTAAGGATGATTTGGGTCGACTCGTAGGTAAGCAAAGAGGAGGGGTTTGCCGCTTGGCTTGCGACTGCCGCCATTGGGCTCGATCGTAACGAACACAGCATCAATTTGCGCTAGAAGCTTCGGGTCGTCCAGCTTCAAGACCCACCGCTTCT
>Ga0224558_1004838_pt1 | contig 10230 bp, 12 predicted proteins | sample 714S32024metaG_FD_180682 | JGI IMG/M metagenome (GOLD analysis project Ga0224558, IMG submission 180682) | Peat soil microbial communities from Stordalen Mire, Sweden - 717 S3 20-24 | ecosystem: Environmental > Terrestrial > Soil > Wetlands > Peat | place: Sweden: Norrbotten County, Stordalen... | reverse complement strand
GCCAACTCTTCGCACAGGTCGTGTCCACTTGCAAATCTATGGACACGACCTCTCACAATCGCAGCCAGCACCAATATACGTCAATACGGCCCGCCGTAGACGCTTACATCTGGTGTGTAGCTGGCCGTTAGCGTATCACTGCCTACGGCCAGCGCCCCGGCTGCAATGGCAAACGTCGCGCTGCGGCTGCTTAGTGTCTGCGTATTGCTGTAGCCACCGCCTGTCAGTTTCACTGAGCCTGTGGGAGTCGGGGTTCCACTCAACGCAACCGTCACCGTCAACGGCTGAGCAGTCGTAATGCTTGACGCCGATGGAGTTACTGTCACTGTTGGTGTGATAGTGGAATCGACATTTTCAGTTAGCACAGACGAAACGGCACTGGCAAAGAAAGCGTCTCCACTATAAACGACTGTGATGGAATGTGACCCCAATGCCAAGGCAGAGGTCGCATAGCTTGCGTAGCCTCCCGACAACGTCTTCGTACTCAGGACGGTCGAGCCATCCTTAAACGTGACTGAGCCGGTGGGAGTCTGATTTGAAGTGAACGTCACATCTGCGCTGAACGACGTCAATGAACCCAGCAAGGCGGGATTTTGAGAAGGCAGCAAAGTAACCGTTGCCGTGTAGCCATTGACCGTTTCGGTAAGCACTGGGGACGTGCTCGCTGAATTGTAAGAGTCTCCTGCAAAAACTGCCGTGATGGAGTGTTGCCCCGCCGCAAGGCTAGTCGTCGAGTATGTGGCAACACCGGAGGAGTTCAATGTGCCCGTACCGATTGTAGTCGAGCCGTCCTTGAACGAGATTGTGCCAATCGGTGTCATAGGGCCGTTCGTTGTAATCGTTGCTGCAAAAGTGACCGACGCGCCAACCGCTATTGGATTTGCATTTGGTGCCAGTGCGGCGTTCGAAGTGGCAAGGTTGACCATTTCAGTTAGCCCTGCCGAGCTACTCCCTGCATTATTCGCATCACCACCGTAAACGGCGGAGATGCCATGACCCTGTTGCGTCAAGCCAGAGGTAGTGTAGCTTGCAATACCAGAATTATTAAGGGGAGCGGCACCAATGGATACCCCCTCGTCCTCAAACGTGACCATTCCAGTGGGTGTTTTGTTGCCACTTGTGGTCACCGTCGCAGTAAAAGTCACGCTAGAACCGAAGAAAGCCGGATTGGGGCTGGCTTTCAACGTAGTCAAAGTTGAAGAGCCAGTCGTCTTCGCAATGCCTTGACCAGAGAACGGGATAGTCTGAGTTGAGTAATTTGGAGGCCCGCCGTTCAAAGCGTTATCAATGACACTGACCGAACCCGAAATAAAGCCAACCTGTTGCGGCTCAAATTCAAATGAAACAGTGCAAGTTGCACCCGGAGCGAGACCCACCCCCGAGATGACATCATAATTTGAACAATCAGTTAGGGCTGCGTCCGAGAAGACGGCATTGGGTGGGGTTGCATTGAAATATGCTTGGAAGAGCAAGGGCGCATTCCCTGAGTTTAAAAGCGTAAACGTTGCCGCGCCGTCGTTGGTATCAATCGTAGCGACTTGTGTCTGTGTCGTGAAGACAGTGCCACTGCTTGTCGAACTCAGTTCGAGTAGTTCGCTCAATTGACAATCTGCTACATAGACAGACCCTCCTCCGTCTACGGCAATACCGGAGGGACAAATATCCCCTCCAAAATTCAGATTTGCCATGCAACTGGCACTCACGCAGCCAACTGGAACCTCTTTCACAGTTCCAGAATCGGCAATGAAGACATTCCCGATACCATCCACGGCAAGCCCACCGGGGGACGTAAAACCGCTACTTATTGTTGTAACGCAACTAGAACTTAAGCATCCGGGGGTGATTTCTTTCACCGCGTTACTGCCTGCATCGCCGACAAAAATGTTCCCACTTCCATCCACTGCAACGCCGATGGGTTCACTAAAACCGCCGCCCAACGTTTTGACGCAACTGGCTTGAGCACATCCAAGAGGAATTTCCTGCACTTCGCCGATGCCCGTATCAGCGACAAAGACATTCCCACTCCAGTCCACGGCTACTCCATGGGGAGAACTGAACCCGCCAGCCAATGTCTTTACGCAACCGGAACTCTGGCATCCGGGGGCGATTTCTTTCACCGCATTGTTGCCCACATCGCCGACATAAACGTTCCCACTCCCGTCCACAGCAATGCCAGAGGGTGACTTGAAACCGCCGCCCAAAGTTTCGATGGTGTAGCCGCCACCACCGGTTGCAATCATCTTTTTCACGGCGTTGTTATTCGTATCAGCGACAATGAGATTGCCACTGCCCTCTACCGCAACTCCATAAGGGCTGGAGAAGCCGCTGCCTATAGACCCCGGTGTGTTACTTCGAACGAAGCTGGCCTGTGGTGCTGTGCCTACACCGTGGACGTAGCCGGTGGCTACTGTGTTTCCGGTCGCATCCTCCAGAAGCACGGCACCATTGCGAAGTCCGGAGAACTGCGGAGTGAAGGTCAGTTCAACGGTACAGGTAGCTCCTGTGCTATACGTTCCTGAACCACAAGTTCCTCCATTAGCAACAGCAAAATCTAATCCGGTCGAACCTTGTGTGAATGCCACAGGGTTTCCGATAATCCCCCCGGCAGAGAATGTGAATGTTAAGGGAATAGGTGCGCTCGTTTGACCAATAGCAACCGTCCCTAGGTCAGCTCCAGCAGTTTCTAGCTCTATTAATCTATTGTTCGAGGTGTCGGCAACAAAAGCATTACCATGAGCGTCCACCGCAATTCCAGAAGGGTAGCTTAATCCCACGCCCAAACTCTGGACAGCGCCTGTCGTAGCCAGAACCACTTTGGCTGCATTGTTGCCCCTGTCAGCAACATAGACATTACCGCTGCCGTCTACCGCAACGCCTGTCGGTTGCAACCAGCCGCTGCCCAATGTCGAAACACAATTAGATGTGAGGCAACCAACCGGAACTTTCTTCACCGAAATGTTTCCAGTGTCGGCCACGAAAACATTGCCACTCCCATCTACAGCGACGCCCTGTGGCTGATAGAACCCTCCACCGATAGTAGACACACATGTTGAAGTAGTACAGCCGACCGGGATTTTCTTAACAGCATTGTGATTATTGTCTGCGACATATACGTTGCCAGTTGCATCAACCGCAACGCCGTATGGAAGCGCAAATCCCCCTCCCAGTGTGTTGACAGTGACATAACCGCCCACTGCCAGTATTTCCTTCACCGCATTATTATGGGTGTCTGCGACATAAACGTTTCCACTTCCGTCTACAGCCACCCCAAAGGGGCCTGAAAAGCCACTGGCTAGTGTCGCGGTACAACTGATGCTCGCACAACCTGCTGGCACCTCTTGTATGGTGCTGCCGCCAAAATTTGCAACGAAGAGGTTGCCGCTCAAATCAACCGCGACTCCATAGGGGGCATCAAACCCGCTGGCTGCTGTAAGTTGGGCGTAACTGAATTGTGCAGTTTGAGCCTGTAGTCCTGCGGTTAAGGCCAACAACAAGCCGAACAAGCTGAGATGTTGGCGAAAAGGCGAAGTTGCCGTCATCATACTGCGGAGAGTGGAAAGCAGTCTTTCAGTCATCGTTGTATGCCTCAATTTCGTACCTTATAAAGGGATTCTTGAGGAGCGGTAAGCGTCACCAGATTTCCTTGAGATACCGACTCGGCGGACTCGAAGAATCCAAATAACACGCTAATCTGCTCGTGGTGTTTTTGCTCGTAACAGCTTACATCTCAAAGCGTGGCAAATCAAGAACAGTTTTTCCGCGCCCTCGGCGTCCGAGTGAAGGAGCTACGTAAGAAACGTGGCTATTCTCAGGAGGACATGTTGTCGTTCGGCTTTAGCACCCGGCACTGGCAGCAGATTGAGGCCGGTCGGCCAATTACCATGAGCACGGAGCTCCGCATCTGTGAGGTCTTCGAACTTCCGATGTCAAAGTTGGTTCAGGGGTTGGACAAGGATGGCGTGTACGAGCCGCTCGATGTCGTGATTCAGCCTCGCCGGAGAGGCCGACCAAAGCGGTGACGCTGAAGCATGGCCACACACGGATGGCAGTGCGGCCTTCCCACTAAACTCATATCCTGGCTTTTCCTGCCTTGCCAGCGATGGAAACCGGGGTTCGGTCTATTTCGCCACCTCTTCTTCTTCCAATGCGCCCTGTTCGTTTGGCTCCGCCTCATCTGCCAGCAGAGTGGGCGAGAGCAAGGCTGTGGCCTCCAACGCCGGGAGTTCCTGAACATCCTTCAGCTTCCTCCCGATGGCACGCGACCGGACTTTGGCCTTTTCGATAGTGTCGGTCGCCTGATGAAGCTTCTTCTCCACAGCATCCAAGACCTCGCCATACTTCGTCCACTCTGTCTTCACACCCGCAAGGAGATTCCAGACCTCACTGGTGCGCTTCTCGATTGCAAGCGTTCTGAAGCCCATCTGGAGGCTATTCAGAATCGACCATAGCGTGGTCGGTCCGGCGACAATCACGCGGTAGTTGCGTTGGATGCCTTCAATCAGGCCGGTTCTGCGAATCACCTCAGCAAAGAGACCTTCAATCGGGAGGTAGAGGATTCCAAAGTCCGTGGTGTTCGGCGGGGCGAGGTACTTCTCGCAGATGTCCTTGGCACATCCCCGGACGCGGTTCTCAAGTTCCTTCCCTGCGGTCTCGATGCCTTCGATGTCAGCGCGCTCCTGAGCCTCAATCAAACGCTGGTAGTCTTCGACAGGGAACTTGGCGTCGATGGGAAGCCAAACGACCTCGCTCTTCTCGGCACCTTGTCCGGGCAGCTTGACAGCGAACTCTACACGCTCAGCGTTGTTCTTTGTTGAGACATTTGATGCCCACTGGTCGGGGCTGAGCACCTGTTCCAGCAGTGCTCCAAGCTGAACCTCGCCCCACGTCCCACGAGTCTTAACGTTCGTGAGCACTTTCTTGAGGTCGCCGACGCCGGTGGCGAGGGACTGCATCTCACCAAGCCCCTTGTGTACCTGCTCAAGCCGCTCACTGACCTGTTTGAACGATTCGCCCAGCCGCTTCTCCAAGGTGCCCTGAAGCTTCTCATCCACAGTCAGGCGCATCTGCTCAAGCTGGGTAGCGTTGTCGGTCTTCATGCTCTGGAGTTGCCCCTCGACTGTGGTACGGACGGCTTCGAGCTTTTCCGCGCTGGTTTTTGTGAGCGAGTCAATTTGCTTTGAGAAGGCCTCTAGCTGGAGCTTCTCGGCAGCGGCCAAGTCCTTGAGAGTTCTCGCCATGGCATCGGAAATCTCAGTAAGGGTTCTCACAACCTCCTGCCGAAGCTGTGTTGCCGTAGTTGCGGACTCGGCACGAGCACCATCGAGCTTTTCGCTGATGATGTTCGCAAAAGCAGTCAGTTGGGCAGCGAAAGCCTCAAGCTGCACCTTTTGGAGGTTGGCAACATCGTTGATGCGCTGCCCCACAGCATCGCCAAGGGTCTTAAACGCGCTGGAGAGTTCTTGCCGTTGCTCACTCGCGGCCTTGCCCAGTTCACCTCGATTCAGGACAATCTCTTCCTTCACTACGCGCTCTGTACGCTCCTGTGCCTTCTCGATTGCCTCAAGACGGGGTTCCAACTCGGCGGGGTTGTATCGGGACACCTTCTGGTACAGGAGCACAAGAAGCACCAAGGCGATGACAACGAAAGCGAGAATGATGAAGGCGACGGCTGTGGTCATGAATGAACCTCTTGTCCGAATTGGAAATGGTGGATGGAGAGTGCGGAATCCCCGCCATATTCATGGGAGGGAAAAAATCGTAGTTCTTGCTCCAGTGCGTGGGCGGTGACTTGAGCCACGGTGATGGAAAGTCTAAGCTGTCTACTCCAGCGTGGCTATCTTCGATTGATGTACTGGAGACTCGCCGAAACCTCGCCACGCTCATAGAGCATCTGAGCGCAGGAAGTGCATATGTTGTCCGTGTTAGCGGCGTACTTGCCAGCGTGGCGGACGGGAACTGGGTAGTCATGCACCCTGCAGATGAGCCGAGCGCACTCTGCACACTGCACCCAGTCAGTCTCGGCACAAGGCGGCGACTGGGCGATGTGGCAGTCTGGAGGGATGATTTCCATGCGCTCTCCGGTGCTACGGCAGCAGCTTGCCGTTGATGACGTTGGTGCTGCTCACCTTGCCTGTCTTCGAGTCCTGAACAGAAACGTTCTGGCTTGCGACTTGCCCGTTGTGCGTGTTGTACTGCGTATTCGTAGTCACGCTTGAACCGTCCGCCGTGCGGCTGTGGTTAATCTCGCCGACGAGTTTGCCGTTGTTGTCATAGGTCTTCATGCTGCCTCCTTCATGGTGTGACCTGTTGTGGTTGACCATCGCGGCTCTGGAAAACCTCGATGGCGACTGCGGCTCACTTCCCAAGTGCTCTGAGTACCGCAGCGGCGATTGCGCGTGCGTCACGGTTTTCAATTGGGATGTCCAGTCTAATGACCTTTCCGCCGAGGTTGATGCTCCAGTTGTCCCGCTCACCGTCGTTCAATTCCCCGGTGCGGTCAGGAAGGGTAACCTGAACGAGGAGCCCAGTCTTCTCCTTGTTGTTCTTGACTCTTGCATTGACGCCGGATATGGCGAGGATGTCAACAATCTCTGGAAAGACCTCTGCATACTCCAAATAGCTGTCATGAGCCCATGGACTGCACATAGTCATACCCCTTTCAGGCATTGAAGTTTGAATGCTACGTTCTCAAGCCGCGCACGATACGGGTGGTTGGTCGGCTTCTGTGCTGCTCAATCCGCCTTGCCTAGCCTCGCGTACCCACCGCACGACGGACGCCCTGCTGACGCCGTACTGCTTGGCAACATTGGTCAGGCTCATCCCGCCAAGCCGGGCAGCGACGATGGCCTCATGGTCAACATCCAGCGGTTGACGGCCAACCGGCAGACCTTCGAGCTTCCGACGCCGGATTCCGGCTCGTACGCGCTCCTTGATAAGCTCGGCTTCGAGTTCCGCGATGCTGCTGATGAGCGTGATGAAGAGCCTTCCCATCGCTCCATCAGTGGCGATGTTCTCTCTCCTCGATACGAACTCAACCCCTAGGCTGTCCAGTTCATCCACGACAGTGAGGAAGTGCTTGACCGAACGCGCCATCCGGTCGAAGGCGGCGACGATGACCACTGCGAACTTCCGCTTCCGCGCATCGCGAAGCATCGCATCCAGACCGGGACGTCGGGCTTTGCTGCCGCTGATGCCAACGTCGGTGTACTCGCCAGCGACCTCATATCCTCGTTGCTCCGCAAACAGACGGAGGTCAATTAGTTGGTTATCAACGCGCTGGTCTGTGGTGCTCACTCGGGCGTAAATCGCGCATTTCTTCATCAAAGATGCTCCTTCACAATGTCTTGGGGTTACCCCTACAGCCGCATTCCCGCGAGACAGCGGAAGCAACGATAGTGCTCGTCGGTTGACAGTGCTGTGTCATCCGGTAGGTGCATGGCCGACATCAGTTTGGCCACAACATCCTTCTTCCTAAGAATGCACGCATCGGCGAACAAGGTGAACCGTTGTGTTCGCGTGTTGAAAGTGACCCGGCCACGAGGTAGTTCCTCGTAATCTGTGTCGCGTGGCACTTCTCCACGCTTTTCCATCGCCGCCCAGTGGGTTACGTGGTCGCCTTCATGAATCTTGAAGTCGCCATACTTGCCAGCAGCGGAGAGGGCTGTGGTGTCGATGACGAGGCGCTCATCGATGAGCCAGAAAATTCCGACGTGGGGTTCAGGTTGCTGTTCGGGTTTCTTCATCGCACGTGCTCCTTAAGGCTCTTGAGCAGGATGCTCGTTGGGTGAATAAACGGGAGCACCTGCCGAATCTCTTTAATGGCGGCATCAATGCCCTTGTAGCCGACCGCAGCCATGTAAGCCGCCGCCAGACTTGAAGCGCATGAAATACCCACTTCGCAATGAAGAAGCACTGTGCCCCAACGAATGTTTTCGCTGATGGCATCGAGGATGCGGTCGAACTGCTGGACGGGCACTGGCTCGTCATCTTCAATGGGCAGATGGAGGTAGTTGATGCCCCGGCGCTTTCTCTCAACAGGAATCTTTGACAGGGAAATGACCGTCGTGATGCGACAAGGATTGTCTTGCGCGAGTTCTTCTGAATCGGCATGACTGCCGATATAGAGCCTCTCCCAAATTTGAGTCATTCCCCGCCCCCATCTTCAATGTTTGGCAGCTTCTTGCGTTCGAGCTTGGCGGCTGCTGCAACACACGCGGGAATCGTTGGCCTCCGCCTCTGCTTGACCACGATGCTGCGGCCACTATCCCAGTCGATTTCGGCATACTGAGCGAGGTAGACATCCATCAGCATGAAGCTGTGTTTAATTTCAGGGAAGAGGCGGAGGACCTCACGGCGTGCCATCAACTCGCAGTTGGCAAGGAGGACGACACTGAGGCCGAGGTCTTTCGGGTAGCGTTGAATCTCGACACAGAAGAGGTCAAAAGACGGACTGGATTTGCTATACACAAGCTAGTATACGGAGCAGTTTGCAATTCTAGCTACCTTTTTTACACTTTTCTGCTCGTGTATTGTGGCTCGGCCTAGATAGCCCAGAATAGCCAGTAAGGAACATCCCGCTGGGACAAGGGCGTTGATGGGCGCACGTGAGAGGCGAGGGGTAAGAAGAAGAGCGGCCAGAGAGCCTCTAAGTAGAAAGCAGAGTAATTTAGTGGAACGCATGAGGCTTGGACATACCGCGCCAACCGGCCATGGCACAGCGGCTTTGGCGGCTCTTGAATCAAAGGGAATCGGGAAGCCACAGATTATTCTCCCCAAGCTAGGGCAAGGACTCTTCCGCCTCCTTGTCACTGATCTATATGATCGGCGGTGCGCCATCAGCGGTGAACGTACGCTTCCGGTCTTGGATGCTGCGCACATCAGGCCATACGCCCTTGTACAGCGGCACGAGGTCTCAAACGGGCTGCTCCTGCGAAGTGATCTGCATCGTCTGTTCGATGAAGGCTACGTTACGGTTGACCCTACTGACCGGCGGGTTGTGGTGAGCAAATGAATCAAGGAAGAATTCGATAATGGCAAGGACTACTACAAGCTTGAGGGCTTGACGATTCGAGAGCCGAACAAGCCATGGGCGAGACCAAGCACGGAGAATCTTGAATTTCACGCGTACAACGTGTTCCGCTGAGGAATGGCAGTTCGAAGCCGGGAATACTGATTCACGAAGGCCCCGTCCTGGATGTAGGGGCATGGCGTCCAAGGAACTAGGCATTTCGTTGGCACCATGAGAGATAATAGACCTTCCCCTGAGTCATGGAGTTGCCGGGCATGAATCTGCTCCGGGCATGCTCCTTCGGTTGAGGTTCTGCACAGACGGTTGATTCTGCAGGTGCATCCAGGGACCACCGAAGAGAAGAAGCGGAAGATTGTCGCCCAGTGGTACCGGGATCAGTTGAAAATAGAGGTTCCCGCCCTGATTGCCAAATGGACTCCGGTGATGGGCGTTACCGTTAAGCGATTCTACCTGCAGCACATGAAGACCAAGTGGGGAAGCTGCAATCACCACGCCGGGACGATTCGTCTCAACACGGAATTGGCCAAGAAGCCCAAGGAGTGCATTGAATACGTTGTGGTCCATGAGATGGCGCATCTGCTAGAGCCAACGCACAATGCCCGGTTCATCGCCATGATGGATCAGCTTATGCCGAACTGGCGTTTGCTCAGAGACCAGTTGAACCGGCTGCCTGTGAGGCATGAAGAGTGGGCGTACTAAATCCCATCTGTTCTGCGACGAACGCCGCTTTTTCCAAAGCCTGTCATAGTCTTGGCCACGAAAGAGCACGAAATCATCGACTAGAGCGACGCTTCTGTATTCGGTCGGCGTAAACTCAGAATCAAGTTCATCCGCAACTTTCTACGAACTCATCTGAAGAGAATTGCGCTCGGACTCTTATTCCAGAGGGATAAACGGTATCATGCCCGAGTCCACCGAAAATGAAGCAATGTGTTCAACTTTGTCCGAGGTCCGCAAGGAGCTACTAGATTTTGGGCTTCGGAATCCGCTATTGAACTACCGTCTTTTAAAGTCACGAGGGCTAGAGGTCTCAGGAGTGAGGCCAGAGGATGTCTTCAATGCTTTGGTGACCACAGGTATGGAACTGTCGTTCCGTTCCTTGGAGGAAATGCATGAGGTTGAGACGTCGTTAGTCCCCAATGACGGTGTCCGAGATGCAACAAAAGCCGCGGTTGCAACTAACGCAAGACTTCAGAGCACTC
>Ga0224558_1004835_pt1 | contig 10233 bp, 9 predicted proteins | sample 714S32024metaG_FD_180682 | JGI IMG/M metagenome (GOLD analysis project Ga0224558, IMG submission 180682) | Peat soil microbial communities from Stordalen Mire, Sweden - 717 S3 20-24 | ecosystem: Environmental > Terrestrial > Soil > Wetlands > Peat | place: Sweden: Norrbotten County, Stordalen... | reverse complement strand
ACCATCACGAGCAGCACAAAAAACAGCGTGATACCCGCGCCGATGCCGCCCACGAGCCACCAGAACAAGCCTCCTTCCAGACCCCAGGTGCGGCCCTTGGAATCGGACGCGGCATTGGTGTCGGTCAAGCGCAGGTCGGTTTTCATGCTCGTGGGCGGTTGCGGTTGGGATGTTGGGCCAGGGCTCCGTTTGGTCAGAAGTTGCCGACGCCGACTGCACTGTTCGAGTCGAGGCCGAAGATCTTGTAGAAGGCGAAGACGGCTGCCGGGGCGGCGGCAATGATCGCTCCGCCGAGGATGGACATCTTGCCCTGGTCAACATCGCCGCGCCGGATGGCGAAACCGCCATAGATGACAGCCGAAATGCCGAGGACGAACCCGAACATCATGATAACGGCAAGGCTGTTGCTGATGCCGGTCTTAAGGTCGGTGGAGCTGAACCCCGTGCCTTGAGCGAGCGCCGGAATGGTGTTGAGTGCGAGCACGGCGGCGGCCATCAGGAGCGAAGGCAGCCGCGTGTGGAATTTTGGATGGATGTGTTTGATTAACTTTAACTTCATATGCGTTGTATTTTTTGTTTTCGTTTTTGGCCCAGCGGCTTTTCCGCCGAACACGCGTCCACAATCTCACAAGCGCGCGAAGCTGTGGTGTATGGCATACACAACATGCAACGAAGTCCCTGCTAGAAATCAGGGATGAACAAAACGACAGACTCGGCCAAGCTCACCAAACTCCACGAACTGGACTCGCTGCTGCCGCGCGAAATCCGCGGCCAGTCCCATGCGCTGCCACGCATCACCTCCGTTGTGCGGCGCGGCGAGCTCGGACTCACCAAGCCGGGTCGTCCGCGCGGAAGTTTTCTACTGCTTGGGCCAACAGGCGTCGGAAAAACCGAAACGGTCGTCGTGCTGACGAAGCAGATTTTTGGCGCGGGACAATTGTTCCGCTTCGACATGAGCGAATTCCAAAATCAGGAAGCGCTTGGTCTGTTGCTCGGCGCAAGGCTCGGCGAAGTCGGCTACCTGGGCACAGTGCGCGAACGCGCGGCGGAAGGTTCGCTATTGTTCGATGAGGCGGAAAAGGCGCATCCGCGCGTGCTGGACATCATGCTGCAACTCCTCGACGCCGCGCGGATCACTATCGCGACCGGTCAAACGTTGGATTTCAGCGGCTTTTACATCTGGCTGACTTCAAATATCGGTTCCGCCGAACTGATGAGCCTGCAACACTCAAACGACGCAACGCTTGAACGCCATGTGCTGACGCGGGCGCAACAGACCCTCCGTCCGGAAATCTTCGCTCGCGTCAACGAAAAGCTCGTGTTCCATCGCCTGAGTTACGAACACCAGTTGGAAATTGCGGAGAAATTCCTGTCTCGTGAAATCGAGTTCCTCGCCGCGCGCGGCCACAGGCTGGAATTGGACAAGACGGTGTTGTCGTTTCTGGTGCGGAAGGGATTTCACCCGAAGCTGGGCGCGCGTCCCATGCGCGATGCCGTTGAAAAGCTGGTGGGTGATGCGGTCAGCGAGTGCTTGCTCAATGCGCGGCAGGCGTGCGGCGTTCTCGCGTTGGACGAAACGCGGGACTGCCTCGTCGTCCTTTGATTCAACCGAGGTAAAGATAGAGGTAGGTCTCGCCGATGTCCTCGTCAGGCTGCACTGCGCCAAGGTCGCGCGTCCGCAGTTGCGCGCAGACGCGGCGAACGGCCTTCCGTTTCGCCGGGTCCTTGGGCAGACGCACGAGCAGACAATCCGCAAACTGGTCGCCCGCCTTGTTGCTGTAAATGTCGGGCGCGATCACTTTAGCCGCGCCAGCGCGGTAAAGTTGCTCAACGAATTTCGCGGCGTCGCGCTCCTGCTTGAAGCGCCCGAGTGAATGCGCGACAGTTTCTCCGCCATTCCTGTGCAGCCACGCCTTCGCTTCACTGTGATTTGGTCTTTCCAAAAGCGGCTCGACGAAGACCTGATAAATGTGTTTCTGTGTCGCACCGTTCTTCGGCGGCAGTTTCGCCGGCCTGCCGCGAAATCTCGGAAGCGTCTTGTTTCTGGTCGTCGCCTCGCGATATTCGTCGGCGCTGACAATCCTGCCGTAGACGTAAAAGCGTTCGGAAAGCAGCGTCCCATCGCGCAACCAGATTCGGTTTCGTCCGCAGAACTCCCCGCGAACCGTGGAGACTTCCATCTGGAGTTGGCCGTTGTCGTGCCAGGCCCGCTGGATGCCCGTGCCGCGCACCATTCTGTATTTGCCCAGCAAGCGGCCCGCTTCATCCCATTGGCGGCAGATCCCGTGAGGCAGACCATTTACGTAAGGCTCTTCAGAGGCAAGCAACCCGTTCTTGTGCCAAGTGCGGCTGACACCCTGCCTGCGACCGTTTCGCAAGGGGATTTCCTCGCGTAGCAGCCTGGTTCGATAAGAGCGTCGTTGGATGGTGGTTCTCACCACACGTTTAATTGCATCTGGCCGACATCCTCACCCTCCGGCCATGTCCTTCATTAAAGCGCCTTTCGCTGCGAAAAACCAGCGTTTTCAACACAATGACGCGGTGTTGGTGAATTCGCAAGTCCAAGCGGATGGGTCGGTTGCCCGACCAAGGACGTGCTGCGAGAGTCCCCAGAGTCGGACAGCGACAGATTTGCACGATGAAACCCTAAAGGCAAAACACCCCGGCGGCGGCGGGCGGGTCAAAGGAGGAACGGAAGCGGGAGCGTCTAAGCGAACCGACCCGTAGCATCCTTGACGCGTCCGACGCCGCCATACAATGGATCTGGCTTTCATCGTGCTGTCACTGCGATCAGCCGAATGGCTCACCGTATTCCGCAATCGGCGATGGAGAAACGAAAGTTCATGACTTGTGGATTGACGAAACCACAATGTTCCCCGCTGGTGCGGCCCTTTGGCTTCGGTCTGCGGTCGGCGAGCGGGAAAGTGGAGCGGAGACGGAGGGAAGCGTTTAGCGAAACGCAGCCGGAGCGAAACGCCGCCGCTGACCACAGCCGGGAGCCCGCCGCTGTTGCGGCAAGGGACAGATGCTGCTCGTGACGAGCGCGCGGATTTGCGGAGTGGAACGGGCGTGGTCGAGAGGGGGACAGGGCCGAGCGGCAGCCCGTGGAACGGAGCAAACCGCGCGTTGGTCACGGCGAGGTGCGGGCTGCTCGGGAGGTTCGCAAATCTTGATAGCTAGAAATTGAATTCTGGTTGAATTCGGACTCCCACTGCTTTAAAGCGACGATGATCTGCGCGCTCGATGCTCGCTCGGTTGGCTGAAGCCCCAGAAGAATATAAGACCTTTGGTCGGATGCCAAACGCTTCGGTCTTCGGTCGGCGAGCAGGAAAGTGGAGCGCAGGCGGAGAAGAGCGTCTAGCGAAGCGCAGCCGGAGCGAAACGCCGCCGCCGAGCCGCAGACGGAAGCCCGCCGCTCTTGTGGCTAGATGCAAAATGCCGCTCGTGACGAGCGCACGGTTCGTGCAGCGGAACAGGCGGGGTCGAGAGGGGGATGGGGCAGGCCGGAAGCCTGTGCAGCGGAGCAAACCGTGCGTTGGTCACGGCGGGACAAGTGCGGTTGATCCAGCGGCGAACTGAGTGACGTGGCGATGTCCTCATTAGTTTTCCGAACGGCGACGGACGCACTTCTGTGGATGCCTTGTCCGCAGTTTTTCGGTTGGCAAAGATGAAGCTGCTTGGCACGATGCGAGAGTGATAAACCGGAGTGGCGCTGTGCTGGCCGCTGGTTTGGGAAACAATTTAATCGAAATTGCCGAATGTTCGACGAAGACTATCTTACCTTGCGGCTAGAGCGCCTCAAATCCCCTGAGGTTTGGACGCCCAAGCGGCAAGAGCTTTCCTTCCTGCTGCCGAAGCGAGGGGTCGGGAAGTATGCTTCGGGGCCGGCTGCCGGGCGCTTTTCGAAGGGAGACGTTCTGGTTTTTAATGGGCGTCGAGCGGGCAAGGTTTGCGCGTTGAAAAGAGCAGGAATGGTTTTCTGGAGCTTTTCACTGCGCGTCGAACACCTGTTCCCTTTACTGGCATCCGATGAGATCTTCCTGCTGAAGCAGGTTACCGAGAGGGTAAAAGGCGCAACGCTGTACCCGGGTTCCAGCCGGCTGGCGCGGAAGTGCTACCGGCTGGCCGCGTCGGCGCCTCCCCAAGGCAGTCTCGATCACCGAAGCCAGGTGCTCAGGATCGCCGCCGCAGTATTATCGGTGGAATTCAAGAATGCGCGAAGCCAGCGAGTTGGATGGTTTCGGATCAGGAATCACAGGACGCAGTTGTTTGAAGAACTATCGGCCACGGAGTTTGCAACTTTATCGGTTGCGGACATGACGCACAAATTCGGCTATAGCCGGCGCCACCTTTATCGCCTGTTTCATGAACAATTTGGATGTTCGATTACCTCTCTGAAAATGGAAATGCGTCTCATGAAGGCGTTGTCCTTGTTACGTGATCCGGACCTGAGAACCTACAACGTGGCCAAGCAATGCGGATTTAAGTACTTGGGATTTTTTCGCACCTGTTTCAAGAAGCGATTTGGCAAGACTCCGGGAGAGTGGCGGAAAGCGGCTGCCCAGCCCGAAGTCACCCACAAAAGCTTTAACCGAGCGGACTATGAGTTTTTTGAGTCGCTGTAATAGGCGAGGTCGCCAGTGATTTTCCCGTAGCGCCGTGGCGTGCTAAGCCTGGCCGCCCCTGTCCTGGTATTGGCTCCCTTGTTGGCCGGCTGGGGAGCCGCGCTGGTCATGGAACTCTACCGCGCCCGCTAGCAAGTGGAGTTGGCGTTCAAACGCCCCCAATAGCTCTTAGCCGCCAGCCACCTGCCCAGGACGGCCGATACGCCTCGACGCGCCTGGTTACAAGCCAAGATTCTGACGGCCTTGCTCACTCTACGAAACGGGCAGTTCAGGCTTGAGAACTGTGCCGGAAGGCCCTAATCAAGGTGCGATGCAACCGCACGATTCAAACGGCTCGTGCCCTACAGAACTCGGCTCGGGATGCGCGGTCCCGGCAGAGGCCAGTGCCAGGGATCTGCCCGCTCGCTCCAGCGGCCGCGTTGCGCTCCTGCATCGGATCTGCGACCAGGCGACCGAGTTCCTGGCCTACGCCATGGTCGTTTTCAGTCCCTGGGCCTTTGGCACTACGCAGGAGTGGGCGATCTGGGTCATGAACATTGCCGGGTATGTTCTGGGGGGATTGCTGGCAACGAAGTGGCTTGTTCGCCTGGCCACGGGATATTGCCCGGCCCGATGGGCTCAATCTCACCGGCAATCGTCGTCAACCGGCTCGCGGTGGCTGATCGCGGCCATGGCCGTCATGACGATCTTGTTCTTGGGCTATGTGCTGGCCAGCGCGATCAATGCGCGCGCGATGTTCCATGTTGAACGGCTTGATTTTGAGTACTTCGCGTGCGTCCCCTGGCTGCCGCACAGCTACGACCGCTCGGCCACGTGGTTCGAGTTTTGGGACTATTTGGGGTTGGCCTGCACTTTTTGGGCGGCTCGCGACTGGCTGTGTGGAATAACGCCAGAGGAACTCGAAGCCGTTGAGTGCGCTACGCGCGCGAGTGCAAGCACCGCACAGGCGCGGAACTGGAGGCATGGTGTGGGCGGAGGAAGGATGCCCGTCCGGCTTAGGCGGCTGCTGATGGTGCTTTGCCTGACGGGCAGCCTGGCGGCAGTGGAAGGGATTGTGCAGCGGCTGGCGGGTTCGAACAAGCTTCTGTTCCTGGTTCAACCGCGCTTGAATCAGGAGAACGCAAGCCAATTCGGGCCCTATGCGTATCGGACTAATGCCGCGGAGTATTTCAATCTACTCTGGCCGGTGTGCGCGGGTCTTGCCTTCCTCTCGGCGCAGGCTGCCAACCGGGATCGCCAGGAGGGCCGGCGCCGGCGCGGCAACGCGCACCGCTGGCTGGCGGGAGGCGCTGTGCTCATGGGGGTTTGCCCTACCATAGCCAGCACCCGAGGCGGCAGCCTCATTGCCGCAGGCATGTTGCCGGCGGTGCTCGCAATCATGCTCACCATTCCTCGAGGGGTCTCGACCGGCAGCAAGGTCGGCCTCGGGTTGCTGTTTGCCGCGGCCATACAGGTGGCGGTTGTTCTTGGCTGGGACGCCCTCGAACCGCGGTTCGAGGACGCTTTTGTTGATGACCTGGGTGGACGGCTGGCCGCATACAAGAATGCCGAAGGAATGGCGCGCGACTACCAGTTGTTGGGTTCGGGTGCCGGCACCTTCGCATCACTGTATTATCTCTACCGGACCGACCCCGACACGGAGTGGTTTGCCTACTTGCACAACGATTGGCTGGAGTGCCGCATCACTTTGGGCTGGATCGGTTTCGCTTTGCTCCTGGCATTGCTCGCGGGCGCAGGCGCGCATTGGTTTTTGGGACCCGGCGTCCCGCTGCCCGGGCTCCTGGCAGCGTTGGTTTGGCTCGCGATGGCCGGATGCCTGGTCCACGCGCGATTCGATTTTCCCTTCCGAGTACACTCGCTCGCAACAGTTTTTCTCCTCTATTGCAGCGTTCTCTCCTGCTCGATCAGAGCGCAAGAATGAAGAAGCCCGCGACCGGGAGGTCGCGGGCCTGGAATTTGGGCATTTACCGGGGAATTTGATCCTGAAGAAGGCAATGGCGGCAACGCAAAGGCGCAAAGGTGCAAAGATGCAGAGATTTCGGCTGCCTGACGCTTTCACCCTCGGGGTGAGTAAGCCTAAGCAGGTGTTTTTCTCTCCATGCCTCTATCCTTTGCGCCTTTGCCTCCTGGCGTCTTTGCGTTAACTGCCTTTCTTGGGTTCGTTCCTATTGATTGAAAGGGTTGCATCGTCTGTTTGATTCAATCCCTTTGGGATTGCCTCTTTCAGCCGGCAGAATGTCCAAGCACCGGACCCTGGGCCCGCAATTCGAGCTGGAAGCCTGCCTCCAGGGCATCTCGACGGAACATCTTCACAGTGTCAAGCGAGAACTCGTCCAGGTCTTTGCCAACCAGATTCAGCTTCTTCAAGATGTCGTTAGTGACTGTGATGATATGGCAGCCGACACTATCCGCGTGGAAGATATTGAGCAACTCGCGGGGGCTGGTCCAGGCTAGCTCAGTGTTGCGGGAGGGCAGGAGCCTCCATTGCGCCGTCCGCGCCCATCAGCGGCGCACGATCCACTCCCGTATTGGCGACCCGCGTGGCGAAAATGGGAATGCAAACCGCGACGCGGACGCCCAACACCACAACCACCTATTCGATCTGGTGGGGAGTGATCTTGCAGATGGTCATCTCGCCCCATTCATAACGACGCCGATGGTGCGCAGAAGAACCTGTAAATCCAGGAGGATCGAGGCGTGTTTAATAGTAACTGTTCAGATAGTAGGGTGGGCGTCTCGCCCTCGGTTTTGGCAACGCGGGCGAGACGCCCGGTGCGGCAGGCGAGACGCCCGCCCCACTACCTGAACAGTTACAAATAATAGACCGTCGCGTTGTTGTCAGAAAGGAACACAGTCGAATCAGCGGTGGGAGCGTTGCCGTTGCCCTGATGGCAGGCAAGATGCCTGCCCCGCTAACACGCGCTAAGGTTCTCGGTTTCCTCGAGCGAAGTGCACGCCGGCGATGGTGACTCGCAAGGGACTCTCTGCCAGCACCCGGCGGAGCTCTTCAGCCCGTTCCGCCCGCTCGCTAGGCAAGGCAATAATCACTTCATCGAGCTGTTCCAGCCAGTGGGCATTCAGGAGGCATTCCGGCATTCCCATGACGGGAATGCCGTAGGGCCGCTTCTGCCAAGATCGAGGATCGTCATCGAAAAAAGCCAGCACGTGTATGCTGTTGCCTGGACGGGTGGTTAAGTCGAGCGCCAGCCGGGTGGCTTCGTCCCCCGTCCCGACGATGGCGATCCGTTGAACCAGCGCGTGATTCTTCGTCGTATTACTGTAAGCACCCTCCCGCAGCAGGCGAAGAGCCATGCGCAAACAACCCAGTCCGACTAACGAAAGCAGGAAGTGTATCGCGAGGATGCTGCGGGCCGGGGCCAGACGGCCGTTGGAAGCGTACCACAGCCCTAACTGGAGCAGCAATGCAACGGCCAGGGCAGCGACAAGCCGCCGCAGCTCAGCCAGACTGAAATAGCTCAACATGCCAAAAAACTGCTTCCGCCATACCATCGGAATCAGTTGCAGTGAAACAATCCACGGCAGGCACCGTGCGAATTCCGCATAGTCACTGCTCTTCACCTGGAAATCGAACCGCAACTGGTAGGAAAGCCAGAGGCTGGCAACCAACATGATGCAGTAAGTCGCCAGGACGCCGAGCCAATAAGGGCATAGCGTCTGCAGGATAATCCAAACGTCCTGCAGCAGACCGGCCTGTTGCGCGTAATGCCGGTTTAAGTCTATCTTTTTCGGCAGGCAGTATTGAAGGTAGAACTCTTCGACATCCTTGGCGCCCCGCAGGAGGATCTCTTCATCGCGGAAGTGCATCGTGGCCATGTCGGTGATGCCCGGTCTGCACTTCAGGATCTCGCGTTGCACGGCCGTGTATTTTGCCACGTAAGCGGGCACCTCGGGACGCGGCCCCACAAAGCTCATTTCGCCGCGAAGGACGTTCCAGAGCTGCGGCAGCTCGTCCAATTTCGTTCTCCGCAGGAAGCGGCCCATCGCGGTGATGCGCGGGTCGCCGTCACGGGTCAAACCCAGGCCGAGGTCTTCCGCGTTCTCCACCATGGACCGGAACTTGACGATATAGAACGGCCTCCCGCCCTGGCCAATGCGCTGCTGGCGGAACAACACGGGCCCGCGGCTCGACAGCTTGACAGCAATCGCCAGCAACGGGAGCAGCGGGCTGAGGACCAGAAGCCCCAGCGCGGCGAACGTTATATCAAAGAGCCGTTTCGTTTGCACTGAGGACGGAGGACAGATGACTGAGGACAGATGACTGAAGACAGATGACTGAGGACAGATGACTGAGGACAGATGACTGACGACGGAGGACAGAGGACGGTATGCGGCGATCAAGAGCGAGGACACCATTTTTCAGGCTCAGCCATCATCTTGCCAAGCTTCCGGCCGACATCCTCGCACTGGGCGAGCATAGAGTGCTGCTCCGTTTCCGGGATGTATCCGCAGGCGAACGCCGTGGCAATCCAGTGTTGGCTTTCAGCTTGTTCCCCATCCGCATCCGAGAGCTTGCTCACAAAGTGCGCCTTATACCGGCGCTTCTGCCACGCCTCGGCAATATTCGCGCCAATGGACCGTGAAGCCCTTCGAAACTGATCAGTCAGCGAATAAGCTTCTTCCTTCGGAAACTGTTTTGTAGCTTTGAAGATGCGCTGTTGCAGCTCGAATGCTGTCTGGTAAACGTGCAAATCCCGAAAAGATTGTATTGGCTCACTCATGATCTCCTCCGTGTTCCGTCTTCCGTCCTCCGTCCTCCGTCCTCAATGCTCCCGTGCTCCGTGTCTTCCCATTCCCCCTCACAATCCCCTTCAGCGCATCGCACACGTAGGCGACCTCCGCTTCGGTCATGTCCGGATAAAGCGGCAGCGTGATGAGTTCGGGATAAAGCCGCGCCGCCACCGGGAAATCCTCCGGTTTGTAACCATACTTCTCGCGGTAATACGGATGCTCATGCAGCGGCATCCAATGCACGCTGGTGGTGATGCCTTCCTTCTTGAGCGCATCAATCACCTCCGCGCGATTGATCTTGAGCCGGTCGAGCCTGAGCCGGATGACATACAGGTGCCAGGAATGAATCCGATTCGGCTGCTGAATCGGCAGGATCAATTCCTCAACGTCGGTCAACAACTCGGAATACAGCCCCGCCCATTGCGCGCGTTTGCGATGCATCTCATCCGCCCGGCGCAACTGGTGAATCCCGATGGCGGCGGCGATGTCCGTCAGGTTGTATTTGAACCCGGGCGCGACGATCTCGTAATACCACGACCCTGCGGCCGTGAACCGTTTCCAAGCATCCTTGGAAATCCCGTGCAACGACATGATCCGCATCCGCTCCGCATAATCATCGCGCTGCGTGCAAGCCATTCCGCCCTCCCCCGTGGTGATGCACTTGTTGGCGTAGAACGAAAAGCAAGTGATGTCGGCGGACGAGCCGACGGGAAGCCAGGGGTCCGAAGACTGAGGACTGTTGACGGACGACTGAGGACTGAGGACTGAGGACTGAGGACTGTTGACGGAAGACTGAGGACGGATGACTGAGGACGGATGACTGAGGACGGATGACTGAGGACGGATGACTGAGGACGGA
>Ga0224558_1004834_pt1 | contig 10233 bp, 12 predicted proteins | sample 714S32024metaG_FD_180682 | JGI IMG/M metagenome (GOLD analysis project Ga0224558, IMG submission 180682) | Peat soil microbial communities from Stordalen Mire, Sweden - 717 S3 20-24 | ecosystem: Environmental > Terrestrial > Soil > Wetlands > Peat | place: Sweden: Norrbotten County, Stordalen... | reverse complement strand
GGGTCCGTCGAGGGTCCGGCGAGGGTCCGGCGAGGGTCCGGCGAGGGTCCGGCGAGGGTCCGGCGAGGGTCCGGCGAGGGTCCGGCGAGGCTCCCGAGCTTGTCCTCGGCCCCGATAATCGCTTTGGAGTTTGCGGCCAGGGATCTAGTGGAGTGTCTAAATGTGGGACACTTATCTCCCGCACAACCCGAAATGCCGTCATCTCCACCAACTTCTTCGTTGCCTATGGTCCCTCAACCGTCGAGCCTCACCCCTCGGCCACTCTGCCGGCTGCCATGATCTCGCAGCGCAAACGGGCGGAGGGAGGGGATGGTAGTTGCGTCGCCCAGTTACATGCTTGATGTCCTTCCACAGCCCGAGATACTCCCTGGCATGATTGTAACCGGAGAACAATTCTCCTTCGCTCGCGGAGCATCGAGAAAGCCTGTTTCTATCGGCGTGGCAATTGCCTTCGTGGTTGTAGTGGCGGTTGTCGGTCCTTCCGCCGCCGGTGTTGAGTTGGTCCGGGACGGAAAGCCGCTCGCTTCAATCATTATTCCCGCGGAACCGTTGCCCGTGGAATCCTACGCGGCCAGGGAGTTGCAATACCACGTTGAGTCGGCCACCGGCGCCGAGTTGCCTATCATTGCCGAGACCCAGGAAATGCCATCGGAGGCCCATGTTTATCTCGGGCGCTGCAAGGCGGCGACGGCGGCGAACGTCGATCCCTCAAGCCTTCCGGGGAATAGCTACGTCCTCAAGACTGCGGGTCGAGACCTCTACCTTGCGGGCAAAGACTCACGGGGCGACCCGCTGGGTCTCGATACTCACGAAGGCACGCTCTTTGGCGTTTACGACCTCCTTGAGACGCATCTGGGGGTTCGCTGGCTGTGGCCGGGCAAGCTCGGGGAAGTTATCCCGCGCCAACGGAACCTGTCACTTGCGCCTGTGGAAGGCAGCGTCAAGCCCCGTTTGTGGTTCAAGCAGTGGCGCGGAGGCTCGACCACCGGCGAGCGGGTGTGGCTTAAACGGCAGCGATTTGGCAGGAGCGTGCAGCCCCAATACGGCCACTCGTTTGGCGCTTACTGGCCGCGGTTTGGCCAGACACACCCCGAATACTTCGCCATGCTGCCCGACGGAGCCCGTGGGCTGGACCCCACAGCAGACCCGGGACCCGAGTGGGTGCATATGTGCGTTTCCGAACCCGGTCTGGTGAAGCAAATCCTTGCCGACTGGACCGCCAAGGGTTCTCCGGAGTTCTTGAATGTCTGTGAGAACGACGGCTGGGCGGGATGCGCATGCCCAAAGTGCCTGTCGTGGGATGAGCCGGACCCGGACAATTCCGTCCCCTTTGACAAGCGCCTGGAGGCTGCCCGGAGAGCGTTCGCCGGCCAGGAGGGCAGGCGGGACACTTGGATGCTGCAACTCGGGTCGCTCTCGGACCGATTTGCCCGCTTCTGGAAGAACGTCGCCGACGAGGCCGTCCACCTCAGACCTGACGTGAAAGTTGTCAGCTACGTTTACGACAACTACCGGAAGCCGCCCGTGAAGGCCAAGCTCGATCAACATGTCCTCTGCGGGGTGGTGCCACAGGAAAGCATCTTTGGCTACAGCAAGCTCGACTCGGAGGTCTTCCGCGCAGACTGGACCGGTTGGGAAAAGACCGGCTGCGCTCTGTTCCTGAGGCCCAACTATACGCTTCAGGCGCCGAATTTCCCCGCCTTCTATGCCCGCATCCTGGGTGGAGACCTCAAGTTCGCGATGGCACACGGCTTGAAGGGAACCGACTTCGATTCGCTCACGAGCAAGTTTTCCACCCAAGGCCCGTCGCTCTATATGCTGGCCGCGATTCTGAACCACCCTGATGAATCGCCCGATTCAGTCCTGAGCGACTTCTACGCCGCCTTTGGTCCGGCCAGGGACGCCGTGAAACAATACTTCGGCCTATGGGAGTCTGTGTATCCGAACTATTCGGCCATTGAACAAGCGAGCCGAATCAAGGCCAAGAGAAAGTATGGCGCCGGGACATACGGGCCGTTCTACATTCTGGCTGGCGAGATGTATACGCCCCACGTCATGACCAACGCCTGGCACCTGCTCGAGCAGGCCCGGACAGATGCGGTACCGGAGTCCGTCGCCACCGCGCGAGTCGAGTGGCTGGCGAAGGGATTGAACCAAGCCGATTTGATGCTGCAGGCCGAGCAAGCTTATGAGCGCGCTGTGGATACCGGCGACAAGACCGAGTTCCTCGCCGCCTATCGGGCGCTGAAGGATTTCCGGAACGCGAATGCCGATTACGACAAGACCAACTTCCTTGGCCTTGGCGGCAGTGAAATGACCTGGGAAAAAGCGAGCCGCTGACCATCGGGGCGGGCGGCAAGACGGGTTTCTATGATAACATCTGGACACCAACTGGGGAGGAAGCAAGTTATGGCCGTTCTTGCCATTTGCCCTCGCATAATTGGCGTGTTAGACGATAATGTCTAACGCTGTTATGAAGACCGTTTCTGTCCGCGAGTTTTACCACAATGCCGGCTTGGTTGATGGCTTGCCGGAAGGCCAGCAACTGGTCGTCACCGCCAACGGAAAGGCCAAGTTTGTCGTGAGCAAGAGTCGGAGACCAAAGATGACTCGCAAGCTGGCGGAAGCGCGCGCGGTCGGCAGCGTCGGCGCTGCGAAGTTCGACGGCACCGCCTTTCTCGGGCTGCTCAAAAGATGAGGTTGTATGCGGATACCCCGCAGACCTTTTCAAGAAAGCCCGTCGCCGCTGCGGTTCCCGATTCGAATGCCTTATCGCGGCTACGGCAATGTGAGAAGCTCGCGGACAATTGAGAGGGCATCGCCAGGAGTCAGGGCGACTGTGGCTTTGAAGGAGGTGGCTGCCAAGTCCACTTCCATCGGCACTTCCTGTCGAAGTGGAACAGGCCCGCGATCGCCATCAACCACCCGCCGGCTGCCACGATTTCGGGGCGCAAAGGGGCGGAGGGGGGCGGCGGCAATACGATGATTCAGAATTCCGGGACCCTTGCACTAACTTATCGGCCGGCCGGACAGGGCGGAATGTGAAGCGATTTCCGTTTGTAGGTTACGCGGCGAGCGGGACATTGGAGGCGCTTGGCCAACTCCGCGTCGGGCAAGGTTCCAAGCAGCGCGAGTTCCTCCTTCGTCCAGCACGGCCGCTCAGTGCGCTGGCACTCAATTCCAAGCCTAAACCGCCGCTTTTGAACCGCCATTCTCGTGCGCCCGACCCGCCGGGCAACCTCATCGTCGGGCATCGTTCCGAGCAGCCGATCCTGCTCGGGAGTCCAACAGCTCAGGACCGGGTCCGCTTTCGGTCGGCCTAATTCCCGGCGCTTAACCTTCACGGCGAACAGGGGATGGCCCGTGAGGGTTGCCACTTCCTGATCTGGCTTCCGTCCCAACAGCTCAAGCTCCTTAGGCTTCCAGGGCCGATTCTCATAGCAGCACGGGATTCCGAGCTTACGTCGCCGCCAAGCGACGTTCTCGATAAAGCGCCCAAGCAGCAACGCAATCTGCCGGTCAGGACGCGTCCCGAGAATCTTGTCGTCCTCCGGCCTCCATTCCTTCACCAGGAAAACCCCCTTCAAACGGCGTCGGGTCTTAACGGCTTTAACCGTCCTGCCAAATTTGCGCGCCAGGGCGCGATCGGACTTGGTGCCCAGAAGAGAATCCTCTTCCGCCGTCCAACGCCGGCGAGACGAGGATGGCGGCTTGCCTTGCGAAGCACTCATTTAACTCCTCTCACCTTCGGGCACTGTTATGCAATCATTGCTCATAAATTCTGCTGCTTCGCCAGCCGGGATAGGCAGACCCGGCGGCGTAAATTGTACCCCTCTTGCTTCCTTGCCCGCAAGCTCCAGGTCTAGCGCCAACAGGATGGCAAAGGTATCTTCATTGGCGTTCATGCCGGGGGCGGCGCGGACGGCGGAGTCGAGGGCGGCATGGGCGGCGCGGAGGCGGTTGGCGCCGGGGGTTTCGAGGATGCGGTAGAGTTGGCGGAGGGAGCAGCCATTGGCAGTCATTTGAGCTTAACGACTAACTGGGATTGACTGGAGGGGACTGGTCGTCGAACAGGCTCATTTGGGACGGGCCGGAGGGATCGGGTTGAATATCACGGGGAATGAGCCGGTCTTCGGCAAGGCCGCCCAGCCGCTGGAGGTTCTTGATGATGGTGGGCAAGCAATAGTCAGTTATCTGATCGTTAAGTTGGCTGGTGTTGAAGCGGAGCAGTTTCCATCCGCCGGTTTCCAAATCGTTATCACGGAGATTATCCTCCGATATGCGGTGCGGGTCAGAGTGCCAGGTGTCGCCATCGGTTTCAACATCCAGCCTGCCTGTGGCGCAATAAAAGGCGAAGTCCAGTGCGTAATCATGGCCGTTTGCGGTGATGAATTCCTGCCGCTCGGGGTTCAGGTCATGGCGTTTGAGCTCAGCCCAGAGCCGATCTTCCAATGGGCTTTCGTCGGACAAGTCGTTGATTTCAGCAGCAGACATAAACTTCTGCCATGTGGTCGGGATAAAAATGATTCGACGGCGACGGCGGCTGAAGATGGGGCGGTCCAATTGCTGGAGCGGGCCAAGGATCAATTGGTAGTAGCGTTGCAAGGCCTTTTCGTCGCGGGGCTGATCCGGGAAGAGCTCACGGCGAAGGACCTGGCGAACGTGCAACACCGGTGCGTAGTAACGGATCGCAAAAGCTTCCCGCCCGAAGATACTGGTTTGGTAGAAAGTGAGCCATTGGGGCGGCCAGCGGCGGAGCAGCCATTTGTCGGCGCTTCGGACCGGGATGCGGTACCAGTGGTGGTCGCGTGCCAAGGCGAGGTCGCGAGGATGATTAAGTATGCTCACCAGGACTTCGTCCCGAGCGGGAGGCTTCTGACCGAGTTGCTTCTCTGGCTCACGGCGGCGGTTCACCATACCGGCGGCCCTCTCATTGTTATGCCCAGCACCTGTGCGTCTGAGAAACATATCTCGAGCCCGGAGAAATGCGCAACGCTAATGAGCGGGACATGACTGATTTCAGACTGCAGGGGAGGGGCACATGGCGTGGATGCAGTCGGGCGTGATGGAGTCCTCGGGGTGGGGAATGAAGGCGGGAAGACCGGGTGGGGTGATGGGGCGGCCTTTGGATTCGGCGTCCGCGAGTCGGAGGTTGAGGCGGAGGAGGAAGGCCAGCGTGTCTTCGCCATTTTTCATGCCGTAGGCGGCGCTGAAGCAAGGGAGCGCAAGCAACGCTCAGGCGGTCGCCAGTTCGCGAGTGTGCGCGAGGTCGCGGCGGTTAAGCGGGCGCACTTGGCCCGCGAGCAGGGTGACGATGGCCACCGTCTCGCCGGTCAGAGTCATAAACTCCACTTCATAGCCTTCGCCGCCTTTGTGAATATGTACGACCGTGCCGACGTCCCCCGCCTCCAACCCCTCCTCCAGGACGTTCGCGGTCAACACAACGCAATCGTGCTCTTTAATCATAGCTTCGCCTCCAGAGGATAGGCGCTTATCAAGCGAGGCGCAACCGCGCCTCGGTCAAACTGCCAGACCGTGCGCACACGGGGACGACGGCCGCAGGGAGTGTCCAATTCTCCCTCCATGACGTAACGCAGGCCGAAACTAGTCTCGCGTTCGCGCACCACGTCGTAAGCGCGGCCATGCTCGCGCAGCGCCTATGCCAGTTCCTCCCATCGTTCGACCCGGAACCCGAACTCCGAGAAGAACCGAGCCTTGCTCGCTCGGTAGCGATGTGCAGAATTGAGCAAGTAGTCCACAATCTTCTACCGTTCCTACTGCCGTGTCTGCGTGGGGCAATTTCATCGTATCGGGGCTTCTCACCGAATTTCCGGGGCCGTGATGCAGTCCGCAGTGACAAAGCCCGCAGGGTCGGGCACCGACGCCGGGAGCCCTGGGGGTGCAATAAGTTCACACCTCGCCTCCTTGGCAGCCAGATCCAGGTTGAGGCGGAGAAGGAAGGCGAGGGTGTCTTCGGCGTCTTTCTTGCCGTAGGCGGCGCGGACGGCGGAGTCGAGGGCGGCTTGGGCGTCGCGGAGCCGGTTGGTGCCGGGGGGTTCGAGGGTGCGATAGAGGTCGCGCAGGGCCTTTTCGAAGGAGGTCATCGCCGGTGCGGAGGTTGATAGTTAAGAGCTGATAGTTGATGGTCGATCGGCGCCCACGGAAGATGAGCATGGCGAAAGGGTGGGGGCAGGCAAGGAGGTTTGCACGAGGTGACCGCGGCTAGAGTCCAGGGCCAGGGCGCACGGTCTGCGCGAGAGCTAACTTGGCTCTCGATTGGGCCGGAATCGCTGGACTACACTCATCACATGAGAGTGACGGCATCCCCGCGGGGTCCATGGGCAGCGGTGATGCGCTGGATAGGCCCACGTGGGTCTGGTTTGAAATGGGAAGAGTCTGGCTAGTGGACGTGGCCATTGTGTAAGCTGCAAGCCCCATGCGCATTCTGACTTGTTATCTAGCCCTCGCGGTGCTCTTGGCGGGTGGCAGGCTGGTGACCGCCTCTGAAACTCAGTCTGCCTGGCCGCGAATCACGCTGGCGGAGGCGAAGCAGGTGCAACTGGCAGGCCCATTGGCTGAGACCTTCGAGCGAGGGGTGGCGCGGCTTGCAGGAGAGCCTTACACACTGGATTGGCTGCTGGCGGATGTGTCCTTCAAGGTGGGCCGCATTTTCACCAACTACAGCGGCGACGTTTCCGGGCGGTTTCTCGAATTGGCTGTGCTCACCAGTCCACCTGGACGGCTGTCTCCGCCGACGCTTGCCCCCGCGCTTGCCGAAGTCGCCAATTATCAACGGGGCGACGGCCATTTCGGGGCGGAGATGGACCTGAGCCTGCGGCTGACCAACAACAGCCCGCCGATTCCGATGCTGTGGGGCAACGCGCGACTGCTGGTCGGGTTGGCGACGGCGGCGAGGGAGCTGAACGAGCCCAAGCTGCTTGCGGCGGCGAAACGGCTGGGCGATTACTACGTCAACACCGCAGACCAGCTTTGTTCGAACAGCCGCGAAGTCGAATACCGCAGCAGCGGCACTTACGGCGACGGTTATACCTGCTGCTATTTTCCAGGGATGGAAGGATTGACCATGCTTTACCGCCTGACCAAGGATGAACGCTATCTTCAACAAGCGCGCCGAATGGCGGAAATGTTCTGGAAATTCGACGCCCTCCCCGTGGACCATAGCCACGGCAACCTCTGCGCCTGGCGCAGCGTGCTCGAACTCTATGATCTGACCGGCGAGCGCGCGTTTCTGGACCGGGCGCGGGCCAAATGGGACGCGGCTGTTAAGGGCGGGTTCGTTTGGCCCCTTGGGGGAGTGGGTGAGCATTGGTATGTTTCCTTCGGCGGGGATGAAGGTTGCAGCGAGTCGGATTGGCTGCGCTTCAGCATTGATCTCTGGAAGTTCACAGGGCAAACGCGATATCTCGACATGGCCGAACGGTTGCTGGAAAACCAATATGCCGCCAACCAATGCGGAAATGGGGGCTTCGGCTACCGCGAACTGGACAGCGACCCTGCCGGCCCCATGGCGACGCACGGGTCAACCCGGGAATGGCCGTTTTGTTGCAGTTTCCATGGTCCCCTCGGCCTGCATTTTCTCAGGGGCTATCTCGCAGCCGGCTCGGAGCGCGGCATTTATGTGAACTTCCCCTTCAGCTTCATTGCCCCGGTCAAGGCGGGTGGAACCGATTGGCGCGTCTCGGTGAAGAGCAGCTCCGGCCTGACCGGGGGCCAGGAAAGCATGGAACTGGAATTCGCCCCCGACAAAACCAAATCGCCCAAGCCGGTTACGCTTTGGCTGCGGGTACCGTCGTGGGCGTCGGAAGTGAGCGTCGGCGGTTCCCCGCGCGCGGCTGCTGCTGTAGAAAACGGCTACCTGGCGCTCAAGCGCGATTGCCGGAAGAAAGAGAAGTTCCTGGTCACGTTCAGAGCCGGGCTGGCAATCGAAGGACGCCGGTTTACGCCATTGACTGCAAAGCCTGGCGAGCTTTCCCGCTTTAGCGATGTCTCGCTGGTGCTGGGGCCGAAGGTCCTATTTGAGACGCCGGCCCCGGGACCGGGCCGCGACAACCTGCTGGCGACGGTGGACGGCAAAGGCCGGCTGGATTTGTTGCGTGACAGCAAGGGCAGCTTTCTCAGCGTGAGCCTGCCCGGCGCCAACGCGACTGAAGCGCAAGTTCTCGCGGCGCTTGAATCAGCGCGGCAGGTCACGCTGCAGCCTTGGCCGGTTCCACCGAGCCGACGTCGGGTTGCATTCTCGTACAACCTTGTCGTCGTGCCGGCCGACTCCATCCCCACGGCGATCCGGACAAAGTTCGCCGCCCGCCTGACAGCGGCCAACCCTCCGCTTCCCAGTCCGCGCTACGGCACCCGTCTGGAAGACCAGGCCCGCTTCTGGCCGGATGTATTGGGCTGGGGCTTTACGCCGCAAGGCATTTTAATTACCGGGGGCGATGTGGGTTTGATCGATGGCGAAGGCTATGCGGACTATTGCTTCGAGTTCGACTTGACCCTGCCCAGGGAAGGCCAGGGCGTCACAGGCTGGATTGTGCGGGCGCAGAGCGAGAGCGACTGCCTGATGTTCCAGATTCAAAGCGCGGACTCGCCGTATCGAGCGCCGGAGTATAAGACCCGCCCCAACACGTTGCGTCCCCATATCCGCCGTTGGGAGGGGTGGACCGTCGCTGACCCGGTGCCGCTCCCCAAGGAGATTCGCCGCGGCGAAACCCACCACATCGCTACCGAGTGCCGCGGGAGCCGCATCGCCGTTTTTGTTGATGGAGAGAAGGTCCACGAGCAGAGCGATGCCGGATTCCTGCGCGGCTCAGTGGGCTTCCGTGCCTCCGGACCGGCAGAACAGGGCCGGTTCCAGAACATTACGTTGCGGAAGCTGTGAGCTGCCGACATGACGCACGAAAGACCTTGACCGGGTCCTCGGGATTTGCCAAAATCGGCACATGAACAGCAAGGATGTTCTACCGGTTTGGCTGCTGGCCAGCGCGCTGGTCATGCAGGTTGAAGTCGGGCAATGCTCCACGCCCCTCACAGTCGGCATCAAGAGCACCGGGTCGAAGATGAATCTCTCGTGGCCTTCGACTATGGACGTCCCGCCACAAGGCCCCGTCTTCCCCGAATACACCGTTGAGAGCAGCGCAGATCTCACACACTGGGAACCCATCGGGGGCAGAGTGCGCGGTCAGGCTGGCATCTCCGGGCCATTGTTAAACCTTTCCTTGGACGCCCTGCCGGGGCCGATTTTCTATCGCGTTGCGGCCAATCCCTCCGCTCAAACCACGCAGGAGACTGGGAGCGGCGGAGCAGAGGTGTTTGGCTACGGCGCGCAACTCTCGGCCGAACTCACGCGGCTGGGATTGATGTCGGTCAGCACATTCGCCAGTAATTCTCCACCGCCACCCTACTTGCCTCAGATTAGTTGGGACCCGACGACCGCCCAGTTCTGGACCAACTTCAACGCCAGCGGGAACGCTTACGACCTCCGCCTCGACACCAATGAACTGGCCGTCTTTCGCACAAACGGCTTCGTCGTGAGCGAACGCCTGGGCAGCGCGAGCTTTGCCGACTCCTACTACAAGATCTTCAACGACGACCTGCCGGTGTTCATCACGGCGGATTCGATCCTTCACGCGTGGCATCGCACCTATGTGAGCATGCTGGAGGAGCTGGAGGAACTGCAACTCGCCACGCTGCTGGAGCAGGTGCTCACGAATTCCGCCGCCCACCTCCCCCAGGCCTGGGCGCAGCACGGCGGCGGGCCCCTTGGCGACAGTATTCTGGACGCCGACTACTTCCTGACGGTGGCTCGCAGCCTTTGGGCGACGCAACAAGTGGCTAGTTCGCTGGGAAATGCCAGTGTGGATTTACGGGTGGCGAGCACCCTGACATCCATCGCCAGCCAGAGCTTGGAGTATGTCTCGCTGTTCGGCACTAACTCGTTCCGCTGGGTGGATTTCTCCCAATTCACCGTGCGCGGCCATTACAACAACTCGGACCGGCTGCGGCGCTACTTCAAGACGATGATGTGGTGCGGGCGGATTGACCTCCGGCTCGCCACTTTTGCCCCCAACAAAGAGGACGACATCCGCCAACGGGTGCAGGACTAAATCGTTACCTTCTTTGATTTCCTGTGCCTTTGTGCTTGAATATGTCTAGCATATAGACATATTAGGCCCATGTGCAATTTCATCGAGCAACGCCAAGTGATCTTTCAAAGAA
>Ga0224558_1004833_pt1 | contig 10233 bp, 3 predicted proteins | sample 714S32024metaG_FD_180682 | JGI IMG/M metagenome (GOLD analysis project Ga0224558, IMG submission 180682) | Peat soil microbial communities from Stordalen Mire, Sweden - 717 S3 20-24 | ecosystem: Environmental > Terrestrial > Soil > Wetlands > Peat | place: Sweden: Norrbotten County, Stordalen... | reverse complement strand
CGCGAACAGAGATTGTCCCAGGTTCATAGTGATCGCAATTCAAATCGATCACCGCCCTTCGCGCACTTAAGTTCCGATATTCCATTGCTTTATAACCGTTCCCCGAATTCTTAACCGGACACTACTGGAGTTTGACCGATGATCACGCTCTTCGCCCGCCTGCTCACTTTTGCGTCCTTCGCCCATCTGTGTGTCTGTTCGTTGAAATCCAAGCGGCGGGTGCGTTTTGCGAGCCTGGGTTTATTCGCGCTCTTGCTGCTCAGCGGAATTTCTGTCCCCGCGCGCGCGCAGAGCGTGACCTTCGCCGGCCTGCAGACGACGGTACCGACCACAGGGCTGGAAAACCCCACTTTCGACGCAGTCGATGGAGCGGGGAATGTGTTCATCGTGGATCATGGCGCCTTCACAGTGGTTAAGGTTTCGCCGAGCGGCATTCAGACGACGGTGCCGACCAGTGGACTGAATAATCCGAACGGGATCGCGCTGGATCAAGCGGGCGACGTTTTCGTCGCGGATGTGGTGAACAACCGGGTAGTGGAGGTGCCCTACCTGGGCAACGGGACGTACGGCAGCCAGACCACAGTGCCGGCCACCGGGCTGAATCATCCGTTTGGCGTGGCACTGGATGCAGCGGGCGATATCTTCATCGCCGATACTCTCAATAGGCGGGTGGTGGAGCTTCCTTACTTGGGCGGTGGAAATTACGGCACCCAGATTACCTTGCCGTTCAGCGGACTCGGCGGGCCATTTGGAGTTGCGCTGGACCAAGCGGGCGATGTCTTCGTCGCCGATGGGGGGGCTACCTCGATCCTGGAGCTTCCCTACCTGGGCAGCGGAAACTACGGCACGCAGGCCTCGATTGGCAGCGGGCTGGGCGGCAGACCGATCGGTGGGCCAGAAGGCGTTGCAGTGGATGCAAATGGGAATGTCTTCGCCGCCGATACCAACAACAGCCGGGTGGTGGAGGTTCCGTATGTTGGCAATGGGAACTATGGCGCCCAGAACACCGTGGGCAGCGGCCTGAATGAGCCGACCGGCGTGGCCGTGGATGGAAAGGACGACGTCTACATCGTGGACAACGGCAACCACCGGGTGGAAGAGGTGCAGCTGGTTGCGCCCAATTTTGGCCCCGTAAAGGTGGGCTCGAACAGCACCCTCACTCTTACGTACAACATTAGCGCCAACGACAATAATAACGTTGTCATTTACTCGGCATCGGTGGTGACCCAGGGCGCGACGGGGCTGGATTTCACGTCCGTCGCCGACACGTGTGAGAGCACGTATTTTTCATCTGCGACCTGCTCGATCCAGGTTCAATTTGCGCCGGGAGCGCCGGGACTGCGCCAGGGCGCGGTACAGTTCGGCACCAACATTGGGACCATCACGACCCTGCTGCGCGGCGTGGGCGAAGCGCCGCAACTTGTTTTTCCCGGCGGCCCTTTGCTAACCGTGAACAACGGATATTATCCACCGGGAGTCGCCACCGACGCTGCCGGCAATGTGTATATGTCGGGTTATCCGGGCGCCGGCCTGTACGGCTACGTAATCGTGATCCCGGCGGGATGCAACAGCAGTTCCTGCTACAAGCAGTGGGGCAGCGGATGGATAGGGCCGGGGGAACTAGCTGTCGATGGCGTCGGCAATATCTATGTTCCATCCTTTTACGGCCCCGCTAACACTTACATCGTTCCTCAAGGATGCACGTCCTCCTCGTGCGAAACGACGGTGGGCAGCGGCATCGCGGAGCCTGATGTGGTGGCGCTGGACGGTGCGGGCGATATCTACATTGGCGATCAATACAACGGGCACCCGCTTTATGAAGTGCGGGTGGTGGGAAGCCAGACGACCGTGGGCAGCGGGGTTCGCGACCCTCAGGGGCTAGCGCTCGACGACCTCGGAGATGTCTTCGTTACCTCTTTTAGCCAGGGAACGACTCTGGAAGTGCCCAGTGTGGGCTCGCAAAGCAACTTTGCGCCGTGGCTGGGGGGAGCGAGCGCGCTGGCGACGGATGCCGCCGGAGACGTCTACATCGCTAATGGAGCCTCTTCCGTGACGGAGGTCCCGGCGGGCTGCACTTCCAGCGCGTGCGACATTGCGCTGCCTGGAGGTTACGGATATGTGGGTGGTCTGGCGCTGGATAGCGCCGGGGATTTGTATATCGCCGACGTGAACAACGGCCCGTTGTACGAGGTGCAGCGCTCGCGGGGGCCGACGCTGAGCTTCCCGTCCACGACCGTTGGCGCCACCAGCAGCGCGCTCACCGTCACCATCCAGAACGTCGGCAATCAGCCGCTGACCTTCTTCAGTTTCGCCGCCAGCACCAACTTCACCGTCGATTCCGGCACGACCACCTGTTCGACCTCGTCTCCGCTAGCCGTCGGCGCTACCTGTAATGTTGGCGTCGATTTCGCGCCCACTACCGGAGGTGCGCTCACTGGAACGCTCACCCTCACCGACAACGCCCTCAATGCTTCCTCCGCCACGCAGAGCGTTCCGCTGCAAGGCACTGGAGCGATCGTCGCGACCTCGATCGCCGTAACCAGCGTGACTCCGCCTTCGGAAGTCTACGGCCAGGATGCGCAGATCACGATCACGGCCGTGCTGTCGTGGTCGGGCAACGGCCCCGCGCCCACGGCCGGCAACATCAGCATTGGCGGCAACGGGCCCAGCGGCACGTATGGGACGACCGGTTGCGGGGCGCCCAGCGGCAATACCATCACCTGCACCAACACGTATATTCCAAGCGGGGCGGATACGGTCGGCAGCTACACGGAGACGGCGGCATTTTCGGGAGACAGCAACTACAGCGGATCGAGCAGCCCGCAGAGCAACAACTTCAGCATCATGCAGGCGAGCACCAGCACGTCGGTTGGTTCTGACATGAATCCCTCGGTCCAGGGGCAGCCGGTAACCTTTACGGCCACCATCATCGGCCAATACGGACTGATCGCGCAACACGGCGGATCTGCGATTAGCGGCGGCTCACGGGGGGCAGTTTTGACCAAGCCCGCTTTAACCAAGCCCGGTCTCGCCCAGACCAGCCGGTGGCAGAATGTACAGACGCATCCGCTGAGTCCCGTCGGAATCGGCGGCTCCGTCACTTGGAGTGCGAACACAGGATGTGGCACGACCTCGGTTTCGGGCGGAACGACGCAGTGTACGACTTCCATCCTGCCGCCGGGCACGGACACGATTACGGCGACCTACTCGGGCGACGGGAACCACAGCGGAAGCATGGGGACATTGAACCCGCCGCAGCAAGTCAACCCGACCATCACGCCGACGACGATTGCGGTAACCGGCGTCAGCCCAGCCTCAGAATCCTATGGCCAGGATGCTGCGGTCACGATCACCGCGGTACTGTCATGGACGGGCAACGGCCCGGCGCCTACCGCCAGTGACGTAACCATCGGCGGCAATGGGCCGAGCGGCTACAGCGCGACCACTTGCGGCGCACCCAGCGGCGACACCATGACCTGCTCCGCCACCTACACGCCAACGGGTGCAGACACAGTCGGCTCTTACACTGAGTCAGCGTCGTTCTCCGGCGACAGCAACTACACCGGCTCTGGCAGTTCACAAAGCAACAACTTCAGCATCACGGCGCAGACGCCGTCGATCAATGTGACCAGCGTGAACCCGGCTTCGGAGGTCTACGGGCAGGATGCGGCATCGACTATCACCGCGGTTTTGTCGTGGTTCGGCAGCGGAACTGCGCCCACGGCAAGTGATGTAAGCATCACCACCAACGCTCCCGGCGGAGCGCTTGGGGCAACCAGTTGCGGCACCCCGGTCGTCGCCAACTCGGTAATCGCTACCGTCCCCGTGGGCAGCAGACCTACGGCCATAGCCTACGATCCAAGCAACGGCAATGTGTATGTGGCAAATATCGCGACTAACAGCGTAAGCGTAATACAGGGAAGCACAAACTCCGTGCTGGCCACGGTTCGGGTAGGCGCGGCCCCCCGCGCGATCACGTTCGACCCCAGCAACGGCGATTTGTATGTGGCAAATAGAAACGACAACACGGTAAGCGTAATCGAAGGGGGCAGCAACACTGTGGTTGCCACGGTTCCCGTGGGTAACGAACCTTGGGTGATCGCGTTCGACCCCAATAATGGCGATTTGTATGTGGCAAATCTCACCGACGGCACCGTGAGCGTGATCGACGGGAGCACCAATACCGTAGTCGCCACGGTCGCCGTGGGCAGCAACCCTACGGGGATTGTGTTTGACCCAAATAACGGCGACTTGTATGTCGCAAATGATAATAGCCCCGGCACCGTGAGCGTAATCGACGGGAGCACCAACACCGTCGTCGCCACCATACCGGTGGTGAACGTCCCTTATTCGATTGCGTTTGACCCTGGTAATGGCGACGTTTATGTCGCAGGCAATACCGGGCCAAACTATGACCAGGTGAGCGTGATCAACGGGAGCACCAACACGGTGGTCGCCACGCTCACCGTGAACGACCTCTCTGCCGCAATCGCGTTTGATGCGAACAACGGTAACGTGTACGTAATAAATTTCGGAGACCACAAAAACGGCACCGTGAGCGTGATCAGTGGAAGCAGCAACACTCTGACAACCACGATTGCGGTTGGAAACGGCGCCAACGCGATTGCGATCGATCCCAACAACGGCGATTTGTATGTGACAAATAGCAGCGACGGCACCGTAAGCGTGATCGACGGGAGCAGCAACACCGTAATCGCCACGGTCCCGGTGGGCTCTGTGCCTGGGGCAATAGCGTTCGATCCCACTAACGGCAATATCTACGTGGGAAACAATACCGGCGGCAGCGTGAGCGTGCTCAGCCCGAGCGCCACCGCGACCTGCACCGCTGCGTTTACTCCCGACGCCAACACGGTGGCAGGCACCTACACCATGTCGGCCAGTTTCTCGGGCGACCCCAACTACACGGGTTCCAGCAGTTCGCAGAGCAACAACTTCAGCATCACCCAGGCGACCTCATCTACGTCGGTGATGTCCAGCCTTAATCCATCGCTCGTCGGCCAGCAGGTGACGTTTACGGCGACCATCGACGGCCAATACGGGCTCATCTTGCAGCGCAAGGGCGCGGCGTTAAACGGCCGCGTTAACAAGGGGGGCGTGACTGGAAAAACGCAATCGCATCCGCTGGTTCCCGCGGGCGGCTTCGGCGGTACCGTGACGTGGAGCGCGAACACAGGATGCAGCCCCACTGCGGTGTCGGGCGATCCCGGAACGGCGCAGTGCATCACCTCCACTCTGCCCCAGGGCACCGACACAATCACGGCGACCTACTCGGGCGATACGAACCACAGCGGAAGCTCGGCGACCCTCACCCCCGCCCAGCAGGTGAATCCGGCCGTCACCTCCACCTCGATCGGGGTGACCAGCGTGAGCCCGGCTTCGGAAGCCTACGGGCAGGATTCTCAAGTCACGATCACCGCAGTACTGTCGTGGACAGGCAGCGGCCCAGCACCAACGGCGGCAAACGTGAGCATCGGCGGCAATGGGCCGAGCGGCTACAGCGCGACCACTTGCGGCGCACCCAGCAGCGATACCATGACCTGCTCCGCCACCTACACGCCAACGGGTGCAGACACGGTCGGCTCTTACACTGAGTCAGCGTCGTTCTCCGGCGACAGCAACTACACCGGATCGAGCAGTTCGCAAACCAATAACTTCGCCATTACTCAGGCGACCTCGAGCACGTCGATTGGTTCCAGCCAGAATCCATCGATCCAAGGCCAACAGGTGACCTTTACCGCCACCGTCGACGGCCAGTATGGATTGATCATGCAGCACAACAGCCAGTCGCCAAGCAGGCGTACGAAGAAAGGCATTGCCGGGAACGGGCACCCTTTGACCCCCGCTGGCGGCTTCGGTGGCACGGTGACCTGGAGTTCGAACACAGGATGCAGTCCCACTGCTGTCTCGGGCGATCCGGGAACCGCGCAGTGCATCACCTCCACTCTGCCCCAAGGCACCGACACAATCACGGCGACCTACTCAGGCGATACCAACCACAGCGGAAGTCTGGGGACGTTGAGCGGCGGGCAGGTCGTGGGCGAACCGCCCTCGATTACCAGCCCGAACACGACGACGTTGCAGTTCGGCGCGTTCAATACCTTCACGGTAACGACCACCGGATTTCCGACGCCGAGCCTCTCTGAAGAAGGAGCGCTGCCCACCGGCGTCACCTTTGTCGACAATCACAACGGCACCGGCACGCTGAGCGGAACGCCGACTATAGGCGGCATTTATCCCATCAGCTTCACCGCCACAAATGGCGTGGCCCCCAATGCACTGCAGTACTTCACTCTTTACGTTTCGGCGCTCGAGATCACGCCGGCGAACGTGAACTTCGGCACCGTTTACCTGAACACGCGCCACAAGATGGACGTGAAGGTCACGAACGTGGGCGGAAACGTGGTCACCATCAGCGGCGCGAGCATCACGCCCGGCACTGCGGACGGCGCGGCCTACACCCTGCTCGCCTTCTGCAAAGGCGCCTTGAAACCGCAGCAGAGTTGCACCATGGGAATCGAGTTCCTGGCCGACGCCACGGGCACGCTGACGGCCACGCTGAACATTCCGAACAATGCTCTCGGCAGTCCCGAGAAAGCTCAGCTGACGGCGAGCGTCATCGATCCCGGAGCTGAACTGAACCCGACGAAGCTGAACTTCGGCACGCAGGCCATCAACAGCCGCACCACACTGCCAGTGCAGTTGACCAATAACGGCCAGACGGATTTGCTGATAAACAACATCGCCATCGCCGGAGCACATGGGTCTTCCTATGAACAGACCAACAACTGTCCGTCGTCGCTGTCTCCGACGAATAGTTGCACGATCAACGTGACTTTTGCTCCGACAACAAAGGGACCCCAGAGAGCCTCGCTGGTCATCGCGAATAACACCTCGTCCGGCAAAAATACCGTGGCGTTAACGGGGAGCGCGCACTGACAAAGGCTGAAAGTTACGGCAACCAAGAAAGCGACGCCAGCAGGTTAGGGACCGTTGATTTCGCTACTCTGAAGTGGCCCCACTTCGATCCTTACAATTGGCCCCACCCTAACCGATAGATCGGCCTACCCTGACTGCGAAGCGGACGGGGAGGGCGATGGACAGGAGACGCAAGGTGGAGCTATTCGAAGAGATCAGGCGGGAGCACGCGCATGGGGCCGGTACGATTCGTGCAGTCGCGAAGAAGCTGGGGGTGCATCGGCGGATGGTGCGACAAGCATTGGCCAGTGCGATTCCGCCGGAGCGCAAACGGGCGGTGCGGAACCGGCCCAGGCTGGGGCCGGTGATGGAGTTCATTGACGAGATACTGCGCACAGATCAGATGGCTCCGCGCAAACAACGGCACACGGCGCATCGCATCTGGGAACGGATTCAGCAAGAGCGCGCGGAGCGAGTAGCGGAAGCGACGGTGCGGCACTATGTGCGGGAGCGTAAGCAAGAGTTCGGACTCACGGGGCGAGAGACGTTCGTGCCGCAGGTCTACGACTGGGGCGGCGAGGCGCAGGTGGATTGGTACGAAGCAGTAGCCGAGATCGGGGGCGAGCGCCAGTCGGTTTACCACTTCGCGATGCGCTCGATGGCGAGTGGCGGAGCGTTTCATGTGGCTTACTATCACGCCACGCAGCAGGCATTTCTGGAAGCACATGAGCGGGCATTTGACTATTTCGGTGGCGTGTTTCGGCGCTTGCGCTACGACAACCTGAAGAGTGCGGTGAAGAAGATTCTGCGCGGGCATCAGCGAGAGGAGACGGAGCGCTTGATTGCTTTTCGCTCGCACTGGGGATTCCAGACGGAGTTCTGCAATCCGGCGCGGGGCAACGAAAAGGGCGGAGTCGAGGGCGAAGTCGGTTACTTCCGCCGGAACCATCTGGTGCCGGTTCCGCAGGCGAAGAACCTGGACGAGTTGAACCATCCAGCGCGTGGCTCGGGGCGGCATGCGTACGGTCTACCGCATCACTCCGTGCGGACGCGACCGCTTTCGCGAACTACTGCACGCGCAATTTGCCGCCGAAGGCGACCTAAGGAAGACTCTTTACGGCCCCATGCTCTTCTTGCATCTCGCCGACCTCAACCTAGTCGCCGAGGCTCTGCGCACCCAAATCGATAGGCAGAATGCGCGGCTGGCGGAGATCCGGAAATTGCGTCGCCAATGGGTAGCGATGCTGCCCACCGGTAGCCGCCATCTGATGCAGCACATGGCGGAGCAATGCCGCCTCGACCTACGCTGGCTCCGCGCGGTACTAGCCGATGTGGAGGCCGGACGCATTCGCGATACCCCTGACCCAGCTCGCCTCGCAGCCAAGACCTAATTGTGTTACGCCACAGTCAGTTCTTGGGTAGTCGGCCAACCTTACCTTGGGACCCAGGGTTGCCCGTGATCCAGGCACAGTTCGCGGTTACAAAGCTCATTGCACCCGGGGTGCCAGGCAGGTGCTAGTCTGGCGTAGCGGCCCATGAACAACCGTGAAATCCAGGCAGCTTGGAGGTATCACGATGGCACGAAACACTCCTACTGGAGTATTCGTAATCATCCTCACCTCTTGGACTGGGCGAATCGGCCGCAACCTTTCAAAATCTACCCAAAGGTCGAGCCTCTTCCACTGCCGCGGGACGTGCCGCAAACCGGGGTGAACGCGCTCTCCGCAATCTCAGAACCGCCGTCGTCGTCGCGGGCTGATTCGGTTCCTGGCCTTCAGGATCTAGCGCGTCTCCTCTATTTCTCGGCCGGGATTACCAAACAGCGTGCATATCCAGGTGGAGAAATCTACTTTCGCGCTGCAGCCTGCACTGGAGCGCTCTACGAGATCGAGCTGTACGTCGTCACTGGCGATCTATCGGGCCTGGATGCCGGCGTGTATCACTTCAATCCGGCGGATGTATCGCTACGGCTTCTGCGAAAAGGTGATTTTCGCGGAAACCTGGCTCAGGCGACGGCGATGGAACCCGCGGTAGCTCACGCGCCCGCGACGATCATCTGTACCGGAACATACTGGCGGAACGCCTGGAAGTACCAGGCGCGCACCTATCGCCATTTCGGTTGGGACAACGGCACGCTGCTGGCGAATATGCTAGCGGTTTCTGCGGCGTCGGGGCTGCCGGCCGAACTCGTGCTCGGGTTCGTGGACGCCGATGTGAACCGCCTACTCGATCTGGAAACGCGGCGTGAGATTTCCTTGTGCCTCGTACCGATCGGCCGCACATCGGAGAGTTCGCTGCCTGCACCGAAAGAGGCTCCGGCGCTCGGCCTGGAGACGATTCCGCTTTCGCAGCGCGAGATCGAATATTCCGCCATGCTTGAGATGCACGACGCGTCTTCGCTTGCGTTCACAAAGGAAGTTGCTCAGTGGCGAGGAAAGCGACCGGTCCTTGCATCTTCCGCTCCGGCGGGCGAGGAAGTTCAACTGCGGGGCCTGCCGGAAGAAGAACTACCGAAGGACACGATCGAGCAGGTGATCCTGCGCCGCGGCTCTACCCGAACGTTCGATAAGACGGCATCCATTACATTGGCACAACTTTCTACCATTCTCGACTACGCAACGCGAGGTCTTCCGGCTGACTTCCTTGAGCCCCCCGGCACGCAGCTTAACGATCTTTACCTGATCGTGCATTCGGTGCAGGGGCTCCAGCCGGGCGCTTACTTCTTCCGACGTGAGCAGTACACTCTGGAACTTTTGAAGGCCGGAGAATTTCGCGCTGAGGCCCATCATCTTGGACTGGAGCAGGAACTGCCGGCGGACGCCTGCGTGGACATCTTCTTTCTCGCCGATTTAAAACGCATTCTGGAGCAATACGGGAACCGTGGCTACCGGGCCGTCCAGGTCGAGGCAGGTGCCATTGGCGGCAGGATTTACCTAGCTACATATGCCCAGCACCTGGGTGCAACCGGGCTGACCTTCTTTGACGATGATGTGATTAACTTCTTTTCACCGCACGCAAAAGACAAGAGCGCCATCTTCCTGCTCGCGATTGGCAAGCCGCTGAAACGCAAACCCCAGTAGGGCCGACTCCTGGTTGGCCGGTCAGCGGGAAGCTATCCACAAACGGGCTTCGGGGAGATCTTCCGGATTCTCCAGTGATCTCCTCGAAGAGGACTTGAACTAAGCCGCGTAGCGGCAGACGCATTCGCGTGTTGTTGAGCCTACTGTGAGGTGATCTGAGCTAGTTTGTTGTCGCAGAGGAGGAACTCTCTGTGACCCATCTACGCCAGATCATGCT
>Ga0224558_1004831_pt1 | contig 10235 bp, 8 predicted proteins | sample 714S32024metaG_FD_180682 | JGI IMG/M metagenome (GOLD analysis project Ga0224558, IMG submission 180682) | Peat soil microbial communities from Stordalen Mire, Sweden - 717 S3 20-24 | ecosystem: Environmental > Terrestrial > Soil > Wetlands > Peat | place: Sweden: Norrbotten County, Stordalen... | reverse complement strand
GGGGTTGTGGCCGGTTCTGGGAGCGACCCGGCATCACTCATCTGCTGCGCTTGATGGTGCTCGTGCGAAATCAAGACGATTGCCACCTATGGAACTAAAAACAACCGCCAACCGGCAGATGCGCCCTGTAAGGTATCAGTCATAGCGGGTAGGGCGGGCAGTCCTCTGCACGCCGGGCCGGGATCATGGGCGTGCCCCGGCGTGCAGAGGACTGCCCGCCCTACCTCCTCCCCCCATCACTGATGGCATTACTCGGCCATTGAACCTGCCAAGGCATCGTCCCGCGGCGTCGGCGTCCGACTCATCGAAAAGCTGGACGGATTCCCGACGACTTCGCACGCCTTGGGCCCTCAGGCGGAACCAGCGCCTATGCATGAAGCCCTGCCGCAGGGGCGGGGACGGCCTCGTCCCCGAATCCTCCACATGGAGATCAGCAAGCAAGCTGAGGACGAGCCGTCCCCGCCCCTCTCATGCATACGCGTTGAGGCGTAACATGGCGATTCGCTTCGGAGCGCATTGACACCAGTTGAAGGACACGCAATTAATCACCGTGAATGGCCCTTTACGACCCGCGTTACGTGGAATACTTCGAGCGCTTTAACCGGCAGCGCTTCTTCGAGGCGCACGAGGTGCTGGAAGCTCTGTGGCTGCCCCAGCGGCAGGGGCCTAATGGTCTCTTCTACAAAGGCCTGATCCAACTGGCGGGCGCGTTCGTCCATTGGCAGAAGAACCGGCCGGGACCGGCGGAGGCCCTTCTGGGACTGGCGCGCGCCAACTTGCGGAAATACCCTGCGATCCACGAGGGGCTGAATGTGGCAGGCGCGCTCGCAATAGTGGAAGAATGGCTGCGCCGATTGAAGGCGGCGGGCGCGGCCAGCCAAGCGCTGGCGCACATCAGCCCGCCGCAACTGCGCTTGGAGTCGTCCGCGCACACGCAAGATCGGCACGGCTGTTCTTGAAGACTAGTCTGAAGGCAGCGCATCCAGCACCACGATCTCGAACGGCTTGAGTGTCAACCGCAGAGGCTTCCCAGCCTCGGCCCGGAGTGCCAGCTTGGCGGCATCCTCGGACCAGGGACTTTTGAGCAGGTATTTCGTCCGGGCCTCGAAGGGCAATTCAAACGCCGCCGCGACGTCGAGTGCGTACTCGCTCGGTTGGACATCCGGATTACGCAGCATCACAATGCCCTTCCGCGCGCTCCACGAAGCGTAGCCATAGACCTGCGGCTTGGCCGGGTCGCCGCCGATCCAGTGGGTGTCCACGAGCACGTCGGCGTTTGCCCGGGACCACTTCGCGGCTTCAGCCAGCACGCGCCAGTCTTCCTGGGTGAGTTTGTCCGGCTGAATGTAAAGTTCCTGCAACCCGGTGCCGCTGCCGAAGAACGCATGCACGTCGTCCTTGAAACCGGCGGAGTTAAACGTCGGATCGCCGGCCGTGCCCTGGCGCGAGTAGGCGACTCCCTGGGTCATCAGCGAGTTCAGCGGATACAGCGGTCCTTTGCCCACGATGTTCCGGTAAACCTCCTGATCGCGATACGTCAGCCATTGCTGCTGCCGGGTGCCTTGGCCCGCAAGGCCCATATCGCCGCCCTGCCGCCAGACGGAGTCGGCATATCGCAACCAGAACGGCGAAGGCCACGAACCGGTGGTGAGGTTGATGTAGAGGTTCGGGTCCTCCTGCCGCAACTCCAACATCAGCCGGCGCATGGCTTCGGTGTCGAGCACGTATTGCGCGCCACCGTTGGCGGCCATTCCGGCGGCAATGCCGTCGAATTTGAAATGATTTACCCCGTAACTGCGGATCATGCCCACGCAGGCATCCCGAAAGGCGGCATAGTACTTCGGCCCGGCCAGCGAAAAACCGGCGGCGTTGAGCTCGTAACCCTGCTCGCGGCCAAACTTGATCCTCTGCTCCTTGGATTCGCCGTATCCGCCGAAGGGCGAAAGCCAGACGCCCAGATGCGTATTGTATTCCCGGCACAGCTCCTCCAGGGGTTTGAAACCGTTGGGAAATCCGCTGTGAAACCGCCAGAGCGTTTTCGGATCATCCCAGCCATCGTCGAATACCATGCCGTCCACGATCACGCCATGCGGCTTGATCAAGCGCTCGCCGCACAGCCGGATGGCTTCCAGGCAGTTGGTTTCATTCAACGCGAACGGGGTCCATGCGGTGTCATACCAGGAGTTGTAGTGGAGGTAAGGGCGATACGGATGAGCGCGCTCGCGCTCCAGATAATACAGGAAAGCGCGACGCATCTGTCCCGCCGGGGCAACGCCGAACACAAAGCTCTGCGTCATGGTTTCCCCGCGCTTCAAAACGGCGTTGCGCGGAATCCGGCACAGCAAGCTGAAAGCGTTCGTGCCTGCCTGAAGCTGGACCTCGTTAAGGGCATGAGGATCTTCGGACCCGAAGAAGAAGCTCCCGGCCACGACCGGCGAACCGTCCACCCGCCCCACTTGCTGTGCCTCGGGGATGGCTTGGTTGAGCCAGACGATTTCCCGTATCACGCAGTCCTCGCCCGCGGCGCTCGCGTCAATCTCCTGCCGGATGTAGTTCCCTCCGTCGTGCAGCACCGCACGCCACACCACGCGCAAGCGCCCGTCCGCCGAGCGCAACGGCACTTCCACCTGCCGGCCGGGAATCCGCGCCGCCAGTCGCGCCGCCTTGGGGTCTGGGGTAAGCTCAGTTAGCCGCGCCGGGCCATCGCGCCGCAGGGCGGAAGCTGAGTATCGTTCGCCGTTCGTGAGGACGATCTCAAAGGTCTCGCCGGTGAGCGCGATCTGCCTTTGACTCGCCATGCCGAGGAAGAACCTCGGCCTCAATCCCACCTCCCCCACCCGCCAACTCGCGGAGAGGGCAGAATTGCTTACGATGATTTGCGATCCGTCCCGGAGAATCTGCGCAGGGCCGGGAGCGGCCGCCGGGTAAGATACCTGTGCCAAGACCGCCGTGGACGATAACGCCAGCACGACGGCCGCAACGCGAAAGGGGCGTCGTGTTAACCCACGGTTGTTCGTTTGCATTTAGTGCCGGTTGATCATCGCGTGTGACGTTGGGCCTGTCGAACCCATTTTCCGCCTTTACACGAGGCTGCGGTTGGCGTTCGATAAGCCCAGCGAGACTAATATGAAATACCTCATCCACCTCTTCCTGAGCATCGTCTGCGCCGCGCACATGCTGGCCGCGGAAGGCAAGATCATCGCCCCCGGCGCAACCCTGCAAAAGCTGGCGGGCGACTTCGCCTTCACCGAAGGCCCGGCCAGCGACCGCGAGGGCAATGTGTTCTTCACCGACCAGCCCAACGACCGAATCCTCAAGTGGAGTGTTGACGGCAAGCTCTCCACCTTCATGCAGCCCTGCGGACGCGCCAATGGCCTCTGCTTCGACCCCCAAGGCAACCTGTGGGCCTGTGCCGATGAAAAGAACGAAATGTGGAGCATCAGTCCCGCCGGCAAGGCGACCGTGGTCGTGAAGGATTACCAGGGCAAGCTGCTCAATGGCCCGAACGATGTTTGGATCCGGCTCGGCGGCGGATTGTACTTCACCGACCCTTATTACAAGCGCCCATATTGGAAGCGCGGCCCCAAAGAGATGGACGAGTGCGTCTATTTTCTTGCGCCGGACAACAAAACGCTGACTCGCGTGATTGATGATCTGAAGCAGCCCAACGGCATCATCGGCACCCCCGATGGCAAGCTGCTCTATGTCGCTGACATCGGCGCTGGCAAGACCTACCGCTACCTCATCCAGCCGGACGGCTCGCTCAAGGAGAAGACGCTGTTCTGCGAGCTAGGCTCCGACGGCATGACCATTGACAGCGAAGGGAATATCTATCTTACCGGCAAAGGGGTCTCGGTCTTCGACTCCGCCGGCAAAAAGATCGAGCAGATTGATGTGGCAGAGCCATGGACCGCGAACGTGTGTTTTGGCGGCAAAGATCGCCAGACGCTTTTTATCACCGCCAGCAAGAACTTCTACGCAATGCGCATGAAGGTCCACGGCGTGGACAGCCAGTGACTGAGCGCGGTACTGTTCAGGTGGCAACGTAGTGGGGCAGGCGTCTCGCCTGTCGCAGGGGCGTCCCGCCCCCGGCCGTGCTCGCACCGACATGGCACTGCGGCGGACAGGCGAGACGCCCGCCCCACTACCTGATTAGTCCCACGCGCGGAAAGCGCTTACACCTTCTCCGCTTTCTCGTAAACGACCAGTTCGCCGGAGCCGCGCAGGTCGGCGGGATGATAGCGCGGGATAGGCATCTCCAGTTGCTTGAACAGGATCGGAGCGGTCTTCTTGTCCACCAATCCCACCGCAACTGCCACGCCGTAGATGATCGCCTCGGGCCGCGGAGGGCAGCCGGGGATGTAGAAGTTCACCGGCACGATCTTCTCGACCGGCCCAATGACGGAGTAAGAATCAAACCAGATGCCGCCCCCGCACGCACACGAGCCAATGGCAAAGACGAGCTTGGGTGCGGGCATGGCTTCATAAGCGCGCCGAAGCGCCTTGGCTGTGGCCCGCATCGCGGGCCCCTGACAAAGCATCACGTCCGCATGGCGCGGCGAGCCGACCAGCTTGATGCCAAACCGCTCCACGTCGTAGTAGGGGGTAAGGACATTGAGGACCTCGATGTCGCACCCGTTGCACCCGCCGCTGTTAGCGTGATACACCCACAGCGACCGTCCGAACATCTTCTGGCAAAGGTTCTTCAACATGCTAGTCCAGCTCAATCTTGATGTCATCCACCGCCGCCTCACTCATCAGGTAGGCTTGCGAACGAAGGACCCACCGTTCGCTTCGCACGTCATCGAACCGGTAGCCCTTGAGCTTCAACTGCTCGAGGGGCGACGGTTCCTTGAAGCAGCGGCCGCAGCGTTGGCAAGTGCTCATGAACAGGTCCAGTCGCTGCCGGATATCGCCGATACTGTTGGTGGCGGTCTCGTACTCATGGCTCATGGTGATGGCCTTCTCGGGGCAGACATCCGCGCAGCGCCCGCAGTAAGTGCAGCGGCGGCCAAGGTATTGTAGGATGCGGACTTCCTGGCAGACATCTACCACTAGTATCTCTCGTGCTGGGCAATTGTTGGCACAGCCGGCACACCCAATGCACTTGGCCGCGTCGAAGATGGGCCGCCCGCGAAACTTCTCCGGCACAGGCCGGGCCTGCGCAGGGTAGGGCAGGGTGACGCGACCCGCCCGGAGGCAGATGACGGCTTCTTTCAGTTTGCTCAAGACAGACATGATGTATAAGCCCGGAGTCCGAAGTCCGAACTCCAAAGGAACCCCGAAAACCAAGGCCCGAAATACGAACCGCCCTTGATCAAGCGTGTTATTCGGATTTCGGCCTTCGGGCTTCTTTCGGCCTTCGGCCTTCGGGTTTCGGATTTCTCAATATCCATAGCTTGCAAGAATCAAAGCGCCCATGGCCACGACCAGCAGCGATGCGAAGAAGCGGATCGCCTGATCAATCCGGTAGCGGGCGTGGGTCGCCGCTACGAGCGTGACCAGCAGGACCAGCCCAGATACCTTCGCCCAGAAGATCAGCCAACTAAGCGGGAACGGCAAAGCGGAGCCCCACGGCGCAAACAGCCCCACAAAAAGCGCGCTGTAGATGACCAGTTTCCCCATCTGGGCGTATTTGAACAGCGCCAGTTTGGGTCCCGAGTACTCCATGAGCGGCCCCTCCATCAACTCGGTCTCCGCCTCCGAAATGTCGAACGGCACCCGCTGCACAAACGCCTGAAACGACAGCAGCATCACCCCCAAGAGGAGGATCCCGGACCACGGGAAACCACCGGTGGCATAGACTGACCCATTCAGGACTGTGTCCAGTCGAAACGATCCCGTATGGACTGCGCCCGTCACGATTGCCACGGCAAGCAGGGGTTCCAGCGCAATCATGGTCATCATCTCGCGGCTAGCGCCGATCAGTGAGTAGGTGGAACCTGCAGCCAGGCCGGCCAGCAGCGTGCAGATGCCGGAGAGCGTCAGCAGGTAGATCAACAGGATGACATCCCCCGCGCCGTTCAACGGTGCCGCGAAACCCATCGGCAGAAGGCAGGCCAGCGTCAAAACCGTGGCTAGTGACAGGTAAGCCGCGAACCGCTGCATGACCGGGGTCTGGCCCGATTCAATGTCCTCCTTGCCCAGCAGCTTTAGCAGATCGAAGTATGGCTGCCACAACGGCGGCCCCTGGCGGGATTGAATGAGCGCTGTGACCTTACGCAGCACGCCTTGGAAGAACGGAGCCAACAGCAGCACGAGGGTGACGTTACACAGGGCGCTTAGGATGGTCGCGAGAAGGCTCATGATGGAAGTCCGAAGTCCGAAACCCGAAGCCCGAAGGAAATCCGAAGCCCGAAATCCGAAACCTCAGCCGAGGAGCCTAGCCTTCGGCCTTCGGGTTTCGGCCTTCTTTCGGACTTCGGACTTCGGACTTCGGACTTCACATCACGCCTTTCCCTTCCTTACCAGGCTCTCCAACTCCCGCTGCGACCACACCTTCGTCGCCCCTGACTTCAGATCAATCGTCTCCAACCGGTCCGTGCAGGAGAAGCAGGGATCAATGCTGCCCAGCGAGATTGTCATGTCGGCCAATTGCTGGTCTTTGATCATCATCGGCACCGCCTGCAGGTTCTGGTAGGTCGGCGCGCGCACCCGCCAGCGGTGCGGACGGTTATTCTCGCCCGTGATGACGAAATGATGGCTCTCCCCCCGTGGGGCCTCCACGGACGACACCCCCAGCCGCCCCACCGGCAATTCATCTTTGATCGGCACCTGCAGCGGCCCCTCCTCCATCTTCTCCAGGCACTGCCGTATGATCCGGATGGCCTCGAACACTTCCTTCATGCGCACCACCAACCGCGACCACACATCGCAGCCGGCCTCAGTGATGACGTCGAAATCCACCCGGTCGTAGGCCGCATAAGGATGATCGCGCCGGCAGTCAATGTCCGCGCCCGACGCCCGCGCCACCGGCCCGATGAGGCCCATGTTCTTGACCAGCGTCTTATCCGCAACGCCCACCCCGCGCGTGCGCTTCTGGATGTTCTTGTCCTTGCTGACCGCGGCGACGACCGCGCGCCACTCAACCTCCAGTTTATCCAGCACTTGGCGCAGTTCGGCCTTCACCTCAGGCGTGATGTCCCAGCGCACGCCGCCAATGACGCACAGCGCGTAGGTCTTGCGGTTGCCGCTGATCTTCTCCGCAATCCACATAATGGGCTCGCGGATACGCCAGCTCTGCATGAACAGCGTGTCGAACCCCACAATGTGGCAGGCCAGCCCCACCCACAACAGGTGGCTATGCAGGCGCTCGATCTCCAGCATGATCGTGCGGACATATTCGGCGCGCGGGGGAGCGCGCAGTGCCACCGCCGTCTCGACCGCCTGCGCATAGGCGACGTTGTGAACACAGCCGCAGATGCCGCAGATGCGCTCCGCCATCATCGGGATGTCGTTATAAGTGAGCACTGACTCAGCGAGCTTTTCGATGCCCCGATGCACCATGAACCCGCGATACTCGCAGCCACGCACCATCTCGCCTTCGACGTAGAGCCGGAAATGCGCGGGCTCGTCCAGAGTGGGGTGGAACGGCCCGAAGGGCACCACCATGCAGCCCTCCGGCGGCTCGTCGAACGTGAACTCGCGCTCCTCGTCGTAGCCGGCGGGCACCTGGTTCCAAGGCACGTCTTTGCGCAGCGGGTGCACCCCGTCAGGCCAGCCGTCGGGCAGCACTAACCGTTTCAGGTAACGGTGTCCCACGGGCTCGATGCCCACCAGGTCGCGCATTTCACGCTCGGCCCAACTGGCGCCCGGCACCACGTCTGATATGCTGTCCACCTTGGGGTTTTCGGCGGGCAGGTAGGCGAGCACGCTGCAGAGCAGGTGGTCGCGGTCGAAGGCAAAGTCATGCGCGACGAGGAATTTCCCCGAGTAAGGCCGGTCGTCCAGTCCGATGCTGATGACGTAGCGAGCATCCAGCTCGCGAAAGATGTGTCGGCAGATGGCCTTGAGGGCGGACGGCTCCACGAAGACAAATAGGCGGCTGTCGCCCGGCAAATCCGCTCGCTGGATGGCCGGGCCGAACTTTTCCTTCAACTGGTTGAGTCTTTCGCGAGCGATCATGGTTTTGCTGTGGGTTCTTCGCGTCGGGGACGCGGGGCGCCGCCCAGCCAGCGGAAGTAGCGTTTGATCTCGCCATAGAAGTTGTGGGCCGAGTAGCGGTGGCAGTCGGCCTCGCGGACATAGCCGCAGAGCCAAGGGGCGGCAGCCCGGCGCGACCCGCTACCGAGCTTCGAAAGGACCCGGACCACCAGGAACAACAAGCCCAGCACCAAAGCGAACACGAGCGGCGCAAACACGGCTGTAGATTGGAATTCCTCCACGCCCGCCCAAAGGCCGGTCTGCATGGGGGCGGCCTTGGCCAACGTGGCTCCGTATCCCTGGCTGCTGGCGTCCAAGGCCAGTTGCATGAGGCGAAAGCCAATCGCCGGCACGACTCCCAGGAGCACGCATGCCAGGGCGAGCGCGACTTGAGGTAACTGCATTGACCATCCGACCTCGAGCCGGCCGTGCCCGGCGGCTCGAGCCGTCACCAGCGTGCTGCTCCGCGAAAGGAAGCTCACTCCGAAGAACTTGATGAACGATGCCAGGGTCAGCGCGCTGGTCAGGATGGCAATGACCGCGAACACCGCGAGATACTTCGCGGAGGCGGTTCCCTGCACGGCTGCCAGGTAGATGGTCCACTTGCTCACGAAGCCATTGAACAGCGGCACGCCGGAGATCGAGAAGGAGGCCACGATTGCGGTCACAGCAGTCAGCGGCATGAACTTCATTAGGCCGCCCATCTTGTTGAGGTCCTGGGTGCCGGTCGCATGCAGCATGGAACCGGCGTTGAGGAACAGCAGTGCCTTGAACAGTCCGTGGTTGAGCACGTGGAGCAGCGCCCCGAGGAGGCCAATCGCCGCGAGCGCCTTGGCATTCGGCCCCAGTGCCGGCAGCAGGCTCATGCAGACGCCGGTGCCCAGCAGGATGTAGCCGATCTGGCCGATGCTGTGGAAGGCGAGCAGCCGCTTGGACTGCTCCTGCTTGAGCGCCTGCATCGTGCCCGTGAACAGCGTGACGGTGCCAAGCAGCGCGACGAGCAACCCCCACTTCGCCAGCGGGTAGTCGGCCTGCCCCGCCGGCGGCACCAGCCAGAGGAAGTAGCGCATCAAGCCATAGACTCCCGTCTTAATCATTACGCCTGAGAGCATGGCGCTCACGGGCGACGGCGCGGCAGGGTGGGCATCCGGCAGCCAGAACTGGCCGAACGGCCACATCCCCATCTTGATGCCGAACCCAATCAGGAACAAAGCGAAGGCCAGTGCCGTGGCGGCAGGCCTCGAGCTCAGCATCAGCGGCAGGTTCGCGCTCACCGTGTCGAAATCATACTTCAGACTCGCGCTACCGCTGGCGGCCGCACCGGTAACGGCCAGCAACTCGGCTCCGATCATGGTCGCCGCGCAGGCAATCTGCATCATGAGGAGATACCTATTGGCCGCACGGATATTTGCGGGCTTCTTGTGCTCGAACCGGATCAGCGCATAACCCGGCAGTGTCATCATCTGCCAAAAGATAAAGAAGAACCACATCATGTCGGTCGTGCTGACCAGCCCATACATCGCCGCCAAAAAGAGCAGGAAATACGGATAATAGCGTGCCACGCTATAGCCCTCGTAGTTCCGCATATAAACGATCGAATACAGCGCCGCGGGCACGGAAATGATGGCCGACAACAGCAGGAAGATCGCCGTTAAGCCGTCCACATAGACACGCAGCACCAAGCCAATCTGCGGGATAATAGGGAACTCCGTCTGGTGCCCCGGGCCGGCGCCCAGAACGTGCCCAACTGCTAGGGCCATCACCACTGCCGCTGCCGCCGTGAACCCGAATGCGAGCCAGCCCGCGACGTCCTTATTGCGCGCGGTCAGCAAGGTCACCACTGCGCCGGTGATGCATATGGCGATGGCAGCGATGACAGATTGCTCTGGGGTCATGCTCTCACCTCCGCCCGTTGGGAGGGCGAGCGTCCCCACGAGCCCAAACATCCTTCGTCAGCTCCAGCAGTCAGGGCTCGCGAGGACGCTCGCCCTCCCAGACACGCTGTCCTCAAGCAGCCCGCTAACAGGTCGAGCAGCAATTCGAGAGTATCTCGGACGGTCGGGGTTAGCTCTTCGCTTAGCCGGAGCGACTCC
>Ga0224558_1004830_pt1 | contig 10235 bp, 10 predicted proteins | sample 714S32024metaG_FD_180682 | JGI IMG/M metagenome (GOLD analysis project Ga0224558, IMG submission 180682) | Peat soil microbial communities from Stordalen Mire, Sweden - 717 S3 20-24 | ecosystem: Environmental > Terrestrial > Soil > Wetlands > Peat | place: Sweden: Norrbotten County, Stordalen... | reverse complement strand
GGATACCTGCGTTGGGGACCGGCCTGTGCTGGCCTCTTCTCCTGCTGACTTGGCTTCTTCTTCGGTGTGGACATTGCTCTTTCCCTTCCAAGCGAAAGAGTCTCCACAATTTCCAGGGCGGTTCAGTATCCGTCGCCACAGTGGGTTTTGCTCTGCTGGGTCTGACCCTCGGGATCGTGATGCGCTCGTCAGTTGCTGCAGTCGCGGTCGGAGTCGCCTACCTTCTTCCGGTCGAGCAGATCCTTGCTTCCACCATCAGAGGCATCGCGGGGTACTTGCCCGGCCAACTCCTCTCGTCGGTGGCCCAAGGTGGCACGGCGACGATTGGCTATGCACATTCATTGATCGGAACACTGCTCTATCTGACCGTGGCTGCAGGGATTGGGGCCACCTTGTTCATTCGACGGGACGTGACGGCCTGAGGGTGAAGAGTCAACTGACTCAGTACCTACGATCAGCCGTCAACAGATCGCCGGGTCCGTTGAGCGAGCGTCCGCCAGCTCGCTCCGGATTCGGCGCCTCAATTCTCACCAGAGAAATGGAACCAGCCGATACCGGGTCACTGCTGCGTAGCTGTTGAATCCAGGGAATGTTGAGCGGAGCAGGCGCTCCTCTGCTCGGATCCGCACCAACTGAAGCACGATCACCGCGAACGCTCCCGCGAGTAGTACTACTCGCGGATTGACGACGGTGACACCCACAATCATGGCCAGTTCAGCGAGATAGATCGGGTGGCGCACCAACCGGTAGGGCCCACGCACGACGAGTGCTCGACCTTGAGGGCCAAAGGAAAAGCTACCTCCCAACGAGTTGGCGCTGACAACAGCTAATGTGACGCCCACCAGGGTGATCGCCAAAGCTATCCCCACCACTACCGATGAAGTCCGCCACAACTGCGTCCCGCTCGGCACCAGAAGTCCGAGGCCCGCGAGAAGAAACGTGGCCGCCACAGCGGCACACGTCCCGAGTGGGCTACCGTCCCGCGAGCGAGGTGGTTCGTGGGTGAGGAACGCCGCAATCGGAAAGCACAGAAACAGCGCATAGAGGACGCTTCGCAGGCACTCCCCGAGCACTATCCATCCGGGGTGGAGGTTGAGCTCCTGAAGCTCGGCGACAAGTGCGCCAAGCTGCCAGAACACAAGTGCAGCCAATGCACTCGCGGGGAGGAGCCGAGATGTCACCAGGCATCGCATTCGTCCCAGGACGCGCCGAGTCGTCGAAATCTCCGAACGTGCGATGGCTGGCCTCGATGTCCCGATCAATACCGTATTGCTCTGGTTCCCCGAGCCATCCTTGGGCGTCATCGGTGACGACTCCGGATCGAACCAAAGACAGGAGCTGGAACGCAAGTTGTTCGGCTCAGTCGTGCCGACTCTACGAACCTGTTGCACTGGCACTCGTGGCCGCTTCGAATGGTCCCGGATCAGCCGCCGGCTGTGGCTGACGCGGCACTTGGAAAGCCCCCACCACCAAAGCCTGCCGCACCAGACGTCACCCCGGCTTGTGTTGCGGACACTGATGACGCAGTCACTGTCCCATCCTTTGCCTTGGTGCCTTGCACGGTCACCGTGTCACCTGGCTGCAGTGCGGCAAGTGACGACTTCGCGTTTCGGTCCACCGTCGTGTTGGACCCCACAGTCACGGCAACCAGGTCGCCACTGGCCGTGGTCACATACAGCGTGCTTCCGATGATGTCGGTCACCGTGCCCGACGTTCCGCTCGATGAAGCGCCAGGAAATCCCCCAGTTCCACCCGCTCCTCGAGCTGTGGCTGTACCACCGGGGAGGGTGAACGACCCGCCGAACGGAGACGCCGAACTCGAGGAGGACGACGAGCTGCGCTGCATGTACGCCCCCGCCCATAGACCCCCGAATGCCAGCAGCAAGACTAGTAGGCCGGCTACTGGCCACGGCAGACGCAGGCCCTTTGCTGGACCTTCCGTTGGCCACTCGTCCGCTTCTTCTTCGAACAATGCGCTGAGCTCATCCGAGCCCTGGTCGGCTCCGCCGGAGCTCACCGCGGGGACCTGCGCGGTCTCATCCATGCGGAGCTCACCCGTCGGGTGCTCCTCTTCGAGGACGGTGTCGGGCGTCGCGTCAGTCATGGAACTCCTTCTGTCAACTACTCGTAGCGAAGCGCATCGATGGGGCGCAATGACGCCGCCCGATACGCGGGGTACAGACCTGCAAACACGCCGACCAGCAGGGCGACACCGAAGGCAAGAGGAATCGAATACGTGGCCAGAACGGGCTGGACGCCATCGATCTTGAATCGAACGACTACCAATCCTGCCAAGATGCCGATGACGCCACCCAACATCGAGATGACCACGGCTTCAATCAGGAACTGGCTCAGGACCACCGACTTCGGTGCGCCGATCGCCTTGCGGATCCCAATCTCTCGCGTGCGCTCGGTCACCGTCACCAACATGATGTTCATGACGCCAATCGCACCAACCAGCAGCGACACGGCCGCCACCCAACCCAGCAATGCTGTGAAGGTCTTCGAACTCGACGTGGCGGTCGACAGAAGGCTCGCCTGATTGAGCACGGAGAACGGAAGATTGGCAACGGTCGTGTTGTTCTGCGCGGCGAGAATGCTCTCCACCTCGCTCTGGGCCAGCGTGAGTGTAGCGGAGGACTTTCCCTGTACCAGCAGTTCGGAGAAGGATTGCGACTGGCCCGTCAGCTGGTCTTGGACCGCCGTGTACGGCGCGATCACCACCGCGTCGCCATTGGAGAGGCCACTGCTGCCCTTGGAAGCGAGCAGACCCACAACGGTGAACTCCGACGATCCCAGCTGGATCTGCTTGCCCAAGGGATTGGATCCTGTGGGAAAGAGATTGCTCGTCACCGATGAGCCGAGGTCCACATCCTGCGCGTGCGACTTCACATCGGCAGAAGAGATGGACCGACCGGCCGAGATCGTGTAGTTCGACGCGGGCAGATAGGACGGCGTGGAGCCGATCACGGAGGTCGAGTAGGTGGCACCGCTATAGGTGGCCGTCTCATTTGTTGAGATGACCGGTGACACCGACTGGACATCGGGAGCATTGTTGGAGTCGCCGATGAGCTTGACGTCCGTGGTGGAGAGTGTGGCATTGCTGGACTTCGTACCGGTCTGCGAAGTAGTCCGGCCGCCGCTAAATACCGTCAAGGTATTGGTGCCCAGGCTATTGATCGACTTGGCCACGGCTTCCGAAGACCCGGTGCCGACGGCAAGGAGGACGATGACGGCAGCCACGCCGATGAGCACTCCAAGCATGGTCAGCAGCGATCGAAGCCAGTTGGAACTGATGCCCCGTAGAGCCATGACCACGTTTCCCATCATGTTCACGACGGCATCTCCTGGTCATCGAGTCGTGCAGTCGCCGCCTGTACGTGGGCCACGTGCTCGTCTCGGGCGTGAATCGGAACTCGTTGGTGATCGCCAACGATCACTCCATCCCGGAGGCGGACCACCCGGGTGGCATAGGCCGCCACATCCTCCTCGTGGGTGATCATGACGATCGTCCGGCCTTGATCGTGCAGGTCCGCGAACATGGACATCACGTCAATCGTGGACGAAGTGTCGAGGTTTCCCGTCGGCTCGTCGGCCAAGATGAGTGCAGGGTTGGTAGCAATCGCGCGTGCAATGGCCACACGCTGCTGCTGGCCGCCGGACATCTCGCTCGGAAAGTGGCCTATCCGATCGGCGAGTCCGACCGTATTGAGCGCCACCTCTGCCCGGGCCCGGCGATCCTTCGCCTTGAGGCCTGCATAGGCCATGGGCAGCTCGACGTTCTGCAGGGCCGACATCCGCGCCAACAGATTGAATCCCTGAAAGACGAACCCGATCTTCCGGTTTCGGATCCGGGACAGCTCGCGGTCATCGAGGTCCCGGATGTTCACGCCATCCAAGCGGTAGTGGCCACTGGTCGGGACGTCCAGGCACCCGATGATGTTCATGAGTGTGGACTTGCCCGAACCCGATGCCCCCATGATCGCCACGAACTCTCCACGAGGGACGACCAGGGACACGCCGCGGGTGGCAAAGACGTCGTGCCCGCCCATCTGGTAGCGCTTCACGATGTCGGCGAGAGCGATGACGGCATGTTTCCCAGCATTCGCCGTCCCAGTCTTGCCGTCGTTGTCCTTCTGGCGATTGCTGTCCGTGAGGAGGGTCACGGTGCGCCTCCGCCGAATCCTCCGCCGCCACCCGGGAAGCCACCGCCTACGGTTGAAGTCCCGGACGAGGCACTCACACTTGCCGTCGGCTCTACTACCTTCTGTCCTTCCGTGAGTCCGCTTGCAATCTCGGTGTAGGACGTGCCGACCAGACCAAGAGTGACGGGCGTCGTCGTTTGCGTTCCACTTGCATCGATCACCTTGACAGTGGAAACACTCCCTGTCGTCGTGATGGCGGCGCTGGGCAGCTCGAGGACGTTGGTAGCGGTTTGGACGATCACCGCAACTTGCGACGTCATCCCTTGCTTGACCGTTGACGGCGGATTGGTCAGAACCACGGTGACCGGATAGGTCACGACATTGCTCACTACCGACGAAGTAGGCGACACCGCCGTGACTGCACCGCTCACTTCGGTGTCGGCGAGTGCCGAGAGTGTCACTGTTGCTGGCTGTCCAACGGCGATCTTCGAGGCATCAGATTCAGCGAAGTTAGCCACGACCTCGAGGTTTTCGAGTCCCTGGATGGTGATGAAGCTGGACGATGAGCTCGACGAGGAGGACCCGCTACTGGACGAGCCGCTACTGGATGAACCTCCTGAGGATGCGCTTCCGCTGCTCGCGCTCCCCCCACTGGACGACGCCCCACCGCCGCTCCCTCCAGCGGACGACCCCGAAGTACCCGTAGAGGTCCCCGTGGAGGATGAGCTCGAGGTGGACCCCGTCGACGCGTTGGTCGTCGAGCCCGAACCGCTCACGGTGTCACCTACCGAGCTGCTGACAGCGGTGACCGTGCCACTGATCAGCGCAGTCAGCGTTGTGCCGGCAAGGGCCTTTTGATCGGCCGTCACCGTTACTTGGTCTTGAGAAGCGGTTGCCTCGTCTTGCGCGATCGTGGCTGACGTGACCTGAAGGTTTGCCTGAGCAGACTGCACGGTGAGCTGTTGGGCCGTGATCGTCGACTGGTCCTTGGCCACTGCCTGTTGGTACGTCGTGATGTTGTTCTGATCGGTCACGCACGAGCTCTGAGCAGTGGTGAACGACGCGCTGACGCCGGTTGACGTGCCCGCCGAGTTCGTGGCCACAAGTTGAAAGAGATACGACGTGTTCGGATTGAGACCGGTGACCACGGTGGAGACCGAGGTGGGCGAGGAGCCCGACCCAGCATCGGCCGAAACCGTCGAGGAACCGAGCGACGTCGTGGTGCCATACGAGAAGTAGTAGGTGGTCGAACCCCCGTTGGGGTTGACGGTCCCGCTGAGCGTCACCGTGGTAGTTCCAGTTGAGCCGGCCGAGCCTGTCGTGACCGATGGTGCCGACGTGGCACTTAAGGTGGCATTCGACTGGACCGCGCCTCCCACTCCTCCCGAGCCTCCCGAAGTGCTCGTCGACGACCCACTCGACGCTCCCGTCGACGTCGAAGCCGGGCATCCGAGCGCTTGATCTGAGGCCAGGGTCGACTGCGCAGTCTGTAAGCTGGTCTGATCGGCCGTTAGCTGGTGCTGGTCCGTTGTCAGCTGCTGTTGCGCCGAGACGAGCGACGCCTGGTTCTGTGCTTGCTGAGCTGGAGTGCCTCCAGCCTGGTCGTGAGCGAGAGTCGTCTGGGCACTGGCCAGAGACGCCTCTGCCGACTGGAGATTGGCCTTGGCCTGGGCCGGGTCGATGGTGGCCAGCACCTCGCCTGCAGTCACCGTGTCACCGACCGACACATTGACCGCAGTGAGCGTCCCGCTCGTAGCGAAGTTCTCATCGGCCGTCGACACGGCAGACGTATTGCCCGATGCCGACACAGAGGACTGCACGGTTCCACGAGTGACGGTCACCGTCCGGGCGACACCTGTACTGGCCGACGACGAGGATCCATAGATCGATGTGAGGCCAAGCGTTGCCACCACCACTACGGCGATGATCAACGCGGCATAGCCGATCAGCTGCTTTCGTGAACGTTCATGTACGTCGGATGACATCGTGAGGGGTCCCTTCGGTAGTCGGTGGCGGGCGTGTGTAGCTGCGAGTGGCTCGCTAGCCTGCCGCACCACTTGCTGGCGGGGTGCCACCGGAAGGAAGCAGTGCCTTGCACGCAGTAGCCGCCGCTTGGTACGCAGCGCTCGTGGTGTCGATGGTGGTCGCCGTAGTGCTGGATGATCCCTGGCTGAAGTTCCCGATGGTGACTCCGTGCAGCTTCATGCAGTTCCGATACGAGGCAAATGCCGAACTATTCGCCCCGTTTGCGCCTCCTGCACCCTTGGGCTGAAGACTGGCGCACGCCTGTATGGCCCTTTGGAACTTCGAATTGCCTCCAATGCCACCGGCTCCAGACGGAGGATTCCCACCAGCGCCGGCGGGAGGAGCCCCACCGGACGGGGGAGTCCCGCTGAAGCCGCCCGAAGGAGGTCCCCCACCAGCTGCCCCCTTCGGCAATGTGACGCCCTGCTTGGCCAGGCACGATTGGAATGCCGTCGTCGAACTCGCTCCCTTCGACGAACCGCCGGAAGTTGTCGCTGTGGCGCCGCTGCTACTGCTCCCGCACGCCGCCATCAGAATGCCGAGGGCTGCTAATCCGAGAGCCAGAGCCAGTCGCACGGGAGCGACGAACATGTGCCTGTGAGAGGGGGTTGTCGTATCCATGCAGGCATCGTGGCAGCCGGATCTGGGGATTCCATTCGGTTATCTCGCGAGTTTCCTGAGTGCCAATCCCGATTCCTGGCCCAGCGTTGGCCCTGGTAACAACGACGGCCATCGCATCGTCATCAGTGCACGGGCAGGTTGAGCAAGGGGCGGGCCCACTCACGGGTAACCCACAGGTTCTTCTCAACAAACCACAAGGATTTGTCGGCAGAGTGGCGGCATGGGCCCCCGAATCCTGATCGTCGAAGATGAGGAGAACGTGGCCTATGTCATCGGCACCGCACTGCGGCTCGCCGGATTCGAGATTGGTGAAACATCAAGCGGACGCGACGCGCTGCGCCTTGCCTCGGAGGGAAACCCCCAGGATCTCATTGTCCTTGACGTGCAACTTCCTGACCTGAACGGCTTTGAAGTGTGTAGGAGGCTCCGGTTCGCAGGAGTGAACACCCCGGTCATCTTTCTCACGGCCGCCGACTCCGTTGAGGACCGGGTGCGCGGTCTGACCATTGGAGGCGACGACTACCTCATTAAGCCCTTCAGTGTCGAGGAGCTCGTCGCCCGAGTCAATGTGATTCTCCATCGGACCGGAAGAAGCGCGGAATCCCAGGTACTTGCTTGCGGCGACCTCGAACTGGACGACACGGCACACGTCGTAACACAAGGAGGGCTCGACGTCCCGCTCTCCCCCACGGAGTACAAACTTCTGCGGTTCCTCCTCAGGAACGCTGGCCGGGCACTCTCGCGAGATCAGATCTTGGATCACGTGTGGGACTACGACTTCGACGGAGAGTCTACGGTTGTAGAGACCTATATCTCGATGCTTCGGAAGAAAGTGGACTCGGCTCCCCCGACGTTGATTCGCACCATTCGGGGATTCGGCTACCGGCTCGACGGGAACTGACCGTTCATGACGCTCCGACTGCGTCTCTACATCGCAGCCGCGATCCTGCTATTGGTCGTCGGGCTACTTGGTGGCCTGTTGGTCCGCTCGGTGGAGCACTCCGAACTTCAACAAATCGATCAACAATTGAGGACTGCAGTTCCGGTGGTGGGCTCCTTTGACCGGCCAACGAACAACCAATCGCCGACGGTCACGCCGATCCGACTGCCCGCCTCGTCCGAGAGTCCCTCGAGCAGCAGCCGAATCAGCGAGTTCTACATTGCGATCGTGACCGGCGCTCAACGCCACGTCCTGTTCACCCCGTTGGACGGGAATGGCTCGGTTCCACAACTGCCGCTGCACGCAACGTCACCTGGCCAATCTGGCACGGCGTCTACTGTGGGCTCTCAGTCGGGCTCGGAGCGATGGCGGGCGATCTTGATCGCCGCGCCGAACCAACCGACCAAACTCCTGGTCGCGGCATCGCTGGCGCAAGTGGACGCTACCGCCAGTCGTCTGCGGCTAGCTGCCATTGGCGCCGGGCTGGTTATCCTCGCCGTGCTCGTGGCCGCTGGGTTCTGGGTGGGCCGACTCGGACTCCGCCCCATCGCCGAAGTCACTGAGGTCGCCGATGCCATTGCCGCCGGCAATCGATCACGACGGGTTGAACGCGCGAGTGGCAAGACCGAGGCGGCACACCTTGCCCGGGCGATCAACGTCATGCTCGATGAACAACAAGCCGCTGAGATGCGACTCCGCCAATTCATCGCTGATGCGTCCCACGAACTTCGCACGCCGATCTCGGTCGTCTTGGGGATCTCCGACCTCTGGCGTCAGGGTGCCCTCGAACCAGACAACGTGAGAGACGATGCCATGCGCCGAGTGGGTCAGTCGGGACGACGCATGGGCGGCCTGGTCGAGGATCTCCTGTTGCTGGCCCACTTGGACGACGGTCGATCGATGGAACTTGGTCCCGTCGATCTCGAACCCTTGCTCCACGACGCGATCCACGATGCGGCAGCGACGGATCCGCTCCGCAGCATCACCCTGGACGTATCAGGCTCTCTGGTGGTGCGAGGGGACGAGACTGGACTGCGTCAGATCATCGCCAACCTCATCACGAATTCGCTTCGCCATACGCCACAGCAGGCAACGATCACTATTCGAGCCTTCAGCACAGGAGCCCGAGTGACGCTTGATGTCGCCGACTCGGGTCCAGGGATGACAGCAGACGAAGCCAGCAAGGCATTTGATCGCTTCTGGCGAGCTGATGGCAGCAGGACTCGATCAGGCACGGGGCTCGGGCTAGCGATCGTCGCCGGGATCGTGGCCGTGCATGAGGGGACCGTCACCCTTGACTCCGGTCGTGATCGTGGGACCACGGTCACGGTCCGACTTCCTGTGGCCTGAGGGTACGGCCTGTTGCCACTCGACACGGTCCGTTGACCCGCTTGAACTCAGCAGCTCCACATCAGACCTTCAAGGAATAGCCAGACAGGTTCCTCATAGTGGGCGTGAACCCGCTCCCCATGTCTGGACTCCATGCCCACTTTTGCCTTACGACATTCTCGACGGCCTCCCCGGATTCCTCACCGTGCGAGCTCCCGGAGGACCCCAGCCCAGAGTGAAGTGCGACGCGCATCTCGACGACTGTATTTCCCTTGGATATGGCTCCAATTCGTCGTAATTGGGGCCCTCGTGATATCGATCGTAGGGGTACAGGTGGCAACGGGATCTGCCGATCCGGCCGGTGCCGCTCTGCCCGGAAACGCTGGGAGCATCACCGTTGCATCGCCTGGTTCGCCGGCATTCGACGGCGATGCGCCTGACCCCGACGTCGTGACCAGTGAGTCCGCCTACTACGCGTTCACCACTGGCACGGCGCTCGGGAGCAACATTCAGGTCCTGGTCGACACCTCCGGGTCGAGTGCTTCCGGCTGGCATCCGACGAGCGGCCAGAACTATGCGTCATCAGCCCTTCCGGTCGTGCCGTCGTGGGAGCAAGCCAACACTCAGACTTCCCCAGGTGTCTTCTACTGGGATGGGCATTGGATCATGTACTACGACGCTGCCCAGAAGGGCCACGCCGGCGACACGGGCTTTGATTGTCTGAGTGTCGCCACGGCGATAACGCTGAGCCCGACTGATTCGGTGTTCACCGACACGTCTTCGGGTCCGCTTGTGTGTGATGCGTCGCTGGGCGGGGCCATCGACCCGAGCCCGTTCGTCGATTCCAGGACGGGGATTGCCTATCTGGTGTGGAAGTCAAACGATGGCGGATCTTCCCAAGGCGCCACAATCTGGTCCCAGCAACTGAGTGCAGACGGCATGTCCCTCGTCGGGACACCGACCGATCTCTTGGATCAGGATAGTGTCCACTATCCCTGGGAAGCTACGGTAGAGAACCCGCAACTTGTCGAGCAAGGCGGCGACTACGTACTGCTGTTCTCCGCAGGATTATGGGATTCAGACTCCTATTCCGAGGCCTACGTTCTCTGCAGCTCGCCCACGAGCGCCTGCACGGCCGGCAGCACGACCCAAATCCTGACGTCGTCTGGGTCGGC
>Ga0224558_1004827_pt1 | contig 10245 bp, 8 predicted proteins | sample 714S32024metaG_FD_180682 | JGI IMG/M metagenome (GOLD analysis project Ga0224558, IMG submission 180682) | Peat soil microbial communities from Stordalen Mire, Sweden - 717 S3 20-24 | ecosystem: Environmental > Terrestrial > Soil > Wetlands > Peat | place: Sweden: Norrbotten County, Stordalen... | reverse complement strand
ACGCTCAGGGTTTCGTACCACGCTCCGACCAACGCCTTCGCGAGCTTGGGATTGGCATTCAGAATTCCCGTATTGACCACCATTAGATCCAAGATTTCTCCGGGTATCTTGCTGGAATCGAACACCAACTGGGCACCAGGCATCGCCAATATCGCGCTCAGCTGCGGCTTCCAGGCCACTACGGCAGTGCTCGCCGGCGTCGAGAACGCCGCCACAACGTCCGCATCCGACGTATTGATGATCTTGACGTCCCGTTCGCGCATGCCGGCGCCGGTCAAAGCGCGTACCAACAGGTAATGTGATACCGAGAGCTCGACCAGATTGACTTTTTGCCCTTTGATATCTTCGAGCTTCTTGCCGGTGCCTTTCAGCACCACCCCGTCATTGCCGTTCGAAAAATCGCCAACGATGAGTGCGGTGGAATCGACGCCGCCCGCGGCCGGAATGGTGAGCATATCCATGTTGGTCATCGCGCAGGCGTCGAACATTCCCGCCGTGTACTGATTGATGGACTCGACGTAGTCGTTGATCTGCGTCAGCTTGATCTTGATGCCATACTTCGTGGCCCACTTCTTCAAGATTCCGCTCTGGTCCGCGTAATCCCAAGGCATCCACCCCACGTAGATGCTCCACGCCACATTGAAGGAAGTTTTCTCGGCGGCCGCAAGCGCCGGCCGAACCGCGGTAGCGACTAACATGGTCATCAACAAGCAGAGCCGCCATGAAATGCCTTTCCGACGCATCATTTGTACCCCTACTTCAGCGTTTGCAAAAAAAGAGAAACAGTGAATCCAGACTCATGGACTCAATACTACGAGGGTCTGCGCTACCGTGACGGCGCGGCCTTCCACGCATCGCACTTGGCTGACGACGCCATCCACGGGCGCCGTCACGGGTAATTCCATCTTCATCGACTCGATCGTCACCAAAGTATCACCGGCTTTGACGGTTTGACCCAGGACGGCAGCAATTTTCCATACGCTGCCCGACACAGGGCTTGCCACGGGCACGTGGTCCGGGTGCAGCTCCTCGGCGTGAGCGGGGGCATGCGCGGCGGGCAAGTCTGCGGCATAGCCGATCTGACCGCTCCTTTCCCACCGCAGCCTTTCCGCGTCGAAAGCCGCCTGCTGGCGCGACTTGTGCGCGGCAATATCGGCAGAGTTCTGCTCGAGAAATCGGCGGTAGTCTTTGAGCCGAAATATTTCATCACTCACGTCCAGATGCGCGCACCCGTGCAAAAAGTCGTCCCGAAACTGCAGCAGTTCATCGCCGCTGACGGGATAGAAGCGAATCTGGTCAAAGAAGCGCAACAGCCATGGCTTTTCCGGCGGAAATTCCTTCGTGACATGGTAGGTATTCCACATTTGGCAGGTACGGCCGACGAATTGGTAGCCGCCCGGTCCTTCCATGCCGTAAACGCATAAATAGGCGCCACCGATGCCCACGGCGTTCTCCGGTGTCCACGTCCGCGCCGGGTTGTACTTCGTGGTGACGAGCCGGTGTCGCGGATCGACGGGAGTCGTGACAGGTGCGCCGAGATACACATCGCCCAATCCCAAGACGAGATAACTGGCGCCGAACAGAATGCGCTTCACGTCGTCGACGTCATCGAGGCCGTTGACTCGGCGGATGAACTCGATATTGCTCGGGCACCAGGGTGCGTCGGCACGCACCGACTGCATGTATTTGGCGATCGCCAGTTGCGTCGCCTGATCGTCCCACGAGAGCGGCAAGTGCACGATCCGCGTCGCGATCGACATGTCCTCGATCGAGGCCAACGACTCCTCGGCCTCGCGCAGTACGCCGAGCAGACGCCCCAATGGCAACACGCGGCTCTCGTAATGCACTTGCAGAGAACGAATGCCGGGAGTGAGCTCTATGATGCCGGGAACTCTCGCCTCATCGAGCCACGACATCAATGCGTGCACACGAAGCCGCAACTCGAGGTCCAATACCGGCGGCCCATATTCGATGAGCATGTATTTGTCGCCGGCACGGCGATAAACCACGGCGGGCGCTGCGCCGCGCGCCGGCAGACTCGCCAGAATCGGCCCGTTCGGACCGTTCGTTGCGGCAACATCGTGTTTGCGCCGCGCCGCGGCCGGCACGCGGGCGGCCGCGCGCAAGCGCTCGATCATGAGTTCCTGAGATTGCTCTGCGGCCGCAGCTTCATCGGGGGTCAGCCGTTTGAAGCGGATCCGATTGTTGGGTCGCAACTGGCCAAGTTTCCACAATTCGGCTTTCACCAGAGTCGCCGGGCACACGAACCCGCCCAAGGACGGACCGTCCGGCCCGAGAATGACGGGCATGTCGCCGGTGAAATCCACGGCGCCTATGGCATAGGCATTGTCGTGAATATTGGACGGATGCAATCCGGCCTCGCCGCCGTCACTTCTTGCCCATCTCGGTTTGGGTCCGATCAACCGCACGCCGGTACGGTTCGAGTTGTAATGGACTTCCCAGGTTTCGGCAAAGAACGCGGCCATATCGTCTTCCGTGAAGAAGTCCGGCGCGCCGTGCGGCCCGTACAACACACCGAACTCCCATTCAGCGGTGATCGCGGGCCTGCATTGCGCGGGAATCGCGCGCGGTTCGTTCGACGATTCGCAGCGTCCCACATGCAGAATGTCGCCCGCGCCCAGTGCCCTGCCGCCGTGGCCACCGAACTTGCCGAGGGTGAAGGTCGCGCGACTTCCCATATACTCGGGTACGTCGAAGCCGCCGCGAATCGCGAGATAGGCGCGGCAGCCGACGGCCGTAACATTGCCGATGCGAAGAACCTCACCCGCCCGCACCTCGACGGGCGCCCAGAAGGGCACGGCCTTGTCGCCTATGGCCGCCGCCATGGCGGCGCCACCCAAGCAAATGAGCGCGTCGGCGTCGAATTTGAGCGTGGGTCCCGAGACGGTCATTTCCAATGCCGCGGCGTGCGGCTGGTTGCCGACCGCCCGATTCACGAGACGAAACGAAACGTCATCCATAGGCCCCGATGGAGGAACGCCGACGTTCCAATAACCCGTTCTTCCGGGATAGTCTTGGATGGTGGTCTGCGTGCCTCCCGACAAGACTTCCACGCTGTGCGGAGCGAATGCGAACGCCTCCAAAGCGCGAGTCGTCATGCATCCATCGGCGAACACCGGATCCGCAACCAAGCAGCGCAGATAGTCCAGGTTGGTCTCTATCCCGGCGATCGTCGTTTCGGCCAGCGCCTTTTGCAATTTGCGCAGCGCTTCATTCCGGTCGCGGCCGACCGTGATGATTTTCGCCAGCAGCGGATCGTACAGCGGCGTCACCTCGGTGCCATCGGCGATCCACGTTTCGACGCGCGCATCGGCGGGGAAGCGCGCCTGCGTCACCAAGCCCGACGACGGCCGGAATTGCCGCGCCGGATCTTCGGCATACACGCGCACTTGGATCGATGCTCCAAGTGCCGGCGGCGGCCGCAACGCGAAGCGCTCGCCGGCCGCCTGACGCAACATCCATTCAACCAGATCGATGCCGAGGACTTCTTCGGTTACGCCGTGTTCCACCTGTAATCGCGTGTTGACCTCGAGAAAATAAAATTCATCGCCGTCATTGTCGTAGACATACTCCACCGTGCCGGCGGACTGATATTGGACGGCCTCGGCCAAGCGCACGGCGGACTCATGGAGACGAGCACGAGTGTTCGCGGATAATCCAGGTGCGGGCGTCTCCTCGATGATTTTCTGATTGCGTCGCTGCGTCGAGCAGTCGCGCTCGCCGAGTGCGACGACCGCACCTGCCCCGTCGCCGAAGATCTGCACTTCGATGTGCCGAGCGCGCTCGATGTATTTTTCGAGGAATACTCCGCCACGACTGAAGTTTTTCTTGGCGAGGCGCTCGACGGCAGCGAACGCATCGTCGAGTTCCGAATCGCGGCGCACCAATTGCATCCCGATCCCGCCGCCGCCGGCGGTGCTTTTCAGCATTACGGGGTAGCCGATGCGCGCGGCTTCATGCCGAGCGTCGTCGAGGCTTTCCAGCAGCCCGCTTCCCGGCAGCAGCGCGACGCCGATGCGCGCCGCCAATTCGCGCGCCATATGCTTGAGACCGAAACTGCGCATCTGCGCTGCCGTCGGACCGATGAATACGATGCCCGCGGCAGCGCAGCTTTCGGCGAAGTCGGCATTCTCGCTCAAGAACCCATAGCCCGGATGAATCGCCTGGGCGCCGGTCGCGCGCGCTGCGGCCAGCAGCTCGTCCTGACGCAGATAGCTCTGCGCCGCCGGTCCGGGTCCGATGCGGACGGCCTCATCCGCTTGCGCGACATGCGCCGAATATCGGTCGGCGTCCGAGTACACCGCGACGGAGCCAATCTTCAGGCGCTCGAGCGTTCGCAAAATACGGCAGGCAATCTCTCCGCGATTCGCGACCAGAACCTTAGCGAACATCGGGATCCCAGATGAGCACTTCGAGAGGCGTGGGGTTGTAAGCGTTGCACGGATTGTTGAGTTGCGGACAATTCGAGATGAGCACGATGATATCCATGGCCGCCCGCATCTCTACATACTGACCAGGGCCGCTCATACCATCTGCGAACGTGAGGCCGCCGTCGGAGGTGACCGGGACATTCATGAAGAAGTTGATGTTGTGGGTAAGGTCGCGCTTGCCGAGGCCAAGCGAATCGTGCTGCGCCAGCGCCAGGAGATAGCTGTCGCGGCAGGAATGCATCGTCCTTTTTTCCAAATCGTAACGGACGGTATTCGATTCGGACGCGCACGCTCCCCCCAACGTATCGTGCCGGCCCACCGTGTCGGCGACGATCTCGGCCAATACCTGGCCCGAAGTCGAGAGTAGCTTCGACCCGCAGCTCAAATACACATTGCCCTGTTCACGAATGGTATCCACCGCGCTGTAGCGATCGGCGATATCCGCCGCATTGTAGAAGAGCGTATCCGCGGCTTGATTGCCCTCGAGATCGACGATTCGCAAGCACTGCCCGCGGCGCAGCGTGTCGATCCAGTAATCGCCGGCGCGGATCACGTGGCGAAACACGGCCTCGCCGGGGCGAAGAACGCTGGGTTTCTTAAGATCGCTTGGTTTCTTCATGGCGATCACACTCCTGCCGCGCGGCAGCCGCACTGTCGGTACAAATCAGTATTCGCAAACCCGCGAACGTTTTCCGGTCGAGAGTTTTTGCAGAAATCGTCCGCCGCGACAGACGGTGCCTCGCTCAGACGTATGTTGAGCGGCTTCCGGGGATACTCGGCTGCGGTATTCAATGGATGCGGACAGGTATGCAACAGCACCAACGTATCCATCTCGAAGCGTAGATCGACGAATGCACCGACTTTGGCATTTGCGGGATCGAACATCAGCGTCCCATCTTCTGCAACCGACGCCTTACTGAACCAATTGACGTTCGCGGCCAAATCACGGCGTCCCAGTCCATATTTGCCGGCTTCGACCAAGAACGCATCGTGCCCGTTCTGCGTCCAATCATTGCGGTAGGCCTGATAGCTTTTTTCACCCCATCGCTCGGCCACCGCTCGCTTGGTCGAATTTCCGCATACCGTATCGTGCCAACCGTTGGTGTCCTCGACGATCGAGCAAAATATCCGGCCCATGTCGGAGTACAGGCAATGACCTTTGGTCAACTTGAACGTGTGCTGACACTTCAGAGTGTCCGGTGCGTTGTAGCGCTCGAGCATATTTTGCGGGTTGTAGAACAGCATCCCGACATTGGCTCCCCCTTCCGTATCGGTGAGGCGAAGCAAAATGCCGCCGCGGACGGTGAGTGACCAATGTTTGCCGCCCTCGATGACTGTCTCGTAAAAAACACTGCTGTCGGTCATGGCGAATCCCCCTATCCCAAGTGACGCGGCCTACGCGGCCCGGCCGCATGCAGACCGGCCTACGCGGCCCCACCAACCACCGATCGAGGAGTGTTGAGCGTTGAACTCGGGATTTTCCCACGCGGGGAGACCATCCCGAGGACGCGACCGGCTCCTCGACATTGATCTCCCGGGCTTTTATCCCGCCGTGTATCCTCATCACCGAACATGATTCGAGGACTGCCTCTCTCGGACCAGACATCTGCGAAACAGACCGGAACCCTAGACGCACATTGTGTTCAACTCTAGCAAATCCCGTGCCCTATCCGACGTCGGTGGTCGGAAAATTATTCTCAAGGGAATCAGCACTTGCGGCGATGGGACAGCCGAGGGGCCCGTTCCGCGCTGTCAATGTTCGAGGCCGACGCACCGTATCGGGGCAATCTGCCCGATCGATGCCCTGAATGAGCGCGCAATTGGTTCCGGCAAGCACCGCGTCGGGGATTTATGATTAGCGGCATGCCGAATCCAAACAACCTCAGCATCTCTTATCTTCGTGATAGTTATCGCGCCGGACGGCAGACGCCGGCCAGCGTCATGGAACGCCTGCTTGAAGAATCCGGCGGTGCAGATGAGCGCAACGTGTGGATCGCGCGTCTGTCCCGCGATCAAGTCATGGCGTATGTCGCTGAACTCGATCCAGGCGCTATCGATCGGTTGCCGTTGTATGGCATTCCGTTCGCCATCAAGGACAACATCGATTTGGCAGGTGTTTCCACGACAGCCGGATGCCCGAGCTTCGCTTACACACCGGCGCATTCTGCGACGGTGGTGCAGAAGCTCATCGATGCCGGCGCGATACCGTTGGGAAAAACCAATTTGGATCAGTTTGCGACCGGCTTGGTCGGCACCCGCTCGCCGTACGGTGCGTGCCGCAACAGCTTCAACTCAGATTACGTCTCTGGCGGCTCGAGTTCGGGTTCCGCGGTAGCGGTCGCCACTGGCCTCGTGAGTTTCTCGCTAGGAACCGACACGGCCGGATCGGGGCGCGTCCCCGCAGCGTTCAACAATATCGTCGGGTTGAAACCGAGTAATGGCCGCCTGAGCACGCGAGGCGTCGTACCCGCTTGCCGGTCACTCGATTGCGTCTCGATTTTCGCGCTGACCGCCGAGGATGCGGCGCTGGTGCTCGATGCGGCGGAAGGCTTCGATGCCGCCGACCCGTACTCGCGCCAGATGGGAAACCAGGCGTTCACCGGCCTGCGTTTCGGTGTCCCACGGCCGGATCACTTGCAATTCTTTGGCGACACGGAATACGAACGGCTGTTTGCCGTCACCGTACAGCAGCTTCAGACCCTGGGCGGCAGCGTGCTGGAAATGGATTTTGAAGCATTTCTCGAGGCGGCGCGCCTGCTGTACGAAGGGCCTTGGATCGCGGAACGGTACGCGGCGGTAGGCTCGTTCATCGATGCCCATCCTAGCGCCGTTCATCCGGTTACGCGACAAATCATCGAGGCCGGGAAGCGACCCACTGCCGCGGCGGCGTTTGAGGGCGAGTACAAACTGAAAACACTGCAGCGGTCGAGCGAACCCGTGTGGTCGCAGGTCGACTTCATCGTGACACCCACGGCCGGAACGATTTACCGGCTTGCCGAAGTCGATGCGGATCCGATTCACCTGAACGCGAATCTTGGGTTTTATACCAATTTCATGAATTTATTCGATCTTTCCGGGGTTGCCGTCCCGGCGGGCTTTCGTGCCGACGGAATGCCGTTCGGCGTCACCTTGGTCGGACCGCGTGCTGCCGATCGTGCGTTGCTCGACGTCGCGGGGCGGTTGCACCGCGCATCGGTCACCACGCTGGGCGCCCTGGACGTGAGCTTTCCGCCGCACGCAGCGCCACCGGCTGTGGCGCGGGACGGCTATATGATGGTGGCCGTGTGCGGCGCCCACATGCAAGGGCTGCCGCTCAATCATCAGTTGCAAGAACGCGGTGGCTACCTGGTGCGAGCGGCATCGACCGCGCCGCGCTATCGTTTGTTCGCCCTGCCCGGCGGACCGCCGCACCGACCCGGCATGATTCGCGTGAATCAAGAGGGCGCCGCCATCGAGCTCGAGATTTGGGCGCTGCCGAGAGAACAGGTGGGATCGTTCATCGCAGGCATTCCCGCACCCTTAAGCATGGGCAAGATCGAACTGGAATCGGGCGCGATGGTCTCCGGATTTCTGTGCGAGGCCTATGCAGCCGAGGGGGCCGCGGACATCACCCGCTACGGTGGCTGGCGAACCTACTTGGTCAACGGCGCTGCAACATAAAGACGATTCGCTAGCCGAGTATGCGATGCACCGCTTGGGCAGTCGTTTTTCACCGTCGACGAGTCTCGCGGTAGACGAGGTAACCGACTGCCCCAGCGAGCGCTGTCGGGCCCACCCCGAGCGCTGCAGCAACCAGCAGGGCACCCCCGGCTGCCGCCGCGACCCCGGCTGCAGTCCGCTGCGGCGAGCCGGCCGGCAACACGGATTCGACTTTCGCGGCAATATCTGTAGCATTTTTGCTCGCCGACTTGTGCAATCTGCCGGACTTCGCGCTCTTCTTCTTCCTGGCTGTTTCCTTGATCATGTCACTCTCCTGCTATTGGGCAAAAGCCATGCAAAAGGCATAAAGATCGATCGACGTTAACCACAAGATATACAGGACGGGGCCTAGGCCGTCTGTGCGGATAAACACCGATCTGAATACGCAGAGAGAGCAGCACCAGGTCATCAGGCTCGCGCAGCGAAGTTTGAAAATCCACACAATGCGCTCCCGCCTCGTCGGCTGCCGTCAGTCGAGTGCGGTCGAGTCCTTTGCGCAACTAACTCACCGAGGATTGCCACTCTTTTTGCCAGAGCCACCGCGCTCTTCCTCTTGCCGGGCGACTCTTTCGCGGGTTCGAACTTCAGGTCGATGCCAGTGCATGAACACGCGATAACTACGGTAGAGAGCGCTGCTCCACTGTGGCAGGCGGCCGCGATCCTCATTGAGCACGAAGGACAGCACGGAGACCGCGGCGAGTGCGACGGGCACCAACTCTCGCAGGTCTGCTCGTTCGCCTGTCAGCTCACTAACGACCTGGTTGACGTCCTGCACGGTATCGAGGAATGCGCTGACCAGTTCTTGGCGATTCATCTTGCTGCTGGCCAAGTTCTCCACACCTCGAAATCCCGCGCTCTTCGCGATGTGCTTGAGGAGATCGTCGGCATCGACCGTGCCGGGTTTATATTCAATTACGACGCTGCCGGTCTTTGGGTTGAGAGACCACGAGCGAAACCCAGGAACAGTCTCGGCTGCGGTCTGCGCCGCAGTCACTACGGAGCTGTTGTCTTCCGGCTGGATGAATGCGCCGGCTCGAATTCGCAGATACCCCGGATGATGGTGCACCAGGCGCAACGGTTCATCGATAGGCTTGGGCTGCTGCCGACTCTCGGAGCGCGAGTCCGGAAGCGTGACTTCTTGTTCGGAGTGACTCAAGCTTCCCCCATTCAGCGTCTGTCATTCTGGCCGCCGACGCATCTCGGCTGCCCGCTATGCTTGCTCCGCTCGCTTCACCGGTCGGGTGCGTCGACGCCCATTCCCGGACTGGCCTTTCGGTCTAGATTTGTTCGTGGCTCCATTCGAGCGTGAGACGTTCGGCTCAGCCGTCGAGCGTGCCTCTGCCAACATATCATCCAGACGCTCGGCCTCGAGTGCCGCCCAGCGGCCCACCCGCTCCTTGGTCTTCAGCGCAATCTCCAGAAGCTTCACGCCAGCACCTTGAGGCGAATCGGCGAGACTTCTAGCAGCCCAGCCGCCCGCAAGTCCGACGCCGATCGCGAGTACCCACTTTATGCTCATATCGCATCATCTCCTGTCCGCCAAAAAGTCGGCGGCCGCCTGTTCGATCTCGAACTACCGCATTTGTTGGTCCATTCAGCGCCTCGGCCCCGACGATGCCCCTCCATGCCATTCGGCGGCGGGGCGCGTCACACGCCGTGGGCGAGAGGCTTCTAAGTCTTCAGCGGCGTTTCTTAGCGGCGGGGGCTGCGTAACGCTTCTTGGCTCTTACCGAAGGTTTCGCCTTGCTCTTAGCTTCAAGAGGCCCTCGCCCGCCCTTCCGACTCTTCGCAGCCTTCTGCCGGACTTCAGTAGATGGAAGAGCACTAATAAAATTTATCGCGCTGACGACCGATGCCTGCGCGGAGAGAAGTACCGCTCGGACGTTTTTCTCGACGTGCTTTTCAATGACTGAATATTCGTTGAGAGCATCGGACAGTAACGTCTCGATCCTCGTCAACAGCGTGATTCCTTTCTTTGATTTCATGAGCCGCCCCCTATTTTTAGAAGATCGCACATAATATAGAAGTTCTCAAGGACATTTCGAACTACACGCTGTGTGGTTTCAGCAAGCAGGCGTGACCGGGCCGCCCGGCA
>Ga0224558_1004823_pt1 | contig 10248 bp, 8 predicted proteins | sample 714S32024metaG_FD_180682 | JGI IMG/M metagenome (GOLD analysis project Ga0224558, IMG submission 180682) | Peat soil microbial communities from Stordalen Mire, Sweden - 717 S3 20-24 | ecosystem: Environmental > Terrestrial > Soil > Wetlands > Peat | place: Sweden: Norrbotten County, Stordalen... | reverse complement strand
GCCATCGCGTCCGAAATGGCGCGCACCGGGCGGCCGATCAAGCCGCCCGCCTGTATCATCACGGGCGGGGAAACTACCGTCACGCTGCGCGGCGATGGCCTGGGCGGCAGAGCCCAGGAATTCGCGCTGGCCGCCGCCCTCGATATCGCCGGGCTGGAGAACGTGGTGGTCTTCTGTGCGGGCACCGACGGCTCCGACGGCCCCACCAACGCGGCCGGGGCGGTGGCCGATGGCCAGACGCGCGGCCGCAAGCCCGACGCGCGCAGTTATCTCAATCGCAACGATTCCTACCACTACTTCGAATCGCTGGGCGATCTGGTGATCACCGGACCGACCAACACCAACGTGATGGACGTCTGCATCGTTCTGGTGGGATTGTGATAAAATAAAACTGGTCGAATCGACTGGTTGATTCGTGGCTGATATGCGCGAGATTCAAGCATCGGAAGCCAAGGTTCATTTGCCCCAGCTCCTGGACGATGTGGAGCGGGGCGAAACGCTGATCATTACGCGTCATGGGCGTCGCATCGCCCGGATCATGCCTGAGGTGGACCGGCGTCAGGAGGAAATCGACAAGGCTCTCGCCGCGATCCGTGAGTTGCGTAAGCGCACCGGTAGAATCACGGTAGGGGAACTGCTGTCGGCCCGGGATGAAGGGCGCAAGTTCTGATGGCCTTCGTTCTCGATGCATCCATCACGGCGTGCTGGGCCTTTCAGGATGAAGACCACCCCGATGCTCGTGTGGCGTTCCATCAAATGTGCTCCGAAGAGGCTGTCGTACCCTGCCTGTGGTGGTTCGAGGTGCGAAACACCCTGGTAGTGAACGAACGCAGGCGGCGTATCGCGGAATCCGACACCGCCGCTTTCCTGCTGAACCTATCGCGGCTTCGAATCCGGATAGATCGCGCTCCGGATGAAGGCGCGGTTCTGCGGCTGGCCCGGAGCCACCGGTTATCTGTGTACGATGCCGCGTATCTGGAGTTGGCGCAGCGGGAGGGCTTACCTCTTGCCACGCTCGACGCCGATCTCAGGAAGGCGGCGGCCGGCGAAGGGGTGGCGCTGAACGGCCATAGCTGATTCTTTCACGCCCCGTTGAGGCGCCGTTCCGATGCGCCCAGCTCGGCAGAGTGGCGATTGCCGGGCCGTAACGCTGCTCAGACGTTGCGGGACGGCGGAGGAAGCAGTGCATGTCCGGCCCACAGCGTCGCCGCCAGCGCCACGGAAAGCGCTGGAATTACGCACATGGCCGGGTGAAGACCAATCGCATGCGCCGCTTCCGTCACCGCCCCGGATCCGGCGGCCGCGGCCGCGCACACCGCCTCCCCGATGCCCACGCCCGGCCGGGTGGCCAGAAGCATGGCGTAACTGGCCGCCAGGCCGCCCATACCCGTCAGGCCGGCACACACGGTCACCCCGATGGCCAGCAGGCGCCTACGGCTCCAGGTATCCGCCAGCCGCCCCAGGGGGGGAGCCCGGGCACTGCGTAAAGCACCGTGAAGATGGTGGGGAGCGCGCCCAGCCGCGCATCGGTGAGGTGAAACTCGCGCTGCAAGGGCTCCAGCACCGCGCCCAGCACCTAGCGATCGTAGAAGTCGAAAACGTTGACGAGGAAAAGAACGGCCAGCACCGGCCCCGCCGTTTTGGATCTCACTGGCCGTTCATGCTATCTGGCGGCAAATCAACAGTCAGGCCGCACACCGGCGGACAAGCCGTCACAGAGGATGCCGCTCCGAAATCAAATCAACACCGACTCCTAACAAGTGCTGATTCATCGCCTCCTCAGCCAATTCGCCGTTCCCGATTCGGATAGCCTCATAAACAGCGGTGTGTTGTCTGATGATCCGATCCATGTCACGATGCGTTTGGCCAGTAATCCGGCGGCTCCTGATCAACATCGGCATCAGTGAATCAGCCAGCGCCCTGAGAACGTTGTTGTGAGCGGCCTGAATTACCGCATCGTGGAAAAGGAAATCTTCCTGCTCGCGGATCGCAACATTCCCTGTCTGAGCACTCATCTTGACAAGGTGATGCTTGAGCTCCACCAAATCCCGCGCTGTGGCTCTGCCCGCGGCCAAAGCCGCAGCTCGCGGCTCCAACATCTTGCGTACTTCGAGTAACTCGATAGTATCGAAATCTACTTCATTCAGTTGCGGATTGGCCGGCCATCCGCCTCCTACATTGGCAAGCGACCGTATGTAAGTGCCATCCCCGCGCCGGCTCACGACGACTTCCAGGACGGCCAGCGCCTGAAGGGCTTCTCTTAATGCGGAACGGCCCACGCCAAACGTTTCCGCCAACTTACGCTCAGGCGGCAATTTCATCCCGGGCTTAAGCCTCTTGTCCGCGATATACCGGCGGAGTTGTTTCAGTGCTTGTCCCGGAAGTTGGCCTTCGCCGAGAGCGAGAACCCCTTCCTGCGTGGGAGAGATCATCACGCGCGCCATCGTATCAGACTGATTCTACTATGAGTCCTGCCTCCTAGTCAAGCCGGAGATGAGGAGATGGGGGAGGGGCGTGCGACGTGGATGGGGCAATTCGCTCCGTTCTTTTTTTGTGCCATAATTCTGAGTGTTTTTGATTACTCAGAAACAGGAACCTCCATGCCCGATTCCTTGCCCGCTTTGGAAGCTGAACGCTCCCGCATCTTGCGCCAGATCACCGCGTTGGGTGATCTGCGCCCAGGGTCGATTTGCGCCGTTTCCCGCCGCTGCGGAAAACCCACCTGCCATTGCGCCAAGCCCAACGATCCAGGGCACGACCCGCAAGTGCGCCTCTCCCGCACCGTCCAGGGGAAGACGTTCGCCGAATCCTTCGCCTCTCCCTCCGCTTTCCATAAGGCGCAAGCCGAGGTTCAGGAGTACCAGCGCTGGCAGCGACTGTGCGCGGAGTTCGTGAACATCAGTGAAAGAATCTGCCGCCTGCGGCCGATCGAGAAACCGGCGGAGAAGTGGAGCGCGGAGGAAAAAAACGGTGGCTGCGATCCATCAAGAAGTCACGCGCGAAATAGACACGCTGTTGCCCCGTATCTTCGCCTAACGGCGCAAGACGGGTGAGTGGGACATCGAAGCCGTGGAGTTGGCGTTGCGCACCGCGCTACACGCCGCCGGAGCAGCGGGTCTGACCGAACTCCTCCGCGAGTCGGGACCAGTCCAGACAAGCCTGCCCTGTTCCTGCGGCGGTAAGGCTCGGTTTAAGGACATGCGGCTGAAACCCATCCTCACCGTGCTGGGGAGCGCCAAAATGCTCCGCGCTTATTACTGGTGCCTCGACTGCCGACAAGGGCGGTTCCCCGCCGACGCCGCCCTCGACATCGAAGACACCGAGTTGTCTCCTGGGGTCCGCCGCATGCTGGCACTGGTCGGCAGCGAGTGCTCCTCGTTCGATCACGGACGCCAGCAGATGGAACTGTTGGCCGACCTGGAGGTCACCGCCAAGGCCGTGGAACGGGTGACGGAAACGGTGGGAGCAGACATCGCCCGTCGCCAACAGCAGTGCATCCAGCAAGCCATGCAACTGGAGTTGCCCGTCGCCGTGGGGCAACCCATCCAAAAGATGTATGTGCAAATGGACGGCACTGGCTTGCCCATGGTGGCCAAAGAGACAGAGGAGCGAAGCGGAAAAGGAGAAGACGGACGAGCACACACTCGCGAGGCCAAGCTTGGCTGCGTCTTCACTCAAACCACGACCGATGACCAGGGCCGGCCCGTGCGCGATGAAGACTCAACCACCTACACTGGAGCCATCGAAACCGCCGCCGAGTTCTCCCGCCGTATCTACACCGAAGCCCATCAGCGTGGTTGGGGTCGGGCACAAATCAAAGTGGCCATGGGCGACGGTGCCGAGTGGATCTGGAATACCTGCCAGGAACAATTCCCCGGCGCCATCCAGATCGTAGATCTCTATCACGCCCGGCAGCATCTCTGGGATCTCGGCGGCAAACTCCACCCCAACAACGAGACCGCCAAGCGGCGCTGGGTCATGTCATGTCAGCATCTGCTGGACGACGGCAAAATCGAAACACTCGTCGCCAAACTGCGGACGCTCTCGCCAGACAATCCCGAGTTGGCGGCAGCGGTTCGAACTGAGGCAAACTACTTCGAACGCAACGCGGAACGTATGCGCTATCCGGAATTCCGCCGCAAGGGCCTCTTCGTAGGCTCGGGGGTCATTGAAGCCGGCTGCAAAACTGTGATCGGCTCCCGTCTTAAGCGCTCAGGCATGCGGCACGCACGCAAACGTGTTCTGGACCGTCCGCGGCGCCAACGCCGTGTTCGCCCTTCGATATTGTCGCTACAGTCGACTCTTTGACGACTACTGGGAGCACCGCCGGGACGAATTGCCCACTACGTGTCGCGCACCCAATGAGAGAGACGACGAAAGAAGCGAGGAAGAGAACGCCAGAACGGCATTTGGAGTTCCGCTTCGGCGGAAGGCGCAAAAAAACCGCTTGACAATTGGCCAGACCAATCATAATATTGGTTTCGGTGCCCGCTGTGGCAGGTTTCGTGCGTGGGGAGATTATCAGTCCTACCACGCGTGGCGCGGAAGGCGCTAAAAACGGCTTGATAATTGGCCAGACCAATCATAATATTGGTCTCGGTGTCCGCCGTGGCAGGGGTTTTTGGTCGGTGCGGCAAGAGGTGAATTCGACGGTGGCGCGGTTTCATCTGCCAGGGTCGCGCTGAAATCAGTTCCTCAAGGAGGAGCCAACATGAATCGCGGAATGATTGTACGTTTTGGACTTCTTGCGTTCGCAACGGCTCAAGTGGTCCTGTCTCAAACGGCAACGTTGACCGGCCGCGCTACAGATAGTTCGGGTTTGGTTGTACCGCAGGTCCGCATCGCCGTCACCAACGAGGGGACTGCACAAACGATCGCCGTAGAAAGCAATTTGGACGGCTACTACACCGCTGCACCCTTGTTGCCTGGAGTTTATACGGTTGTCGCGCAGAAAGCCGGGTTTGCCACCATCACCCAAAAAGGCCTCCAGGTTGTGGTGAACCAGGTGGCCCGCTTGGATCTCACGCTCACAGTGGCAGCGGTTTCCCAACAGCTCGAGGTGATTGCAAACGCGGTCTTACTCGACACAGACACCAGCGAGCGGGGCCATCTGGTACAAGGAGCGCAGCTTACCGACCTGCCGATACTCGGGCGGAATACGGATGCTCTAGCCGGTATGGTTCCGGGAGTCAGAACAACTAAGATCGCCAGTGATATCCCAACGGCGGAGTCCTCCTCCTTTATATCAGTGAATGGGTCGAGAGGACTCGACAACACCTTCCTGCTGGATGGCGCGCCGAACACAGCGCCGCATGCCGGGTGGATGGTCGTCCACGCGGCGGCCGACAGCATCCTAGAGTTCAAGGTCCAGACCAGCAATTACAGCGCCGAATATGGGCGGACGCTGGGCGGGATCTTCAACGTGGTCACCAAGGGAGGCACTAATGAGGTCCACGCAACCGCTTGGGACTATCTGCGCAACACCGTACTCAATGCCAACAACTTCTTTGCAAACAGGTCGGGCACAGGCAAGCTGCCGCTTCGCTTCAACCAGTTTGGGGCAACGTTTGCAGGCCCTGTCGACATACCCAGGGTTTACAACGGCAAGAATCGGACATTCTTTTTCTTTAGCAGCGAGTTCGTGCGCGAAGCCCAAGGTGTTGTGGATCAGTCTACCGTGCCCACGGCGCAACAATTGGCAGGGAATTTCTCCAACACGTTCAATAGTCAAAATCAGTTGATCACGATCTACGATCCGGTCACGACAACCCTGCAGTCCAATGGCACTTATGCGCGAACTCCGTTTCCAAACAACGTCATCCCGCAGAATCGAATCAACCCGGTCGCCGCCAACATTGCTGCCCTGTGGCCGGCTCCCAACCAGACTGGTACAGCTAACAATTACATCGCCGCGGGTGACAACACGACCGCGAACAAGAACATAAGCATTCGCGGCGATCAATACCTCGGGGAACATGACCGGTTCTTCGGCCGCTTCACTGTAGACAATACGACTACCAGCTATTTCCCGAACATGGGGCTACACTATGCCGAGCTGGCAAACAACTTTTATCAGTTTCCCTTGCGGGCCTACAGCGGTATTGTGCAGGAGACGCACATCTTTAACCCAACGACGGTGGCGACGGGACGTATATCGTTCACACGAGAGGCATGGGATCGCACGCCGTTTACGGCACAGACGGTGAGCTATGGCGCCCTCGGTTTTCCTAGCAGCTTCTATACGCCATTACCCGTACAGAACCTCTTCCCGGAGCAGGTGCTCAGCGGATACACGCAACTTGGCTACAGCCAGAGATCGCACTTCGGATGGAACCAGGCCTCGTTCCAGGGCGACGTCCTCAAGACATTCTCAAGGCACATGCTAAAAATCGGGGGAGAATTTCGAAATTTTCGATATAATTGCAACCAGATCCTCGATTCGCCGCAATTCACGTACAGCCCAACATACACGCAGGGACCAAATGCCACTGCTTCCAGTCTGACGGCCGGACAGTCAGTTGCAACATTTCTGCTAGGGGTAGCCGGCGGAACTGTGAACTACACACCGACCTGGGCTGCCCAGATGCTTTACGGCGGTGCCTTTATAGAGGACGATTGGAAGGCAACTTCCCGTCTGACTCTGAATCTCGGTCTGCGCTGGGAGGTTGATTTGCCGATGACCGAGAGATATAACCAGATTGCCAACTTCAATTATACCGCTTCGAATCCGGTGCAGATTCCCGGGATGTCGTCGCCCCAGGGCGAGTTGACGTTTGTTGGAGTGAATGGCAATCCGCGAGGCGCTGAGAACACCGACTGGCGGGACTTCGCTCCTAGAGTCGGCTTCGCATATCGGGTGGGTTCTGATACCGTATTGCGCGGCGGGTACGGGATATTTTACGGAAACCAGTACGCAAGTTGGCGGCTTCAGCAGGGAGCAAGCGGGTTCGGCGATACCTCGACTTTGGTGACGAGCCTCAATGGCGTCACGCCCACCAACTTCTTGAACAACCCATACCCGCAAGGGCTGCTCACTCCTGCCGGCAGCAGTTTGGGGGGCCTTAGTTTGCTCGGGCAAACGATTCAATACTACGACCGCGGCAATCGGACCCCCTATTCCCTGGAGTCAAACATCACGATCCAGCATCAGTTTCCGGGGCGGACTCTCCTTGAAGTCGCTTACGTGAATTCACACTCTCTCCGGCTGATAGGCGGTCAGCGGACCGGTCGAGTTTACGATCAACTGACAACCGCCAATCTCGCTTTGGGTAATGCACTGTTGACCCAGGTTCCGAATCCCTATTACGGCCTGAGCAGCAATGGCGCCACCCTGATCAGCAGTGGTGCCATGGCGGGACCGACGATTCCTTATTATCAGCTACTGCGCCAGTTTCCGCAGTTTACCAGTGTGCAGTCTATCAACGGTAGCTGGGGAAAGGCAGTATACAACGCTCTCCAGGCCAAGGTAGAGCGCCGGATTTCGAAGAGCTTGCTGTTGTTGTTCAACTACACATTTTCGAAGTCGATGGACAACGCTTCATATTTCACCGGGGAAGATTTTTCGAGCCAAGAGGGCGAGAACGCGATTCAGAACTGGAACGATCTCGGTGCTGAGTATGGCGTCAGCCAGATGGACCAGACGCAGCGGGTTACCGCCACGGCAATTTATCAGTTGCCGTTTACCAGGAAGCGATCTGGCCTCTTGGGGCAAACCTTGGGTGGCTGGGAGCTCGCGCTCATCCTTACCGGCACCAGTGGCGCTCCGCTCGGTATATTTGACGCCTCGAACACTACGAATTCGCAGGCGGGCATCATGCGGCCAAACTGGAACGGTCAAGATCCATGCGTCAGCAATCCGACCCCCCAACAGTGGATAACCTCGGCAGATTTCAGCGCCCCCGCGCCGTTTGCCTTCGGAAACGCTCCACGCACATTCGGCGGCTGCCGCCAAGCCGGCCTGAAGGAGATCGATCTGGCACTTCACAAGGTCTTCAGGGTGACCGAGAGGCTTAAGACCGACGTGAGCATCGACAGTTATAACCTCACTAACAGTGTGGAATTCGGGTCGCCGGGCGTAACATATGGAGCAAGCACGTTTGGCGTGGTGAGCGACCAGAATAATCGCCCACGCATCATCGAAGTATCACTGAGGTTGTTATGGTAGGGACCAGTCGGAGGGAATGGATGCTGCGAGCGGCGGCTTTGGGCGCCGCTTCAACAGCGCTATCTAGCGCGGCCGGGCCGCTGACCGTTCGTGCATTCGAACCGGGAGGCGCCCCGTGCGACGGACGGTACCTGCAAACCCTGATGCTTACGGATAAGACAGGCCGGCCGCACGAAGCGATCCCGCAAAGCAAAGAGGCAGGCACCGCTGCCATTGAGCTCCCGGGTGAGAAATATGAACTGACAATGGTCCTTCCCGTGAAGGACTTCGGGAACGTGTACCTTTTTGCGGACGACGGTGGTGGGTTGTACGCACCTCAGGCTCGCGAATTGCTCCTGAATTACGAATTCGCACGTAGCCGGGCGGCCTTTGTTCGCCGGTACGTCAAAGCCGCCCAAGGCGCTGGTGTCACTTTCAGCAAAGCGATGTTGGAGAGGTTGGACCGGGGCGAGGCTGCCTTGCGACGGGCCTCGGAGGCTCACGAAACCGCGGCGCGCGTCGGATACTCCAACGAATCCCTATCGGAAACCATGTGGGCTGGCGAAATGGCCGCCTTGGAACGGGCCCGCTACCGCATCGCGCGCCAGGGGGCTCGGCCCGGCTTTCTGTGCGGAGCGTATTCATATCCCTTCGCCAAGACCGAGGAGCACTTCAAACTCTTCACGGATCTGTTCAACGAAATGACATTGGCCTTGTACCGGCGAGGGACGGATACGCCCTATTTTCGTCCGGGAGTCGAACGGGAGGAGGGGAAGGCGGATTACTCCCTGGCCGACGCCACCCTGCAAAAGATCGCCGGCATGGACATTACGGTCAAGGGACACCCGCTGGTGTGGTTCAACCTGCCGGGGCTTCCGGAGTTCCTTCGAACCAAGACCTGGGAAGGCGTGAAACAAAGCTGCCGGGACCACATCTTCCGGACCGTAGGACGCTACAAGTCGCGCATTCACCTCTGGGACGTGATGAACGAGGCCAACGATACCGCGAACCTGCTTGGGTACAATCACGCGCAACTGCTGGAATTGACCCGCCTCGGGGCCGAAACCACCAGGGTTGCCGATCCCACCGCGTTCCGGGTGGTGAACGCCAACAGCACCTGGTCCGAGTATGTGCTCACACGGCGTACGCCGGATGGCGCCAAAACGTGGTCGGCCCTTAACTACTTTACCGCCGTGGAGGAGGCGCGCATCCCTTACGAAGCCATTGGTCTGCAACTCTACGACCCCAAGCGGGACATGCTCGAAATCGAGCGGCAGATGGAGCGTTTCTTTGTTTTTGGAAAACCCGTTCATATCACGGAACTGGGGATTTCCTCTTCCAGCGAGCCTGATAAACGCAGCCAATTCGTACCCAGCCCCGATGTGTGGCATGGTACCCAATGGACGGAGACGATACAGGCCGACTGGGTCGAACAGTATTACACGCTATGTTACAGCAAGCCTGAAATACAGGCGGTCATCTGGTGGAACTTCTCGGACCCCGGTTTACATTCCAATGCCGGTTTCCTGACGGGTGACTTGCGGCCTAAGGAAGCCTATCACCGCCTGCTTGGATTGGTGCGGTCGTGGCGCGAGCAAAAGATCTGATGACACCGCCAGAGCCGTACATGAGGTGAAGGAGAAACCAACATGCTAGACAGCCGTTTTCACCCACAGGATTCTTCCGATTCCTCGGCGGCGGAATCCTCAAACACCTACCTGAACCCGGCTAACGCTGGCGCCAACCGGAGGGAATGGCTCCGGCAGGCGGCGGCTCTGGGCGTGGCCTCGACAACGCTCTATGGCGCAACCGGACCATTGACCGTCCGCGCGTTCGAACCGGGCGGCGCGCCCTGCGACGGGCGGTTTCTGGACACCCTCCTGCTGACGGATAAGAACGGCGACCCGTATGAGGTCATCCCGCAAAAAAAAGAAGCTGGGACCGCGACCATCGAGTTGCCAAAGGGAAAGTTTGAACTGACCATGGTCCTTCCCGTGAAGGACTTCGGGACAGTCTACCTTTTTGCCGACGACGGAGGGGAACTGTACGCTCCCACCGGTCGTGAACTGTTGTTGAATTACGAATTCGCGCGCTGCCGGGCAGCG